>Ga0187892_10001989_pt1 | contig 43576 bp, 35 predicted proteins | sample MA1701073metaG_FD_139345 | JGI IMG/M metagenome (GOLD analysis project Ga0187892, IMG submission 139345) | Bio-ooze microbial communities from a basaltic lava cave in the Kipuka Kanohina Cave System on the Island of Hawaii, USA - MA170107-3 metaG ... | reverse complement strand
GAGCGCCCGGTGCCCGGCTATCACTTCGCCGCCGGTGAAGTCAAATGGCTCAATAAGACACTGATGGTCGCCCGTCCGGTCGTGCTCTATGTCCGTGATGTCCCGATCCTGTGGTTGCCGTTCATCTTCAATGACATCCGCCCCGGGCGCCGCAGCGGCGTGCTGGTGCCGCGCTTCGGGCTGAACGATCTGGTCCGGCCGACGCGCGGCTATCGCCGCCACGTGTCGAACCTCGGGTATTACCTCGTCGTCAACGATTACATCGACGTCCTCGCCTCCGCCGACTGGTTCGCCGGCACCAGCTTTTCGCTCCGCGGCGACCTGCATTACCGCTGGCTGGACCGGTTCGTCCAGGGAGCGCTGGCCTACTCCCGGCTCACCGAGCTCGATGCCACGGCGCACTCCGATCACATCACGTGGTATCACAACCAGAGCTTCAACAGCCGCACGCGCTTCGCCGCCAGCGTGAATTACGCGACCAGCGCGCGGGTCGTGCAGCGCAACACCATCGATCCGTTTCTCACCACCGCTCAGCTCAGCTCGCAGGCAAACTTCGACAAACGCTTCGGGTGGGGCACGTTGAACGTCGGCGGCAGCATGAGCCAGAACTTGTCCAACAACCTGACGCAGCAGGAGCTGCCCAATGTGTCGATCACGCCGGCGCCGATCAATCTCGCGCCCTGGATCACCTGGTCGCCGGCATTCTCGTTCAGAAACACGCAGACGTTTCACAGCCCCGGAGGCGGCACCGTGCTCGCCCCGCGCCCGGGCGGCGGGATCGATACCCTCGCGCCGACGTTCGACCGACGCGAGACGACTCTGCGGCTCGGCACGCCGTGGCGCGTGGGGCGGTGGAACTGGACCAACGACCTGTCGATCACCGATCGCACCAGCAATCAGCGCGTCGAATTCGTTATCCCCGATTCCCTCGATCCCACGATCGTCCACCGGCTGGTCTATGGCCGGACCTTCGAGACCCGGGTCGACTGGAGCACCGGGATCAATCTGCCGCAGCTCTTCAGCGGAACCTGGCGCCTCCAACCGGGAGTGCAGATCGTCAACAAGACCAGCGCCGGCCCCTACCTGCTGCGCAACCAGTTCACCGGCGGGCAGTTTCTCCAGCAGGGCAAGCGGCTCCAGTTCAGCCTGAGCATGGCGCCGACGGTGTTCGGCTTCTTTCCCGGCGTCGGGCCGTTCGCGCGCATCCGGCACACCGTGTCGCCCATCTTCTCGTATCAGTACGCGCCGGGCGCCAAGGTCCCCGAGGAGTTCGCCCGGGCCCTCGATCCGGCGGGCCGGCTGCTCAACGCCCGCAGCGACCCGCAACAAACCGTGACGGTCGGGTTGCAGCAGAACTTCGAAGCCAAGTACAAGCCCGCTGCGGGCGACACGGGAAACGTGCAGCCGCGAAAGATCCGGCTGCTGTCGATCGTGACCTCGGGGGTGTCCTACAACTTCGAGCAGGCGAAACAACCGGGACGCGTAGGCTGGACGACCCAGAATCTCACCAACACGTTCGCGTCCGACCTGCTGCCGGGCTTCAATCTCCAGGTGAGCCACGATCTCTGGGATGGCCAGGTGGGGCTCGCCAGCACCAGGTTCGACCCGTTTCTCCAGAACCTCTCCGCTTCCTTTTCCCTCAGCTCCCGTACGCTCGCGGCGATCGGCGGGCTGTTTGGACTGGGCCGTCCCCGCACGCCCCCACCCGCCGCCGCACCGCCAGCGACGCCGTCGTCCGGCGCGGGTCCGACCCGCCTGCCCACCGGGCCGCGCGGGTTCGGCGGCTACCCCGGTGGGTACGGGGGGGGCGGGGGGGGGGGCGGCGGGCGCGGGTTCAACCTTCAAGCCCAGTTCTCCTCGCAGCGCACGCGGGAAACCCCGGCGCAGCCATCGGCGCTCTCGGGCGGGCGGCAGCAGATGTCGCTCAGCATGGGATTCAGTCCGACCGCGAACTGGACGGCGCGCTGGCAGACGATGTACGACTTCGACACGCAACGCTTTCCCCAACACTTCGTCACCCTGGAGCGCGACCTGCACCGCTGGCACGCCAGCTTTGCGTTCAGCCGCACGGCCAGCGGGAATTTCGCGTTCAGCTTCTACGTCGCCCTGCTCGATCAGCCGGATATCAAGTTCGACTACGATCAGCAGAGCTACACCCGGAATCCCTAGCGCCAGCGGTACGTTGAACTGTCCTCGTCTTAGGACAGTCTGCCCTGTGCCATCCAGACGTAACATCAAGCATGAGAATCCGTTGGCGGTCGGCACGTGCCCTGCGATTGAGGCCGGCGTCTGCCACCGTCTCGTGAGGCTCACATGTCTTCCCGTTCGCTCCTCAGACTGCTCGTCGCCGGCCTGGCTGCCGCCGGCTGCGATACCACCACCATCATTGGGACGCCCGGCGTGCTCTCGCCGCCCGCGAACCTCACCTACACGCTCGAGCCGAGCGGCGATCCGGTCCGGCCCGCCGGGATCCTGCTGCAGTGGGATGACGTGACGGATCCCGCGCTCGCCGGCTATCGCGTGTACTCACGCGGCAGCCCGAGCGGCTCGTACGGACTGCGCGGCGAAACCTCGTCCAACACGTTTCACGACAACGGCGTGCCGCACCTCGACTATTTCGTGACGGCGGTCGACGTCGATGGTGGGGAGAGCGATGCCAGCGACGTCATCACCGTCGACGAACGGCTGCAGCTGCAGCGGCCGGCCCAGCTCGGTTCCATCTCCCTCGACGCGGCCATCCAGCTGAGCTGGACCGACAACGCGTTTACGTCCGCCCCCGCCCGCTTCAAATGGTACCGGGTGTACAGCGCCTCCTATGATCTGGATCAGGGGCTGTGCGGTACCAACTGGGCGCTCGAAGGAACCACCGTATCGCCGGAGTTCGTGGTCGGCGCGCTCGCCAACGGGGTGCCGCGCTGCTTCGGCATCTCCGCGATCAGCGTCGAAGGATACGAGAGTCTGTGGTCGCCGTTGCGGCAGGACACGCCGCGCCCCGACGCGCGGAACGTCCTCGTGTGGGCGTTCGACGCCGACGCGTCGCGGGCCGGGTTCCGCTTCTGGGACGACATCAACCAGGACGGCGTCGCCCAGGCGGTCGAGCTGGGGTTGATCCAGGACGGGAATCGGACCGACATCGACTTCTGGGTGTACCGCGACCCCGGCGATTCGACTCTGTGGTTCGTCCCCGAGTTCAGCGGAACCTCGATGCGGTTGTATGCCGGCACGCCGGTCGGTGATCTGACGGACATCGATTTCGCTCCCCAGGGCGGCTACACCCGCGACATGTTCCAGGCGGCGCCCGGATTCGGCTACGTGTTCCAGATCGTCGACGGCCCCACGCTGCGCTACGGAGCGCTGCGGGTGACGCACGTGGGACGGAACTACCTCATCTTCGACTGGAGTGTGCAGACCGATCCGGGCAACCCCGAGCTCATCGTCCGCGGTGACATGCCGACCTCGGTGGCGACGGGCGCGGAAGTCCAAGGGTCTCGATAACGGGGTCCGGCTCTCGTGCGCGAGCCCGGCGCGTTGGCATGCGCCGGGCTCGCTGCGTAGTTTCCTGCCTCGGTATGCCGCCCCCGCCCCAGCTCCCTCCGATCACGCTCGATGGTCACGCCCTCTCGGTTGCCGACGTGGTCGCCGTCGCGCGCCGCGGGGCCGTGGTGGCGGTCGCGCCGGCCGCGCGCGCGCGCGCGGCCCGGGCCCGCGCGGGGATAGAAGCGGCGCTCGAGCGGGGCGAAACGATCTACGGGGTCAACACCGGCTTTGGCAAGCTGGCCCATGTCCGCATCGCCCCGGAGCGACTGCGCGAGCTGCAGCTGAACCTGATCCGCAGTCACGCCTCCGGTGTGGGCGAGCCCCTCCCGGTCCCGGCCGTCCGCGCGATGATGGTGCTGCGGGCCAATGTCCTGCTCATGGCGACGAGCGGGGTTCGCCCGCTGCTGGCCGAGACCCTGGTCGCCATGCTGAATGCGAACCTGCATCCCACAGTGCCCTCGCAGGGCAGCGTCGGCGCCTCGGGGGACCTGGCGCCGCTCTCCCACTTGGCCCTCGCGTTGATCGGCGAGGGCCCCGACGGCGCACGCCTCCGGGACGCGGGCGTGACGCCGGTGACGCTCGAGGCCAAGGAGGGTATTGCGTTCGTCAACGGCACGCAGGCCCAGACCGGGCTCGCGGCGCTGCTGGTGCACGATGCCTGGATCCTGTGGCGGGCGGCCCACGCCGCCGCGGCGATGAGTCTCGAAGCGGTGCGGGGGACGCCGGTGCCGTTCGACGCGCGCATTCACGACGTGCGGCCGCACCAGTTTCAGCAACGATCAGCGGCCTTGCTGCGGGAGCTCCTGGCGGATTCGGAAATCCGCGAGTCGCACCGGCATGGCGACCCCAGGGTGCAGGATGCCTACTCGCTGCGCTGCACCCCGCAGATCCTGGGCGCGGTCGGCGAGGGCATCGCCTTCGCCGAACGCCTGGTGACCACGGAACTGAACGCGGCGACGGACAACCCCCTCGTCTTCGGCACCGACGTCCTGTCGGGCGGGAACTTCCACGGCCAACCGATCGCGCTGGCGCTCGACGTGCTGGCGATCGCGCTCGTCACCCTGGCGGGACTCGCCGAGCGGCGCCTCGAGCGGGTGGTGAATCCCGACCTCTCATCGGGCCTCCCCGCCTTCCTGGCTCGCGATCCGGGGCTCGACTCGGGGTTCATGACGGCCCAGATCGCGGCGGCGGCGCTCGTGGCCGACGCCAGGGTGCTGGCGACGCCCGCCAGCGTCCAGTCGATTCCCACGGAAGGCAACCAGGAGGATGTCGTCCCGATGGGAATGACGGGGGCCTGGAAGGCGCAGCGCATCTACGACGACGCCGCGCGCGTGGTGGCGATCGAGCTGTTGGCCGCCGCGCAGGGACTCGAGTTTCTCAAGCCGCTGCAGCCGGGTCGCGGCGTGGCCCGCGTCTACGCCACCGTGCGGCGGATGGCCGAACCGCTCGTGGCCGACCGGCCGATGGGAGACGAAATCGAACGGGTGGCCGCCGGCCTCACGGCCGGCGCCTTCGAGGCCGGACCGACGGCATGAGCGCCCCGCGCCTGGTCCGCGCCGCGCGCGGCACGCAGCGCTCCTGCCGCGGCTGGATTCAGGAAGCCGCCCTGCGCATGCTCATGAACAATCTCGATCCCGAGGTCGCCGAACGACCGGAAGATCTGGTGGTGTACGGCGGAACGGGGCGCGCCGCGCGCAGCTGGGAGGCGTTCGATGCGATCGTCCGGACCTTGCGCACCCTGGGCGACGATGAGACGCTGCTGGTGCAGTCCGGCAAACCGGTCGCGGTGTTCACCACGCATCCCGACGCGCCTCGCGTCCTGATCGCCAACGCGAATCTAGTGGGTCGCTGGGCCTCCTGGGAGGTGTTCCGGGATCTGGAGCGGCGCGGGTTGATCATGTACGGGCAGATGACCGCGGGTTCGTGGATCTACATCGGGACGCAGGGCATCCTCCAGGGCACCTACGAGACGTTCGGAGCCGTCGCCCGCACGCACTACGGTGGATCGCTGCGCGGCCGCCTGGTGCTGACCGGGGGCCTCGGTGGCATGGGAGGCGCCCAGCCCCTGGCCGCCACGATGCACGAGGCGGTGTGTCTCGCCGTAGAGGTCGATCCGGCGCGCGTGCAGCGCCGTCTGGAGACGCGCTATCTCGACAAGGCGACGAGCGACGTCTCCGAAGCGTTGCGGTGGTGCGAGACCGCTCGTCAGGCCGGCACCGCGTTGTCGGTCGGCCTGGTGGCGAACTGCGCGGAGGTGGTTCCCGACCTGGTCCGTCGCGGCGTCGTCCCGGATGTGGTGACCGATCAGACCTCGGCCCACGACACCTTGAACGGCTACGTGCCGGCCGGGCTGTCGCTCGCCGATGCGATCGCCCTGCGGAGCGCGGATCCGAACGCCTACGTCCAGCGCGCGGTGGACAGTATCGTGCGGCACGTGCGCGGCATGCTGGCGCTCAAGCGGGCAGGCGCCGTCACGTTCGACTATGGCAACAACATCCGCACCGTCGCCGCCGATGCGGGCGTGGGCGATGCGTTCGAGATTCCCGGCTTCGTGCCGGAATACATCCGCCCGCTCTTTTGCGAGGGGAAAGGACCGTTTCGATGGGTCGCGCTGTCCGGCGATCCCCGGGACCTGGCGCGTACGGACCGGCTCGTGCTCGAGTTGTTCCCCGACAACGTCCACCTGGCGCGATGGATTCGCCTGGCGCGGGAGCGAGTCGCGTTTCAGGGCCTGCCCGCCCGCATCTGCTGGCTGGGCCAGGGCGAGCGCGCGCGGTTCGGGGTGGCGATGAACGACCTCGTCGCCCGCGGAGAGCTTTCGGCCCCCATCGTCATCGGGCGCGATCACCTCGATACCGGGAGCGTGGCGTCGCCGTTCCGGGAAACGGAAGCCATGCGCGATGGATCCGACGCGATCGCCGACTGGGCGATTCTCAACGCCCTGCTCACCACCGCCTCCGGAGCGTCCTGGGTGTCGTTCCACCATGGCGGTGGAGTCGGCATCGGGAATTCGCTCCACGCCGGGCAGGTCAGCGTCGCCGACGGGACCCCGGAGGCCGGCCGCCGCCTGGCCCGCGTGCTCACCAACGATCCGGGGATCGGCGTCGCGCGCCACGCCGACGCCGGGTACCCGGAGGCGATCGCGACCGCGCGGCGCGAGCGGATCCGCCTGCCGATGCTCGAGGCGAGCGACTGACCGCCTCCCCCCCGGTCCCCCAGCTGCTCGTGGCGCGGCAGGTCGTCACGTGCCGCGGCCCGGCTCGGGCTCGCCGCGGCCCGGAGCTGGAAGATGTGGAGGTCCTCCAGGCGGCCGCCGTCGTGATGGAGGGCGGCCGGATCGCTTGGGTGGGTGGGCAGGCCGAAGCGCGCCACCGGTATCCTCGTCTCGAGCCCATCGAGGTTCCCGGCGTCCTGTTCCCCGGCTTCGTCGATTGCCACACCCACGCGATCTTCGGCGCCCCCCGTCTCGACGACCATCAACGCCGGGCCTTGGGAGAGAGTTACCAGACGATTGCCGCACGCGGCGGCGGGATCCTGCAGTCGGTGCGCGATGTGCGCGAGCGCCCCGTCGAGGAGCTCGAGCAGCTGGCCCGGCAACGACTGCTCACGTTGCGGGCCCACGGCAGTACGACGATCGAGGTCAAGTCCGGCTACGGGCTAGACCTCGAGACGGAGTTGAAGCAGCTACGCGTCATCCGGCGGCTCGCCGAGACCGAGCGGTTGTCGCTGGTGCCGACGTTCCTCGGCGCGCACGAAGTGCCGCCCGAATTCCGCTCGCGGCGCGCGTCCTACCTGCGGGCGGTCACCGAGGACATGGTGCCCGTGGTCGCGCGCGAGGGTCTCGCCGCCGCCTGCGACGTCTTTTGCGAACCGGGAGTGTTTTCCGTAGCCGAATCGCGCACCGTCCTGGCCGCGGCCCAACGCCACGGTCTGTCGCTCAAGCTGCATGCCGACGAGCTGGAAGGGAGCGGCGGCGCCGAGCTCGCCGTCGAGCTCGAGGCGCTGTCGGCCGATCATCTGGCCGGCGTGTCGGGCACGGGCATTCAGGCGCTGGCGGCGAGTCACACGGTCGCGGTGCTGCTCCCGGCGACGATGAGTTTTCTCGGTCGCCAGCGGCAGGCTCCGGCTCGGCGACTCATCGAGGCGGGAGCGGCGGTCGCGCTGGCCAGCGATTTCAATCCCGGCAGCTCGCCCACGGTGGGCTTGCCGCTGGTCATGAGCCTCGCCGTGAGCCAGCTGGGCATGCGACATCGTGAAGCGCTGCTGGCGGTCACGGTGAACGCCGCGGCCGCGCTCGGCATGGCCACCGATCGCGGACAGATCGCGCCGGGGTTCGCGGCCGACCTGGTCGCGTGTGCGGTGGCCGACTGGCGGGAGGTCGCATACTGGGTAGGGGCGAATCTCGTAACCGACGTCTGGACAGGGGGTTTCGCTTGTCCGCGTCAGACGGCACCGGTATCTTTAGCCTTCAATGTCCAAGCTTGAGAAGCTCAAGGAGCGAGCGCGCGCCTTCGAGGCGAAGGACACCCGCGCGGCGATCGACACCTGGCTGGAGGTGTTGAGCGCGCAGGAGGACGAGGGCGACCCCAACCCGGATCTGGGAATCTTCAATCGGATCGGAGACCTGTTTCTCAAGGTGAAGGACCCGGGTCAGGCGGCCGACTACTATGATCGCGCCGTGGATCGCTACGCCGAGCTGGGGTTCCACAACAACGCGATCGCGATGTGTAACAAAGTACTGCGCAACGCACCCGGCCGTCCCACCACCTATCTCAAGCTCGCCAAGCTGTACGCCGCGAAGGGGTTTTCCGGCGAAGCGAAACAGAATTTCATCGAGTACGCCGAGCGCATGCAGAAGGCCGGCGCCATCCAGCAGGCGTTCCAGGCGCTGAAGGAGTTCGCCGATATCTCCTCGGAAGGGGAGCAGCTGCGGCAGATGCTCGAGGAGCATCTGCGGGCCCACGGGGGCCCCGAGCTCCAGGCCCGATTGCCGGCGCCCGGCCAGCGCACCACGGTCGCCACGCCGGCGAAGCCGTCGCAGCCGAAACGCAAGACCTCGAGCCTCGTCTTCCTCGATTTGGATGAGCCGGCCAAGGCCAAGCCGGCACCCGGGCGCCCGGTGGCGGCGCCGCCGCGGCCGGCCCCGCCGGTGTCCCCCGCCGCCACGGCGGCGCCGCCGGCTCCGCCTCCGGCCGCGAAGCCGCCGCCGGCGCCGGCCGGCGAGCTCGAGCCCACGAGCCTCGTGGAGGAGCTCAATCTCACGCAAGGAGCGGAATCCCTCGATGGCCTCGAGTTGACCGGCGAGGACTTCCAGCAGGTTCGGGACACGGTGTCGGGGATTCCCTCGATCCGCGACGCGGAGCTCGTGGCCGACGATTCGCCGCTGGCCGGGCTCGAGCCGACGACGATTCCCGAGCTCGAAGAGCCGAGCGACGTCGAGCCGATCCCGGACGCGCCGCTGGTGGAGGACGCGGTGGAAGAGGCGCCGCCTGCGCCTTCCCGCTCGTCGCCGCCCGCCCCCGCGAAACGCAAGACGGTGGTCGAGATCCCGCCGCTCGAGCTGGAACCGGATTTCGATACCGATGCCGTCGAGACGTCGACGACGGCCCACCGGCACGACGTGGACGACGAGCCGCTGGCGATCGACGATGGGGCCGCGGGCGTGGACCTCGGGCTGGATGTGGTGAAGGAAGCCGAGCGGCCGCCCCTCGTCTTCGAAGGCCTGGCGGAGGAGACGCCGGCCGCCCCGACGATCGAGGAGCTGGAGTCCCGGGTGGCCGATGACCCGGACGATGCCGAGGCGCACCAGGCGCTGGGCGAGGCGTTGATCGAGGCCGGTGAACGCGAGCGTGGGATCGAGGAAATGGACATCGCGACCGGCGGGTTCGAGGCCGCCGGCAATCTGCCCCACGCCCAAGGGCTCGTCGACGAGATCCTGCGGCTCGATCCGAACAGCGTGCGCCACCGGCAGAAACAGGTCGAGTTCGCCTTCAAAGCCGGGGACAAGGCCCGCCTCATTGAGGCCTACCTCGAGCTGGCCGACACGCTGTTGCGCGGCGACCTGGCGGACAAGGCGCGGGCCGTCTACGAGCGGGTGGTGGAGCACGATCCGAAGAACGAGCGCGCGCGCGCCGCGCTCGCGATGCTGGCGCCGCCCCCGGAACCGCCGAAACGCGAAGGCAAGGTCGCGCCCAAGGATGCCAAGATGACGGTCCGCGACGACGCGGGCGATGCCGGGGATTTCGTCGACCTTGGCGCCATGATCCTCGAGGAAGACGAAGGCCCACGCGATACGCGGATGAAGGTGGAGGACGAGGAGCCGACGGGGGACGAGGAGCAGGACTTCCGCGAGATGCTGGCGCGGTTCCGCCAGGGAATCGACGAGAATATCGAAGAGACCGATTTCCAGTCGCACTACGACCTGGGGGTCGCGTTCAAGGAAATGGGACTGCTGGACGAGGCCATCGCCGAATTCCAGAAAGCGCTGCGGGCGCCGGATGGGAAACTACGGACCTCCGAAGCGTTGGGGGTCTGCTTCCACGACAAAGGCGCGTTCGGCGTGGCGGAATCGATCCTGCGTCGCGCGCTCGATTTGCCGGCGAGCGGCGATCAGGAGCGGTTGGGCATCCTGTACTGGCTGGGCCGGTCCCTGGAAGAGCAGGGGAAGGCCGCCGAGGCCCGCGATCTCTACGGTCGCGTGTTCGCGGTCGATATTCGCTTCATGGATGTGGGGGCGCGGGTGAAGGCACTCGCCAAGGCGCGCTGACGTGAGCGAGCAAGTCATCCGGGTCACGCTGCGGGATCTGCAGCGGCCGGTCGCCGAGGATCTCGAGCGCGTCGCCCTGGAGCTGCGGCGCATCATTGCAGCCGACTTCCCGACCATCGCGGACGCCAACGACCACTTGCTGCGGATGAAGGGCAAGCTGTTTCGGCCGACCCTGCTGCTGCTCAGTCACCGCGCGGCGGGCGGCGCGGACCGACGCCTCGTGAAGCTGGCTGCTGTCGTCGAGTTGATCCACCTCGCGACGCTGGTGCACGACGACTCCGTGGATCACTCCGCGCTGCGCCGCGGGATGCCCACACTCAACGCCCTCTTCTCCCATCAGGTCGCCGTGATCATGGGCGATTACCTGTACTCGCGGGCGATCATCGAGCTGGTGCAGGTGGGCGATCTGGAGCCGCTCCGCGTCTTTGCCCGGGTGACCAATGAGATGACCATTGGCGAAATGCGCCAGCTCGAGGCCCACGACAAGCTGGCGTTCAGCGAATCGCAGTACGACCTGCTGATTCGCGCCAAGACGGCGTCACTCCTGTCCGGTGCCTGCGAAGTCGCCGCGCTGGACGCGGCCGCCCCGGTGCGCGAAGCCCTCAGCCGGTTCGGGATGCTCCTGGGGATGGCGTTTCAGATCACCGACGACCTCCTCGACTACACGCAGCCGGAAGCGGTGACGGGCAAGCCCTCCGGCCTGGACCTCAAAGAGCACAAGGTCACGCTCCCACTCATCGCGGCGCTGCCCCGGCTGTCCCCCGGGGAGCGGCGGGTCGTGAGCCAATTGATGACGACCGCGGATCCCACCGACGCGCAGGTGGCGGAGGTGATCCAGCTGATCGAGGCCGCCGGCGGCATGGATTACGCGCGGCGCCGGGCGCTCGACCTTGCGCAACAGGCCGACGCGGCCCTCGGCGTGCTCCCGCCGACTCCCGCGCGCGAGGCCCTGCGCGACTGTATCGCGTACGCCGTCGAGCGCCGGAGCTGAAGCGTGGCGCGGGGTCCTCGGCGTCCGCTATTTTACCTGGGAGTGCTGGCGGCGGGCTTCGTGCTGGGTGGATTCCTGCATGCCCTGTTGCGCCGGTTCTTGCCCGCCGGCGCGGCCAAGGAGTTTTTCACCACCGCGATCACGCCGACGATCGGCCCGCTGCATCTCGATCTGCTGGTGCTGTCGGTCACGGTGGGACCGATCGGTCTCGAGGTCTCGCTGCTCTCGGTGCTGGGGGTGGCGATCGCGTACTTCGTGGCCCGATCGCTCTTCTAGAGGAGTGGGGATATGAACCTGTCGCTGCCGCACATTCTGATTTTGTTGGTGATCGTGCTGCTCGTCTTCGGGGCCAGACGCATCCCCGAAATCGGCTCGTCGCTCGGCAAGGGCATCCGGGAATTCAAGAACAGCCTCAAGGAAGTGGACCCGGATCAGCCGCATCAAACGCTGTCGCCGCCCGCCAATTCCACCTCGGCCCCCCCCCCGCCCCAGAGCGGCGGGGAGCCCAAGCGCCTCAACCAGTAGGGCCGGGAGCCGACGGTGGGCAATCTGAGCGGCGGCGAAATCGTGATCCTGCTGGTGATCGCCCTGCTCGTCTTTGGGGGCAGGGGATTACCGGAGGCGGGGCGGACGATCGGCAAGGGGCTGCGGGACTTCCGGCGCTCCTGGAATGAGGCCCAGGACGCGCTGAACCGCCCCGACCACCCCTCGCCCCCGACGGAGCCGCCGGATCCGGGAAGCGCCCCGAAGCGATTGCTCGAATGACCGCCCCGGCTAGCTGCCGGCGGTCGTGTCGAGGGGCCGGAACATCTCCTTGCGCCGATCCACGACCTTCGCCTGCTTGCGCAGCGCCGCGAGGTATTGCTCGACCCGCGCCTGACGGACCGTCTCGAGCATGCTCTCGCGCTGCGCATCGCGCTGCGCGAGCCACCGCGCCGAATCGGCGAACGAGCGACCCAGCGACTCCATGATGTAGGCGCGGTGCTCGCCCTGGATGACCCCGCTGCGTTGTCCCGGCCGCAGCCCGAACGCGGCCCCGATCACCTTGGGCTCGAGTTGCAGCATGGGAGGCGGCCGCAGGCGACTGAACGGTCCGACTCGATCCACGCGCAACCCGAGGACCGCGGCTCCGGCTTCGAGACTCGGAGCGGTCCGGAGCTGGTCCGCGAGCTGCTGGGCTCGCGCGCTCCACAATGCGGTCTTTTTATCGAGACGAGCCTGATGCACGACCTGTTCGCGAACCTGGTCGAGCGGGGCCACGCCTTCCGGATTCGCGGAGTCGACCCGGAAGACGTAGAACGCCACCTCGCCTTCGATGACGGGACTGGTCTGGCCGGGGCCGCGCTCGAAGGCCCAGACGCTGACGTCGGGAATCACGTACTGCCCGAGCACCATGCGGTCGCCTTCCACGAGCCTGGGGGCCTGGGCGACCCGGAGTCCGAACCGCGCCGCGGCGCTGTCGAGCAGCCAGCCGCTGTCGCGTTCGGCCGCGTAGCGGTCGAGGCTGTCGGCGCGCGCCTCCACCGAGTCGCGGTGCGCGCCGGTCAGCTCGATCGGGACGAGGATGTGCCGAACGCGGACCGAGTCGCCGCGCGCCGAGTCGACCCGAATCAGGTGGTACCCGAAGCTCGAGCGGACCGGTGGCGAGACCTGTCCCACTCCCAGGCGCCTGAGGCCGGCGAGAAACAGCGTATCAAAGCCCGGCTGGGTGCGGTTGATCCAGCCGAGGTCGCCGCCCTGGCGGCCCGAGCCCGTGTCGGAGGATTCCCGCCGGGCCACCTCCTCGAACCGGTCCCGACTCGCCGCCGCTTCGGCGCGCAGAGCGGTGACGCGCGCCAGCGCGGCGGCGCTGTCGGTGTGGTCGGGCCGCCGCGGCACCGCGACGAAGCTGAGCCAGGCCGCCGCGGGACGCTGGAACTCGGTCTGATGCGCCTGATAGTACCGTGCCAGGTCCTGCTGGCTCGGCGCGGCTTCGCTGTCGGGGATTTGCTCGGGGCCGATGGCGACCAGCGCGATCGACGCCGAGTCGTGCTGGTCGCGATACACCCGCCACAGTTTGGCGTCGGAGACATACAGGTCGGACGTGATGTATTGCAGCAGCTTCACCTGGGGGATCTGCTGGCGATACCGAGCCTCGAGTTGAACCAGGAACTCGGGGTTCGAGCCGCTCTGCAGGAACCGCCGCCACTTGTTGGCATCGAACTGACCGTTGGTCTGGAACTCGGGGACCGAGTAGACCTCCGGCGGCGGCGACGACTGCGCCGCGTCCTGGATTTCCTGGTCGGTGACCGTGATGCCGAGCCGGCGCGTCTCGTGTTCGAGCAGCACGTCGCGCGTCAATTGCTCCACCAGCTGATTCTCGACCTGCTTTTCGTCCTCGCGCGTCAAGTTGCCACCGGTCTGCTCGCGGGCCCGTTCCATCGCGGCCTGCAGGGCCGCCTGATACTGCGGCAGGTGGATCGCCTGCCCATCGATCCGCAGCACGACGTCGCTGCCACTCGAGCCTGAGCCGGTCATTCCCGCGGCGACGTCGAACACCAGCCAGCCGATGAAGGCGATGGCAAGGATGTAGAACACCCATTTGGTGTTCTCACGCATCGTGCGCATCATGGCGCTTGAAAACTCCGGGCTAAGGATGTGCGAGGGGACTTAAGTTTAAGCGGGACAACGAACAGACTCAAGTTTGCCGCGCGCGGTTACATTGACAGTACGGCGGCCGGATTACTAAGTTAGACTAATCCCCACAAAGACTTAGGCCGTGGCCTACGCCAGCGAGATCGAAAAGCTCGAAGCGCGCTTTCGCGAGAATCCCAAGGGGCGGAACTTCGCCCCATTGGCAGACGCGTATCGCAAAGCGGGGCTTATAGATAACGCGATCGGGCTGTGTCAGACCGGGCTCGAGCATCATCCGGATTATGTCAGCGGTCACATCGTGCTGGGCCGCTGCCTCGTCGACAAGAAGGACGACGCACAGGCGGAAGACGTGTTCCGGCGCGTGCTTGACCTCGATCCGGAAAACATTCTCGCCTTGAAGGTGTTGGCGGAGATCGCCGAGCGGACCGAGCGCTTCGACCAGGCGATGGATTGGTTGAATCGCCTGTTGCTGGCGGATCCGATGAACGGAGAAGCGGCCGACGGCCTCTCGCGCGTGCGGGGCAAGGCTGCGGTCTCCCCCACCAAGCCCACTCCCGTGATTCCGAAGCCGGACGTCGCGCCGGCACCCGAACCCGCCGCCGAACCAGTGATCCAGGTGGAGCACGAGGAACTGGAGATCGGCACGGGCGGGCCGCCCCCGCCGCGATTGTCCATCGAATACATGGAGGGTCCCTTCAACGCCGGACTCGCCGAGGCTCCGACGACGTCACTCGAGAAGCCCGATCTTGTCCTGGAACGGACCTCCGAGCCTCCGGCGCCTTCGGCTGAGACCACGGCAGAGCTCCAGAGCTACGATGGCGCCATCGATTTCAGGCCGGTGGCCGCCGAGAGCGCGGCTCCGGAAGGGATTCAGTTCGATGAACCTGTCACGAGCGGGCCAGATCCGGGAGCTGCGGTCGAGGGCCTGGCGCGGACGCAGTATGAGGGCAGCGGCCTCTTCAAGCTCGACAACGAACCTCCAGCGCAGCCGGTAGCGCCGCCCGCCCCGGAACCGACCGCTGACCTGCCGCTGATCCTGCCGGAGGATGTGGAACCTGCGGTGCCCGCGTACGCGGCGTCGCCGCCCGCGCCGCTGCAACTGCCCGAGGACGACGGGGCCGCGGATACGACCGGGCTGTCGCAGGCTGAGCCTCTGGTGACCGAGACCATGGCGGAGTTGTACCTGCGGCAGGGACATCAGGAGGAGGCGCGGCGCGTCTATGAGGCATTGGCTGCCCAGCGTCCGCAGGACGCCCGGCTCCAGGAAAAAATCGCTCAGCTCGTGGCGCCCCCGCCGGCCAGGCCACGGCATTCGGGCGGCGGGCAGTCGGCGGCGGCGTTTCTGAAGGGTATTCTGAGCGCGCGGCCGGGAGCCCCGGCGCCGCCACCACTCAAAGTACCCGCACCACCGCCGCCGGCTCCCCCCCCTCCGGCCGCCCCCGTCCCGGCGGCGGACACGATCCTGCCGCTTCCAGGGGACGGACAGCCCAGTCCGCCCGCGCCGGGAACACCGACGCGACCGGCGGCCGACGCCATTTCCCTCGATTCGGTATTCGGAGACGAGGGCGGCCGCGGCTCGGTGCCGGCGCTCTCCGAGCCGGTGCCGGAAAAATCCAGCAAATTGCCGGCGGCGAGTGGCGGGTTTTCGTTCGACGATTTCTTCGGGACCGCGGCGGCCCCGGCGCAGGGTTCCGGCAAGGGTCCGGCGGCCAATGCCCGGCCTCCCCGGCCCTCCGGGCGCTCCCGTTCTCCCGAGCAGGAAGAGGATCTGGATCAATTCCAGGCCTGGCTCAAGAGTCTCAAAGCCTAGTGCGTATCGCCGTTTTGAACGGCCCCAATCTCAATCTCCTGGGCACGCGCGAGCCGGATGTGTACGGCCGCGAGACGCTCGACGAGATCGAGGCGGCGTTACGAGCGCAGGCCGTGGCCCTCGGCGTCGAGTGCGTGTGGACGCAAACCAACCACGAAGGAGAGCTGGTCGAGGCGATCCAGACGCTGCGCCAGGGCGCCGACGGCGCACTCATCAACGCCGCCGCCTTCACCCACACCAGCCTCGCCGTGCGAGACGCCGTGCTCGCGGTCGGCGTCCCGTTCGTGGAAGTGCATCTCTCCAACATCTTCGCGCGCGAGCCCGAACGACGGCGGTCGCTGCTGGCCGACCTGGCGCTCGGCATCGTGGTGGGATTCGGCGCCGACAGCTACCGCCTGGGGCTGGATGGGCTGGTGCGCCGACTGCGCGCTCGCCGTGGGTGCTGATCCCCGTGCGGAGCGGCACGCCGCGCTCGCCGATTTGTTGGCGCGCGAGCAACTCGATGCCCTGCTGCTCACGTCGCTGTCGAACATCCGCTATCTCACGGGCTTCTCCGGATCGGCGGCGCTGGCCATCGCCACCGCGCGCGACATCCTGCTGGTCACGGACTTTCGCTACGACGAGCAGGCGCGCGTCGAGGTCGATGGCGCGGCGCGCGTGGTCGTCGAACGAACCAGCGCGTGGGAACGTCTGTTTCAGGAGCTGGGATCGGTTGGCCCTCTGGAGACGATCGGCTACGAAGCGCACGCCGTCTGGGCCAAGGACGCGCAGCGCCTGGCGTCGAGCGCCACGGCCTGGCGCTGGCAGCCCGCTCCGGAGCTCGTGGAGCGGCTCCGGCTGCGCAAGGCGCCGGGGGAAGTGGCGGCGATCCGGGCGGCCGCCACGCTCGCCGGGGACGCGTTGCGCGCGACCTTGTGCATGACCCGCGTCGGGCAGACCGAGCGAGAGATCGCCGGCATTCTGGAAGGACACTTGCGCCGGTTGGGGAGCGACGCCCACCCATTCCCGACCATCGTCGCGTCCGGCGAACGGACGGCGTGGCCCCACGCCCGCACCAGCGCGCGCGCCGTGGCGCGGGGGGACTGGCTGCTGCTGGATTTCGGGGCACAGGTCGACGGGTATTGCGCCGACGTGACGCGGACGGTCGTGGTCGGCGCCCGGGCGACCGAGCACCAGCGCGTGCTGTATGACCTCGTCCAGACCGCACAACGCGTGGCTCGCGAGCGCATCCGCCCGGGCATGAGTGGCCGGGAAGCGGATGCCCTGGCGCGCGACCTGATCGAGGCGCGCGGCTTCGGCGAGGCGTTCGGACACTCCCTCGGCCACGGCCTCGGGCTGGACGTGCACGAGGCGCCGCGCCTGGCCCGGACCAATGGCGAGCCGCTTCCCGTCGACGCCGTGGTTACGATCGAGCCCGGCATCTACGTGGCCGGTCAGGGGGGCGTGCGCATCGAGGACGACGTCCACCTCTCCGCCCAGGGACCGGTCGTGTTGTCCGACGGCCTGACCGATCTGGTGGAGTTGACCTGAGGGGGCGGAGCGGGCGGCGGCGGATTGACGGAAGGCTTCCCGGGGTGGTCTATTTGGACTCCGTGTCGCGAACCCGGACCACATGAATCTGGACATCATCGGGCAGCTGGTCAAAATCATGAAGGACGCGCCGGAGCTCGGGGCGATTGAAGTCCGCCGCGGACTGTTCGGGATCTGGTCCTCGGTGCGGGTCTCCAAGGCGGGGCACGCCGGTGCCGGTCAGCTGGTGGTGATCACCGCCGGCGGGGCGCCTGCGGCCGTCGGGACCGGTGGGAGCGGTGCGCCGGCTCCCCCCCCCTCCGCGGTTGCCCCGGCAGCGGCTGTCTCACCGCTCGTCGACATCAAGTCCCCCATGGTGGGGACCTTTTACAAGTCGCCCGAGCCGGGGGCGGAGCCGTACGCCAAGGTGGGAACCCGGGTGGCGTCGGGGCAGGTCGTCTGCATCATCGAAGCGATGAAGATCATGAACGAGATCGAGTCCGAGGTGCAGGGCGTCGTGCGCGAGGTCTGCGTGGAGAACGCCCAGCCCGTGGAGTTCGGCCAAGTCCTTTTCCGGGTGGATCCCCATGCCTGAGGCTACGCAAGGCAGCCCGCCGCCATTCAACTTCAAGGCGGCCATCACCCAGATGGTTCAACGCAACGGGTCGGACCTGCTGCTCAAGGTCGGGCGCCCGGCCACGATCCGCGTCAACGGCGACCTGGTGGCGCTGGAGACCCAGCCGCTGAAACCGGAGGAGCTGAAGTCGCTCGCCGAGCAGATCATGACGCCCCGGCAGGTAAAGGAGTTCGCCGAGCACAAGGAAGCGGATTTTGCGATCGGGGTTCCCGGCGTGGGGCGATTCCGGACCAACGTGTATCAGCAGCGCGGCACCGTCGCCTTCGCCTTCCGGGCGATCCCCTACGAGGTCAAGACCATCCGGGAGCTGAATCTGCCGCCCGTGCTGGAGGAAATCGCGTTGCGGCCGCGCGGCCTCGTGCTGGTCACCGGTGTGACGGGCTCGGGTAAGTCCACGTGCCTCGCGGCGATGATCAACCACGTCAACGCCAGCCGCCGGGTGAACATCATCACGATCGAGGACCCGATCGAGTTTCTCCATCGCGACAACCTCGCCAACATCTCGCAACGCGAGGTCGGCAACGATACGCTGTCGTTCGGCTCCGCGCTGCGGCACGTGCTGCGGCAGGACCCCGACGTCATCCTGATCGGCGAAATCCGCGATATGGAGACGCTCGATACGGCGCTCAAGGCGGCGGACACGGGGCACCTGGTTTTTTCCACCCTGCACACCACCGATGCGACGCAGACCATCAACCGCGTGATCTCGTTCTTCCCGCCCCACCAGCACGACGAGGTGCGTCACCTCTTGTCGACGGCCCTTCAGGCCGTGGTCTCGCTGCGCCTCGTGCCCCGCAAGGACGCCAAGGGGCGCGTGCCGGCGGCGGAGGTGCTCATCAATACCGCCGCGGTCGCCGATAACATTCGCGACCTCTCGAAGCAGCTCAACATTCCGGATCTGATCGCCGAGGGCTCGATTCAGTACGGGATGCAGAGCTTCGACCAGTCTTTGTTCCAGTGGTACCAGCAGGGTATGATCAGCTACGAGAGCGCGATCTTCTACGCGACCAACCCCAGCGAGTTCGCCCTCAAGGTCTCGGGCGTCGACGCCTCCGGGAGCAAGCTCGGCAGCCCGGGCGCCTCGGCCGGGGTCGAGTCGATCAGTCTCACGGGCTGATGTTCCGGAAGGTGCTGATCGCGAACCGCGGGGAGATCGCCCTGCGGGTGATTCGCGCCTGCAAAGAGCTGGGCATCGCCACTGTCGCCGTCTATTCCGAGGCCGACCGCGAGTGCTTGCACGTGCGCTTCGCGGATGACGACGTGTGCATCGGCCGGGCTCCGAGCCGCGACAGCTACCTCAACATCCCCCGGCTCATCGCCGCCGCCGAGATCACCGGCGCCGACGCGATCCATCCGGGCTACGGATTTCTGGCCGAGAACGCGGAGTTCGCCCAGATCGTCCGGACCTCGGGGATCGCCTTCATCGGACCGAGCCCCGAGCAGATCCGGCAAATGGGTGACAAGGCGGCGGCCCGGAAGCTCGCCCAGGAGCTCGAGGTGCCGACGGTGCCGGGCTCGCCCGGGCCGGTGGAGAGTCCGGAGGAGGCCGTCGCGATCGCCAGGGACATCGGATTCCCCGTCATCATCAAGGCGGCCGCCGGCGGGGGCGGGAAGGGAATGCGCGTCGCTCAGGACCCCGACGCCTTCGGGCAGGCCTACAACTTGGCGCGCCAGGAGGCGCTGGCCGCCTTCGGCTCCGATCAGGTCTACATCGAGAAGTACCTGGCGCGCCCGCGCCACGTCGAGATCCAGATCATGGGCGATCAGCACGGCAAGGCCATGCACCTGTGCGAGCGGGATTGCTCGATCCAGCGGCGACACCAGAAGCTGATCGAGGAGGCGCCCAGTCCCGCGCTCGATCAGGCGCTCCGCGAGCGGATCGGATCGGCGGCCGTGCGGATCGCGTCCGCGGTGCGCTACGTCGGCGCCGGGACGGTCGAGTTCCTGCTCGACGCCGGTGGCGCCTTCTACTTCATGGAGATGAACACGCGCATCCAGGTGGAGCATCCGGTCACCGAGATGTGCACCAACTTCGACCTCGTGAAAGAGCAGATTCGCGTCGCGGCCGGCGAGCCCTTGTCGCTCATGCTGCACGGCAACCGGCTGCGCGGGCATGCGATCGAATGCCGGGTGAACGCCGAGGATCCGGCGCGCAACTTTCAGCCGTCGCCCGGGCTGATCACGGCCTACCATCCGCCGGGCGGTCCCGGCGTGCGCGTGGACACCCACATCTACGACGGCTACACGGTCCCGCCCTACTACGACTCGCTGCTCGCGAAGGTGATCGTCCACGGCAACGACCGCGAGGAGGCGATCGCCCGTATGCGTCAGGCACTCGACTCGTTTATCATTGAGGGCGTGACGACGACGATTCCGTTTCTCAGCCGGGTCATGCGCCACCCCGATTTCGTCGCCGGGCAAGTCGACACCAAATTCCTCGAGCGCGAGCCGCACCTTCTCAAAGACTAGAGCATGAAGCTCGACGTCTACTTCACGCCGCTCGGCCTCACCGCGGGAGACCTCGCCGGCCGGGGGGTCGTCGTGATCGACGTGCTGCGCGCCACGACGTCGATCGTGACGGCGCTCGCCAGCGGGGCCCGCGCCGTCGTGCCGGCCGCCACCTCCGAGGAAGCGGTGAAGATGACCGCCAACCTGGAGCGGGACGGCTTCGTGCTCGCCGGCGAGCGCAAGTATCTCCCCATACCCGGGTTCCCGCTCGGCAACTCGCCCATCGACATGACCCCCGAGCAGGTCGGCGGCAAGACGGTCTACCTCGCCACGACCAACGGCACGCCGGCCCTGGTGGCGGCCCAGGGGGCGGACGTCGTGCTGGTCGGCGCCGCGATCAACTTCGCGGCGGTCGCCGAGCGCGCGCGCGCCCTGTTCGTCGAGCGCAACGACCTCGCCATCATTTGTGCGGGGCACGAGAAGCAATTCGCCCTGGAGGACGCCTACGTCGCCGGACGGCTCGTGAGAGACGTGAAGAAACGGCTGCGCCGCGTCGACCTGAACGACGGCGCCAGCACCGCCATGTCGCTCACGCAACGCTACAAAGGGTGGCAGGACGCCCTGGCCACCTGTGAGGCCGGACGGACGCTCCACGCCCTCGGCCTCGGCGAGGATGTCCGGTTTAGCGCGCAGGTCGACCGCTTCGCCAACGTTCCCACGTACACGGACCGGCGCATCACATGAAGCCGAAGGTCCGGGCCGAGCTGATCGGCGTCGGCGCGCTCGTGGTCGGGCTGTTCCTCGGTCTTACGCTGCTGCCGGTGCGCGTCACCGGCGGGGTCGGAGATCGGCTCGGCGCGCTGTGCTGGCACGGTCTGGGGCTCGGCGCCGTGCTGGTGCCCGTGCTGGGAATCGGCTGGGCGCTGGCCGCCTTCGGCCGCCTGGGCACTCTCACCAGCCCACGCGTTGCCGTTCTCCTCGCGGGCCTCATCCTGCTCGTGCCCTACGCGGTCGGAGTCACGGGGCGCGTGAACCTCGCATTTCCCGCCGACTACGAGCGGTGGAGTACCTCCCAGCGTTTGGTGGGGATCATTCCCGGCTGGATGGCTACGGCCGTCACCAGCGCCCTGGGAACGGCCGGCGGCATCCTGATCGGGCTGTTCGCCGTGTCGGCCCTGGGCATCCTCACGATCGGGTGGCACCCGTTGGCCGTGCTGCGTGCGGACGAGGAGCGCCGGGCCGACCCGGACAGCGATCGATCGGCCGCCACGAAGAAGCCGGCGCGTGAGGCGAAGCCTCTGGGGGCGGCCACGCCCATCACGGTTCTCCCCACGAGAGAGGAGGGGCGGGAGCAGCCGGCGCGCTCGCGCAAGGGCAAGCCGGTCGCCCGCCCGCCGGCGCCGATGCCGGTTCCTGAAGGCGTCCTCATTCCTCCACCCGAGCTGCTCACGGCGACGACGTCGGACGAGCTCGATCCGGGCACCGAGGAAATCGACGCGATGGGCCACCGGTTACTGCAGACGCTGGAGACGTTCCGCGTCGGCGGGACGATCGCCGATCGCACGGTCGGACCGGTCGTGACCCGCTACGAGCTGGAGCCGGGTCCGGGCGTGAAGGTCGGCCGCATCGCTTCCCTCGCCGACGACCTGGCGCTGGCCATGAAGGCCCGCAGCCTGCGCATCGTGGCGCCGATTCCGGGGAAGGCCCGGGTCGGCATCGAGGTTCCGAACCCGCGCGCGCGCATGGTGACGATCCGTGAGCTCATCGACAACGCCCGCTTCCGCACCCACGGGCGTGTGCTGCCGGTGGTGCTGGGGCGCGATCTGGAAGGGCAGGAGGTGTACGACGACCTCGCCAAGATGCCCCACTTGCTGATCGCGGGCGCGACGGGATCGGGCAAATCGGTATGCATCAATGCGCTCGTCACCAGTCTCATGTATGCCTATCCGCCGGAAACGCTGAAGCTGCTGATGATCGACCCGAAGATGGTCGAGTTGTCCATGTACAAGGATCTGCCCCATCTCGGGCTGCCCGTGGTCACCAATCACCACAAGGCCGTCACGGTGCTCAAATGGGCGGGCTGGGAGATGGACCGCCGCTACAAGCTGCTCCACGCCAATGCCGCCCGGAACATCGCGGATTTCAATCGCAAGGTATCCGACGGCAGGCCGCTCAAGGGACCGCGCGAAACCCTGGCCACGCTCGCCGGCGTCACCAAAGAGCCGCCGTTCGAGGAGGGAGCGTACAGGGACGGCATCCTGCCGTACATCGTCCTCGTCGTGGACGAGCTGGCGGATCTGATGCTGACGGTCCAGGGAGAGATCGAGACCCCGCTCGCCTCCCTCGCGCAAAAGGCGCGCGCCATCGGCATCCATCTGATTCTAGCGACGCAACGGCCGTCCGTGAACGTGATCACCGGTCTGATCAAGGCGAATTTTCCCTGCCGCATCGCGTTCCGGGTGTCGGCCAAGGTCGATAGCCGGACGATTCTCGACCAGAACGGTGCCGAGACGCTGCTCGGAAACGGCGACATGTTGTTTTTGCCCCCGGGAAAGAGCGAGCCGCTGCGCGTGCAGGGCGCCTACATCTCGACCGACGAGACGGAACGCCTCATGGAGTGGTACCGCTCCCACGCATCGGCGACGGTTGCCGAGCGGACCCAGGCGGCGATCGAAGGGCAGGTCGCCGCGATCCAGGCGTCGGAAACCGCCGAGGGTGGCGCGGACGGCGCCGGCGAACCGGGGGAGCGCGACCCGTTGTTCCGGCAGGCCGCTGAGGTATGCATTCAGAACCAGCTCGGCTCCACGTCCCTGCTGCAACGGCGCATGAGCATCGGGTACGGCCGCGCCGCCCGCATCATCGATCAACTCGAGCTGGCCGGCATCCTCGGTCCCGCCAATGGCAGCAAGCCGCGTGATGTGCTGGTTGGACTGGAGGATCTGGACGAGATTGTTGGTTAACGAAGAGCCGATAGCCGAGAGCGCATTATTCCGACACCGCATGCACGGTTACGGTGACGGACGGTGGGTTGCATGTGCTAGCTTCGCGCTCGTGCACAGTGGCCTGCGCAGCGATCCCGCCGACTGGAAAGACGAACGGCAGCGTCAGGGCGTCGCGGCGGAGGAGCAGGCGATGCGGTATCTGATCAGTCGTGGCTGGACGGTGCTCGCCCATCGCTGGCGCGTCGGCCGGGCGGAGATCGACATCGTGGCGCGCCGAGGGTCGCTGGTGAGTTTCGTCGAAGTGAAGGCGCGACGCGGCACCTGGTTCGGCAGCCCCCTGGAAGCCATTACCGGGGCGAAGCGGCGCGAGCTGGTAAAGGCGGCGCGCGTGTGGATCGACCGGAGCGGCCGACCGTCAGACATCTACCGGTTTGACTGTATCACTTTACTAAACAATACGTTACAGCACCTGGAAGACGCATTCCGGCCTGGTTGGCGATAAGTCGAGCTTCGGTATATATTCGGGTCTCCTACAGCGACGAGGCCCGCAACTCATGTCGAGGATCCTCATGGCGGTCGACCCCAAAGACAGCGAGAAGCTGACCGACGAGCGCCGCAAGGCGTTGAATCTGGCCATTGCCCAGATCGAAAAAACCTGCGGGAAGGGCTCGATCATGCGGATGGGATCCGAGTCGCCCCGCGTCCGTATCGACGCGATCTCCACCGGGGCGATCAATCTGGATGCGGCCATCGGCGTGGGAGGAATCCCGCGCGGCCGCGTGACGGAAATTTTCGGGCCGGAGTCGAGCGGCAAGACGACGCTCGCCCTGTCCGTCGTGGCGAACGCCCAGCGCGCCGGAGGAGCCGCCGCCTATATCGACGCGGAGCACGCCCTCGACGTCGAGTACGCCAAAAAGCTCGGTGTCGACATCGACAACCTCCTGGTCTCCCAGCCCGACACCGGCGAGCAGGGTCTCGAAATCACCGAGATCCTGGTGCGCTCCGGCGCGGTCGACATCGTCGTCGTCGATTCGGTCGCCGCGTTGGTTCCGAAAGCGGAAATCGAAGGCGAAATGGGCGACTCGCACGTCGGCTTGCAGGCCCGGCTCATGAGTCAGGCGTTGCGCAAGCTCGCCGGCGCGATCAATCGGTCGCGGACCTCGGTGATTTTTATCAATCAGCTGCGCGAAAAAATCGGCATCATGTTCGGCAATCCCGAAACCACCACCGGTGGGCGGGCGCTCAAGTTCTACTCCTCGGTGCGTCTGGATATGCGGCGCCTCGCTCCCGTGAAAGAACGCGAGTCGGTGATCGGCAATCACGTCCGCGTGAAGGTGGTGAAGAACAAGGTCGCGCCGCCGTTCCGCCAGGCCGAATTCGACATCATGTTCGACGAAGGCATCAGCCGCGAGTCGTTACTGGTCGATATCGCGGCCGAAGCGGGGATCATCGAGAAGTCCGGCGCGTGGTACACCTACGGGAAGGACCGCATCGGCCAGGGGCGGGAGAACGCCAAACTGTACCTGAAGGACCACCCCGACATGGCGCTCGAGGTGGAGACGCGCGTCAAGGAACACCTCGGTGTCACGGCCAGGGGCGCTGGCCCGGCCGATGAGGAACCGCCCTCGAGCGACGAGTGACGTGGCCGTCCTGACGGCCCTCGCCCCCGATCCGCGCCGCCCGGGCTACCGGGTGCTGGAGCTGGATCGGGGGCGGTTTGCCTCGCTGCCGGACGCCGCGATCCAGGAGCTGAGACTCGCACCCGGTGCCGTGCTCGCGCCCGAGCTCCTGGCCCGTTTACAACACCTGGCCGACGTCGAGGCGGCCTACCGCGCGGCAGTGCGCGCCCAGACCCGCCGTCCCCACGCCGTGGCGGACCTGGGCCGGCGCCTGATCCAGAAGCAACATCCACCCGCGGCCGTGGAGGCCGCCCTCGAGCGCCTGACGATCCAGGGCCTCATCGACGACCGGCGCTTCGCCGAGCATTTCGTCGCGACCCGCGGGGCGCGCGGTCGGGCACCGGCGCGGCTGGTGAGCGACCTCCTGCGCCAGGGCCTCGATCGACGCACCGCCGAGTGGGCGGTGCGGAGCGCGCTCGCCGCCGAAGCGATCGATGTCGCATCGACCTTGCGGACGGTTGCCCGGCGACGCGCGGCTCAGCTGCTCGATCTCCCGATCCCCGCGCGGCGCCGCCGCCTGCTGGCGTATCTGTCGCGGCGCGGCTATCGAGGGTCGGAAATCCGGGATCTGGTCGACGGTCTGGTCGGGGCAGGCGGGGGACCTTAGCCGCTATATTCCGCGCATGATGGCGGCCGACATCCGCAGCAAGTTCATCGAGTACTTCCGTTCGCGCCAACACCAGGAAGTGCCCAGCTCGAGCCTGGTTCCCGCCGACGACCCCACCCTGTTGTTCACCAACGCCGGCATGGTGCAGTTCAAACGCGTGTTCCAGGGCCTGGAGCGGCGCGACTACGCCCGAGCCGTCACGTGCCAGAAGTGCGTACGGGCGGGGGGCAAGCACAACGACCTCGAGGAAGTCGGCCACACCACCCGCCACCACACGTTCTTCGAAATGCTGGGCAATTTCAGCTTCGGAGACTACTTCAAACGGGAGGCGATCGCCTTCGCCTGGGAGTGGGTGACGAGCGAGCAGTGGCTCGGCCTCGACCCCGACCGCCTCTACGTCACCGTGCACCATTCGGATGACGAAGCGCGCGCGCTGTGGCGGGAGGTGACCGGGCTGGCGGACGCGCGCATCTTCGGCTTGGGCGACAAAGACAACTTCTGGCAGATGGCCGATACCGGCCCGGCGGGCCCGTGCTCCGAGTTGAGCATCGACCTGCGCGATCCCAAGGAGCGCCGCCGCCCGCGGAATGCCGAGGAATTCGTGCAGCTCAACGAGTCCGGCCAGCTGCTCGAGATCTGGAACCTCGTGTTCATGCAGTACGACCTCCAGGCCGACGGGTCGCGCGCCCCATTGCCCAAACCCTCGGTGGATACCGGCGCCGGCCTGGAGCGGCTCACCTCGGTGGTGCAGGCCGTGCCGTCCAGTTTCGACACCGACGTGTTCACGTCGCTGCTCGAGCGTGCGGTCGAGGTCGTGGGGGTTCCGTATGATCGAGGGCCGTCGGGCGCCCCCTACCGCGTGCTGGCGGACCACGCCCGGGCGGTCGCGTTTCTGCTCGCGGACGGCGTGTACCCCGCCAGCGACGGGCGCGGGTACGTACTGCGCCGCATTCTGCGCCGGGCGGTGCGGCACGCATGGCTGTTGGGGCGGCGCGAGCCGACCGTCGTGGCGCTCGCCGAGCGCGTGATCGAGCAGATGGGAGGCGTGTACCCTGAGCTGGAGTCGAAGCGCATCCACATCCTCAAGGCTACGCGCGCGGAGGAAGAGGGATTCCTCGAAACGATCATGGGCGGGCTGCGCCGACTCGAGGAGCTGAAGGGGACGAGCGCGATTTCCGGAGACGACGCGTTCAAGCTCTACGACACCTACGGGTTCCCGCTCGACCTGACCCAGCTCATCGCCACGGAGCGCGGCCAGACGGTGGACGCCGCCGGATTCCTGCGCGCCCTCGCGGCGCAGCGCGAGCAATCGCGGCGGCCGCGGCCGTCGGGCCCGGTGATCCGGCGCGCGGCCGATGCCGGCGACTGGGTCGCGGTGAAGCCGCAGGCCCGGCAGCAGTGGATCGGCTACGAGCAGACCCGCGCCGAGACCGGCGTACTGGCGTTCCGGCAGGCGGGCGACACGCTCGAGCTGATCCTCGAAGAGAATCCGTTCTATGCCGAATCGGGCGGGCAGGTGAGCGATACGGGCGTGGTGACCGGGGACGGCTGGGAGCTGACGGTCGAAGACGTCACCAAACGCGAAGGCCAAAACGCCGTCGTCGGCAGCTTTTCCGAGGTTTTCGAGCCTACGCCCGTCGAGGCGCGGGTCAACGAGTCACGGCGCCATAACATCGCGCGCAACCACACGGCGACCCACCTGGTGCATGCCGCGCTGCGCAAGCTGCTCGGCCCGCACGTCCGCCAAAACGGATCGGTGGTCGCGCCGGACCGGCTGCGATTCGATTTCACGCATCACGGTCCCGTGGACGAGGCGACGCTGCGTCGCATCGAAGAAGAGGTGAACGAGCACGTGTGGGCCAACCTGCCGGTGACGACGCGCGAGCAGTCCTATCAGGAGGCGATCGCGGCCGGAGCGATGGCGTTCTTCACGGAGAAATACGGTGACGTCGTCCGCGTGGTGGACGTGCCCGGCGTATCGCTCGAGCTGTGCGGCGGGACCCATGTCGGCACGACAGGGGAGATCGCCCTGTTCCGGTTCACGCACGAGACCGGCTCCCAAGCCGGCGTGCGCCGGATCGAAGCCATCACCGGTCCCGCCGCGTATCGATTCGCGCTCGAGCTGGAGCGGCGGTTGGCGGAGGCCTCGGCCGCCCTCAAGACGCGCCCCGAACACCTGCGGCATCGGCTGGAGGCGCTTCTCGAAGAAAACCGGAAACTCGACAAGCGCGTCGCCGATCTGCTGCGGCGGGGAGGCGCCGGGCCGGCCGCCGAGCCCGGGACGATGGAGCGCATCGGGGCCGTCGAGCTCCATGTGGAGGAGGCCGATCTCGACGACCGCCGCCAGATCGCGCTCACCATGGATGCGTTCCGCGAGCGCCACCGGAACGCCATCCGCGTGCTGTTCACCAACGGCTCCCGCCCCGGGATTCACGTGGCCCTGACCGACGACCTCGTGGCGGCCGGACTGCAGGCGGGGGAGATCGCCAATGCCCTCGCGATCCTTACCGGCGGCAAGGGTGGCGGCAAGCCGCACTTTGCGTCTGCCGGGGTCGGCGATCCGGAGCGGCTGTCGCTCGCGAAGGAGCAGACCGGCGCGATCGTCCGCCGGCTGCTCGAGCGGTGACGCGCGCCGAGCTCGAGTCCTGGCTCGAGGCCCGTCGACCGGTCCCGCCCGGTGCCCTGCGACGGCACCTCTCCGGATTCGTCGCGGACGCGCCGGTGTCCTTCCCGGAGCATCTGGCCGATGCCGGCGTTGCCCTGCTCCGGCGCGTGCTGAGTCATCCGCAAGGCGGGCGCGAGCTGGCCCTCGATCTGCTCGCCGCCGACGCGCTCGTGACCTACGCCTTCGAAGCACAAGCGGAGCTCGACATCGACGGATTGACGGCGCTGGCCGAACGGGTTGCTGGAGCCCCCGCGTGACCGACCTGCTCCAGCGCCGGCCAGGCCTGCTGGTGCTCATCGATCCCGGACGGACGGAGCCCGCCGGCGCGGCTCGGCTCGCGGGCCAGGCACAGGCCGCGGGTGCGGCGGGGGTCCTCATCGGCGGATCGTTCGACGGCACGCGAGAAACCCATCAGGTGGCCGCGGCGGTCCATGGCGCCGCACCGGGCCTGCCTGTCGTGCTGTTCCCCGGATCGGCGATGCAGCTCACCGATCAGGTGGACCTGATCCTGTTTCTGTCGCTCGTGTCGGGCCGCAACGCCCAGTACCTGATCGAGGAGCACGTGCGGGCGATTCCGTTCCTGCAACGACACCCGGTGCCCACCCTCTCTACCGGGTACATCCTGATCGATGGCGGCCGCGTGACGAGCGTCGAGGCCGTGAGCCAGACGCGGCCGCTCCCTGCGGACAAGCCGGAGCTGGCGGCCGCGCACGCCCGGGCGGCCCGGATGATCGGGATGCGGGCGATCTACCTGGACTCGGGGAGCGGCGCGGAGCATCCGGTACCGGGCGCGGTGATCGCGGCGTGTCGCCAGGGGCTGGACGATCCGGACGCCCCGATCTTCGTCGGCGGCGGCATTCGCGTCCCCGAGGATGCCGCGGCGGCACGCGCCGCCGGGGCCGATTTCGTCGTCGTCGGTACCGCGCTGGAAGGCGGGTCGACGCGGGTCGAGCCGCTGGGGTCCTTCGTGGCGGCGGCGCGCGGCGGGCGCGCATGACCCCGGAACGCGTGCGCGAACGACTGGGGCGGTTGGCCGGGTTGGCCACCCGAATCGGGGCGGAGCAGGCCGGGACGATCGTGGCGATCGCGACCCGGTACGAGGCCGCCTTGCGCCGGGGCGGCACGTTGCTCTTTGCCGGCAACGGCGGCAGCGCGGCGGACGCGCAACATCTCGCGACGGAATACGTGGTGCGCTACCAGACGCAGCGACCGGCGCTGCGGGCGGTGGCGCTGACCACGGATACGTCGCTCCTGACCGCGGCCGCCAACGACATGGGGTTCGACGAGGTGTTCGCCCGCCAGGTGGAGGCGCTGGCGCGTCCCGGCGACGTCCTGGTGCTGCACTCGACCAGCGGGGAGAGTCCGAACGTGATCCGGGCCGCGCAGTCGGCGCGGGCGCACGGCGTGGAGGTCGTGGCGTTCCTCGGGCGCACGGGTGGTCCGCTGCGGGACCTGGCGGATGTTGCCCTCGTCGTGCCCAGCGAGGACACGGCGCACATCCAGGAGCTGCATCTCGCCATCGAACACCTGATCTGCGATTGGATCGAGGAGCGACTCGCCGAGTGATCGATCTGACCGGCCGGCGGGCATTCGTGACCGGCGGCGGCCGCGGCATTGGACGGGCGACGGCGGTGCTCCTGGCGCGTGCCGGCGCGCACGTGGCAATCGGATTCCGAACGCGTCGCCTCGAAGCCGACGAGACGGCCCGCGCGATCGCCGACGGCGCGAACGGCGGGCGCGCGGTCGTCGTCGGCGGCGACCTCGGAGATCCCGGGGTCGCCCAGCGCACCGTTGAGGATGCGGCGCTCGCCCTGGGGGGACTCGACCTCCTGATCGTGAACCACGGCGTCTGGCCGCCCGACGACGTGCCGCTGACGCAGCTGCCCGATACGCAGTGGGAAGGGACGCTGCGTGCCAATCTCGACAGCGTCTTCTTCGTGTGCCGGGCCGCGGTGCCGCACCTGCCGGACGGCGGGCGCGTCGTGCTGGTCTCCTCCACGGCGGGGCAGCGGGGGGAAGCGTTTCACGCCGACTACGCGGCCACCAAAGGCGCGGTCATCGCCCTCACCAAATCGCTGGCGGTCGAGCTGGCGCCGAGAATCACGGTCAACTGTGTCGCCCCCGGGTGGGTGGACACGGAGATGTCGCGGCTGCCCTACGCGCGCGACGACGGCGCCGGGCGGCGCGCCATCGAAAGCACCATCCCCCTCGGGCGCGTGGCGACGCCCGCCGACGTGGCCGGCCCGATCGTGTTCCTGTGCTCCGCGCTCGCGCGGCACATCACGGGAGAGATCCTGAACGTCAACGGCGGCTCGGTGTTGTGCGGATGAGCTTTCCCAAACGTCTCGCCATTCCGCGCGCGGTGCTGACGATCGCCCGAAAGCTCGAGGAGGCCGGATTCGACACGTGGTGCGTCGGTGGGGCGATCCGCGACACCCTGCTCGGGCTGGAAAACCACGACTTCGACCTCACCACGGCGGCGCGCCCCGCAGACGTGCAGCGACTGTTCCGCCGCACCGTGCCGATCGGCGTGGAGCACGGAACCGTGGCCGTGCTCGACGCGGGGAACCGGCCGCACGAGGTGACGACGTTCCGCAGGGACGTCCACACCGATGGGCGGCATGCCCAGGTCGAGTTTGGAGTGTCGCTGAACGATGATCTCGCCCGCCGCGATTTCACCATCAACGCCATCGCCTATCATCCGACTCGCCACGAGTGGCGCGATCCGTTTCACGGCTCCCAGGACCTGGAGCGGAAAGTGATCCGGGCGGTCGGAGATCCCAACTGGCGCTTTCGCGAGGATTTCCTGCGGATTCTGCGCGCGCTCCGATTCGCCGCCCGGTTCGAGTTTCGCATCCACGGGGCCACGCGCGCAGCCGCGCAGGCGAATGCGCAGGGGCTGTCCCAGCTTTCCGCGGAGCGCGTGCGGGATGAGTGGTTCAAGGGGATCGCGACGGCCCGAAGGGTCTCCAAGCTCCTGGCCCTATGGCTCGACATCGGGGCGGCGCGGATCTGGCTGCCCGAAATCCGGGGAGCGGGGAACGGGGAGCGTGGGGGAGGGGGGGGAGGAGTGGTCGACAAGCTTCCCCGTGACCCCGTGCTCATCAGCGCCCACCTGGCCTCCGATCCGGCATCCTTGCTCACCCGGCTCAAATGCGCCAATCGGGATATCGAGCGGGGACGGGCCATCCGGGAGTGGCGCGACAAATATCCCGATGCAAAGCGCGTTGCCGAAGTGCGCCGCTGGTTGTCGGAGACGGGGCCGGCGGCGGATGATCTGCTCCTCCTCCTGGCAGCCACCGCCCCCCGCTCCCCCATCCCCCGGGTCGTGAGGGCGATTCGCGACGCGCACGATCCGTTGTCCTTGAAGGATCTCCCCGTCCGCGGCGAGGACCTGATCGCGGCCGGGGTGCGACCGGGACCGGACGTGGGCGCCATCCTGCAGAGACTGCTGGTTGAAGTGTTGGAGGACCCGTCGCGAAACACGCGTGAGCACCTGTTGGCCCGGGTACGCGAGTGGGTGAAGGCCGCATGAACGACGCCCTGGTCTACGCCGCGGTCGCGGCCGGAGCCAACGTCGTCGGCGCGATGGCGGTGACTCGGCGTGCCAGCACGAGTCTGCGCCTGATCGAACACTTTGTGGCGTTCGGTGCCGGGTTCATGCTCGCGGTGTGTCTGACGGAGATCGTTCCAGAGGCGTTGACGCGGAGCGGGGCACTCGCGCCCGCCCTGTTCCTCGCGGGCTACCTGGCGGTGCACCTGACGCAGCACACGCTGGTGCCGCACTTCCACTTTGGCGAGGAAACCCACCACGTCAATGCCCTCGCCGGCCCATCCGCGCTGATTGGGCTGCTGCTGCACACCTTTTTCGACGGCGTCGCCATTGCGAGCGCGTTTCTGGTGCGTCCGGCCCTCGGCGTTCTCGTGTTCCTGGCGATTCTCCTGCACAAACTCCCCGAGGGCGTCACGATTGCGAGTTTGATGCTGGCCGGCGGCGGCAGCGCGGCTTCGGCCGTCCGGTCCGCGGCCCTGCTCGGCCTCGCCACCGTCGCCGGGGTGTTGCTGACCGACCACGTCTCTGTCCTGGTCAGACATGGGCTCGCCCTGTCGGCCGGCGTCACCCTGTACGTCGCCGCGTCGAACCTCGTCCCCGAGTTCCAGGGCAAGCGCGGCTGGAGGCTGCCGGCCGCCTTCTTCGCCGGGGCGGCGCTGTTCTATGGAGTCAAGCTGCTGTTGGAGCGCCTGGTGTGAGCGAGCCGACCTTGTTTCAGGGCTCCGCCGAGCCGCTGGCCGCCCGGATGCGGCCGCGCAGCCTCGAGCAGTTCCTGGGGCAGGAGCACCTGTTGGGACCGGGAAAGGCGCTGGGCGACCTGATCCGTCGCGGCGACGTCGGGTCCTGCATCTTCTGGGGCCCTCCCGGCTCCGGGAAGACCACCCTGGCGCGGATCATCGCCAACTATACCGAGCGGCATTTCGAGCCGTTCTCCGCGGTCACCGAGGGCGTGGCCCGCGTGCGCGAGATCATCCACGATGCCGAGGAACGGCTCAAATACCAGGGTCAGGGCACGATTCTGTTTTGCGACGAGATCCACCGGTTCAATCGCGCACAACAGGATGCCTTCCTGCCCTGGGTGGAAAACGGCATCGTGACCCTGATCGGCGCCACGACGGAAAACCCGAGCTTCGAGCTCACCGGCGCCTTGTTGTCGCGCTGCCGCGTGTTCGTCCTGCAGCCGCTGACGGTGGAGCATGTGGCGACGCTGGTGCGGCGGGCACTGGCCGACACGGACCACGGGCTGGGCCGGCTGGGGCTCGAGATCACCGAGGACGCGCTGGCGCTGCTCGCGCGCGAGGCGGATGGCGACGCGCGCCGCGCGCTGCAGGCGCTCGAGGCGGCAGCGGAATTCGTGACGGGGAAGGGGGAAGGGGGAAGCGGGAAGGACGTGTTGGATGCGGCACTCGTTGCCGATGCTTTACAGAAGCGCTTCGCGAAATACGATAAGGGCGGCGAGGAGCACTACAATCTCATTTCCGCGTTGCACAAGGCCGTGCGCGGCAGCGACGTCGACGGCGCCTTGTACTGGCTCGCCCGGATGCTGGCCGGCGGCGAGGATCCGCTCTACATCGCACGGCGGCTGGTGCGGATCGCGAGTGAAGACATCGGGCTTGCCGACCCGCGGGCGCTCAACGTGACACTGGCCGCCAAGGACGCCTATCACTTTCTCGGGACGCCGGAAGGCGAGCTCGCCCTGGCCGAGGCCACGGTGTATCTGGCGACCGCCCCGAAATCGAACCGGTTGTACGTGGCGTTCGGCGACGCCATGCGGGCCGCGGAATCCCATCCCGCCGAAGCGGTCCCCCTGCACATCCGCAACGCGCCGACCGCCCTGATGCGGGAGCTCGGGTATGGGGCCGAGTATCGGTACGCGCACGACTCGCCCGAGGGGTATTCGCCGCAGGAGTACCTCCCGGAGGCGCTGCGTGGCGCACAATGGTACCGGCCCACCGAGTTCGGGTACGAAAAGGCGGTGAAGGAGCGCATCGAATGGTGGCAGCGTCTCAAGGGAGCCTCCGGCGGTCCGGCAGGCGGGACGTGAGACGCTGGCTCTGCGGCGGGATCGCGGGGGCCGCGGTGGCGTGCGCGTCGCTGCAGCAGGCGCTGCGCTTTCAGGAGCCGTCGGTCCAGCTGCAGGAGATCCGCGTCACGGGGCTGGGACTCAGCGGGGGCACGCTGGATCTCGAGCTCGATGTCTTCAACCCCAACGAGTTCCGGTTGCGCACCCTCCGGATGGAGCTGGGTATCGATCTCGAGCAGGTGCATTTCGGCGACGCGGTGCTGGAATCGGCGATCGAGCTGCCGTCGCAGCAGCATACGCTCGTCACGGTTCCGGTGCGGTTCGAATGGGCGGGCGTCGGGGCCGGCGCCCGCGGCTTGTTGACACGCCAGGCGATTCGCTACGGTCTGTCCGGTGTGGCCACGCTCGGCACGCCGATCGGCGATCGCCGGGTCGGCCTGCACGGCAGCGGGGAGGTCCCGCTCCGGGCGTTGCGTCCGTGACGGCGCTGGCGGAGGGGAAGCCATTCGCAAGCTGATCGAGGTCCAGCCGCCCATAGAGCGCGCGTTTCTGGTCGGCGCGCCCCGCAAGGGGTCGGACGACGCCGTCCGCGTCGACGAACACCTCAACGAGCTCGGCCGGCTGGCGGATACCGCGGGGGCGGAAGTCGCGGGACGGCTCGTGCAGCGCATCGAAGCGCCGACGCCCAACCTGTATCTGGGACAGGGCAAGGTCGAGGAGCTGGAGGAACGGCTGCGCGGCGCGGGCGCCACGCTGCTCGTATTCGACGAGCCGTTGTCGCCCGTCCAGGGCGTCAACCTGGAACAGGCCACCGGCGTGCGCGTTATGGATCGAGCCGAAGTCATTCTCGACATCTTCGCCACGCGGGCCCGGAGCGCCGAAGCGAAGATGCAGGTGGAGCTGGCCCAGCTCGAATACCTGTTGCCGCGCCTCACCCGCATGTGGACCCACCTGTCCCGCATCCGCGGCGGCATCGGCCTGCGGGGACCCGGCGAAACGCAGCTCGAAACCGACCGCCGCGTCATTCGCCGGAGGATCGCCATGTTGCGCAAGCGGCTCGAAGGCGTGGCGGAGCATCGCGCCAACCAGCGCCAGGGCCGGCGCGCGCTGCCGCAGGCGGCGCTGGTCGGCTACACCAACGCCGGCAAATCGAGCCTGCTGCAGGCCCTGTCCGGGGCGGATGTGCTGATCGAGGACCGGCTGTTCGCCACGCTCGACACGGTCACGCGGGAGCTGGACGTTGGCGACGGATACCGGTTCCGACTCAGCGATACGGTGGGGTTCATCCGCAAGCTTCCCCATCACCTCGTCGCCTCATTCCGAGCCACGCTCGACGAAGTGCGCGAGGCGGATCTGCTGCTGCACGTGATCGATTCCGCGCACCCGACGTGGGAAGAGCAGGTCGAGGTGGTGGAAGGAGTGCTCGAAGAGATCGGCCGGAAGCGGGTGATCCACGTGTTCAACAAGGCGGACCTGCTGCCCGATCGCGCGGCGTTCCTGGCCCGGGAGCGGGAGCGGTTTCCCCATGCGGTGCTGACGAGCGCTGCGCCGGACGGCCGTCCGCCGGGAGTCGTCGCCCTCCGGTCGGCCCTCCGGACGGCGGCGCAGGCGCTGCGCCCCATTGCGCACGTGCGCGTCCCGCTCGCCGACGGGCGGCTGCTCGCCGAGCTGCACCGGGAGGCGGAGGTCCTGGAGGAGCTGCACAGCGACGGTGTGGTGGAGGTCACCGCCCGCGTGGAGGCTCGGATGATAGGTAGGCTGCGACGGGAGGGCATCGACGTGGTCCTGGGCTCGGGGTAGGAACGACGCATGATGGTCGGTCGACTCGTGGTGATGCTGGTCCTGGTGGGGTGCGGGCCTATCGCGGGACCCGGCCCGGGTCCGGGGCCCGGGCCGGGCCATCCGGCGTTGCACCTCGTCACCGACCGCCTCACGTCGCCGGTCTTCGTCACCGCGCCGCCGGGTGACACGTCACGCCTGTTCGTTGTGGAGCAGGGGGGAAGGGTGCGCGTGTTGCGGCACGATTCCCTTCTCGCCACGCCGTTCCTGAACATCGCGCGCCACATCGTTTCCGGGGGTGAGCAAGGGCTCCTGAGTCTCGCGTTCCATCCCGATTATTCCGCCAACGGCAGGTTCTACGTCTACTTCACCAACCCGGTCGGGGACATCCGGATCGTGCGCTATCTCGTCAGTGCCGATCCCGATGTGGCGGACTCCGCCTCGGGCGACACCGTGCTCGCCGTCGTGCACCAGCCGCACGGGAATCACAACGGCGGGCTGGTGCTGTTCGGGCCGGACGGCAAGCTCTACGCGGGACTGGGCGACGGCGGATCGGGCGGCGATCCGGACGGCAACGGGCAGAATCGCCGGGCGCTGCTCGGAAAACTCCTGCGGCTCGACGTGGATGCGGGCACCCCGTACGCGGTCCCGTCCGACAACCCGTTTGTCGCCGACACGAGCGCCCGGGGTGAGATCTGGGTGTACGGGTTGCGGAACCCGTGGCGCTTCTCGTTCGATCGCCTCACGGGGGACCTGTATACCGGCGACGTCGGACAGAACGCCTGGGAGGAAGTGAACGTCCTGCCGGACGGGGCGCCGGGCGGCGCGAACTACGGGTGGAACGTGATGGAAGGCAACCACTGCTATTCCGCCGCCTGCCCGGTGCCGGGTCTCGTGCCACCCGTGCTCGAGTACAATCACAGCGAAGGCTGCTCCGTGACCGGCGGGTATGTGTCGCGCGACAGCGCCGTGCCCGATCTCCTGGGGCGCTACCTGTATGGCGACTTCTGCAGCGGATGGGTCCGTTCGTTCGTGTACGCCGGAGGACGGGCGACCGAGCCGCAGCAATGGCCGGCGCTCGCGGTGAACGGAGGGCTCAGCTCGTTCGGCGAAGATGCCCGCGGCACCCTGTATATCACCACGCTGTCGGGCGAGCTGTACCGGATCTTGAGCAGTCCGTAGCCAGTCGCGTTGTGGTGTTGCGCGCGATCCACAACGCCGATCAGGGTCGAACCCGGCCAGGTTCTTGCTCGCTACCCAATTCCTCCAAGGGCGGGGGGTGTAAACGGAATGGGCCATCGAGTCTCACTGGGGATGCTACTGAGTATCGCCGCGGCGCTGGCGACCGGCTGCCGGGTGGATGGTGGGACGGCGCCACCACCGCCGCCGCCACCGCCTCCCGGCACTCTTCCCGGCTACTACGTGTATCCACCTCCGTATGGATCGGCGTCCGGATCGGGCGCGACCGATGATCCCTGGGACCTGGCGACGGCGCTGGCCGGCGGGCCCGCCCGCCAGGTGCAGGCGGGAGATACGGTGTGGATTCGCGGCGGCACCTACCCGGGGAGCTTCCGGACATCGCTGCAGGGACAGCCGGGACAGCCGATCCAGTTCCGTCAGTACCCCGGGGAACGCGCCATCATCGACGGATCCCTGGCCGCGTCAGGGTCGGAGCTGTGGTTTGTGGGGTTCGAGATCATGCAGTCGCGCCCGCTCCAGGTCGTCGATCGGGTTCTCGAAGCGAACACGACGAACGGCAAATTCATCAATCTGGTGCTGCACGACGCGGGATTTTCCGGTGTGGACCTGGCGGCTGATGCCGGCAGCGGGGTCGAGCTGTACGGCAGCATCATCTACAATAACGGGTGGCGCGACAACATCGACCACGGCATCTACGCTCAGAACGCGACGGCCGGCACGAAGCGCATTCGCGACAATGTGATCTTCAACAACTTCGCGCGCGGCATTCAGGTGTACGACGACGATGCCGTCGCGTTGCAGAACTTCGAGGTCATGGGGAACATCACGTTCAACAACGGCACGATCGCGACCGGCTCCACGGAGGTGAATATCCTGATCAGTGGCTCGACCCTGACCACCGGCATGCGGGCCGCGGACAACCTGCTCTACTACTCGCCCGGCGAAGACGGCATTCAGTTTCGCCTGGGGAACTACGACGTCACCGACAGCGCCATGTACAACAAGAGCGTTCACCTCGAGAACAATTTCGCCGCAGGCGGGAGGCTCGGGTTGGAGATGCAATACCAATGGGCGCAGGCCACGGTGCGCAACAACGTCTTCATCGGCAACGGGTCAATGGACGTGGTGCACACGGGTGGGCCGGCTGTGAGTGCGTACGACTGGTCCGGGAACTTCTACTATCGCGATCCGTCCGCCACCGCCTGGGAGCAGGATGGACTGGGGTATTCGTTCGACGATTGGAGGGCGGCCACCGGGTTGGGCGGCTCGGATTCGGCCAGCAGTGCGCTCCCGGCCCAGACGCGCGTGTTCGTGCGGCCCAACCAGTATGAGGCGGGGCGGGCGTTCATCGTAGTGTACAACTTCGGGAACGACAACTCGGTGATGGTCGACCTGGCTGGGCTCGTCACGACCGGGCACCACTACGTCATTCGCAACGTGCAGGCGTTGTTCTCCGCTCCGGTCGCGTCCGGGACGTACGGCGGCGGTGCGGTGTCGATCCCCATGACCGGCGTCGCGCCGCCCCCGCCGATCGGCCGGTCCAGCCCACGATCGGCCCAGCGCACCGGCCCCGGCTTCGATGTCTTTCTGGTCACGAGTGCGGCTCCCTAACCGGCGGCGCTGGTCGAGCGCCGGCCCGCTCCTGGTGGTTACGGCGGGCGCCACGCCGTCGGTTCCCGCCGTCCTGGCCCCCGTCCACCACCCATCGAGCCGGTACTATGTCTCGGCGACCGCCGCGGCGAGCGGGTCGGGGACCGCCGAGGATCCCTGGACGCTGGATTCCGCCCTGGCCGGTGGCGCCGGTCGACTCCAGGCCGGCGACACGGTCTGGCTGCAGGGCGGGACCTACCGCGGCGCGTTCCGCACCGCGCTCCGCGGCGCGCCGGAGCAATGGATCGTGTTTCGACAGACGCCCGGCGAGCGCGTGACCATCGACGGCACTCTCAGGGCCGACGGCGCCTACCTCGCGTTTTGGGGTTTCGAGATCATGCAGTCGGCTCCGTCCACCTACGGCCTCCAGGCGAACACCGCCCACGGGCGCTTCATCAATCTCGTCGTGCACGATGCGGGGACCCAGGGCATCAGCTTCTGGACGCAGGCCGTCGATGCGGAGTTGTACGGGTGCATCGTCTACAACAACGGCACCAAGGAGAACCTGGACCACGGCGTCTACGTGCACAACGAAACCGGCACGAAGCTGCTCGCCGACAACATCTTCTTCAACAACCTGGCGCGCGGGATCCAAGTCTATGCCAGCCGCAACAATCCGGCGATCCGCAACGTCCGGGTCGAGGGCAACGTCGCCTTCAACAATGGTACGATTTCGCAGGTCGTCGCGGCGCGCGAGAATCTCATCTTCAACGCTCCCGTGCCGACCGAAGGCATGATCGGTCTCGACAATCTGCTCTACTTCTCCGGTCGCGAAGGCATCAACCTGCGCGTGGGGAGATACGCGCCCGAGCACAACCGCGATCTCATTCTGCGCGGGAACTACGCGGCCGGTGGCCGAATCGGGCTGGAGATGGAGCAGCCGTGGAGCCGGGCCACGGTCGAGGACAACACCTTCATCGGCAGCCGCTACGCGGTGTGGATCGGGGGAGCCGCCATTGCTCAGCGCTATCAATGGAGCAGGAATCGGTGGGGACGGGAGGCCGGCGCCCAGGCGTGGCGGTACGAGACGCGGACCTACGATTGGAACGGGTGGCGGCGCGCGACCGGGCTGGGAGCCACGGACGAGGTCCTGGCGGAGCCCCCCACGGACGCGAAGGTGTTCGTCCGGCCGAACAAGTACGAACCCGGCCGGGCGCACGTCATCATCTACAATTGGACCGGGCAGGCGGCAGTCCCCGTGGATGTGACCGGGGTGTTGCAGGTGGGGGATCACTACGACGTCCACAACGTGCAGGCGCTGTTCGGCCCGCCGGTCGTGAGCGGGATCTACGACGGTTCGCCGATTCTGGTTCCCATGGCGGGTGTAGCCGCGCCGATCCCGGTGGGCAGGCCGACCCGGGTGCCGCCGCGGACGGCGCCCGCCTTCGACGCGTTTCTCCTCACGCGCCCGGGGCGCTAGGCGACGGCCCGGGCGCGCGACGTCCGACCAGGACGCGCAGGCACCAGCCAAGGCCGGTGCCGGCGGCCGCGCCCAGCCATTGCATGGTCGGGGTGGGGCTCAGGCCGAGCGCGCGCGGAACGAGGGCGAGCGTGGCGATCAGGACCAGCGCCGCCAGCACGGTTTCCCATCGCCGTCTTGCCCAGAATCCGACCAGCAACACGATGCCCCCGATCCAGCCAGCGCTGAGCAGTTCCTGCGCCAGCGGCGGGAAATGGCGCGGGTACATCAGGAGCGCCCATGCGCCGCCGATGGTGAACCCGAGGCGGCAGGCACGCTGCAGGTTCACCTGGAGACAGGTGCCTCCCCGATCGCGCTGCGCGGTGATGCGCAGGGTATCGCCAGCCGCGACATCCGTGAGGGCGCCGCGCAGCCGCAGGTCCGGCGCGCCGAGCCCGAGCGTCGCGGCGCGGATCCGATAGCGGAGCGCCAGATCGTCACGATCAGGGCCGATGAGCAGCAGCTCGTCGCCTATCGCTCCCTCGATCACGAGCAACGGACCCAGCGCCGGGAGCCGGGGGCCGGCGAGCGCGAGGATATGGATCGGGGCTCCGGCCGCCAGTTGACGCAAGACGACCGGCGTGAGTACATCGAAGGGACCGAACCGGACCGATCCGAGACTGGTACCGAGGACCCGGCCGCGGTAAAACTCGAGATCGGGCCGGTTGGGCGTGTACCAGGCGCGCGCATCGCCCCTGGGGATGGCGGGCATCAGGAGCCAGCCCGTGAGAGCGATCAGCGCGGCGGCACCGCACGCGGCGGCGACGGAGAGCCGTGCGGCCGTGCGAGTCGGGGGCGTCGCTCCACGCGTCAGGAGCTGGGCGGTGACCTGGCCCACCGCGCTGCCGAGGGTGTTGAAGGCAACGTCTCCGAGGCTCGGATCGCGGCCCGGAAGGTAGATTTGGGCGAATTCGATGCCGGCCGAGAGTAATCCCGCCACGCCGACGGCCCGAAGGCCCCTGCGGCCATTCATCAGGAGCGCGGCGCCGAGCGGTACGAAGAGAATCAGATTGACGAGCGCATCCGCCGTCCCCCGGTCTCCGCAGATCACGCAACCGAGGAATTCCGGTTGACGGGCTCCGGGGAACGGCGTGAGTGTCGCCAGGAGTATGCATCCCAGCGCGGCGCCGAGCATGAAACGATCGAGGTGCATGGTGCGGATCAATCTATGACAGAGTTGTGACGTGAAGCGTCCGTCGTACCGCAAGCTGTGCGCGGTCGGTCTCGTCGTGGCGTGCGGGTCGGACATCGGGCCGATCGTTCCGGTGGCGTCCGTGACGGTCACACCCGCCAGCGCCCCCCTCGCCGCGGGCGCCACGCTCCAGCTGTCTGCCGCCCCCAAGGATGCCAATGGGACGGTACTCTCGGGACGGACGATTACCTGGACCACCAGCGCGCCGACCTTCGCCACGGTCAACGGGACCGGCCTCGTCAGCGGGTTGAGTCCGGGTCCGGTGACCATTACGGCCACGAGTGAGGGAAAGAGCGGCTCCGCGGACATCACGGTGAGCCCGGGTCCGGCGGTGCGCCTCGCATTCGTGGTGCAACCGGCGACGACCTCAGCCGGCAGCCCGGTGAGTCCCGCCGTTCAGGTGAGCGCGCGTGACGCCCTGGGGAACACGGCGACGAGCTTCACCGGGGCGATCGCCATCGGAATCGGCATGAACCCGGGGGGCGGGACGCTCACCGGCACGACTTCGGTAGCCGCCGTGGCCGGGACGGCGACGTTCACCGACCTGCGCATCGACAAGGCCGGGACGGGATACACGCTCGCAGCCACGGCGGCTGGCCTCAGCGGCGCCACGTCGAGCGCGTTCACAGTCATCTCCGGCAGCGTGTCCGCGTCGCAGTCGAGTCTCAACGCGCTGCCGCGGACGATTACGGCCAGTCTGGGGGCGAGCTCGGCGACCATCACGGTGATGGCGCTTGATGGGCAGGGGAATCCGGTTGCCGGAGCCGTCGTGCAGCTCGCGGCAACGGGGGGCGGCAACACCCTCACGCAACCGGCGGGTCCCACCGACGCCGCCGGGATCGCTACCGGCACGCTCAGCTCGACGCTGGTCGGCGCGAAGATCGTGTCGGCGACCGTTGCCGGGGTGGCGCTCGCGGAAACGGACACGGTCACGGTGCGTCCGGGACCCGCGGCGGGCCTGGTCTTCACCGTGCACCCCTCGAACGCCGTCGCCGGTTCGCCGATCGCGCCGGCGATCCAGGTGACGGCGCGGGATGCCTTTGCGAACGACGATACGGCGTTCACGGGCAGCGTGACCGTGTCCCTCGCGAGCAATCCCGGCAACGCGACACTCTCCGGGTCGCTGACCCGGTCGGCCGTGGGTGGCGTGGTGAGCTTCGACGACCTCAGTCTCGATCGGACGGGCACGGGGTACACGCTCCAGGCGACCGCGAGCGGGCTCACGGCCGCGAATTCGAACGCTTTCACCATCTCCGCCGCCGGCCCCGATCACCTCGGCTTCCTGGTTCAACCGGCCGACGTCGTTGCCGGGGCGACCATGGCAGCCGTCCAGGTGGAAGTCCGGGACGCATCGGGTAACCGCGTGCCCAACGCCACCAACTCCATCGCCATCTCGATATCGGACAATCCGAGCGGCGGGACGCTCTCGGGGACCACGACGGTCGCCGCGGTGGGCGGCGTGGCGACGTTCAGCACGCTCAACATCGATCTCGCCGGCAGCGGGTATACGCTCGCCGCCGCGGCCACAGGTCTCGGGGGGACGATCTCGGGCGAGTTCGACGTCACGCCCGGGTCGCCCAGTCGACTCACGTTCTTCGTGGAGCCCACCACGGCCCCGGCCGGATCTCCGCTGGCGCCCGCCCTGCAGATCGAGATCGAGGATGCCTTCGGCAACCGCGTCCCCACGGCGACGAACGCGGTCACGGTGTCGATCGCGACCAATCCGGGGGGCGGCAGCCTTTCGGGCACGCAAACGCGCTCGGCCGTGGCGGGCGTCGCCACGTTCAACGATCTCAGCATCGACATGGCGGCGGTGGGCTACCGCCTGCGCGCCACCGCCGGCGGCCTGACCCCCGATACCAGCGTCGCGTTCACGATCATCCCCGGCGCGGCGACGCAGCTGGTGTTCACGACACAACCGTCGACGACGGTCGCGACGGCGGCGATCACGCCCGCGGTGCAGGTCGCCGCGCAAGACGGCCTCGGCAATACCGCTACGAGCTTCTCGGGGAATGTCACCCTGGCGCTCGGTACGGATCCGTGCGGCGGGACGCTGTCGGGGGCCACGACCATGGCGGCCACGGCCGGAGTGGCGACCTTCTCGAGCCTGAGCATCGAGCGCGCGTGCGGCGGGTACACGCTGGCGGCGACGGCGACGGGTCTCGGGGGAGCCGTTTCGAGCGCCTTCTCCGTCATCGTCGGCCCGGCTGCGGCGCTGGCCTTCCTGGTGCAGCCGAGCGGCACGACCGGTGGGGCCATCATCGCTCCCCCCGTCCAGGTCGAAATCCAGGACGCCGGAGGCAATCGCGTCACGACCGCCACGTCGAGCGTGACCGTCGCCATCGCGGACAATCCTGGAGGCGGAACGCTGACGGGGAACACGTCGGTGTCCGCGGTGAACGGCGTAGCGAGCTTCGCCGATCTCAGCATCAACCGGGCGGGAGCGGGCTACACGCTGGCGGCGAGCGCCGCAGGACTCGCGGGAGCGACCTCGG
>Ga0187892_10001988_pt1 | contig 43581 bp, 39 predicted proteins | sample MA1701073metaG_FD_139345 | JGI IMG/M metagenome (GOLD analysis project Ga0187892, IMG submission 139345) | Bio-ooze microbial communities from a basaltic lava cave in the Kipuka Kanohina Cave System on the Island of Hawaii, USA - MA170107-3 metaG ... | reverse complement strand
GTGCGACCTGGTTGCCGGCGCGGGAGGCACGCGGGATCGACCGCCACGGGGACCGTGACCCGCCTCGCGCTCGGTGCGACCTGGTTGCCGGCGCGGGAGGCACGCGGGATCGACCGCCACGGGCGACGGGATCGTCCGGGACCACCCCCTTGCGCGGCGCGCCGCGTTCAGGTCTAGAATCACCCCCCTCGGTTGGAGGTCGACCATGGCGGACTGCCCGGTGTGCGACGCCGCGATCCCGAAGAAGAGCGGATTCAAGGAAGGCGAGATCCTCGAATGCGAGGAGTGCGGCAGCGAGCTGGAGGTGACCTCGCTCGAGCCGCTGACCCTGGAGGAGGCCCCGTTCGAGGAGGGCGAAGACGAGACCTGAGCGCGGCGCGGTCGGTCCCGATGGACTTCGCCGAGCTGCAGCGGGCGCACGAGCTCGACCTCTACCCCAAGCGACCGGTGACGGTCGTCCGCGGGCGGAACGCCCTGCTGTGGGACGATCGCGGGCGCGACTACGTCGACTGCGTCTGCGGCCACGGCGTGGCCAACCTGGGCCACGGGCACCCGCGCGTCCTGGCCGCGATCCGCGAGCAGGCCGATCGGCTGGTCACGCTGTCGAACCTGTTCTTCAACGATCGGCGGGCGCGGCTGCTCGAGCGGCTGGTGGCGATCTCGCCGGCCGGCCTGGTGCGGGCGTTCCTCTGCAACTCGGGGACGGAGGCGGTCGAGGCGGCGCTCAAGCTCACGCGCCTGGCGACGGGCAGGACGGAGTTCGTCTGCGCCACCCGCGGCTTCCACGGCCGGACGATGGGCGCGCTGAGCGCGACGTTCAAGCCCGAGTACCGGCAGCCGTTCGAGCCGCTCGTCCCCGGGTTCCACTTCGCGCCGTTCAACGACCTCGATGCGCTGCGCGCGCAGGTCACGCCGGCGACGGCCGGCGTGCTGCTGGAGCCGGTCCAGGGCGAGAGCGGCGTGCACCTCGGCGACCCGGAGTACTTCCGCGGCGTGCGCAGGCTGTGCGACGAGCGCGGAGCGCTGCTGATCCTCGACGAGGTCCAGACCGGATTCGGCCGCACGGGAACGATGTTCGCCTGCGAGCAGCTCGGCATCGAGCCCGACGTGATGTGCCTGGCCAAGGCGATCGCCGCCGGTCTGCCGATGGGCGCGATCGTCTGCGGCGAGCGGGTGCTGCCGCCGACCGGCGCCCACGGATCGACCTTCGGCGGCAACCCGCTGTGCTGCGCGGCGGCGCTGGCCGCGATCGACGTCCTGATCGAGGACGACCTGCCGCGCCGGGCGCGGGAGAAGGGCGATTACCTCGTGGGCCGGCTGCGCGCCGCGCGCCCGGCGAAGGTGCGCGAGATCCGTCACCTGGGCCTGATGATCGGCATCGAAGTCGAGGGCGGCGCCGCGGAGTCGATCCTCGAGCTGCTGGACGCCGGCGTGATGACCTTCGCGGGCGGCCCGACGGCGATCCGGGTCTACCCGCCGCTGACGATCGAGTACGAGTTGCTCGATCGCGTCGCCGAGGCGCTGTCCCACGTGCTCGGCTGACGGACCCCGCGCGAGCGTGCCGCAGCTGATCTGCACGGTGCGGGGCTGTGCGCTTCCGCTCGAGGTGCGGGGATCGGTCGCCCGCTGTCCGCGCGCCCACGCCTACGACCGGGCGCGCAGCGGCTACTGGAACCTGTTGCAGCCCGCCGACCGGCGCTCGCCCGATGCCGGCGACCGCCCCGAGGCGATCGCGGCGCGGCGCCGCTGGCTCGACCGCGGCCACGCGGAGGGGCTGGTCGAGCTGGCGGCCCGCGCCGCCCGGCTGGACCGGCTCTCCCCGGGCCGCGTGGTCGCCGACGTCGGCTGCGGCGACGGCTGGTTCGCCGAGCGGCTCCTCGCGGGCCGCGGGTTCGACCTGGTCGGGGTCGACCTGTCGGCGGACGCGGTGCGGCTCGCGGCGCGACGGATGCCCGGCTCGACCTGGGTCGTCGCGAACGCCGACCGCTGCCTCCCGCTCGCGACCGCGGCGGCGGACGTCGCGCTCTCGATCTTCGGCCGGCGGCCGGCGGCGGAGCTGGCCCGGATCGTTCGACCTCGAGGGAGGCTCCTCGTGGCGGCGCCGGGCGAGGACGACCTGGCCGAGATCCGCGAGGCCGCGCTCGGCCGCGCGGTGCGGCGTGGCCGCGATCGCATCGAGGTGGAGCGGCTCGAGCAAGCGGGGTTCGAGGTCGAGGCGAGCCAGTCCTGGAGCCGGCGGGTCGCGCACGACCGTGCCGCCGTCGACGACGCGCTGGCGATGAGCTACCGCGGTGCCCGCCGGTCCGAGCGGGCGCGGCTCGACGCCCGCCTCGGGACGGAGGGCCGGCTCGACGTCACGCTCGCGGTCGAGATCGTCGTGTTCGTCCGCCGCGGCTCCGGGACCCCCTGACGGCCGGGCCTCCGGCCCCGCCTCCCTGTGGGCCCATTCTTCCAGGCGCGCCACCCGACGTCGCTCGGCTACCGCGGGCCTCCGTCCCTGCCGTTCCGGGCCGCTTGGGCCGCCCCCGCCCCGCCCCCTCGGGTCCTGCGGGGCGGGCCCGGCCGCCCCGCTCGCTCACCACCGCCGACGGCCTCCATGCCACGGCTTCCGTACGCAGCCCTGCGGCGGCAGCCTGTGACTATGCGCCAACTTACAAGTCACATATGGGCATCCGGATGCGGCATTTCGGATAATGAGGGCCGCCCGCCTGGTCCGTGCCGCTGACGTGTCGCCGGCTCCCGCGAATGGTTCCGGGACCGAGCGATTCGCCTCGAGGGCGTCCCGGCGGGATTGCACGTCGCATCCATCGCGACGAGTGAGGGGTTCATGCGAAGAACGGTTTGGGTGGGGGTTGCCCTGTTGGTCGCGGCGCTCCTGGTCGGTTGCGCCAAGCCGCCCCAGGCGGAGATCGACGCGGCGAAGAACGCGCTCTCGACCGCGGCGGCGTCGGAAGACGTGAAGACCTACGCTCCCGAGTCGCTTTCGTCGGCGCGGGAGGCCGCCTCGGCGCTGGAAGCCGAGGTGACGATCCAGGACGAGAAGTTCGCGCTGACGCGCAAGTACGACCGGGCGAAGCAGCTCGCGGCCGACGCCCAGGCGGCGGCCCAGCGGGCGGTCGCCGACGCGCAGGCGGCGAAGGAGCGCGCTCGCAACGAGGCGAGCCAGCTGATCGCCGACGTCCGGCAGGCCGTGGCGGACGTGAAGGGAATGCTGGACTCGATGCCGAAGGGCAAAGGGACCGCGGCCGACATCGCCGCGATCCGCTCCGACGTGGACGGCGCCGAATCGGCGCTGACGATGGCCGATTCCACGTTCGCGGAGGGAGACTTCCTCGACGCCAAGGCCCAGGCCGAGGCGGTCATGGCGACCGCCCAGCGCACGCGGGCCGACATCGAGCAGGCGATCGAGATGTCCAAGTCCAAGCGCCGCTGATCCGGAGGTCGCCGTCGTTGCCGCGGGCCGGCGGGGAGCTGCCCCCCGGTCCGCGGTGTCGCTTTTCGCGGCGGCGGCGATTACGATCTCCTCATCCAGTCGGTCGATTCCATGCTGAAGCCACGGGGAAGCGCGGGCCTGACACGTCGGGCTCGCTGGGTTCGTCGCGTGCTCCTCGCGCTCGCGGGCAGCCTCGTGCTGTGCGGCGTCGCCGCCTACCCCTACGTGACGGGGCGCGCCGACCCGCCGACCGCGGAGCGGCTCGCCGCCGAGCGCTCGCTGGCCGCGGCGCGCGAGGCCTCCGCGGCCCACTGGGCCCGTGACGAGCTCGCCGGCACCGAGGCGACGATGCTGGCGGCGCGTGCGGAGGAGCGCCGGCAGCAGCTCGCCTTCTTCCTGGTCCGCGACTACGCCGGCGCGCGGGTCCTGTTCGAGCGGGCGCGGCTCGCGGCCGCAGCGACCGCCGAGCAAGCCACGAGCGAGCGCGACCAGGCCCGGACGGCGGCCGAGCAGGCTGTCGCCGGCGCCCGGCGGACGCTCGGCCACGCGGAGGACCTGCTCGACGGAATCCGCCTGCTCGAGCGGGATCGGGACGAGCTGCGGTCCGCGCGCGCGCAGCTCGTCGAGGCCGAGGTGTTCCTCGGCGCCGAGGCCTACGCCCGGGCCGTGAGCCGCGCCGAGGGCTGCGAGCGCGCGGCGCGGCAGGCGCTGGCGGGCGCCGGGGCGATGGCGGCGCGCTTCGTCGACCGCGACCAGGTCGCTCGCTGGCACCGCTGGGTGGAGGACACGATCGCCTGGTCGCGCCGGAAGGGTGCGGCCGCGATCGTCGTCATCAAGGACGAGCGGCGCGTCGATCTGTATCGCTCGGGGCGGCGGGTGCACAGCTACGACGCGGACCTCGGGCCCAACGTGGTGGCGGCCAAGACCCGGGCCGGCGACCGCTCGACGCCCGAGGGCCGCTACAAGATCACGCAGAAGAAGGACCTCGGGGCCTCGCGCTATCACAAGGCGCTGCTGCTCGACTATCCCAACGAGGAGGACCTGCGGCAGTTCCGCGAGCTGAAGGCCAAGGGGGTGCTGGCCGCGACGGCGCGGCCCGGCAGCCTGATCGAGATCCACGGGGAAGGCGGACGCGGCGAGGACTGGACCCTGGGCTGCGTCGCGCTGACGAACGGGGACATGGACCACCTGTTCGAGCGCGTCGCCGTCGGCACGCCCGTGACCATCGTCGGCGGCAACGGCCGCAGCGGCCCGTTGACCGAGCTTGCGCTCCACGCGGCGGGCGGCGGCAACGGTAGCTCGCCGTGACCCTGCCGTCCCTGCTCGACTTCGATCCCGACGAGCCCCCGCGGCCACGCCGCTTCCGAGTTCCGTCCGTCGTCGTGCGGGTCCGCACGCTGTGGGTCGTCCTGGCCGCGGGAGCCGCGGTCCTGATCGCGCTCGCCGCCGTGGTCGTCCTCGGCAGCGGGTACAGCTACGGGCCGGCGGCGGCGGCGCGTGGCGCCACCGCGGCGAGCACCGACCCCGCCCGCGCACGTGCCGAGATTCGCAAGATCCAGGCGGAGCTGCGCCGCCTCGTGCCGGCGAATCCGTACGTGGTCGTCGACCGCACGAACAACCGGATCTACCTCCGCCGCGGCGACGAGGTCGAGCTGACGGCGCTGTGCTCGGCCGGCTCCGGCTCGGTGCTGGTGGACGAGGCGGGCGGCCGCCGCTGGGTCTTCGACACGCCGCGCGGGCGGTTCAAGGTGCTGCGCAAGATCACCGATCCGGTCTGGCGCAAGCCGGACTGGGCGTTCGTCGAGGAAGGCGAGCCGATCCCGCGCGACCCGGGCGACCGCATCGAGTACGGCGTGCTCGGCGAGTACGGGCTGTACTTCGGCGACGGCTTCCTGATCCACGGCACGCTGTACGAGCGGCTGCTCGGACGCAGCGTCTCCCACGGCTGCATCCGCGTCGGCCGCGACGACCTGCGCCAGATCTATCGCTCGGCGCAGGTCGGCACGTCGATCTTCATCTTCTAGGGTCGCGTAACCGGAATGACGTCAATCAAGAACCCACGCGCAGAATCCGCCGCCCTCGCGAAGATCAGCAATGACTGCCGTCACGCGCATGGCAACATGACTTCTCGAGACACGAGGAAGGCGCACCCGGGTGACACCGAAGCCGGCGCAGACCGCCGCGGAGAGCTGCCGGGCTTCGCGCCGGCCGGCACGCGCCACCTGCTTGTCGCCGAGCGGATCGGCGAGAGGCGTGACGCGATCCCGTGGGCGCGACCCGCGGCTGCATGGCTGCGGTCGGCCCTGATCGCCGCGGCGGTCGCCGGGATCCTGCTGGTCCCGGCCGCCCCGGCGGCGGAGAACGCGGCGGAGGGCGCCGAACTCGAGCGGACGCTCGCGCTCGGCCGGGCCGAGCTGGAGCTGGCGCGCGGCGAGGGCTTCTACCTCGTACTTGACGTGGCGCGGGGGAGCCTCGACCTGATGCACCGCGGCGCGGTGCTGCGGCAGTGGACCGTGCCCTCGGTCGAGATCGGCCATCCGCGGGTCCTGCTCGCGCACTCGCGGCCCGCGGCGGGCTGGGACCTGCGGGTCTGGACCGCCGCGAGCTTCGTCCCGGCCCGTCAGGTCGAGCGCAACGTCGTGATCGCGCCCAGACCCGACACCGCCGACACGGCCGCGGAGCCGCCGGAGTCCGCGGTCATCCCGCCCATGCCGGAGGAGCTGTTCCCGGCACCCGACCGCTGGCGGCTGCGGTTCGCCGGCGGCCTGGCGCTCGAGGTCCTCACGACGACGGCGCGATCCGGGCTCGGCGAGCGGCTCGTCGACGGCGCGCGGGCGCTGGGGCTCGTCTCGCGCGACGAGGTCCGGATCCGCCTGCGGCTGCCCGCCGACGAGGCGGGAGCGCTCTACCGTGCGCTCCCCGAGGACACCGCGCTGCTCGTGCGGCTCTAGCGATCCGCTCGGCCCTCGCCGCCGCCGATGCGCCTCGTCGGCCCGACCCTTCCCGAGCGTCCGCCTCGCCGGCGCCGCCGATGACTCGGCGAAATCGACGCCGGGCTTCCGATTCGGGACACTGGCGGATCAGTCGCTCCACCCCGCGCGGTAGCCCAGGCCGAGCCGCAGCAGCCGGTCGATCAGGTCCGGGTAGGGCAGGCCGCCGGCCGCGGCCGATTCCGCCAGCTCCCCGTCGCCGGCCAGGTCCGGGTTGGGATTGGCCTCGAGCACGTAGAACCGGCCGTCGGCGGCGAGCCGCAGGTCGATCCGGGCGCAGCCCGTCAGGCTCAGCGCGCGGTAGACGCGCTTGCAGGTGCGGCGAATCCGCTCCGCCGTCCCCGCCGGCAACCCCTCCGCCGGCCCCCACACGATGCCGTGCCGCTCCTGGTAGGCCGGGTTCCACTTGACCCGCGACGTCGCGACCCGCGGCGCGTGCTCCGGCACCTTCGTGAAGCGCAGCTCCCAGATCGGCAGCGTCCGGAGCAATCCGTTGCCCAGCACGCCGACGTACAGCTCGCGCCCGTCGATGTAGCTCTCGGCCATCGCGTCGGTCAGGATCTTGTCGTGGATGAACTCGACCCGCTCGCGCAGTTGCTGCTCGCTGTGCACGATCGAGGCCTGGGCGATGCCTTCGGATCCCTCCTCCGTCGCCGACTTGACGAACAGCGGGAAGCTGAGGCCGCGCCGCATGCGGAAGCGGTGGCCGAGCGGGAAGACGGCGAAGTCCGGCACCGGGATGCGGTGGTAGGCGAGGATCTTCTGCGACAGCGCCTTGTCGTGCGCCAGCATCAGCCCGCGCGGGTTGCAGCCGGTGTAGCGCCGCTTCATCAGCTCGAGGAAGCCGACGACGTACAAGTCGTAGTGCCGCACGCCGTGGAAGTCCTCGAGCAGGTTGACCGTGATCCGCGGCCGGAATCGATCGAGCGCCTCGCGCAGCGCGCGCAGGTCGTCGGCCAGCCCGAGCGCCAGCACCTCGTGGCCCAGCCCCTGCACCGCGTTCGTGACGTCGAACTCCATGCGGAACGGGCGGACCTGCTGCTCGGTCAGGCCGGCGATCGAACGGGGCGGGACGCCGTCCTCGTGCATCAGCACGAGCACGCGCATCGGGTCGAGGCGCTTGCGGCGGGCGGCTGCGCTCACCTCGCGCGTAGTCTACAACGCTCCGGCCGCGGCGGGCTCGACCCCACGGGCAAGCGACGTCCCGGCGCACCGCGTCGAGGCTTCGCGGCGGGCGGCGGCGCGGGCGTTCGCGAGAAATGCGGCACCTGTCGTCGGTCGCGCGCGGTGGCGTCAGGCGCCGTGAGGCTCGCCCGGGCTGACGACCCGCACCTCGCCCGTCCTGCGGGACGGACCGGTCCTGTTCGGCGACGGCTGCCGCGGGGCTGCGGGGCGCAGCGGCGTCGGCAGCGACGGAGCACGGTGCTCGTCGTTGATCACTCCGTCGAAGCGCGCGCCGTCGGCGAGGATGACGCGACGGGCGCGGATCGTGCCCCGCACCGTGCCGGTCGGCAACACCTCGACCCGGTCGGTGGCCGTGATCTCGCCGACGACCTCGCCGCGCACGATCACCGACCTGGCATGGATCTCGGCGTCGACGATCGCGTGCAGCCCGACGATCAGGCGATGGTCGCGCACGCGTACCGTGCCGCGGACGACGCCTTCGACCCGCAGGTCCGCGTCGGCGTCCAGGTCGCCGTCCACGCGCAGCCCGCGCGCGACGGTCAGCGCTTCGCGGAGGGCGCTCTCAGGGCGGGCCGACGACGGTGCGGGAACCGCGTCGAGGAGTCGCTCTTGCCGCCCAGTGGCCATCGGTTCCGAGGTTCTTCGGCCGCGTCGGGCGCGTCCCCATCGGCGACCGACGTACTTGTGGGGCGATCGCCCTCCGGTCGCAATCCGGAATCGCGCTGGAGGGGCTCTCCGAGGACCGAGAATGCCGAATAGTCGAATCCGGCACGCGTGGCAACAACCTCCCGGAATTGGCCTGGCCGCAGGTGGATCCCCTCGATCAGGAACCCGTCGAGCGCCCGCTCGAGCGTGCGCGACGAGTGCTCCCAGCGGGGGCGCGGACTCTCCTCGAGAGGCTCGCGCGCGACGCCGCTTCGCGACAGCACGCGGAAGCGCGCGCGATGGCCGCGCTCGCCGCGGTTCCGCGCCCGCGAGAGCACGAACAGCCAGCCGTCCGCCTTCAACACGCGTCGCAGCTCGGCGGCGAACTCCGGCAGGCGCTCCGGCGGCATGAAATCGACGTGCTCCCAGGCCAGCACGAGGTCGAACTGGTTGCTCGGCTGCTCGATCGTCAGGCGCCGGCCCTCGCGTTCCCCCTCGGTCGCGGGCGGATCGAACTCCGTCACCGTGACCTTCGCGCCGAGCCCGGCGAGGAACACGACGGTGGCGCCGCACATCGGCCCGAGGTCGAGCACCTCGGGTCGCTCGCGGCGCATCACGAAGTGCAGCGCCTTCTCCAGGCCGGAGCTGCGGGCGCCGTCGAAGCGCAGGTCGGCCGGGATCGGCTCGTCCGCGATCCCCGCCGGCGCCGGCGACCGTCGAAACAGCACGGGCGCCCTAGGCCGTGACCCGCGGCGTGCGCGGCGCGGGAGCGGGCTGACCGATGGACGAGGACGCGCCGGCCGCGGCCGATTGCGCTGCGGCGGCGGTCGCCGGGCGGCCTTCCATGTCGATGCTGCCCTTGAACCGCGCCCCGTCGGCCAGGAGCACGCGCGGGGACTGGATGTCGCCCTCCATCGATCCGCTGGCTGCGACCTCGACCTTCTCGCTGGCCTTGACGTTGCCGACGAGCCGGCCGAGCACGGTGACCGACTTGGCCCGGATCTCCGCCTGGAGCGTGCCGTTCGGACCGATCGTCAGGTCGTGGTCCTTCATGAAGACCTTGCCCTCGAGCACGCCGTCGATCGTCAGGTCCTCGCTCGCGGTCAGCTCGCCCTTGATCTGGACCGACTTTCCGATGTTGACGTTTTCCATGCCGCTCCTCTCGCCGCGGGCCGCGTGGTCACGCTCGGGCTCTCGCCCCGGCGCCTCGCGGCTCGGCTCGTCCGCCCTCTGGCTGCGCCACGACATCGTCCCGTCTCCCTGCCTCCCCGCCCCCCGCCTCCGGGCGGGAAGCTCGTGCCTTCCGTCGGGTTTCGGAGAGGATACCGCATTTTCTCCGCCGGCTCACGACGCCGGTCGGTCCGCGCCCCCGCCCTGCGGCCCCGCCCTGCGCGGCCCCGCCGCGCGCTCCTCGAGCCGGACGACGTCCGCTCACAGCAGCCGCTTGAGCCGTGCCTTGTCGAGGATCGTGACTCGCGGGCCGTCGACGCGGATGATGCGCTCGCGAACGAGCCGGGCGAAGGTGCGCGACAGCGTCTCGTGGGCGGTCCCGAGGTAGGACGCGACCGCACCCTTGGCGATCGGCAGGGTCAAGACCGGCGGCTCGGTGCCGCCCTCCCCGGCGGCGTCGATCTCGCGCAGCAGATAGCGCGCGAGACGCGAGGAGACCTCGCGCAGCGTCACGCCCTCGAGCCGCAGGCCCATCTCCTTGATCCTCGCGGCCAGGCTGCGCGACAGCCGCCACGCGACCTCGGGATGCGTCCGGACGAAGCTCGCGAACGGATCGCGGGGCAGGAACAGCAGTTCGCTGTCGCGCGTCACGCGCGCGTGGGCCGGGTAGCCCGCGTCGCGCTCCTCGAACAGCGGCACCTCGCCCACGCTGTCGCCCGGGCGGCAGACGTGGAGGATCAGCATCCGTCCCTCGGCCGACAGCTTGAACGCGACGGCCAGGCCGGCGAGCACGACGAACATCCCGCGGTACGGCTCGCCCTCCTGGAACAGGCTCTCCTTGCGCGCCAGCTTCAGCACCCGCGCGAAGGCGGCGACGGCGGCCAGCGCGTCGTCGCCCGAGCCCGCGAACAGCCCGACGGCTTCGAGCTCGTGCTGCCGCGCGACTCGCGAGGTCAAGGGCGCGGCTAGGCGTCTTGCAGGTCGGTGAAGACGCGGAGGTTCTTGCTGCGCGAGGGGTGGCGCAGCTTGCGCAGCGCCTTGGACTCGATCTGCCGGATCCGTTCCCGGGTCACGGTGAACGACTGGCCGACCTCCTCCAGCGTGTGCTCGCTGCCGCCGCCGACGCCGAAGCGCATCTTCAGCACCTTTTCCTCGCGCGGCGTCAGCGTCTTCAGCGTCGAGTGCGTGTGCTCGCGCAGGTTGCCGTGGATCACGGCCTCGACCGGCGAGATCGAGCGGCCGTCGGGGATGAAGTCCTTGAGGTGGCTGTCCTCCTCCTCGCCCACCGGGGTCTCGAGCGAGATCGGCTCCTGGGCGATCTTCATCACCCGCCGCACCTTGGCCACCGGCAGGCTCATCCGCTCCGCGATCTCGTCCGGCGACGGCTCGTGCCCCAGCTCCTGCACCAGGCTGCGCTGCGTGCGCACCAGCTTGTTGATCGTCTCGATCATGTGGACCGGGATGCGGATCGTGCGCGCCTGGTCGGCGATCGCGCGGGTGATCGCCTGGCGGATCCACCAGGTGGCGTAGGTCGAGAACTTGTAGCCGCGGCGGTACTCGAACTTGTCCACCGCCTTCATCAGGCCGATGTTGCCCTCCTGGATCAGGTCCAGGAACTGCAGACCGCGGTTCGTGTACTTCTTGGCGATCGAGACCACGAGGCGCAGGTTGGCCTCGATCAGCTCGCCCTTGGCGCGCTGCGTCTCGCACACCCCGCGGCGGATCAGCCCGGCCACCTCTCCCAGCTGGCGCCGGCCGCCGCCCATCTCCTGCTCGATCGCGCGGATCTCGCCGCGCAGCCGGTCGATCTTGCGCCGCAGCTCGCGGCGCAGCGACGGGTCGCGGAAGTCCTTCATCTTGCGCGCCAGGTCGCGGTTGTTCCACTCCTGGCGCGTGATCTTGCCGTCGGCCTCGACCACGGTCCGCGCCAAGAACTCGATCTGGGCCGGCACCAGATGCAGCTCGCGCAGCTCCCGCGCCAGCTCGACGCGCAGCCTGGCCAGGTCCCAGGCCGAGTTGCTCCACGCCACGCCGCCCCGCTTCAGCCGCCGCAGCCGGCGCTCGCCGGACACGATGCGATCCAGCAGCCGCTCGATGCCGGCGAGCGAGCGGCGCGCCCGCGCCAGCCGCCGGTCCGACGTGTCCTCCTCGCCGTTCTCCTCGCGCGACTCGAACAGGCTGGCCGAGATCCGCCCCTTGCGCAGCAGCTCGCCGATCGCGCGCAGCTCGCGGGCGACGTACTCGCTGCGCGCGAGCGCGTTGACGACACGCCGCTCGCCGCGCTCGATGCGGCGCGCGATGCGGATCTCGCCGCGGCGCGTGAGCAGCGGGACGGTTCCCATCTCGCGCAGGTACATCCGCACCGGGTCGTTGGTCTTCTCCAGCAGGACGGTGGTGGGATCGCGCTTCTCCTTGATCGGCCGGGGCGGGGCCTCCTGCCGCGTGAACGGCTCGCGCGCGTCGCCGTCCACCAGATCGACGCCGCTCGTCTCGATCAGCGCCAGCACCTCCTCGATCGAGTCCGGGGAGGAGATGAGCTCCTCCGGCAGGCTGTCGAGGACCTCCTCGTAGGCGAGAAAGCCGCGCTCCTTGCCGACGGAGAGCAGCTGCCGCACCTCCTCGCAGGTGTCCTCGATGCCCGGGACGGCCTCGGCGTTTTTCTTGTTCATGCGCTCGACCGTGCTCCTCGCGGGCCCGCCTCAGGTCAAGGCGTCCCGCTGCCGGACCAGTTGCTGGAGGTGGCGCAGCTGGCGCTCGACCTCGTCGGGCGAGCCCGCGACCCGCTGCATCTCGCCGATCGTGCGGCGCACTTCCCGTCCCTCGCGCGCCAGCCGTCGCCGCCGCAGCGCCTCGAGGCAGTCCGCGGCCGTCGGGCCCGGCTCGGGCTCCTCGCGGAACGCCAGGCTCGTGAGCAGCGCGCGATCGTCCTCGTCCTCGAGTGCGTCGAGCACGGAGGTGTAGCCGACCTCCCGCCCTTGCCGCGCCAGCTCGACGATCGCGCGCACGAGCGGCAGCACCCGGCTCCCCGCCAGGTCGTCGAAGTCCAGCGGGGGAAGGCCCCCCGACCCGTCGTGCAGCAACTGCGTGACGAGACGCGCCTCGGCGTCGACCACCGGCCGCTCCGCCTCGGCGCGCACGCGGATCCGATCGCGTGCTCCGCGGACCGCCGCCCGCAGCTCCTGCAGCACCCACTCGTCGTCGATCCGCAGCGCATCGGCGAGCTGCGCCGCCCAGTGCGCCCGCTCGACCGGGCTGCCGAGCCGGGCCAGGTGCGGGAGCACCGCCTGGACGCCGGCCAGCTGCTCCTCGGGCCTGCGCAGATCGCGGCTGCGCGCCTCGCGCTGCACCAGGAACTCGAGATAGCCGGGGGCCGAGCGCACCAGCTCGCGGTAGGCGTCGGGGCCGTCGCGGCGGATCGTGTCGTCCGGATCGCTGCCTTCCGGCAGCGGGACCACGCGCACGTCGAAGCCGCGGGCCAGCAGCAGGTCGAGCGTCCGTGCGGTCGCCGTTCCCCCGGCGGCGTCGCCGTCGTACGAGAAGACGACGCGCCCGGCGTAGCGCGCGAGGAGCCGCGCCTGCGCTTCGGTGAACGCGGTGCCGAGCGAGGCGACCACGTTGGCCAGCCCCGCTTCGAGCACGGCCGCGAGATCGAGATACCCCTCGACCACGATCGCACCGCCCTCGCGCCGGATCGCCTCCTTCGCCAGGTCCAGGCCGTACAGGTGCTCGCCCTTGCGGTACGCAGGAGACTCGGGAGAGTTCAGGTACTTCGGCTCCTCGTCGCCGAGCGCACGGCCGCCGAAGGCCACGGTCCGGCCCTGCGCGTCGCGGATCGGGAAGATCAGGCGGTCGCGGAAGCGATCGTACTCGCCGCCGCTCGAGCGGCGCATCAGCAGCCCCGCCGACAGCGCGTCGTCGATCGACAGCCGCCGCGACAGCAGGTGCGCCCGCAGGCCGTCCCAGCCCGCGGGGGCGTAGCCGAGGCCGAGCCGCGCGACGATCTCGTCGGCGATGCCGCGGCGCCGGAGGTAGTCGCGCGCGCCCGCACCGGCCGCGCCCGACAGCGCTGCGCGGAAGTAGCTCGCGGCCGCGTCGTTGAGACGCAGCAGGCGGTCGACGGGGCCCGCGGACGCTCCGCGCTCGGCCCGCGGCAGCGCGACGCCCGCGCGGCGGGCGACCAGCTCCACCGCCTCGGGGAACGAGACCTTCTCGTAGAGCGTGACGAACTTGAAGACGTCGCCGCCCGTCTGGCAGCCGAAGCAGTAGAACAGCTGGCGCTCCCGATCCACGGAGAACGACGGCGTCTTCTCCTGATGGAACGGGCACAGCCCCTTGAGCCGGGCGCCGCTCGGCTTCAACGGGACGAACTCGGAGATCAGCTGGCCGATGTCGCTGGCGCCACGGACGGCGTCGAGGAACCCCTGGGGGAACGGTCCCGCCACCTGCTCGACCCTCCGGTGTGGAGGCCCGCCGCTCGCGCCGGCGGCGGGGATCGGATTAGCCACCCAGCCTGCGCTCCTGCGACAGACGCTTGAGGAGCTTCTTCCTTGCGGCCAAGGCCTTCCGCTTGCGGCGGACGCTCGGCTTCTCGTAGTGCTGGCGCTTCTTGATCTCCGTCAGGACTCCAGATTTCTCGCATTTCCTCTTGAAGCGCCGCAGGGCGTTCTCGAGGGACTCGTCCTCGCGGACCTTGATCAGCGGCATGTTCGGACTTTCACCCCGCCTTCGACCCGGATGCATCGCCGACCCGGGACCTTCCCCGGGCGCGACGGCGAATGGTAGACACCGTCGAAAAACCCGTCAAGTTTTGCCGTTTTTCCGCGTTCGACGGGCCGACTCCCCCTTCCGGCCGGCAGGTTCCTCTATATGGTCCGAGTCTTCGGCGAAGTCAACATTCTTCAAGAGCTGACGTTCTGATCTGGCGACACGAGGTGCCTTATCCATGTTGCACCTTGCGCCGGGCGCGGAGGTTGATCAGCCCGGCCACGTAGCCCGCTCCGAAGCCGTTGTCGACGTTGACCACGGTGAGTCCCGCCGAGCAGGAGCTGAGCATGCTCCGCAGGGCGGCTTCCCCGCCGGCCCCGACTCCGTAGCCCGTGCTCGTCGGCACACCGATCACGGGGCAGTCGACGAGGCCGGCGACCACGGAGGGCAGCGCTCCTTCCATCCCGGCCACGGCGACGATCACGTTCGCCTGCAGCAGCGCGGCGCGATGCTCGAGCAGCCGGTGGATTCCGGCGACCCCGACGTCGAAGGCGCGCTCGGCCGCGCTGCCCATCAGCCCGGCGACGAGGATCGCCTCCTCGGCGACGGGCTGATCCGCGGTCCCGGCGGTGACGACGATCAGCCCCGGCCGTCCCTTCGATGCCGGCTTCGAGCGCAGCGTGATCGCGCGGGCCGCGGGATGGTGGACCGCTCCGGGCAGGTGTCGCAGCGCCTCCTCCGCGACCTCCGGCCCGACTCTCGTCACGAGCACCGTCTGCTTCGCCCCGTGCAGCCGGCGGGCGATCGCGACGATCTGCTCCGTCGTCTTTCCGGGACCGTAGACCACCTCGGGAAAGCCGGTGCGCACCGCGCGTCCGAGATCGACGGCGGCGAAGGCGAGGCGCTCCAGGTGGTCGCCGCGTAGCCGCTCCAGCGCGGCTTCGACGCTCGTCGCGCCCTTCCGCACGCCCTCGAGCAACCTCCTGAGATCGGCGCGCTCCACCCTGCACCCCCCGCGGTCAGGCCGCGAGACACTCTAGCTCCGACGGGGGCCGCGGTTCGAGCCGGCCGGGGCGTGCGTCGAGGCGGCCGGGTAGGCCGCCCCCTCTTGACTGGGCCGGGCCCTCCCCCTAGCCTGTTGGGCCCGGTGGGAGAGCGTCGAGGCTTGAGCAAGACCGAGGTCAAGGAGCGCCGGAGCCACCCGCGGCAGCGCACCGCCCTGGACGCCCAGGGCACGCCGCACGGCGGCGGCTCCGTGGCGCGGATGGTCACCCGGGACCTCTCGCTGGGCGGGCTGTACTGCACGTCGACCACGGACTTCCCGGAGATGACGCGGCTGGCCGTGCGGCTGCTCCTCCCCGCGAACGGAGGCGGGGAGACGGTCCCGCTCGACGTCCAGGCGGTCGTCGTGAGGCGCGAGAAGCTGCCGGCCGTGAACGGGAATCCCCGCTACGACCTGGCCCTGTTCTTCACCCACCTCAGCAGCTCGTCGCGCGAGCGCTTGCGCCGCTTCCTGGGCGTCGCGCCGTCGCCTTGACGTCGGCCTCGGCCCGGCCGCCGCTCGCCCGCCGGGGCCGGTGCCGGACCGAAGGCCCGCGACCCTAGTCGATCTCGGCGAGCACGGCTCCGCTCTCGACGGTCTGGCCGGCCCGCACCTCGATCGACCGGACCGTGCCGTCCTTCGGCGACGCCATCTCGTTCTCCATCTTCATCGCCTCGACGACGACGATCCCCTGGCCCGCGCCGACGCGGTCGCCCGGGGCCACGAGCAGGCGCACCACCCGCCCCGGCATCTGGGTCACGAGCCGCGCCGGACCCTGGCCGGCACCTTGCGCGCGCCGCGCCGAGCGGCCGGGGTCGGTGATCTCGACCAGGAGTTCGGCGGCCCCGTGGCGCACGCGGTAGCCGTCGCGTCCGGGCTCGACCGAGACCTCGTACGACCGGCCACCGCTCAGGAACGAGTAGAAGTCGCCCTCGAGCTTGCGCGCGTCCACTCGGTGCGGAGCGCCGTCGACGTCCACCAGGTACCGCCCGTCGTCCTGCTCGACGGTGACCTCGTGCGTTCGCCCGCCGACCAGGGCGCTGATCTTCACGAGCGCCACCCCGCACGGCCGCCCCACCTCCACGCCGAGCGCGTCGTCCTCGCCGCGCCGTCGCGCAGCTGCGCTCCGGCCTCGAGCCGGCGGAAGTGGGCGATCGCCGCGGCCACGACCGCGATCTCGTCGAGCCACGGGTCGTCCTCGGGGGCGACCAGCTCGGGGTGCTCCGGCAAGAACTCCGTGTGCAGCGCGCCCCGCCGGAATTCCGGGTGGCTCATCACCTTGCGATGGAAGTTGACCGACGTGCGCACGCCGTCGATGCGCAGCTCGTCGAGAGCCCGCGCCATGCGCTCCACCGCCTCGGTGCGATCGCGGCCCCAGGTGACGAGCTTGCCCAGCAGCGGGTCGTAGTCCACCGGGATCGTGTAGCCGTCGTAGATCGCATGGTCGTAGCGCACGCCGAAGCCGCTCGGCGGGCGCTGCGCCCGGATCGTGCCGGGCGAAGGCAGAAAACCGCGCGACGGATCCTCGGCGATGACCCGGCACTCGACGGCGTGGCCGCGCAGCTCCACCTCGTGCTGGGCGAGCGGGAGCGTGCCGCCGGCCGCGATCGCGATCATCGCCTTGACCAGGTCGATGCCGGTGACCATCTCGGTCACGGGGTGCTCGACCTGCAGGCGCGCGTTGACCTCCATGAAGTAGAACGAGCCGTCCGCCGAGCGCAGGAACTCGACGGTGCCGGCGTTGACGTAGCCCACGGCGCGCATCGCCGTCACCGCCAGCCGCCCGATCGCCTCGCGCGTCGCGCCGTCGACGACGGGGGAGGGGCTCTCCTCGATCAGCTTCTGGTGGCGGCGCTGGATCGAGCACTCGCGCTCGCCGAGGTGGATGCAGCCCCCCGCGGCGTCGGCCAGGATCTGGACCTCGATGTGACGCGGCCGCTCCACGAGCTTCTCGAGGAACACCGCGGGGTCGCCGAACGCCGACCCGGCCTCGCCCCGCGCCTGGGCCAGGAGCGACGGCAGCTCGCGCTCGGCGCGCACGACGCGCATCCCCTTGCCCCCGCCGCCGGCGGCGGCCTTGAGCAGCACGGGATAGCCGATCGCGCGGGCCGCCTCCGCGACCACCCGGGGATCGTCCGGCAGCGGAGGGGTGCCGGGAACGACCGGCACGCCGGCCCGGCTCATCGCCTCGCGGGCGCGAACCTTGTCGCCGACGGCCTCGAGCACCTCCGGGGGAGGACCGATGAAGGTGACGCCGGCGTCGCGGCAGGCGCGGGACAGGGCCGGATTCTCGGCGAGGAAGCCGTAGCCGGGGTGGATCGCCGCCGCTCCGCTCCGGCGCGCGGCGTCGAGGATGCGCTCGATGCTGAGATAGGACTTCCTCGATTCCGCGGCGCCGATGTGAAGCGCCTCGTGGGCGAAGCGGACGTGAGGTGCCGTGCGGTCGGCGTCCGAGTAGACCGCCACGGTCCGGATCCCCATCTCGTGGCAGGCACGGATGATCCGCACCGCGATCTCGCCGCGGTTGGCGATCAGAACCTTGCCGAAGGGGGGCGCTCCTTCGCCGGCTGCCGTCTTGCGTTTCGCTGCGGGCACGGGCGGGATTGTAGCCTTGCCGGCCTTTCGTGGTCGCGCGCCGTCCGACAGCGCGCGGCCTTCCGCGGTCCGGAGAGCGCACCGGAGAGCGCGCGGGGGGAAGGGCTGGGCAAGAGCCGGCCTGGATCCGGCGCCCCGCCCCGCACAGCCCGCCCGGGAGCGCACCCGGCCGCTCGACCCGCGACCGTCGAGCGGCTCGACGCCCTGGCGATTCCGGTCCCGAAATCCCGGAGGCATGGCTCCGCAGTCGAGCAGGTTGACCGCGGTCGGTCGCGCGCCCCCCGATCGGCTCGAAATCCCGGAGGCCATGGCTCCGTAGTCGAGGGCGAATACGAGCCCGCGGAGAGCCGCCGACCTCGAGCCAGCAAGCTCCGGCCCGGCGCCACGGACGTCGGGCCGGAACATGAACGATCGGAATCTCCGCTGCGGCTGAAATGCCGCAGTTCGGCAGTCCGCAGGTGTTGCGGTGGGGGGCCAGGCTGTATATGTGGGGTGTCGATTCGAAGGCCGGAAACTTCTACGCCCGGGTCGCGGTGAGGGGTTGCGCGGGACCGCGGGCCACGAGGAGGACGACTGCAATGAGACGGATCTTGCTTGCTGCCGCTGCCTTCCTGGCGTCCGTCGCCGCCATCGGGGGCGTCATCGGCGTCCAGACCGACTTCAAGGCGAGCCTGTCCGGCTCCGAGGAGGTCCCCGCCGTATCCACGTCGGGCCACGGGTCGTTCGCGGCGAAGCTCGCCGGCGACGAGCTGGCCTACGAGCTGCGCTACACCTGGCTCGAGGGCGCCCCGCTTTTCGCCCACATCCACCTGGGCGGCAGCGGCACGAACGGGGGCGTGATCGCGTTCCTCTGCGGCGGCGGCGGGAAGCCTGCCTGTCCGGCCCCTCCCGGCATGGTCAGCGGGACGATCGTGCCCGCCGACGTGGTGGGCCCGGCCTCGCAGGGGATCGACCCCGGCGAGTTCGCGGAGCTGGTTCGCGAGCTGAAGTCGAACCTGACCTACGTCAACGTGCACACCGACCGCTTCCCGAGCGGCGAGATCCGGGGCCAGATCGCCAAGCGCTTCACCCGCAACTACCCGACGCGCTGAACCCCGCCCGCGTCCACCCGCAGGGCGCGTCACGGGCGCACCGGTGACGCGCACCTGCCCGCGGTGGGGCCGACGCGCCCGGCTCGCGGCGGCGCTCACAGCGGGATGTTGCCGTGCTTGCGCGGCGGGTTCGAGTCGCGCTTGTTCTCGAGCAGCCCGAGCGCCGCGATCAGCCGCGGCCGCGTGCGCGCCGGCTCGATCACTTCGTCGACGTAGCCGCGCTCGGCGGCGGAGTAGGGGTTCGCGAACTTGTCGCGGTAGGTCCCCACCAGCCGCTCCCGCAGCTCGTCCGCCCCGGCTCCCGCCTCCTGCAGCTCCCGGCGGTGGACGACGTTGACCGCGCTCTCCGGGCCCATCACCGCGATCTCGGCGCTCGGCCAGGCGAAGTTGAAATCGGTGCGGATGTGCTTGGAGGCCATGACGCAGTAGGCCCCGCCGTAGGCCTTGCGGGTGATGACGGTCAGCTTGGGCACGGTCGCCTCGGCGAAGGCGTAGAGCAGCTTCGCCCCGTGCAGGATGATCCCGCCGAATTCCTGGTCGGTGCCGGGCAAAAACCCCGGCACGTCCTCGAACACCACCAGCGGGACGTTGAAGCAGTCGCAGAAGCGGACGAAGCGCGCGGCCTTGACCGAGGCCTGGATGTCGAGCACGCCGGCCAGGAGCGCCGGCTGGTTGGCGACGATGCCCACCGGCCGGCCGCCGAGCCGGGCGAAGCCGACCACGATGTTGCGCGCGAAGTGCTCGTGGACCTCGAGGAAGCGCCCCTCGTCCACCACGAGGGCGATCGCCTGCTTGATGTCGTAGGGCTGGTTCGGGCTGTCGGGGACGAGCGAGTTCAGCGCCTCCTCGGCCCGGTCGTGCGGGTCGTCGTTCGGCCGCAGCGGCGGCGGTTCCAGGTTGTTCGACGGCAGGTACGACAGCAGGTCGCGGATCACGAGCAGCGCGTCGCGATCGTCGGCCGCGGCGAAGTGCGCCACGCCCGAGACCGCGTTGTGGGTCATCGCCCCGCCCAGCTTCTCCTTCGTCACCTCCTCGTGGGTCACGGCGCGGATCACGTCCGGCCCGGTGATGAACATGTAGGAGGTGTCGCGCACCATCACCACCAGATCGGTGATCGCGGGCGAGTAGACGGCGCCGCCGGCGCAGGGCCCGAGGATCGCCGAGATCTGCGGCACGACGCCCGAGGCCAGCGTGTTGCGCAGGAAGATGTCGGCGTAGCCGGCGAGCGAGACGACCCCTTCCTGGATCCGCGCGCCGCCCGAGTCGTTCAGCCCGACGACCGGAGCTCCGATCTTCAGCGCCAGGTCCATCACCTTGCAGATCTTCTGGGCGAAGGTCTCGGACAGCGAGCCGCCGAAGACGGTGAAGTCCTGGGCGAAGACCAGCACCGGCCGGCCCTCGATCCGGCCGTGGCCGGTGACCACGCCGTCGCCCGGCACGCGGCGCTCGTCCATGCCGAAGTCGGTGCAGCGGTGCTGCACCAGCGCGTCCAGCTCGTGGAACGAGCCGGGGTCGAGCAGCGCCTCGATCCGCTCGCGGGCGGTGAGCTTGCCCTCGGCGTGCTGCTTGGCGACGCGCTCCGCGCCGCCGCCGCGGCGGGCCTCGGCGTAGCGGCGCCGCATCTCCTCCCGGCGGTCCAGGGTGTCCCTACCTCTCGCGCTGCAGCTTGTTCCAGTCGGCGAGGAACCGCTCCTGGCCGAGGTCCGTCAGCGGGTGACGGAAGAGCTGCATCAGGACCGCGTGGGGCATCGTCGCCACGTCCGCCCCGGCCAGCGCGCAGTCGACGATGTGGCGCGGGTGGCGCAGCGAGGCGGCGAGGATCTCCGTCTCGTAGCCGTAGTTGTCGTAGATCGTGCGGATCTGGTGGATCAGCTCCATCCCGTCGTGCGAGATGTCGTCCAGCCGGCCGAGGAACGGGCTGACGTAGCTGGCGTCGGCCTTGGCCGCGAGCAGCGCCTGGCTCGGCGAGAAGCAGAGCGTGACGTTGACCCGGATCTCGGCCCGGCGCAGCTCGCGGCAGGCCTTCAGCCCCTCGCGGGTCAGCGGAACCTTGACCACCACGTTCGGGTGGAGCTTGGCCAGCTCGCGCCCCTGCGCCACCATCGCCGGCGCGTCGGTCGTCGTCACCTCGGCCGAGATCGGACCGTCGACCAGGCTCACGATCTCGCGCAGCACGGCGTGGAACTCGCGCCCTTGCTTGGCGACCAGGCTGGGATTGGTCGTGACGCCGTCGAGCAGCCCGAGGCTCGCCGCCTCGCGGATCTCGTCGATGTCGGCGGTGTCGATGAAGAACTTCATGGTCGTCTCCTCCGCCGCCGGCGGCGGCTCATGCTGGCTCGTCGCTCCCGGCGTCGTCCGCGTCGCTCCCGGCGTCGTCCGGCGGCGGCCCGTCGCCGGCCGGCCCGGCGTCCGCCGCCGGCATCCCGTCCTCGCTCTCCGCGGTGCGGATCGCCGAGGCCACGACGTCGCCCTCGTCGGTCTGGATCAGGCGCACGCCCTGCGTCGCGCGGCCGATGCGGCTGACGCCCGAGACCGGCATGCGGATGATCTTCCCGCGGGCGGTGATGATCAGCGCCTCGTCCGCCTCGCGCACCGGCATGCAGGCCACGACCTTGCCGTTGCGCTCGGTGGTGCGGATGTTGATGATGCCCGACCCGCCGCGCCCCTGGAGCCGGTACTCGGCGATCGGCGTGCGCTTGCCGTAGCCGTTCTGCGTGACGACCAGGATGTCGGGCTCGCCGGCCAGCACCGCCATCTCGACCAGCGTGTCGTCGCCGTCCATCCGCACCCCGATCACGCCGCGGGCGGTGCGGCCCATCGGGCGCACGTTGCTTTCGTGGAAGCGGATCGACTGGCCGTCGGCGGTCGCCATCAGGATCTCGTCCTCGCCGCTCGACAATCCGGCCGCGAGCAGGTCGTCCCCGGGGTCGATCGCGACGGCGATGATTCCCGACGGCCGCGGGCGCGAGAAGGCGGAGAGCGGGGTCTTCTTGATGTAGCCGCGGCGCGAGGCGAGCACGACGTAGCCGCCCTTGCCGAACTCGCGCACCGCGAGCATCGCCGCCACCCGCTCCCCGGGGTCGATCTGGATCAGGTTGACCACCGCCTTGCCCTTGCCGGCCGAGCCGATCTCGGGGATCGCGTGGACCTTCAGCCAGTGCACCCTGCCGCTCGAGGTGAAGACCAGGATGTAGTCGTGCGTCAGCGCCACGAACAGGTGGCGCACCGCGTCCTCGTCGCGGGTGGTCATCCCGCGGCGCCCCTTCCCGCCGCGATGCTGCTTCTGGTAGATCGACAGCGGCGTGCGCTTGATGTAGCCGGTGTGGCTGACCGCGATCACCATCTCCTCTTCCTGGATCAGGTCCTCGATCGACAGCTCGCCCTCGATCGGGATGATCTCGGTCCGCCGCGCGTCGCCGAACCGCTGCTGGACCTGCTCCAGCTCCTCGACCACGATCTGCAGCTGCAGCGCCTCGCTCGCCAGGATCTGCCGCAGGCGCTCGATCAGCTTCAGCGTCTCCTGGTACTCGTCGACGATCTTCTGCCGCTCCAGACCGGTCAGCCGCTGCAGCCGCATTTCGAGGATCGCCTGCGCCTGCACCTCCGAGAACTCGAAGCGCGCCATGAGCGCGTGCTTGGCCTCGGGCGGCGTCTTCGACCGGCGGATCAGCCCGACCACCTCGTCCAGGTTGTCGATCGCGACCTTCAGTCCCTCGAGGACGTGCGCCCGCTCCTCGGCCTTGCGCAGCTCGTAGGCGCTGCGCCGCACGACGACCTCGCGGCGGAAGGCGATGAACAAGCGCAGCATCTCGCGCAGCGGCAGCAGCTGCGGCCGGCCGTTGACCAGCGCCAGCGAGATCACGCCGAAGGTCATCTGCAGCTTGGTCGAGATGTACAGGTTGTTGAGGATCACGTTGGCGTTCTCGCCGCGCTTCAGCTCGAGCACCATGCGGATCCCGTCGCGGTCGGACTCGTCGCGGATGTCGCTGATGCCCTCGAGCTTCTTGTCGCGGACGAGCTGCGCGATCTCCTCGATCAACTGCGCCTTGTTGACCTGGTACGGCAGCTCGCGGACGACGATGATCGCGCGGTCCTCGCGCCGCGGGTCCTGCTCGATCACGGCCCGGCCGCGCATCTGGATCTTGCCGCGGCCGGTGGCGTAGGCCTGCTGGATCCCGACCGTGCCGTTGATGAAGCCGGCGGTGGGGAAGTCCGGGCCGGGCAGCACCTTCATCAGCTCGGACAGCGTCACGTCCGGGTCGCGCACCATCAGCTTGATCGCCTCGACCACCTCGCCCAGGTTGTGCGGCGGGACGTTGGTCGTCATGCCGACGGCGATGCCGGACGAGCCGTTGACCAGCAGGTTGGGGATCGCGGCCGGCAGCAGCTGCGGCTCGGTCTCCGAGCCGTCGTAGTTCGGGACGAAGTCGACCGTCTCCTTGTCGATGTCCCGCAGCATCTCGTGCGCCAGCCGCTCGAGCCGGATCTCGGTGTAGCGCATCGCCGCCGGCGGGTCGCCGTCGACCGAGCCGAAGTTCCCCTGGCCGTCGACCAGCGGGTAGCGCATCGAGAAGTCCTGGGCCAGGCGCACGATCGTGTCGTAAACCGCGGCGTCGCCGTGCGGGTGGAAGCGGCCGATGACCGCGCCCACGGCGCGCGCCGACTTGCGATACGGCTTGTCGGCGGTGTTGCCGGTGTCGTGCATCGCGAACAGCACGCGGCGATGCACCGGCTTCAGCCCGTCGCGCACGTCCGGCAGCGCGCGACCCACGATCACGCTCATCGCGTAATCGAGGTAGGAGCGTCGCATCTCCTCTTCGATGTTGATCGGGATGCGGTTTTCTTGTGGTTCCACGGTGCGTGGCCTCTACGGTCGCGGACCCGCGATCAGGGTCGCCGCCTGCCGCCGCTCGGGCGGCGGCGCGGCGGTCGTGGGGCCGGCGCCCCCGCGCGGTTCGTTCGCTGCCCGCTCGTGCACGTCGTGATCCCGCCTCGCCCGACCGCGGCGCGCCGGGCCCGGGGCCGTCCCCGTCGCGCCGGCTACACGTCCAGGTTCTTCACGTCGAGCGCGTTGTCCTCGATGAACTGCCGGCGCTGCTCGACGTCGTCGCCCATCAGGATCGAGAACAGCAGGTCGGCCGCGGCGGCGGCCTCGACGCGCACCTCGAGCACGCAGCGCCGCTCGGGGTCCATCGTCGTCTCCCACAGCTGCTCGGGGTTCATCTCGCCCAGGCCCTTGTAGCGCTGGATCGTCAGCCCCTTCTTGCCCGATTCCATCAGGTGCTGCAGCAGCTGCTCCTTCGAGCCCAGGACCGCCTCCTCGGCGCCGTGGCGCACCGTGATCGGCCCCTCGCGCAGCGGGCGCAGGGCGGGGGCGAGCCGCCGCAGCTGCCGCAGCTCGACCGACTGCGCCAGCTCGTGGTTGACGCGGAACTCGCGCTTGCCGTGCGTCGCCGAGCGGGCCGCCAGCTCGTACAGCCCGTGCTCCTCGTCCTTGACCGTCGGCCCCGGCTCGTGGCCCAGGCTCTCGAGCCGCGCCGCCAGCTCGTGCAGCCGCTCCGGCCGCTCGAAGTCGGCGCGGCCGGCCAGGCCGCAGTCCAGCACCGCCTCCACCGCGCTGCGGTCCAGGCCCAGGCGCGACAGCGCGCGCACGAACTGGTCGTACTCGATCAGCGCGTGCAGCAGGTGGTGCAGCTCGTTGCCCGAGATCGCGCGGCCGTCGGCCGCGACGTTCTTCTCCTCGGTCGCCTTGCGGATGATGAACTCCGACAGCTCCTTGTCGCTGCCCAGGTAGCGCTCGTCGCGGCCGCGCACGACCTTGTACAGCGGCGGCTGCGCGATGAACACGTGGCCGCGCTCGACCAGCGGCCGCATCTGCCGGTAGAAGAAGGTCAACAGCAGCGTGCGGATGTGCGCGCCGTCGACGTCGGCGTCGGTCATGATCAGGATCTTGCCGTAGCGCAGCTTGGCCAGGTCGAACTCGTCCTCGCCGATGCCGGTCCCGAGCGCCGCGACGATCGTGCGGATCTCCTCGTGGCCCAGCATCTTGTCGAAGCGCGCCTTCTCGACGTTGAGGATCTTGCCGCGCAGCGGGAGGATCGCCTGGAACCGCCGGTCGCGGCCCTGCTTGGCCGAGCCGCCGGCCGAGTCGCCCTCGACCAGGTACAGCTCGCAGCGCTCGGGATCGCGCTCCTGGCAGTCGGCCAGCTTGCCCGGCAGCGTGCCCGACTCCAGCGCACCCTTGCGCCGCGTCAGCTCGCGCGCCTTGCGCGCCGCCTCGCGCGCCCGCGCCGCCTCGATCGACTTGAGGACGATCCTGCGTGCCTCGCGCGGATTCTGCTCGAACCAGGCGCCCAGCTTGTCGTTGACCACCTGCTGGACCAGGCCGGTGACCTCCGAGTTGCCGAGCTTGGTCTTGGTCTGCCCCTCGAACTGCGGCTTGGGGATGCGCACGCTGACGATCGCGGTCAGCCCCTCGCGGCAGTCCTCGCCCGACAGCGCCAGGTCCTTCTCCTTCTTCAGGCTCTCCGCCGCCAGGTAGGCGTTCACCGTCCGCGTCAGCGCGGCGCGGTAGCCGACCAGGTGCGTGCCGCCCTCGACGGTGTTGATCGAGTTGGCGAAGGCATAGATCGTCTCGTTGTAGGAGTCGTTCCACTGCATCCCGACCTCGAGCTCCATGCCCTCGGCCCGGCCCTCGAAGTAGATCACGGGGTGCAGCGCCTGACGCGCGCGGTTCAGGTGCTCGACGAACTCGCGGATCCCGCCCTCGTAGAGGAACACCGACTCGCGCGGCTTCTCCGGGCGCTCGTCGGTGAGCGAGATGCGCAGCCCGCGGTTCAGGAACGCCAGCTCGCGCAGCCGCTGGGCCAGCGTGTCGTGGGCGAACACCAGCTCCTCGAAGATCTCGGGGTCGGGCTTGAACGTGATCTTCGTCCCGCGCCGCCGGGTGACCCCGGTCCGCGCGAACGGGGTGACGGGCTTGCCCTGGGCGAAGCTCTGCTCGTGCGTCGCCCCGTCGCGCCAGATCTCGAGGTCCAGCCGCTTGGACAGCGCGTTGACCACCGACACGCCCACCCCGTGCAGGCCGCCCGAGACCTTGTACGCCCCGCTGTCGAACTTGCCGCCGGCGTGCAGCTTGGTCAGCACGACCTCGGCGGCCGACTTGTTCTCGGCGGTGTGCAGGTCGACCGGGATGCCGCGGCCGTCGTCCACGACCGTCACCGAGTTGTCGATGTGGATCACGACCTCGATGTTCTTGCAGAAGCCGGCCTGGGCCTCGTCGACCGAGTTGTCGACGACCTCGTAGACCAGGTGGTGCAGCCCCGACTCGCCGGTGGACCCGATGTACATCGCCGGGCGCTTGCGCACCGGCTCCAGGCCCTCCAGGACCTCGATCTTGCTCGCGGTGTAGTCGGAGGGGGCGCTCGCGAGGTCGGGCGGGACCGCGCCCCCGGCGGTGTCGGGGGCCGGGGAGGTCTCCGTCCGTTCGTTGCTTGCCATGCTCGTCTCGCCCGGCTGCCGGCCCCATCGGCGGCTCCATCGAGCCCACCGCGGAACCGGTCCGCCGGTTCAACCCGCGGCGGCCCGCCCGCCGCTCCCTCTTCGCCTCATCCGGCCTCGGCCTGTCCGCCTACCACGCGCAGCTTCCCGAACCCCACGCCCAGACGACCCACCAGGGTCTCCTTCGACGTGGCCACGAGCGCCTGGAAACCCCCCGCGCGGAGGAAACCGGCCACGGCCGATGCCCGGACCTCGTCGAGGTCCGTGTCGAAGTCGTCCATGAGGAACACGGGAGGCTCTCCCCCCCTCTCGTGGAGCAACGACAGCTTGGCCAACTTCAACGCTATCATAGCCGCGCGGACCTGCCCAGCCGATCCGAACCGCCCCTGATCGACGCCGTCGAGCTCGATCGCGAGGTCGTCGCGGTGCGGCCCGTGGGTCGTGTGCCCGACCTCCGCGTCCCGCCGCCGGGCGGCCCGGAACGCGTCCAAAAGCGCCGCCGCGAGCCCCGCGGGAGGCTCTCGGCCGAGCGCGGCCGGCGACGGCCGGTAGTGCAGGGTCAGGCGCCCGCCGTGCGGGAGCAGCTCGCCTCCGATCGCACGGACCTGTCGGCCCAGCCGCTCGACGTAGGCCAGGCGCTCGAGGTGCAGTGGCGCGGCGGCGGCCGCGAGGCGCTCATCCCACGTCTCGAGTTCACCGTCCGCCGCCGACGCGCCGCGCCGCAGCAGCGCGTTGCGCTGCACCAGCGTGCGACGGTACCGGCCCAGCTCGCGCAGGAACGAGGGGCGCAGGCCGACGACGCCCCGATCGAGGAATCGCCGCCGGTCCTGCGGCGATCCGCGCAGCACCCGCATGCGCTCGGCGGTCAGATCGACGACGTCGAGCCGCCCGAGGAAGGCCTCGATCTCCTGCTCGGCGCCGTCCGCCGCCAGCCGCCGCACCCCGTCCTCGACGGTGACGGCGAGCCGGCTCCGGCCGCCGCTGCCGCGGATTTCGCCCGCGACCCGCGCCGGGCCACCGCTCCAGCTCACCACGTCGTCGATCCGCCGCGTGCGGAACGATCGCCCGGTCGCGAGCAGGTAGACCGCCTCGAGCAGGCTGGTCTTCCCCTGCGCGTTCTCCCCGAGGATAACGGTCATGCCGCTCTCGAGATCGAGCGCGGTCGGCTGCAGGTTGCGCAGGCGCTCGGCCTCGAGCCGTAGGACCATCGACGGCACCGGCGGCCCAGGTGTCCCGGGTCGGAAGTCCTGCGCCGCGGCGGGCCGGCGGCGGCGCCGGGACGGATCGGCGGAGGACCGCGACCGGGACCCTAGAGGTGCATCGGCATCACCACGTAGCGGTAGTTGAAGTCGTCCTGCGGCTCGGGGCGGAACTGCCCGGGCTTGTCGCCGGGATCGGCCGGCTGCCCCGCGCGGTCGGTCTCGCGCCGCGGGTTCAGCTCGAGCCGCACCGTCGGCGAGCCGACGACCGAGAGGAAGTCGAGCAGGTAGCGCGCGTTGAAGCCGATGCTCATCTCCGGTCCGTCGTAGTCGAGCACCAGCGTTTCCTGGGCCTCGCCCATCTCGGTCTTGCTGAACAGCTCGAGCTTGCCCGGCGACAGCCCGAAGCGCACGGCCCGGCCCAGGCGCTCGCTCGCCAGGAGCGAGACGCGCCGCACGGCCGCCGTCAGGTCGTCGCTCGGCACCGCGAGCGCCGTGCCGCACTCCCGCGGCATCACGTTCTCGTAGCGCGGGAAGCTCCCCTGCGGCACGCTCGAGGTCAACCGGTGCCCGCCGACGACGAAGAACACGAGCTGATCCGAGATGCCGAAGACCACGTCGTCCTCGTCGCTCATCCCCTCCGCCATCTTCGAGACCTCGAGCAGCGCCTTGCGCGGCACGATGACCTCGAAACCGTGGGCGCGGTCGACCGAGTCCTGCTTCTTGCTGACGACCGCCAGGCGGTGCCCGTCGGTCGCGACCAGCGTCAGGTAGCCGTCCTTCAGCTGGAACTGCGCGCCGTTGAGCGAGTAGCGCGGGTCCTCGGTCGTGATCGCGAACGCCACGCGCTCGATCATCCGCCGCAGGCCGGCCGCCGGCAGGCGCACGCCCTGGTTCTCGTCGACCTCGGGAAACGGCGGGAAATCCTCGCGCGGGTGCCCGCTGATCTTGTAGCGCGTGCGGGCGCAGGTGATCGAGACCGTGTTGCGCTCGAGCAGCTTGAAGCGGACCTCGTCCTCCGGCAGCGAGCGCACGATCTCGTGGAGCTTCCCGGCGGGCAGCGTCATGCCGCCCTCCTGCACCACCGTCGCCGCGACCCGCCCGCGGATCGTCACCTCGAGGTCGCTCGCTCCGACCTGCAGGCTCGTCTCCCGCGCCTCGATCAGCAGGTTGGCGAGGATCGGCAGCGTGGCGCGCTTCTCGACGACTCCGGTGACGGTCTGCAGCTCGCGCAGCAGATCGTTCCTGTGGATCACGAACTCCATGGCGACCTCGTCGGTGGAAAGCTCTCCGGCGGGGAAGAACCCGCAGGGAGAGAGAGTCTAGTAGCACCCCCAGGCGCTGCGGACGTTTCGGGTATCCGGCCAAGCCCCGCGCGCGCCCCAGTTTACCCCGCGCGGCCGGCGGTGCAAGACGCCCGTGTTGCCGGCGCAAAACCCACGGGCGCGCCGGGCACGGCAGCTCGGGTGGCGTTCCACGGGGTCGTCCACAGCGCACCGCGGTCGAAAACGTCGCAACCTACTTCAGCGACTGCGCGAAGTGCTCGAGCAGCTTGTCGAATTCCCGGTCGTCCCGCCGCTTGGTCTCGATCTTCTGGATCGAGTGGATCACCGTCGAGTGGTGCTTGCCGCCGAAGCGTTGCCCGATCTCCTGCAGCGAGCAGTCGGTCAGCCGCTTGCAGAGATACATCGCGACCTGGCGCGGGAAGGCGATCCGCTGGCTGTTGGTCTTCGACTTGAGCTGGCTGACCTTCAGCTCGTAGTAGTTCGCGACCAGCTTCTGGATGCTGTCCGTCGTCGTCGCCGGGGAGTCCGCGACGACCAGGTCGCGCAGCGTCTCCCGCGCCAGCTCGCCGGTGATCTCCCGGCCCGACATCGAGGCGAAGGCGATGACGCGGATCAGCGCCCCCTCCAGCTCGCGGATGTTGGAGTTGCACTGCGAGGCGATGAACAGCGCGACCTCGTCGGGGAGCGCCACGCCCTCGGCCTCGGCCTTCTTGCGCAGGATCGCCACCTTGGTCTCGAGGTCCGGCGGCTGCAGGTCGGCGATCAGGCCCCACTCGAAGCGGGAGCGCAGCCGGTCCTCGAGCAGCGGGATCTCGCGCGGCGTGACGTCGCTCGTGAACACGATCTGCTTCTGCGCGTCGTACAGGGCGTTGAAGGTGTGGAAGAACTCCTCCTGGGTCCGCTCCTTGCCGGCCAGGAACTGGACGTCGTCGATCAACAGCAGGTCCACGCTGCGGTAGCGCTCGCGGAACTCGATCGTCTTCTCGAAGCGGATCGCGTTGATCAGCTCGTTCATGAACTGCTCGGCCGAGACGTAGCTCATCTGGAAGCCGGCCCGCCCGCGGGTCTGGCTGCCGATCGCCTGCATCAGGTGCGTCTTGCCCAGGCCCACCCCGCCGTAGAGGTAGAGCGGGTTGTAGGCGCGCGTCGGCTGCTCGGCCACGGCCCGCGCGGCGGCGTGGGCGAACTGGTTGCACGAGGAGACGACGAACGTCTCGAAGGTGTAGCGTGGATTCAGCGCGGGGCGACGCGAACCGGCGGCGCCGCCCGCGGTGTCGGCCGGCGAGGCCTCATGCTGCGCGCCCGGCTCCGGCCGGAAATCGACCGCGCACCCGGCGTGATCCGTCTCGCGCAGCGCCTCCTGGATGATCCCGAGATAGTTCGCCCTCAGCCACTCGGCGAACCACTCGTTGGGGACGCCGACGATGACACGATCGCGGCCTTCGGCCACGAGCTGGGTCGGTTTGAACCAGGTCTTGAACGATTGTGGGCTGAGCTTGGCCTCGATGCGGCCGAGCACTCGATCCCACGTGTTCTTGGAAAGCTGCTCCACGGCGCACTCCACGGCAGGCGATCGACAGCGAGCGCAACCCCCCGGACGGCGCTCGGGCGGCGGCGGACCACGGCCGCACAACTTTTCCACGGCTGTGGAAAACGCGATCCGCCGGCAAGTCGTGATGTCTCAGCAGGATCGGTCCAGCGAGCCGCAGGGATCCGGACCGGAAGACGCGCCGTCCCCGGGAGGCTCCGACGGGCCCCGGCCCCGAGAGATCTCCTGCCGACGGCAGCGGAGAGGATACGAGCCAAACGATCCCCCGCGGAGGACCCGACACGGCCGGAATTTTCTTCGAGATTGGACCCGTCGCCCGAGCGACGCGCGAGCCTAACACACGCGCTTTCGCCGGTTCAACTGCGGCAAAAAAGTTTCGCCTCGGGGGCGCGCTTGACAGCCGGCGGGGGCGCCCGTAACATGCAGCCTTTCCCGTCACTTGATCAGCGTCAGGAGGCCCGCGGGTGAAGCGGACCTTTCAGCCGAACAACCGCAAGCGCAAGAGGACTCATGGCTTCCTCGTTCGGATGCGCACCCGAGGAGGTCGCGCCGTCCTGTCCCGGCGCCGCCGGAAGGGCCGAAAGCGCATCGCGGTCTGAAGCCCGAGAGACCGAGCTGCGCTTTCCGCGCTCATGCCGGCTGACCTCGCGCGGGCAGTACCAGGCGGTCTACGCGGACGGCCGGCGCGCAAGCTGCGAGTGCTTCACCGTCTTCGGTCGGCCGAGCCCCACCGGCCGCTCGCGGCTCGGGCTGACCGTCACCCGCAAGGCGGGAAACGCCGTGCAGCGGAACCGGATCAAGCGGCGAGTGCGCGAGATCTTCCGGCGAGTGCGCTCGACCCTCGCGCTGCCGATGGATCTCGTCGTCCACGGCCGCGCCGCGGTGCTCGCCCGCTCCCCGTCGCTGCTCGAGCGCGATTTCCTGAAGTGCGTCGAGCGCTTGCAGCCGAGGGGCCGACCGTGAGCGCGAGCCGCACTGCCACCCACATGCTGCGGGCGTACCAGCGGTGGATCTCGCCGCTGCTGCCGGCGGCCTGTCGCTTCGAGCCGAGCTGCTCGCAGTACGCTTGCGAGGCGATCGAGACGCATGGGCTGGTCCGCGGCGCGCGCCTGGCGATCCATCGCCTGCTGCGCTGTCAACCGTTCGCCCGCGGCGGGTTCGACCCGGTGCCCGTCGCCGGGGCCCGGCCCGCGCGCCGCGGCCCGGGGTCGGAGTAGCTCGGATGGAGCGACGGGTCGTCCTCGCGGCCGCGCTGTCGATCGCCGTGCTCCTGGCATGGGGCTGGCTCTTCCCGCCGCCCCGGCCGCTGCCGGCGGCACCCGAGGATCCCGCGCTCGGCGCCGCCTCCGATCCGGGCCGGGTGCCGGATCCCGTCGCTCCGCCGCCCGAAGCCGCTCCGCCGCCCGCGCCGGCGCTCGCGGTGGAGGCGGCCGCGGTCGAGGAGATCCGCGTCGAGACCGGGCGCTTCCTCGTGGTCCTGACGAACCAGGGAGGCCGCATCCTGTCGTGGAAGCTGCTGGATTACAGCGACCGCGCCCGCGAGCCGCTCGAGCTCTTGCCCCAGGTCGACCACGCGCTGGCGGCGACGCTCGCCGTCGAGCTCGACGACGCATCGCTCGCCGAGCGGATCAACGGCGCGCGGTTCTCGGTCGAGCGCTCGCGCTCCGGCCCGGTCGAGACGGTCGAGTTCACCTGGTCCGACGGGCAGGGGCTCGAGGCGCTGAAGCGCCTGGCCTTCCACCGCGACTCCTACCTCGTGGACCTGGGGCTGGAGGTGCGCGACCGCGGGCGGGAGCTTCCGGCGCGGCTCGTGCTCGGGCCCGGCTTCGGGGTCCAGGAGGTGACCGAGGCGCAGGGCACCTACTACTACGCCGGCCAGGCGGTGTGGAACGAGGGCGGGCGCGTCACGCGGGTCAAGCAGCGGAAGCTCGTCGGCGAGCCGCGAGCGTTCCAGGCGCGGCTGCGCTGGGTGGGCTTCGAGGACCAGTACTTCACGATGCTGGCGCTCCCCGGCGCGGATCGGGTCGACGTCGGCTGGGACGGCATCGACGTCGCCGCCGCGCCCGCCGGCGCGGTGACGCAGCCGGCGGCCGAGCCGCTGCTGCTCCCGCGGCTCGCCGTCTCGTTCGCCGCCGCCGGCCGGCTGTTCGTCGGGCCGAAGAAGTACACGCTGCTGCACGACCTGGGGGACGAGCTGGACAAGGTCGTGTGGTTTGCGACCAATCCGTTCCTCGCCTGGATCGCCCGCCTGATCTTCCTCGCCCTGCTCTGGATCCACGACCACACCCTGCCCAACTACGGGCTGGCGATCGTGCTCGCCACCGTCGTGCTGCGCGTGCTGCTGTTCCCGGTCAACCAGTACTCGATGGTCAGCATGAAGAAGACGCAGCTGCAGATGCAGCGCCTGCAGCCCAAGATCAAGCGGATCCGCGAGCGCTACCAGAAGAAGAAGGACGCCGAGAGCCGCCAGAAGATGAACCAGGAGACGATGGACCTGTACCGCAGCGAGGGTGTCAACCCGATGGGCGGGCTCAGCGGCTGCCTGCCGCTCCTGGCGCAGTTCCCGATCCTGATCGGCTTCTACAACATGCTCACGGTCGCGATCGAGCTGCGTGGAGCGCCGTTCGTCGGCTGGATCCACGACCTGTCGGTGGCCGATCCGTACTGGGTCACGCCGATCCTGATGGGTGCCACGATGTTCGTCCAGCAGAAGATGGCGATGTCCAAGGTCAAGGACCCGACCCAGCTCCAGCAGCAGCGGATCATGATGATCATGCCGGTCGTCTTCACCTACGTCTGCTTGCAGATGCCGAGCGGGATGGTGCTGTACTGGTTCGTGAACAACCTGCTCGGCATGGGCCAGCAATGGTTGGTGAACCGGCACACCGAGCGCCTCGAGGCCGCGGCGCAGAAGGCGTGAAACCGATGGACGAAGCTGGCGAGTTCGAGGGCAAGGACCTGGAGGAGGCGCTGGAGGCGGCGGCCGGCCGGCTCGGCGTGCCCGCCGACGAGCTGCACTACGAGATCGTCGAGCAGGGACGGCGCGGCGTGCTCGGTCTCGGCGTGCGGAACGTGCGGATCCGCATCATGCCGCCGCTCGACGAGCCCGCCGCCGGCGGAGCGGAGCCCCCGCCGGAGGCGCCGCGCGAGGTCGCTCCCCGGACCGCGCAGGAGATCGAGCGCACGACCCAGCGGATCCTGGATCTGATGGGTCTCGCGCTGCGGACGCGCGCGAGCGCGAAGGGCGGCAGCGTCAGCCTGGAGTTCGACGGCGAGGACCGCGAGCTGCTGTTCGAGCGCGAGGGCGAGCTGCTGTCGGCGCTGCAGTTCCTGCTGAACCGGATGGCGCGGAGGGTCTGGCCCGATGCGCCGCGGATCCTGGTCGCCGGCAACGGCCGGCCCGGCGCCACCCGGCGGGACGACGAGATCATGCGGCGGGCGCGCGAGGCGGCGGCGGAGGTGGGGCGCAGCGGCCGGACGAAGTCGCTCGGGCCGATGAACTCCTACGAGCGGCGGCTGGTGCACCTGGCGGTGCGGGAGTTCGCCGGCTTGAGCTCGAGCTCGGACGGCCAGGGCGCGCTCAAGCGCGTGCGCATCTCGAAGGTCCGCAACACGGTGCGCTGAGCGGCGGCTCCGGCGGGTCGCGGGCCGGCACGAGCCCGCCACGGACGGCCCGGGCCGCGGGTCCGGGCCGCGCGGGGGTCGTCCCGGGGCGAGCGGCATGCAGGATCTCGATTCGACGATCGTCGCCGTCGCCACGCCGGCCGGCCGCGGCGGGGTCGGGTGCGTGCGCGTCAGCGGTCCGTCGGCCGAGGAGATCGGCCGGCGGCTGTTCCGGCCGGCCGCGGCCGGCCGGCCGCGGGTGGGCGGGAGGCCGCGGTTCGGTTCGTTCCTCGCGCGCGACGGATCTCCGCTCGATCACGGCTACCTCGTGCTGTTCCCGCCCGGCGCGTCGTTCACGGGCGAGCCGGTCGCCGAGCTGTGGGCGCACGGGTCCCCGGCGGTGCTCGCGGAGCTGGTCGAGGCGGCCGTCGCGGAGGGCGCCCGGCCGGCCGGGCCCGGCGAGTTCACCTATCGCGCGCTGCGGCACGGACGGCTCGACCTGGCGCGGGCGGAGGCGGTCCGGGACCTCGTCGCCGCGCGCACGCTCTATCAGGCGAGGGTCGCCCTGGCCCAGGCCGAAGGAGCGCTCTCGCGGCGGCTCGCTCCGCTGCGCGAGAGCCTGGAGGAGTGGATCGCGCGGGGCGAGGCGGCGGTCGAGTTCGTCGAGGAATCGGAGACGCACCTCGCACCGGGCCAGCTCGGCCGGGGCATCGCCGCCCTGCTCGCCGCGTGCGATGAGCTGCTGCGGGGCTTCGAGGCCGGCCGGCTGGTGCGGGACGGCGCGGCGCTCGTCGTCGCGGGGCTCCCCAACGCCGGCAAGTCGTCGCTGTTCAACGCGCTCCTCTCGCGCGACCGGGCGATCGTCGCCGAGGCCGCCGGCACGACGCGCGACACGCTCGAAGAGCAGCTCGACCTCGGCGGCGTCCCCGTCCGCCTGATCGACACGGCCGGCCTGCGGGAGGCGAGCGACAGGGTGGAGAGCGAAGGAGTCCGTCGCGCGGAGCTGGCGCGGCGGGAGGCGGACCTGATCCTGATGGTGCTCGACGCCTCCCGCCCCCTCGACCCGCTCGAGGTCGCGGCGCTGGGGCGCGCCGGGGACGAGCCGGAGCGCGAGCGCACGGTCTGGGTCCTCAACAAGTGCGACCTCCGGGCCGTGGCGCGCGTTCCCGCCGAGGCCGGCGCGCTCCGCGTCTCGGCGCTGACGGGGGCCGGGCTCGACGGGCTGCGGGCCGAGCTGCGCGACCGGCTCCTGGGGCGGGGGCCGCTCGAGCCGCCGGTCCTGACCGACACCCGGCACGCCCTGGCGCTGCGGCAGGCCCGGGCCGCGCTCGAGCGCGGGGCGGAGGCCGCCTCCGGGGCGTTCTCCGAGGAGCTGCTGCTCGAGGACCTGCGGGAGGCGATGCGCCACCTCGGGGAGATCACGGGCGAGTTCGGCACCGAGCAGCTGTACGATCGTATCTTCTCGACCTTCTGCATCGGAAAGTGACGTGTCGATCCCGCGCCAGGACGTGCTCGTGGTGGGCGCCGGCCACGCCGGCTGCGAGGCCGCGCTCGCGGCGGCGCGTCTCGGCTGCTCCACCGCGGCGGTGACGCTCGGGGCCGGCTCGATCGCCAGGATGTCGTGCAACCCGGCGATCGGCGGGCTGGCCAAGGGCCACCTGGTGCGAGAGATCGACGCGCTCGGCGGGGCGATGGGAAGGATCGCGGACCGCTGCGGCATCCAGTTCCGCCTGCTCAATCGCAGTCGCGGACCGGCCGTGCGGGGCCCGCGCGCCCAGCAGGACAAGCAGCTCTACCACGAGTCGATGGCCTGCGAGCTGCTCGCGACGCCGAACCTCCGCCTGGTCGAGGGCGAGGTCGCGGGGCTCGTGATCGACGGCGGCCGCGCGCTCGGAGTGCGGCTCGCCGACGGCCGGGAGCTTCAGGCCGCGGCCGTGGTGGTCACGACCGGCACGTTCCTGCGCGGACTGATGCACACCGGCGACGCGCGGACGCCGGGCGGGCGCGCGGGCGAGGCGCCGGCCAACGCGCTGTCCGACGCGCTGCGCGGGCAGGGGTTCCGCATGGGGCGGTTCAAGACCGGCACCCCGCCGCGCCTCGCGCGCTCGAGCGTCGACCTCGGCCGCTTCGAGCCGCAGCCGGGCGACTCCGAGCCGACGTTCTTCTCCGAGCGGACGACCGCGCCCCGGCTGCCCCAGGTGGCCTGCGCGATCGCCGAGACGAACCCGCGTGTCCACGAGCTGATCCTGGCCAACCTGGCGCGCTGCCCGATGTTCAACGGCGCGATCCGCGTGCGCGGCCCGCGCTACTGCCCGTCGATCGAGGACAAGGTCCACCGCTACCGCGACCGGGACCGGCACACGCTGTACATCGAGCCGGAGGGGCTGTCGAGCGATCTGCTCTACCTCAACGGGCTCTCGACGTCGCTGCCGCCGGAGGTGCAGCTCGCGGTGCTGCACGCGATCGGCGGGCTCGAGGACTGCACGATGGTCCGGCCGGGCTACGCGGTCGAGTACGACTACGTGGACCCGACGGAGCTCTTGGCAACGCTCGAGACGCGGCGGGTGCGCGGGCTCTACCTCGCGGGCCAGATCGACGGAACGACGGGCTACGAGGAGGCCGCGGCGCTCGGCATCGTGGCCGGGATCAACGCGGCGCTCGCCGTGCGACGGGAGCCGCCGCTCGTCCTCGGAAGGGAGGAAGCCTACATCGGCGTGCTGGTCGACGACCTCGTGACGCGCGGGACGAGCGAGCCCTACCGCATGTTCACCTCGCGCGCCGAGTTCCGGCTGCTGCTCGGCGTGGACACCGCGTCGCAGCGGCTCGGACCGCACGGCCGGCGCATCGGGCTGATCCCCCCGGCCCGCGCCGCGGCCGAGGAGGAGCGCTGGCGCCGGATCGCCGCCGCCGTGCGCGACGTCGAGTCCGAGCGGTGGACGGGTGATCCCGGCACCCGAGCGAGTCTCGCCGCGTGCGGGATCGACGACGGGCTGCCCGCGAGCACGGCCGACCTGCTGCGCCGGCCGGCGACGGAGGTCGAACGGCTCGTGGCGGTCAGCCCGCTCCTGCGCGCGCTCGAGCGGCGGGATCGCCGCGTCGTCGCCGAGACGATCCGGTACGCCGGCTACGTCGAGCGGCAGCGGCGGGAGGCCGAGCGGCTGTCCCGCGCCGGCGGGCGCAGGATCCCCGAGGGGTTCGCCTATCGCGGTCTCGCGGGGCTGTCGAACGAGCTGGTCGAGAAGCTCGAGCAGGTGTGTCCCGAGGACCTCGGCCGCGCCTCGCGCATCGACGGCATGACCCCCGCCGCGCTGTCGCTGCTCGCGGCACACCTGGAGCGGAAGGCGGTCGCCCCCGGAGCCGGCTGAGCCATCATTCTCGGTCGTCGCGGGGGGCGCGCCCGGCCGGCTCGGGTCCGAGGGCGGTGTCCCAGGAGGACGGGAACGTGCAGCCGGGTGGGAGCGAAGCGCCGCACGCCGCGGCCGGGCAACCGGACTGGGAGCGCTGGATCGAGGAGCGCGCGGCGGCCTCGTCGCTCGACATCGATCGATCGCGTGTCGTAGCGCTCGCCGAGCACGCGCGCCGCGTGCTGCGCGCCGGCGCCGAGCTGCACCTGACCACGATCGTCGACCCGCGGGAGTTCCTCGAGCGGCACCTGGGCGAGTCGTTCGAGGGCGCGGCGCTGCTCGACGCCGCGGTCGAGGGGGCCGCGCTCGACCTGGGGAGCGGCAACGGTTACCCCGGGATCCCGATCGCCGCAGCGCGTCCGGGACTCCGGCTCCGGCTCAGCGAGGCTTCCGTCAAGAAGGCCACCTTCCTCCGTCAGGTCGTCGCGGACGGCGGCTGGTCGATCGAGGTGATCGAGCGGCAGGTCCAGCGCGCGGCCGATCTCGACGGACACGGCGGTCCCTTTCGGTTGATCACCTGCCGTGCCGTGGGCGGATGGGCCAAGATCCTGCCCCGCCTCGTCCCCGCTCTCGCCCCCACCGGAGAGATCCTGCTGTGGGCCGGCGACGAGGTTCCGGCGATCGCGACGAGGGTCGTGTGGCGGCGGCTTTCGGTGGCCGATCGCCACGCGCTCCCGGGCCGCGAGCAGTCTTGGATCTGGCGCATCCGCGCCGCCTGAACCCCTGCGATCCCGTGTACCCGGCGTAGCTCTTCCCGACCAGCGCTGAGCGCCGTCGGGCGGCGGCGGGCGGTGCGCGGCAGCGCCACCTCGTGCGCGCTCCGGCAGCGTTGGCTTCGGTCGGGTCCGCGCCAGCCGATCCGCGACGTGCTGCCCCGCCTCGACGGCGAGCGAGCGGGCGCGCGGATCGTCGGGTTCAAGTAATCGAATTCCCGTTGCGCGAGGAACGCGGCTCCCACGGCGCGTCTCCGGATCCACGCGCTGCGAGCCCTCGAGCAGGACCGGCTCAAACTCGCGCATGAGGAGTGGAAGGGGCGCCGTGCCCAGCCTCCGCACGTGCAGCCGCGTGACGCCGTCGGCCCCGACGAGTTGGATCATGTCGCCCTCGAGCAAGAGGCCGGTCTTGCTGGCCGGCCAGCCCGGCCTGAGCGTCCGTGTCCTGATCGCGTGCGCGCCCTCCACCGTCGGCGCTGGACCGAAAGAGGCGACCGCTCGAGGACTGGCCGAAGCCCGGGCGGAAGCGACAGACGGGCGGCGCCGACTGAAACGTCGGCACGGTGGCCGATCGTAGTATCGGCGGCAGGGTTGCGCGAAGGATCTACTTCCGTTCGGAAGTCGAGCTAGGCGCTCGCGTCGGGGTCGCGTCGCGGCTCGCCCCGGGTCGATCGGCGCATGCGACCGGTGCTCGAGAGCGCCGACAGCCGGCGCGCGAGACCGAACAGCCGCTCGGGGGCCGCGGTGCGATGGTAGGCCGCACGGACCACGACCATCTCGCGCCAGACTGCGTAGCACTCGGCCCTCGGGCCCTGCAGCGGGAACTCGTCGAGGTGCCTCACGACTCGCATCAGCTCGATCGGACGGACGATTCGCAGCAGGTGCGATCGACGCGCCCGACCGGAAGCGACCCGGCCCGATGCCCCGTAGATCCGCCCGGCACCGGCAAAGAAGGTCCGGAGCCTGTCGAGCACGTCGCGATGCTCGGCCGCGGCTCGCGCGCCGAAGACGACAGTGAGCTGCCTCGCTCTCGGCGTGGTGTGGTACGTGAGGATCCCGCAGCCGTCGATGAAACCGGTCACGTACCAGGGCTCCAGGCCAGATCGATCGTTAGTAATGTCCATATAAAGACATTATAGTAGATGTTCCTCGCGGAACTTCACTGTGGTAGAGTGGCCGGGCTCGGCGCCAGCCGGCAGGAGGAAGGGTTGGGTCGCGTCGTCGCGGTGGTGAATCAGAAGGGCGGCGTGGGCAAGACCACGACCTCGATCAACCTGGCGGCGGCGCTGGCCATGACCGGCCGTCCCACGCTCCTCGTGGATGCCGATCCGCAGGCGAACAGCACGCGGGCGCTCGGCTTCCCGGCCGACCCCGATCGCCCCAGCATCTACGACGCGCTCTCCGGAGGGACCCACGCCGACCAGATCCGCGTGGGCTATCCGCCGGTGCCCCACCTCAGCCTGGTCCCATCCGACACCGACCTCGTGGGGATGGAGGTGGAGCTGGTCGAGGCCGACGAGCGGGAGTACCGGCTCAAGCGCTTCCTCGAGGGCGAGCGTGAGCTGTTCGACCACGTCGTGATCGACTGCCCCCCGTCCCTCGGCCTGATCACGATCAACGCCTTGGTCGCGGCCGACGCCGTCCTGGTCCCGGTCCAGGCCGAGTACCTCGCGCTCGAGGGAGTCTCCCAGCTCATGCAGACGATCGAGCGTGTGCGAGAGGCGCTGAACCCCGGGCTCGCGATCGCAGGTGTCCTGATCACGATGTACGACGACCGGACGAACCTCGCCCGGCAGGTCGTCGAGGACGTCCGCTCGGTCTTCGGCGACCAGGTCTTTCGCACGATCGTCCCGCGGAGCGTCCGACTCGGGGAGGCGCCGAGCCACGGGCAGCCGATCTTCCTGTACGACGGCCGGTCCCGGGGCGCCGAGGCCTATCGCCGGTTGACGGAGGAGTACCTCAGCCATGAAGAGAAAGGCGCTGGGCAAGGGGCTGAGCAGCCTCATCCCGCAAGGACCTCCGAAGCGAGCGCCGGAGGCAGCCTCCCGGACGCCGTCGCCGGAGGCTCCGAGGGAGCCGGGGCTGCGGCAGATCGACGTCGATCGGATCTGGCCTAGCCCGAGCCAGCCGCGGCAGGACTTCGACCCGGTTTCGCTCGAAGAGCTGACCCAGTCGATCCGGCGCGACGGCCTCCTGCAGCCGGTCGTCGTCCGTCCCGCCCGGGAGGCCGGCCAGTTCGAGCTGGTTGCCGGCGAGCGCCGCTGGCGCGCGGCGCAAGCGGCAGGCCTCCTGAAGATCCCGGCGATCGTGCGGGAGGTCCGGGACGACCAGCTGCTCGAGCTGGCGCTGGTCGAGAACCTCCAGCGCGAAGACCTCGACCCGATCGAGGCGGCGATGGCGTTCCGCACCCTCACCGACGAGATGGGGCTGACCCAGCAGCAGGTCGGCGAGCGGGTCGGGAAGGACCGGGCGTCGATCGCGAACCTCGTGCGACTGCTTCAGCTCCCGGCCGCGGTGCAGGACCGGATCAAGAGCGGCGAGGTGCCGGTCGCACACGCTAAGGTCCTGCTGGGTCTCGGGAGCCACGAACTCCAGGGTCGCCTGGCGGCGAGGGTCGCCCGGGAGGGTATGACGGTCCGCGCACTCGAGGGCCTCGTCAAGCGGCTCGGGGCAGGGACCACGGGGCCGTCGCGGACTCGGGCACAGGACGTGCCGGCCAGGGACGTCCACATCGTCGCCGCCGAGGAGGAGCTGCAGCGGGCCCTCGGCACGAAGGTGTCGATCGTGGCGTCCGGAGAGGGCGGACGCATCGAGCTTCACTACTTCAGCGACGAGGAGCTCCAGCGGCTGCACCAGATCGTCCTGCGCGGAGCGAGGACGCCCGGGAGATTCTCCGGTTTGCCGACAGAAATGTCTGCAGACTCTTGATGCCGACATTCTAGTCGGCATGATGAACCGAGGCACTGGTCGAAGGAACGACCCGATCGGGATCTCGGCGGCGTGACGGGCCCAAGCCAGGCCGTCCCCTGCGCCGCCGCCGAGCGGGGGTGCCGCTGGCCCGCAACTGGAGCCCTGCGGGCCAGCGCAGGGTGACGTCGTAGGTCGCCGAGCCCGGAGCGAGTTCGACCAAGGCGACCGGGCCACCGATACGTTTCACCTCTCGGCCGAGCCTGTCACTCATCGGTTGCAGGTCACGGATGGCGCGGCTCTACCGGCATCGTCGGCGCCAGCGACACGGCGAATGAATCCCAGGAACTCCTCGAGAGCGATCGCGGCCTTCGGTTCCGCTGCGTTCCTCCCGCCGAGACGCCACGCCGCCGTTGCAACCTCGTTGAGACAAGCGGCCGGCCGATCCGCCGACACCTATGTCTGCGCCGTCGCTCGTCCACGGCACCTGCCGACACGACAGTCGGCGCAGGGCCTCGCCAAGGCCACCCCACGAGATCCGACACGTCCGGCGCACAGACGAGATCACTGCCGACTGGATTGTCGGCGGCACCGACAGCGCAGACTGCGGTGGCCGGAGTCGTACTCAACGCAGCGGAGCCGCCGACAATCCGAGCGGCGGCCGCTCGCTGCGCCGACGTTTCGGTCGGCGCCGATCTTGACCTCAGTGCCGGCGGAGCAGGACCAGCGTCGCACCCGCCACGAGGCAGATCGCAAGCAACCCGGTTCCCCAGGTTCCCTGAGCGGGTACCGCCGGCCCGTCGCCGTCCTCCCGCTCGGAGCCCAGGAGTTCGAAGAGATTGTCCGGGCCGGCCTGGCTCCCGCAATCCACCGCAGGGGTCCAGTTCTCGCAGCCGAAGCCGAACCCGTTGAACGGGTTCCTCCACGCGGCCAGGTTGCCCTCGGCGGTGTTCCGCGTGGCCCACAGATGCTGGACGAAGGGCGGCAGCGAGAAGTCGATGCGCACCTGCTGCGAGTACCAGAAGACTCCCGGAGGAAGATTGCAGGCGACGCGGATCGACAGGTCCCCCGACCCGTCCGTCGCGAAGTCGGTGCTCGCGGGAAAGTCGCAACCCGACACGATCGAGCCCGGCAGGCCGCCGGAATCGGTGTGGAAGGCGACGTTCACGAACGCCGGCACGTGGCCGCTCGTCGGAACGAGGACGCCGGGAGTGTGGACCGTCGTGATGTCCCACCCCTGTGCGGAGACGACGACGAAGTCGTCCGCGCCGAGGTTGCTGTAGGCGGCGTAAGAGGTCTCGAACGCCTGGTCGAGGAACGCCGAGCCCGAGGGGTCGTCGAGCTGGCTGTAGAGCACGCCGGCGTCCGTCGGGAGATCGAAGCTTCCGGAGGCGGGATGAGCAGTCAACGGGGCGGCTGCCTCGACCGACGCCGCGCCGATGACGACCATCGAGAGGGCGACCGCGAAACCCAAGGGTCGGTGGCGCATGGAACTCCTCCCTCGCGAGGCCTCCGCTGGATTCGGAGGCCGATCGGGTCGGCGTCCGCCGACACCGATGTCGGCATCTTGTGATCCGCCGACATTCCTGTCTGCAACCAGGCTCACGTCAGCGCCTCCGGAACAGCACGTAGGCCGCGCTCGAGCCCAGGGAGACGATGAGCAGCAACGTGCCCTTGAACCCGTACGCGGGGACCGCGGGGGGAAAGCAGTCGAGCTGGCACGACGGGCTTTCCTGCCCCAGCAGCTCGAAGAGCATGTCCTCACCGACCTGCCCGCAGCCGGCCGCCGGCGACCAGTCCGAGCAGCCGGTGAGAAAGCCGTCCCCGGGGTTCTTCCAGGCGGCCGCGTTGCCCTCGGCCGCGTTTCGCGTGGACCAGGCGTGCTGCCCGCTCGGGTCGAAATCGACGCGGACCTGCTGCGAGTACCAGTACGTGCCTGGAAACAGCATGCAGGTGACCTGGATGGACAGGTCGCCCGTGCCGTCCGTCGTGAAGTCGGTGTTGGCCGGGAAATCGCACTCGCGCGCGACCCCACCCGGCAATCCTCCGGCGTCGTAATGGAAGGCGACGTTGACGGCCAGCGGGACCTGACCGGCCGGCGGCGAGAACTGCCCCGGCGTGTTCACGACGACGATGTCCCACCCGAAGACATCGGCCGGGACGACGAAGTCATCCGCTCCGGCCGAGTCGTAGGCCGCATAGGACACCTCGAACGCCTGGTCGGTGAACACCGAGCCCGAGGGGTCGTCGAGCTGGCCGTAGAGCACGTCGAGCGGCACCCCCGACGGAAAGTCGGCGGTCCCGTCGGCGGGATGGCTCGGTTGAAGAGTCGCCGCGGCTACCGATCCGCCGGCCATCAACGCCAGCGCGAGGGTCGTGCCGATCCGGTCGAAGCGATCCGTCGCCATGGAAACCCCGATCGAGCACCCCCCCGAGGCTCATTGCAGGGCTCCTGACCTACCCGCAGTTATTTCTGCAACGCTGGCGCCTCGAAATGGAGGCGTAGGTCGGAGCCCGGGTAGAGCGGTGCGTCTTGGTTGACGAGGGCACAGAGTTCTCCGAGTG
>Ga0187892_10001987_pt1 | contig 43588 bp, 42 predicted proteins | sample MA1701073metaG_FD_139345 | JGI IMG/M metagenome (GOLD analysis project Ga0187892, IMG submission 139345) | Bio-ooze microbial communities from a basaltic lava cave in the Kipuka Kanohina Cave System on the Island of Hawaii, USA - MA170107-3 metaG ... | reverse complement strand
GTCGCGCGGCGGCGAGACGCTGCTGCGCGCCGGCTTCAGCGAGGGCGTCGACCAGTTCGTGCGCTACGGCCTGCTGATCGCCGTGTCCTTCGTCGCCGCGGGCTTCGCGCAGGTGCTGATCCCGAGCGAGTGGATCCGCGGCGCGCTCGGCCGCGACTCCGGCATGCGCGGCATCGCGCTCGCGAGCGCCGCCGGCATCGCGACGCCGGCCGGGCCCTTCGTATCGCTCCCGATCGCCGCCACCATGCTGCGGGGCGGCGCCGATCCCGCGGCCGTGGTGACGTACCTGACGGCGTGGTCGCTGCTCGCGGTGCACCGGCTCGTGGCGTGGGAGGTGCCCATCCTCGGAGCGCGCTTCGCGCTGGTGCGCTATGCGATCTGCGCTGCGCTGCCGATCCTGGCGGGTCTCCTGACGCGCGGGCTCGGGAGATTCCTCGGCGCGAGCGTGTAGGACGGGGGAGAAGGTGGCAGCGAAGCGGAAGGTGGCGAAGAAGAAGGCGCCGAAGAAGAGCGCGCCGAAGCCGAAGGCCAAGACGGCGCGGCCGCGCCCGGCGCGGGAAGAGGAGCGCGAGGTCCACTACTCGGACCTGCGCAAGGTGATGCTCGCGAGCGTGCTGAAGCGGCTTCGGTAGCCGGCAACCTGCTAGCTTGCTTCCCGTGTCCGGGAAGGCGCTCGAGTGGGATTCCCCCATGTATCGGCTGGCGGCGGCCCAGCTCGATCAGACCGCCGAGCGCATGGGGCTCGACGACAACATCTGGGAGCGGCTGCGGACCCCCCAGCGCGCGCTGGTCGTCTCCTTCCCGTTCCGCCGTGACAACTACGAGACGGTGGACACCGTGTTCGGCTACCGCGTGCAGCACCTGCTCACGATGGGGCCGACGAAGGGCGGCATCCGCTACGACCTCGACGTGGACCTCGGCGAGGTCACGGCGCTCTCGATGTGGATGACGTGGAAGTGCGCGATCATGGCGCTTCCCTTCGGAGGCGCGAAGGGCGGCGTGCGCATCGATCCGCACAAGCTCTCGCGCGCCGAGCTCCAGCGCATCACGCGCCGCTACACCTCCGAGATCCTCGAGATGATCGGGCCCGACACCGACATCCCGGCGCCGGATCTCGGGACCGACGAGCAGGTGATGGCGTGGATCATGGACACCTACTCGCAGCAGAAGGGCCACAGCGTGCCGGGCGTGGTGACCGGCAAGCCGATCGAGATCGGCGGCTCCCAGGGCCGCCGAGAGGCCACGGGCCGCGGCGTGGTGACGTGCCTGCTCGAGGCGTCGCGCGAGACCGGGCTCGCGCTCTCGGGCGCGCGCGTGGTGGTGCAGGGCTTCGGGCAGGTGGGGAGCGCGGCCGCGCGCATCGCGGTCCAGCACGGCGCGAAGCTGGTCGGCCTCTCCGACGTGAGCGGAGGCATCCACGCGCCCGGCGGCCTCGACCTCGCGGAGGTCGACCGCTTCCTCGCCGAGAACAAGCAGTTGAAGGGCCTGCCAGGCGCCGACCCGGTCAGCAACGAGGAGCTGCTCGAGCTGCCCTGCGACGTGCTGATCCCCGCCGCGGTGCAGAACCAGCTCACCGGGAAGAACGCCGGCCGCATCCAGGCGAAGCTCGTGGTCGAGGGCGCGAACGGCCCGACCGACCTCGACGCCGACGCGATCCTCGCCGACCGCGGCGTGACCGTGGTGCCGGACATCCTCGCCAATGCCGGCGGCGTCACCGTCTCCTACTTCGAGTGGGTGCAAGGCCTCCAGCAGTTCTTCTGGAGCGAGCAGGAGGTGAACGATCGCCTGATCCGGCTGATGCAGCGCGCGTCGAAGGACGTGTGGACGGTCTCCCGCGCGAAGGGCGTGGACCTCCGCACGGCGGCGTTGATGCGCGGGATCGAGCGCGTGGCCGAAGCGAAGCGCCGCCGCGGCGTCTTCCCCTGAGGCAAACCCCGTGAGCGAACCGACTTCGCTCGACTTCTTCGGCGTTGCGTGGCGGCTCGGCGCCACCCTCTTCTTCGTGCTGCTGAACGGCTTCTTCGTGGCAGCCGAGTTCGCGCTGGTGAAGGTGCGCATCGCGCGCATCGAGCAGCTCGCGCGCGACGGCAGCCGCTCGGCGCGCCTCTCGCGGCACATCCTCGCGCACCTCGATCGCTACCTCTCCGCCTGCCAGCTCGGCATCACGGTGGCGAGCCTCGCGCTCGGCGCGCTCGGCGAGCCGGCGGTCTCGCGCCTCTTGCTGGCCCTCGCCACGGCCCTCGGCATCGCCGTCGCGCCGGACGCCGTGTGGCTGCACGTCCTCTCCTTCACGCTCGCCTTCGTGGTGATCACGACGCTGCACATGACGCTCGGCGAGCAGGCGCCGAAGATGTGGGCGCTGCGCAGGCCGGAGGCCGGCGCCCTGCGCAGCGCCCTCCTGCTGCGCGCCTTCACGGTCGCCTTCGGGCCCTTCATCTCGGCCATCAACGGCATCTCGAACGGCATCCTGCGCGTGGTGGGCCTGCCGCGCGACGCGGAGTCGGACGCCAGCCACACCGCCGAGGAGATCCGCAGCATCCTCTCGCTGTCGGCGCGGCACGGCCACATCACCCCGCGCGCGCAGGAGCTGTCGGAGAACGTGCTGCGCATGATCGATCTCGAGGTGCGGCACATCATCCTGCCGCGCGTGGACGTCGTGTTCCTTTCGCTCGAATGGCCCTTCGAGGAGTGCGTACGCGTGGTGCGCCAGACGAACCACACGCGCTATCCGCTCTGCGAGCGCGGCCTCGACACGATCGTGGGCTTCATCAACGCTCGCGACGTGCGCGAGGCGGTGCTGCGCGGAGACAAGCCCGACCTGCGCAGCCTCGCGCGCGAGGCGCCCTTCGTCACGGACACCATGCCGCTCTCCGACTTCCTGCTCGAAGTGCAGCGCAAGCGCGCTCACTGCGCGGCGGTGGTGGACGAGCGCGGCACCGTGATCGGCCTGGCCTTCCGCGAGGATGCGCTGGAAGAGATCGTGGGCCCGCTCGGCGACGAGTTCGACGAGGAGCAGCCGGAGTTCGTGGAGATCGCGCCCGGGGTCTACGAGCTGAGCGGCCGCATGTCGCTGCCCGAGGTCTGCGACCGACTCGACTTCGAGCTCGACTGGGAGGAAGACGAGGAGGTCGACACGATCGGCGGCCACGTGACGGCGCGGCTCGGGCGCCTGCCGCGACGCGGCGACGGCGTCGAGGTGGGGCCGTATCGCGCGACCGTGCTCGAGGCCACGCGCCGCCGGGTACAGCGCCTGCGCCTCGAGCGCATCGCGCCCGAGGCGGACGAGGAGCGCGAGGCCTCGTGATCGATCTGCTCCGCGACGTCGGGCTGCTCGACCTGGTGGACATCGGCGTGGTCGCGGCGCTCGCCTGGGTGGGCCTGCGCCTGGTGCGGCGCACGCGCGCGCGGCCCGCGCTGCTCGGGCTCGGCACGCTCGGCGCCATCTACCTCGCGGCGCGGCAGCTCGGCCTCCAGCTCACCGCCGCGATCTTCCAGGCGTTCTTCGCGGTCCTCGTGCTCGTGCTGGTGGTCGTGTTCCAGGACGACCTGCGGCGGATCTTCGAGCAGGTGGGCGCGTGGGTGTCGCGGCGGCGCGGCGAGGAGCCGGCGGGCGGCCCGGGCGACGTGCTGGTGCGCGCGGTCGAGCAGCTCGCCGCCCTGCGCACGGGCGCATTGATCGTGGTGCCGGGCCGCGAGCTGATCGATCGCCACGTCGAAGGCGGTGTCGAGCTCGACGGGCGCATCTCGGAGCCGCTGCTGCTCTCGTTGTTCGACGCCAGCTCGCCGGGACACGACGGCGCGGTGGTGCTCGCGAACGATCGCGTGGTGCGCTTCGCCGTGCACCTGCCGCTCTCGACGGACCGCGAGCAGCTCGCCGGGCTCGGCACGCGCCACGCCGCCGCGCTCGGGCTCTCGGAGCGCACGGACGCGCTCTGCATCGTGGTGTCGGAGGAGCGCGGCACCATCTCGATCGCGTCGGGCGGGACGCTGCGCGGCGTCGAACGCCCGCGTGCGCTCGCCATCGAGCTGCGCAAGCACCAGCGCCCCCCGCCGGAGCAGAAGTCGGCGAAGGGCTGGCTCCAGCCGCGCTTCCGCGACGCGCTGCTCGCGATCGGCATCGCCGCGGGCCTCTGGGTGGTGCAGGTGCCGGGCTCGGTGGTGACCGAGGTGGAAGTCGAGGCGCCCGTGCTGGTCGAGAAGCTGCCGGCGGAGCTGCGCCTCGAGGGCATCGAGCCCGACCGCGTGATCATCCGCCTGGCGGGCCGGCGCCGCGACCTGGTGCTCGCGCGCAACGGCACGGTCGAGGTGCGGGTGGACGCGCTGCTCGCGCGGCTCGGGCGCCGCACCTTCCAGATCACGCCCGCGCTGGTGGAGCATCCCGAAGGGCTCGAGGTCACGAGCATCCGCCCCGACCGCGTGAAGATCTCGATCGTCGAAGCCGAGTCCCCCGAAGCGCCGCCCCCTCCCCCCGCCGAGGGATAGTTGCGTCGGGGGACGGTCTTGCTCGTCGACTGGCGGCCGATCCTCGCGAGCAAGTCGACCTCGAGGACCGTCCCCGAGCAACCTCCTGACACTTCGGTGCGTCGCCCGAGGGGGTCGCCATGCAAGACGCAGCGCTTCGAGCTCTACGGGCAGTCCCACGCCGTGCCTGCGCCGAGCGTCGCGGACATCGCAGGATCGGTCTCGTGGATCGAGTACCAGGCGAGGCGGAGTCGAGCGCGGGACCCGGCGCGGTGAGCCCGGTCGCCGTGCAGACCGTCTGCCGCATTCCGCCCGGCGCCACGGCGGCGATGTGCAAGTGGCCGGTGAGCTTTCGCCACGAAGTCGAGCTGGCGGAGGCCGGAGGAGCGCATCACTCCCTAGCGGGCGCGAGGCGCAGCAGCGCGCGCGCGATGCGCTCGCGCGCCGCAGGCGAAAGGCCCGGCAGCTCGATCGGCGCGAGCGTCTCTCTCACCGCGGCGAGGTCGAGCGGCTCGGGCAGCCGGACCACGAGCCACGCGATGCGCTCCGAGATGCGCGCGAGCGCCGGCCGCAGCGCACCGTCGAGGTGTGGCTGCGCGTCGCCCGCGGGCGGTCCCGCGAGCGTCTGCTCCTGGATCTCGCGCGCGGCTTCGATGAGCGCGGCGAAGAGCTCGCGCACGGCCGCGTCGTCCGGCGGCGTCACGCGTCGCTCGCGCTCCGCCGCGGCGCGCACCGCGGCGCTCGCCGCGTCGAGCACGACGCGCTCCTGCTCGGGCGCCGCGACGGGCGCGCCGCTCGCGCGCTTGGCCTCCGCGACGAGCGGCATCAGCGCGAGGCGCTCCTCGATCGCCGCGCCGAGCGCGGCGAGCGGAGTCGCAGTCGACGAGCGTGCCGTCTCGGGCAGGTGCCGCGCGCGGAGCGCGCCGAGCGAGCCGTCCGCCTCGCGCGCGAGCAGCCACGCATCGAGGTCGCGCGCGCGTTCGCCGGCGCTCGCCGGGAGCCAGTACGCCTTCCAGTCGCGCGTGTACGGCCCGAGCGCATGGAGCCCGCTCGTGCCGGCGAGCCAGCCCGGCGCTTCGAGCGTATCGGTGACCGCGGCATCGACCGCGCCCGCCAGCAGCGCCTCGCGCACCGCGGCGTTCGGCGAGAGCGGTCGCAGCGAGGCGCCCGGGAAGAGCCGCCGCGCCGCGCGCTCGAGATGCCCGCCCGCGTTGACGGCGATGCGCAGCCGACGATCGAGGCGCAGCGCGCCGTCCGCCCGGCTGAGCAGCATTACCCCCGACGTCGTGACCGGCACGCTGAAGCGGCCCGCCAGCGAGCGCTCGCTCCGCACCGTGACGCCGCTCATCACCACGTCGAAGCGGCCGGCGGCAAAGTCGGCGTCGAGCGAGGGCCAGCGCACCGGCACCCAGCGGATCGCGAGGCCGCGCTCGTGCGCGTACGCGCGGGCGAGCGCGACGTCGAAGCCGGCGCGCCCGCCGGCCGCGTCGCGCTGCGAGAACGGCGCATAGTCGCCGCTCGTGCCGACGCGCAGCACCGGCCGCTCCGCGTCGCCGCCGGCGCAGGCCAGCAGCAGGGCGGTGAGGAGGATCCAGCGCGACGTCACGAGGCGCGCAGCGTAGCCCCGGAAACGGCCGATTTGACCGTCTCCGGGCCGTCGCCTAACCTGCCCGGCTCCCGTCCCCACGGGTCGTCCCGGACCCGTCCCGCGCGAGCCGCCGGGGGCCGCGCCTCCCGAGACCGAGGTCGCCCATGCTTTCACTCGACGAGATCGAACAGGGCGCGAGCTGCACCCACAAGAACACGGGTCTCCGCTACACGGTGGTCGCGGTCGAGGAGAACGAGATCCTGATCGAGGCGGAGACCTCGGGGCACGAGCCGCTCACGGTGAAGACGGAGCTGTTCCTCTCCGAGTTCGCGCTGGGCGGCTACTCCGGCGCGCGGCGCGGCCGGCGCAGCGGCGGCGGGCGAAGCGGCGGCGCGCGGCGCGCGCCGTCGTCGGGCGTGAGCGCCGCGCCGACCGGCCCGAAGTCGCGCGGCCGCATCAAGAAGATGGTGCGCGACCGCGGCTTCGGCTTCATCCGCGGCGAGGACGGCAAGGAAGTGTTCTTCCACCGCTCCGGCATGGCGGGCTCCGACTACGACAACGTCGCCGAGGGCGACACGGTCGAGTACGTCATCCAGGAAGGCCCGCGCGGCGCGCGCGCCGAGCACGTGCGCACGGTGGGGCGGGACACCGCCGCCTAACGACGCCGCTACAGCGCGTAGCGGTGCACGATGGGCAGGCGACGCCCGACGCCGAACGCCTTCGGCGACACGCGCAGCACGAGCGGCGCCTGGCGGCGCTTGTACTCGTTGCGGTCGAGGCGGCGCACGATCGCGGCGGCCTGCTCGGCCGTCATGCCCGGCGGCGGGCGCACGCTCTTCGGTCCGAGTCCGCCCTCGATGGCCTGCGCGAGCACGGCGTCGAGCGCGTCGTAGGCCGGCAGGTCGTCGCTGTCGAGCTGGCCCGGCGCGAGCTCCGCGGAGGGAGGCTTGTCGATCGTGCGCTGCGGGATGTGTTCACCGCCGCGATTGGCCAGCCACGCCAGCGCGTAGACGTCGTGCTTGTAGACGTCGCCCACCACGGCGAGTCCGCCCACCATGTCGCCGTAGAGCGTGCAGTAGCCGACGGACAGCTCGCTCTTGTTGCCCGTCGCGAGCACGAGCCGGCCCTCGGCGTTCGAGATCGCCATCAGGATCGCGCCGCGGATGCGCGCCTGGATGTTCTGCTGCGCGATGCCGTAGTCCGGCTTCTCGCCGAAGAGCTGCGCGAACAGGCTGCGATACGCATCGTAGACGGAGCCGATGTTCACGGTGCGCACTTCGATGCCGAGCCGCTCGCCGAGCGCCTCCGCGTCGCGCAGGCTGTGCTCCGACGAGAACGGGCCCGGCATCGCGACGCCGAGCACGCGCTCCCGGCCGAGCGCCTCGACCGCGAGCCACGCCGTCACCGCCGAGTCGACGCCGCCGGAGAGCCCGACCACCGCGCCCGGCGGCAGGTTCTGTTTCCGGAAGTAGTCGCGGATGCCGAGCACCAGGCCCGCGGCGAGCTGCTCGACGTCCGCGGGATCGGCGACCGCGTCGAGGGCGCGGGCCGGCGCGGTGTCGAGGTCCACCACCGCGAAGGCCGGCTCGAACAGGGGGAGCGCCGCGCGCACGCGGCCCTGCGCGTCGAGCACGCACGAGCCGCCGTCGAAGACGAGCTCGTCGTTGCCGCCGACCTGGTTCACGAACGCGATCGGCACGGCGTGCTTCCGCGCCAGGTCGGCGAGCATGTGCCGCCGGAACGCGGCCTTGCCTACGTGGAAGGGCGAGGCCGACAGGTTCAGCACCAGCTCCGCGCCGCCCTGCGCCAGCTCTCCGACCGGATCCACCGGGTAGCCGATCGCGTCGACCCACGCGTCCTCGCAGACGGTGAGGCCGAGCGAGCACCCATCGATGCGCGCCGGGCTGCGCTCCTCGGCGGGTACGAAATGGCGGTTCTCGTCGAACACGTCGTAGGTCGGGAGCAGCGTCTTGGCCTGCGCGGCGGCGCGTGCGCCGTCGCGCAGCAGCACCGCCGCGTTCGCGAGCTGCTTGCCGCCCTGCTTCGCGACCGGCAGCGCGGCGCCGACGGCGATCGCGATGCCGCGCGCGGCGGCGGCGAGCGCGTCGAGCTCGCGGAGCTGGTCGCGCACGAAGCCGTCGCGCTCGAGCAGGTCGAGCGGCGGATAGCCCGTGAGAGCGAGCTCGGGCAGCACGACCAGCGCCGCGCCGGCCGCGCGCGCGCGCGCGGCCGCCTCCTCGGCGAGCTTGCGATTGCCGGTGAGGTCGCCGACGGTGGGGTTGATCTGCGCGAGCGCGATCTTCATGGCTACGGGTAGTACACGAGGGCGGCGTCGCCGAAGGCGACGGGGCGGCTCTGTCCTTCGACCTCGAAGTGCAGCGTGAGGGTGGCGCGCATCGCCCCGCCCGGAATCTCGCGCAAGTCCTTCAGCGTGGCGCTGAGGCGCAGGCGGTCGCCGCAGCGCACGGGCGCGCGCAGGCGCATGTGCTCGATGCCGGGGTTCACGATCATGCGCGCGCCCTTCACCCGCATGATCTGGCCGAACAGGAACGGCGCGAGCGAGAGCGTCAGATGGCCATGCGCGATCGTGCCGCCGAAGGGCGACTCGCGGCGCGCGCGCTCGGGGTCCACGTGGATCCACTGCTTGTCGCCGGTCGCCTCGGCGAACAGGTCGATGCGCTGCTGCGTCATCTCGAGCCAGTCCGAGGAGCCGAGCTTCTTCCCGACCCAGTCGCGGAGCGCGGACACGTCGGGGATGACGAGAGGTTCGGCCATGCAGGGGGTCTTTCGGCGCGAGACGGGCAGCATAGCCGTCTCACGCAGGCTTGCGCGCGACCGAGCGCACCTCGAGCCAGCGTTCGAGCGTGGTGTGGCGGCGCACCACCAGCCCGCGTTCGACGCGGACGGGCGCGTGCGGGAACACGCGCCGCACCAGGAATGCGCTCTCGTCGGCCGACACCTCCGAGACGTCGGACACGGCGAGCGGGCCGTCCTCGGTCCACGCCTCGAAGTGCACGCGCGAGCGCGGCGCGACTTCGAGGCGGAACTCGCGCCCGACCGCGCGCGCGAGCCGCGCGGCCGCGCCCTCGGGCTCGCCGAGCCAGTGGCCGGAGCCGGCGAGCCGCGCCTCGCGGAACAGGCGCAGGAGCTTCGCGAGCCCGAGCGCCGACTCGACGTGCTCGCCGGGGCGAAGGTCCAGGTAGTCGAGGATGGGGAGCTCCGGCTCGCGCCGCAGAGACGCGCGCCAGGCGAGCGCGACGCCGCAGCGCTCGCCGGCGCGGACGGCGAGGGCGCGATCGAGGACGGCGAGGATCCGGCGCGGGGAGCGCATCTCGGCGAGCATATCGAGCGCCCGCGGGAGGCAGATGAGAGTCGGCATCCGGATCACGCCCGAGGCGAGCGCGGCGGCGGCGCGGCTCGCCGAGCTGCCCGCGCTGGCCGCCGCCGCGGAGGACGCCGGCTTCGACCTGCTCGTCGTGCCCGAGCGGCTCTCGTCGGCCGGCGGCTTTCCGGCCGCGCTGCCGGTCTGCGCCGCCGCGGCCGCCGCGACGTCGCGGCTGCGCATCGCCACCGGCCTGCTCGCGCTCCCGCTCCACCATCCCCTGCGCGTCGCGGAGGACGCCGCCACGCTCGACGCCCTCTCGGGCGGACGCTTCGAGCTCGGCGTCGGGCTCGGGGCGGAGGTGGAGCTGTTCGGCGGCTTCGGGCTCGAGCTGCGCGAGCGCGCCGCGCGCTTCGAGGAGGCGCTCGAGGTGGTGCGGCGCGGCTGGGCCGACGGGCCGGTGCGCTTCGCGGGCCGGCACTTCAACTGCGGCGACGTCGAGGTGCACCCGAAGCCCGTGCAGGCCGGCGGTCCGCCGCTCTGGCTCGGCGCGCGCGGGCCGGACGCGCTCGCGCGGGCGGCGCAGCTCGGCTGCGGGGTGGTCCTGGAGCCGGACACCGACCCGGCTCCCTACCTCGCGGCCTGGGACGCGAGCGGCCGCGCGCGCGCCGAGGCGCGCCTCGCCTTCCTGCTGGACGCGCGCGCGCTCGAGCCGGGCGCTCTGCCGAAACGCACCGCGGGCGCCGGCGCCGCTCGCCTCGACGTCTGGCTCGCCGGCTCGGGCGCCCTCGCCGAGCTCCCGCTCCTCGCCGCGCGCGCCACCACCCTCCGAGTCGAACTGGGGGACGGTCCTCGCGGTTGACTGGGTCGCCAGGTCGCGCGCGAGTCGACGAGAAGGACCGTCCCCAAGTCGACAGGTGGGTTCCGTATACTGCTCCGGGCTTCCGGAGGGCGCGGCATGAGCGGAAGGGCGCGGCGAGCGGGTCTGTGGGCGGCCGGGATCCTCGCGTTCGGCTACTTCGCGCTCGGTCCCATCCTCTACAGCCTCTTCATCGGGCTCGATTGGGCCGCCTATCCCGGCGGGCCCGCGATCGAGAAGCTGTTCCGCGGGCTCGGCTACACGGGCATGAACGCGATCTCCGGCGTGTTCTGGCTGTTGCTCGGGCTGCTCGCGGCGATGGCGCTGGCGTTCGTCGCGGCTCGCGCCCGCGTGCGCCGCGAGGCCGACCCGTCGCGGCGCGAGCTGCTCACCGGCGCGGCGACGGGCGCGGTTGCCGCGCTCGGCGCGGGCGCGCTCGCGGGCGGGGGCGCCGCGCTGCGCTCGCTGTTCGGCTGGGGGCGCGACGATACGGGCTGGCGCGCCGTCGACGCCGGCATCGAGGCCGAGGTCGACAAGACGCACGCCAGCTACCCGGAGGCGTGGAAGAACGCGCGCATCCAGGGCTACCGCACGCTCGGCCGCACCGGCTGGCGCATCTCCGACGTGGTGGTGGGCTCGGGCCGCATCCGCGACCAGAAGGGCACCGACGTGGTGCGGCTCGCGCTCGAGCGCGGCGTCACCTACATCGACACCTCGCCCGACTACTCGGCCACCGGCAGCGAGGAGAGCGTCGGCAAGGCCATCCGGGGCCTGCGCGACAAGGTCTTCGTCGCCACCAAGTGGTGTACGCCGTGGGGCCACCTCGGCGCCGGCACCTCCGTGGCGGACTATCAGAAGGTCATCGAGGAGAGCCTGCGTCGCCTGGGCACCGACTATGTGGATCTGGTGCACGTTCATAGCTGCGACGAAGTCGATCGCCTGATGGATCCGAACATGCTCGAGGCCTTCGACCGGCTGAAGCAGGCCGGCAAGGTGCGCTTCCTCGGCTTCTCGTCGCACACGCCGAACCTGGTCGAGGTGGCGGAGACCGCGATCGCCTCGGGCCGCTTCGACGTGATGATGCTCGCGTACCACCACGGCATCTGGCCGCAGATGGGCGCGCTGATCGAGCGCGCGCGACGCGAGCAGGACATGGGCGTGGTCGCGATGAAGACGCTGAAGGGCGCGAAGCACCACGGCCTGGCCGGCTTCCGCGAGCACGCGGACGCGTACAGCCAGGCCGCGCTGCGCTGGGTGCTCTCGAATCCCGAGGTCTCCGCCGCGGTGATCTCCTTCTCGGAGTTCCAGCACGTGGACGAGTACCTGCGCGCGTCGGGCGGCGCGCTGCGGCCGGAGGACGTCGCGATCCTCGAGACCTACGACCGCCTGATCGCCGGCAGCTACTGCGCGCCGCACTGCGGGGCCTGTCTGTCGAGCTGCCCCGAGCAGCTCGCGATCGACGACGTGCTGCGGCACCGCATGTACTTCGAGGACTATGGCGACCAGAAAGAGGCGATGCGGCTCTATGGGCGCCTCGAGAAGAACGCGTCGGTGTGCGCGTCGTGCAGCGCGCCGTGCACCGGCGTCTGCCCGATCGGCGTCCCGATCCAGGAGCGCATGATGGGCGCTCACGAGCTGCTCCGGCTCGGATGAGGAGAGACCCCATGCGCGCCGCCGTGCTCTGTCTCCACCTCCTGCTCGGCGCCGCGCCGGCGCTCGCCCAGGCGGCTTCTCCGTGGGCGTTGCCCGCCGAGGGCTCGTGCGCGCCGTCCGGCGGCACGCACGCGAAGCCGGGGGCGCCGAAGGAAGACGCCACCTCGGCGCCGTTCGAGCCGGGCCAGACCTTCGCGATCGACCGGCTCCCGGCGCTCGAGCGCTACCTGCCCGACTTCCTCTGGACGAACCGCGACCGCTTCTTCTACGAGGGCATGCGCCTCGAGATCGGTCCCTGCTTCCGCAACTATGGCCCGCCGGACTTCTTCATGGCGGCGACGGACCAGGGCCGCGGCAAGGCCATGCTCGCCGCGGACGGCGGGCTGTCGGGCTGGACGGCCGGCCTCCCGTTCCATCCGGGCGAGATCGCGCCGGACGCCGCGGATGCGGGGCTGCGCTGGCTCTGGAACGTGCAGAGCCGCTACCAGGCCGCCGGCTTCCGCGGCCCGTTCCGGATGACGGACCTGGTGGGCAAGATCGGCCGCGCGGAGCCCTTCGAGGGCGAGATGTTCAAGCTGATCACCGCGAATCGCGCGGACCGCCCCGCCTACGAGGCGCCCGGCGCGAAGGGCCGCAGCTTCGTCGCGGGCGGGCTGTTCAGCAAGCCGTTCGACGCGCGCGAGTATGCGTGGCGCCAGTTCCGCCCCGAGGAGATGCTCACCGACGCGGGCCGCTCCGACGACCTGCACGCGTACCTCCCGCAGTGGCGCCGCGTGCGTCGCATCAATTCGGCGCGCACCGAAGGTCTCTACATGCCCTCGTTCGCGGTGAGCATGGCGCCGACGCAGGTGCTGCCCGCCGGCGGCGGCGCGGGCGCGGGCGCGATCGGCGCCGTGCAGGTGCCCACCGACGCGGGCGGCACGATCCAGACCAAACGCAGCGGCTATGAGGGACTCGAGTTCCGGCCGCTGCTCTATCAGGTGAGCGTGGTCGGCCTCCACGACGTGCTCGCCCCGCTGAATGCGACGACGCCGGGCTACCCCGACAACCCCGATCGCGAGTTCGGCCCCTGGGGCCTCTCCTTCGCGAGCGAACGCTGGGACCTCCGCCGCGCGCTCGTGCTGGACCTGCGCGCGAAGCAGGGCACCGGCTCCGAGATCGAACGGCGCCAGATCCTCTACGTCGACCTCGAGACGCTCCAGCCGCTCTACATCGCCACCTTCGACGACAAGAACGAGATGACGAACGTAGGCATGTACGTCGGGCGCTGGAGCGAGGACCGCGAGGGCTACCCGCGCTGGCCCGACGATCCGGCGCGGGCCGTGCGCGTGATCGATCCGGTGGGCGCCGCCTTCGCCAACCTCGCCGAGAGCGGGAGCTGGCGCCGCGAGTCTTGGGCGAACGTGTCGACGCCGCCGGCGGACGACGACGTGAAGCGGCTGCTCTCCGTGAACCAGCTGACGAAGCGCCGATGAGGCAGCGCCTGCTGATCCTGGTCGCGGCGTGCCTGGTGGCGGCGGCGGACGCGCCCGAGGCGCCGACCACACCCGCTCCGGCGCCCAGCGACGCGACGCTGGAGCAGTTCCTCGGCCAGCGCGGCTGGGTCGCCGTCCAGCTCCGCGAGAACGCGTTCAGCCAGCTCGAGGCGGAGGTGCTGGTGAACGGCCAGCACCGCCTGCGCGTGCAGATCAGCACCTCGTTCTCGAAGACGATCTTCGACGAGGCCGTGGCGAAGGAGCTCGGGCTCACCGTCCTGCCGAGCAGCATCGAGCTCACGGGCCCGAAGAAGCAGCAGCTCGGCACGCTCCAGCTCGGGAGCCTCGCCTTCGGCGACACCAGCCTCGGTCCCACGACCGTCTTCACCGCAGATTTGCCGGCGCTGCTCGGTAAGTCCCCCGGCGCCGAGCTTCCGCAGGGCGTGATCGGCTCGGACCTGCTGACGAAGTACCAGTCCGTGCTCGAGATCCCGAACTCGAAGCTGTATCTGCGCGTGCGCTGAGCGCTCAGGCGCGCGACCGGCGCAAGACGCGCGTCTCGCCCCGCCGCAGCGTCAGGTGCTCCGCGTCGAACAGCTCCATCAGCGGGACGGCGTACTTGCGCGAGGTGCCGATCAGGTCCTTGTAGGCCGGCGTGTCGAGCGCGCCCGCTTCGAGGCGGGCGACGACGCGGGCGCGCAGGGCGTCCACGTGCGCGCGGTCGAACCACAGCTCGCCCGGCGCGCGCACCAGGGCGCCCTCGCGCTCGAGGTGGGCGAGCACTTCGCGCAGCTCGCTGGGCTCGGCGTCGAGCTTCGCCGCCCACTCGCGCGGGCTCGGCGGCTCGAGCCCGGCGCTGTGCGCCTCGGCGCGGAGCTGCGCGGCGAGCGCCTGCTGGCGCGCCGTGAGGCGCGGCGCGAAGTCGGTGCGCCGCACCAGGCCCTCGTCGAGCGCGAGCGCTCCGCTCTCGACGAGGCGCGCGAGCGCGAGCTCGAGGGCGGCGCGCGGCACGTTCTCGGGCAGCGCACCGAAGAGCGCGGCGCGCGGCATCCCCGGCAGCAAGGGCTCGCGCGTGTGGAACTCGCCCAGGGCTGCGAGCAGTCGCCTCTCCAGCTCGCCGCAGGCGCCTGCGGCGAGAAGCAGCCCGTCCGGCGAGCGCAGCAGCTCACCAGCGTGCTCGAGCGCGTCGAGCGCGGCGTCGAGCGCGGCGGGGGCGAAGCCGCTCTCGCGGCGCATGGCTTCTCGCGTGCTCCCCGCGAAGCCCGCGCGCGCGACGCGCACGCGCAGCGCCACGCCGGCATCGGCCCGTGCGAGGTGCGCGAGCTCAGCCGCGAGCGCCGGGTCGCTGCGCCGGCGCCGCGGCGGGTGCGCGTCGAGCACCCGCCCGCCGCCGAGCGTCGCGCCGCCCTCCGCCGTGCGCGCGAAGCCGCGCAGCACGAACGCGTCGCCGGGGAGCAGCGGCGCGGCGCCGTCCTCGAGGTGGATGCGGGCGAAGCCGCGGGCGCCGGGCGCGAGCATCTCGGCGCCGATCGGCGCCACGTGGGCGCGCCGCGCCGCGGTGCCCACGAGCAGCTCGACCGCGAGCGGCTTCGGGCCGAGCGGCTTCGCTCCGGCGAGCCAGCTGAGCTCGACGTCGCAGCGCTCCGTCGGCGCCACGGCGCCCTCCAGCGTGAGCAGCTCACCGCGCTCGATCTCGTCCGTCGCGAGGCCCTGCAGGTTCACCGCGCAGCGCGCGCCCGGCTCGACGCGCTCGGCCGCGGCGCCGAAGCTCTGGAGCCCGCGGATGCGGGCGCGCCGGCCGCCCGGCTGCAGCTCCGCCGTGTCGCCGGCCCGCAGCGCCGCGCCCGCGAGCGTGCCCGTCACCACCGTGCCGAAGCCGCGCATCTCGAACACGCGGTCCACCCAGAGGCGCGGCGGCCCGCTCCGCACGGCGCTGGCGGCGGCGCGGCTCGCCGCGGCGTCGAGGGCCTCGCGCAGCGCCTCGAGGCCGGCGCCGCTCTGCGACGACACGTGCACCACCGGTGCGGCCGCGAGCGTGCTCGCACGCAGCAGCTCGCGCACCTCGGCCTCGGCCAGCTCGGCCACGTCGGGCGCCGCCAGGTCCTGCTTGGTGAGCGCCACCACGCCGTGCCGGATGCCGAGCAGGCTCACGATCGCGAGGTGCTCGCGCGTCTGCGGCATCACGCCCTCGTCCGCCGCCACCACGAACAACACGAGGTCGATGCCCGAGGCGCCGGCCACCATGGTGCGCACCAGCGCCTCGTGGCCGGGCACATCCACCACGCCGAGCCGCCGTCCCGACGGCAGCGCCAGCGGAGCGAAGCCCAGCTCGATCGTGATGCCGCGCGCCTTCTCCTCGGGCAGGCGGTCCGTGTCCACGCCCGTCAGCGCGCGCACCAGCGCCGTCTTGCCGTGATCGATGTGACCCGCGGTGCCGAGTATCATGGGGACGTTCTTTGAATAGTTGACTCGTCGACGATGAGGTTCGGCGGCGCGGACGAACGAGTCAACTATTCAAAGAACGTCCCCGCTACTTCGGGGGGATGACGTCGCGTCCCACGTAGGGCCGGAGGGCGCGCGGGATCGCGACGCTGCCGTCCGCCTGCTGGTGGTTCTCGAGCACGGCGAGGATGGCGCGCGCGTTCGAGATCGCGGTGCCATTCAGCATGTGGACGTACTCGTTCTTCTTCGCGCCCTTGCGGCGGAAGCGCGTCTGCAGGCGTCGCGCCTGGTAGTCCGTGCAGTTCGAGGTCGAGGACACCTCGCCGTACGCGCCGCCCTCGCCGCGGCCCGGCATCCAGGCCTCGATGTCGAACTTGCGGAAGGCGGGCGCGCCGAGGTCGCCTGCCGCGATGTCCACCACGCGATACGGCAGCTCGAGCGCCTGGAACACGCGCTCCTCGATCCCGAGCAGCCGCGCGTGCATCGCCTCCGACTCCTCGGGCCGGGTGAGCGCGAACATCTCCACCTTGGTGAACTGGTGCACGCGGTAGAGGCCCTTGCTCTCGCGCCCCGCGGCACCCGCCTCGGTGCGGAAGCAGTGCGAGATGCCGGCGAGCTGGATCGGCAGCTCGTCCTCCTGGACGATGGCGTCCGCGTAGAGCCCGCCGAGCGTGATCTCGGCGGTGCCGACCAGGCACAGGTCCTCGTTCGCGAGCGAGTAGATCTGCGTCTCGGGGCCGCGGGGGTTGAAGCCGACGCCCTCCACGATCGCGGGTCGCGCGAGATCGGGCGTGACGTAGGGCGTGAAGCCCTCCTCGAGCAAGAGGTCGAGCGCGAAGCGCTGGAGCGCGAGCTCGAGCAGCACAGCCTCGTTCTTCAGGTAGTAGAACTTCGGGCCGGCCACCTTCGCGCCGCCGTCGAAGTCGAGCAGGTCGAGCTTCGCGCCGAGCTGCACGTGGTCGAGCGCCTGGAAGTCGAACTTCCGGGGCTCGCCCCAGCGCGAGAGCTCGCGCGCGTCCTCCTCGCCGCCGTCGGGCACGTCGGCGTGGATGAAGTTCGGCAGCTTCGCGAGCGCCTCGTCGAAGCGCGCGCGCTGCGCCGCGAGCTCGGCCTCGATGCGCGAGACGGCCTCCTTGAGCGCGCGCCCTTCGAGCCCGTGCGCGGCGCGCTCGCCGGCCGGCAGCTTCTTGCCCGCCTCCTGGTGCTCGTTGCGGCGCCGATTCGCCTCGTTCAGCTCGGTCTGCTTCGCGGCCACCTGCGCCTGCAGCGCGACGGCGCCGTCCACGTCGGCGCTGACGCCGCGGCGCCGGCAGCTCACCACGATCTCTTCGCGGCGCTCGGCGAGGCTGCGGGGCTCGAGCACGGCCCTGCCTACTTCAACTCTTCGGCGAACAGACGCTTCACGCGCTCCCAGGCGTCCTTCGCCGAAGCCGCGTGGTAGGTCGGGCGCTGGTCGCAGAAGAAGCCGTGGTCGGCGTCGGGGTAGACGACCACCTCGTGCCGCTTCTTGGCGTCGGCGAGCGCCTTGCGGATCGCGTCTACCTGCGGCGCCGGGATCATCGCGTCCTTGCCCCCGAACAGGCACACGAGCTTGCCGCCGAGCTTCGGCGTGCGCGTGATCGGCCCGGGCTTCCCGCCCGGCCCCTTCGGCGCCGCGATGCCGCCGCCGTAGAACGAGGCCGCGGCCGCCACGTCCGTCTCGCACGCGGTGAGGTACGTCATGTGGCCGCCGATGCAGAAGCCCATCGCGCCCAGCTTGCCCGTAGAGCCGGGCTGCGCCCGCAGCGTCGTCACGGCGGCTCTCGCATCCGCGATCATCTGGTCGGCGTCGAGGGAGGCGAGGCCCTTCATGCCCACCTCCATCCCCTTGGCGTCGTAGCCGGCATCGAGGCCGGGGAAGGAGCGATGGAAGAAGTCGGGCGCCAGCGCGAGATAGCCCTCTCGCGCCACGCGCTCGGTCACGTCGCGGATGTGGGCATTCACGCCGAAGATCTCCATCCAGACGATCACGCCGGGGCGCGGCGTCGCGTCCTTCGGGCGCGCGAGGTACGCGCCCATGCGGGCGTTCCCGACGGGGATCTCGAGGCGTTCGGTGCGGATCTCCACGGCGGCCCTCCTCGGCGCGGCGAAAACGGGCGGACGATAGCACCCGGCAGGCGCCGGCCCGGCGATCTGACGGAGTGTCAAATTCGCCTCGGCTGGCGTAATCTCGGCCCCACGCCCGGAGGTCGCCTTGACGAACCCCAACCTCGAGACCCGCGAAGTCAACCTGATCACGGCCGAGTTCGCGGCGTGCCCCCAGCCTGTCTACCGCGAGCTCGTCACGAAGTGTCCGTTCGCGCGCGCTGCGCTCATGGGGAGCCCGGTGCTGTCGCGCTACGAGGACGTGCTGTGGGCGCTGCGCCATCCGGAGATCTTCTCCTCCGAGATGGAGATGCACATGGCGCTCGGCACCGAGCGCCCGATGATCCCGCAGCAGATCGACCCGCCGGCGCAGACCAAGTTCCGCAAGATCCTCGACCCGCGCTTCTCGAAGAAGCGGATGCTGGAGATCGAGCCGAACGTGCGCCGCCACGCGCACGAGCTGATCGACTCCTTCCACGCGCGCGGCGAGTGCGAGTTCGACCACGATTTCGCGATGCCGCTTCCCGCCACGGCCTTCCTCGCGCTGATGGGGCTGCCGCAGTCGGAGCTGGGGCGCTTCCTGCGGATCAAGGACATGATCATCCGCCCGCAGACGCTGCTCGAGAATCCGACCGCGGAGAGCGCCCAGGCGCTGCGCAAGGACGCAGGACGCCAGATCTACGACTTCTTCGGGGGCGTGATCGACGAGCGCAGGCGGAAGCCGGGCAGCGACATGGTCAGCTACCTGCTCGAGACCGAGATCGACGGGCAACGCCTCACGCGCGAGGAGATCCTCGACGTCTCCTTCCTGCTGATCCTCGCCGGTCTCGACACCGTGACCGCGACGCTCGGCTGCAACGTCGCGTACCTGGCCGCGAACCCCGAGCAGCGCCGACGGCTCCTCTCGAAGCCCGAGGTCATTCCGGGTGCCGTCGAGGAGCTGCTGCGCTGGGAGACGCCCGTCACCGCAGTGCCGCGGATCGTGAAGCAGGAGGTCGAGATCCACGGCGTCAAGCTGAAGAAGGGCGAGATGGTGACCCTCCTGCTCGGCGCCTCGAACGTCGACAGCACGGAGTTCCAGGATCCCGAGCTCGTGGACTTCGAGCGCGAGCGCAACAAGCACCTCGCCTTCGGCGGCGGCCCGCACCGCTGCCTCGGCTCCCACCTCGCGCGCATGGAGCTCGAGGTAGCGATGCAGGTGTGGCACGAGCGCATCCCCGACTACCGCATCAAGCCGGGCGAGACGCCGCGCTACAGCGCCGGCATCCGCGAGGTGCAGTACCTGCCGCTGGTGTGGGACCGCGCGTGAAGATCCAGCTCGACGGGGCCCGCTGCACGGGTCACGGTCGTTGCTACTCGCTGGCGCCGAACGTCTTCGACGCCGACGACGAGGGGCGCTGCGTCGTGCGCGCGCTCGAGGTGCCGCCCGCGCACGAGCGGGAGGCGCGCTCCGCCGTGATCAACTGCCCCGAGGACGCGCTCGCGATCAGCGGGGAGTAGCCGCGGCGAGGTCCTCGGGATGGCGCTGCCAGTCGCGCAGGTAGAGCCCCATGCCCACCGCGGCGAACACGTTGCCCGCCACGATGAAGCCGTGCCCGATCACTTCCGCCACGTCGGGCACTGCGAGCTTCGTCGCGATGACGAAGCCGCCCTCGAGCGCGAGGAACAGGCCGATCGAGATCAGCGGCAGGTCGGGTGTCTTCTCGAATTGATCCACCAGCCACGAGGCCACCACGCCGAACACGATGAAGGCCATGCTGTGGAGCGCGGTGAACGCCGCCACCATGTTGAGATCCACGTGATGGTCGGCGCTGGCGGGCATGCCCTTCAGCAGCGCGCTCGCCACGAGCGAGGGCGTGAAGAACGATTCGCGCAGGGCGGTGTCGACCACGAGGAACCAGAGCGCCACGGCGGACGCGCCGATCAAGCCGGCGAACACGCCATCGCCAACGATCTCCGCGATTCCGATGCGCGGCTTGGGTTGCGGTCGGTCCATGGAGCCCTCCCGCTGCGGTGATGCGCCTAGCATAACGCCTGGGCGCGCCGCGGAGGTGTGATTTCGGTACCCGCCAGATCTCGTCAGGAATGCTCGAACAGCGCCCGCAGCGCCACGCGGCGGCCGGTCCCGCCGTCCGCGGCCTCCTGCAGCCGGCGCAGGCGGTCCTCGATGGGGCCGAGCGTCCAGCACGCGCTCTCCGGGAGCGCCTCGACCGGCTCGCCCGCCTCGTTCAGCGGGCAGATGTCGCGGCGCTCCACGACCTCGCCGGGCGCGTCCTCGTCGAGCCAGCGCAGGGGCAGGCCCTGCGTGCGGCACACGTAGGGGCGGTCGGCATAGACCCGACACTCTCCGGCGTCGCCCAGGAAGGCGCACCCGCCGGGCGCGTGCGGCCGGCCCGAGCGCAGCAGCTCGGGGTGGTGGGCGCGGATGCGCTCCGCCTCGACCTCGAACACGGTGAGCCCGTCCACGCAGCACGCGTGACAGCCGCGGCCGCAGCGGAGCCGCTCGCGATGGCGCGCCGCAAGCGCGCCGGCGCCGGCGTCCACCTCGCGGTGGAGTCGCTCGAGGTCCTCTCGCGCCGGCGGCATGCGAAGAGGCTAGCCTCGTCGCGTCCGCCGGAGGTGTGCCATGGACTTCGAGCGCTACCACCGCGAGGAGCTGCCCGCGCTGCTCGCCGCCGGCCGCGCCCCGCTCGTCGCGCGCGCCGCGCGCGGCCTCGCGCCGTTCGCGTTCCGGCTGCGCGAGGGCGGCGCCTTCACCTACCGGCCGATCGCCACCGGCGTCGAGCTGGTCCCGGGCGACGCCGACGCCGCGAGCGTGATCGAGCTCGAGCAGGCGGCGTGGGAGGGGCTCGTGGGCGAGCTCGAAGCGCCGGCGGGGCTGCTCTACGGCGGGCGCCTGCGCTGCCTGCGCGGGCAGGCGATGGACGCGATGGCGTGGGAGCCGGCGCTGCGCGCGCTCTACAACGGCGTGCCGCCCTGGGATGCCGACGAGGCGGCGCGGCTCGGCGACCGCCACGGCCGCCCGCTCGACCCCGAGGCGAGCTTCACGCCGGCGAGCCCGGCTCCCGACATGGCGCACTTCCTCGCGACGGCCGGCTACCTGTTCGTGCGCGACGTGTTCGCGGCCGGCGAGATCGCGGGCTTCCTCGACGAGGCGGCCGTGCTGGCGCAGGAAGCGCGTCGCGGCGACAAGCTGTCGTGGTGGTGCAAGGACGCGCGCGGCGAGGAGACGCTCTGCCGCGTGACGCGCGCCGCCAGCCGGCCGCGGCTCGGCGCGCTGCCCCGTGATCCGCGCATCCTCTCGCTCGTCGCGCTGTCCGAGCACGAGCTGGCGCACGGCAAGGGGGAGGGCGACGGCGTGACCGTGATCTGGAAGATCCCCGGCGTGCGCGAGGGCATGGGCGACCTGCCCTGGCACCGCGACTGCGGCATGGGCGGACACGCGGTGATGTGCCCGACGCTGATCTGCTCGATCTACCTCACCGAGGCCACGCCCGAGACCGGAGAGCTCGTCATGCTGCCGGGCTCGGCGCGGCGCAGCGCGGTGCAGGTGGGCGACACGCGCGACCCGCGCTCGCCGCGGGGCGCGCACTTCCGGGCGCGGCCGGGCGACGTCTCGCTGCACTACGGCGACACGCTGCACGCGGCGCCGCCGCCCACGCGCGACGACCTCGCGCAGTACCGCACCAGCGCGGTGCTCGGCTTCTCGCGGCCCGACGCGCGGAACCACCGAGGCGAGTCGAGCTACAACGCGGTGCTCCACCAGCGCGAGGACGGCCAGATCGAGCACCTCGCCAAGCGGGCGGAGCGGGTCTAAGAGGCTGCGGAAGAGCGCCTACCGAAGGCGTCTTCCGAGCGGGTTCGGCTGTCGAGGAAAGGGTGTTCGGCGCCGGTCGGTCAGCCGCACTAGCGGGAAGATCCACCCCGCGCGCTCTCCACCACGCTCCCGGGTGCGATCGAGGGCCAGCCCGCAATTCGAGCACCTCGTCCAGTCGGCGCCCCTTGACACTAGAGAAACAGCGCCCTATTCTACGGGCATGTCGCGACGACCCGCGCAGCTCTCCTTCGCCGACTATCGCATGCGCACCGGCCGCGGGGGTCCGCGGCCTGGTGCAGGCCGGCCGCGCGGGCCGAGGCCGCGCGTACTGCATCGCGAACGGGCCGCTGTGCCGGGGGACTGCCCTGTGCACGTGACGCTGCGGGTGAAGGCGAACCTGCCGTCACTCCGCGACGGCAGGTTCGTCCGCGAGTGGCGCCACTCCCTCGCCGAAGCCAGCGAGCGCGGGAGCTTCCGGGTCGTCCACTACTCGCTCCAGGGCGACCACGCCCATCTGATCGTCGAGGCGAAGGGCAAGCAGGCGCTCGCCTGCGGGATGAAGAGCATCGGGTCCCGTCTCGCGCGCGCCGTGAACCGGATCAACGGGCGCAGCGGGCCCGTGCTCGACGGCCGCTACCACAACCGCAGCCTGCGGACCCCGCGAGAGGTGCGGCGGGCGCTCGCCCACGTGCTGCTGAACGCAAGGCGCCACCTCGCGAAGCGGCGGCACGCCGCACGTACCGCGGTCCACCTCGACGGCGCCAGCTCGGCGCGCTGGTTCGACGGGTGGCGGCCGCAGCCCACCGGCCGCCTCTCGGAAAGCGGCGCGCCCCGCGAGGTCGCCCGCCCGCGCACCTGGCTACTGCGCGTCGGGTGGAGAGTGCACGGGCTGGTGGACCCAGCCGAGGTGCCGGGCTAGCAGGCTGCTGAAGAACTCCGCCGCCGGTGGGTCTCTCGCCGCGTTTGCTCCCAGGCGGACGGCTGCGGCACTGAGGCACTGCGCACGGGCGATGCTCACCCGTAGAGTAAGAAGAGATCATCCGTGTCGATAGATCAAACTGTCCACTGGAATGGGGCAACTCCGGTCCGAGATCAGCTGGCAGGTCAATCTTACCTATACACGCGCCCGTCGTACGCGTTTCTCCAGCGCGTGGAGAGGAACAAGGCCGGCCAACTTCTACGCAGGCCTGGCTACTCCTTCCGGCCACCGGATTTCGGTCGACTCGACGAAACCAACGTTCGTTAGTCGACTGGCCTCTACAACCGACTTCGCGCGCTCAGTCACGAGGATGTACTTCGGATACTCCTGAACCACGAAAAAATCGGAGCCATCGAACGTAGAGGTGTTCACGGCGATTCCGTGCCGAAAATCGGAGTACTCGACCAAGCCGCACTCATCGCATCGGCGAAGCGTCGCAATTCCCGAGCCCTCATGCGCTGGTCCGGCCCGCCCCACCACGACGAACTCCCACAATCTGGGAAACGTCGAGCGATCGACACCCGCGGGCAGCGACGTCACTGTCGTCGGCGACACGACGAATCCTGTCAGCTCGGCGTCCTGTAGAACACTGAGCGCACGATCGGTGATCACGACATCGCTGAGCATTGTTCGTGAAAAATCGACCACGTTCCGCGACTCTACATCGAGAATGAGCTCGGTTACTCGCCGCCCGGCACGCTGATGGCCCGGGTCCCTTGAGCAAAGCACCGGTTCCCAACCGTTGGCGCTGCTGGCTTCAACGAACTTTCGAGTCCGATCGATCTGCATCTTGCAAAAGGACATGCTCTTAGATTCCAAAGCCGAGCCGCATGCGATCGAGCTGCTGAAGGATCTGATCCCTTGTGGCACTAGGACTCCTCACACGTGCTTGCGCAGGAACGCCACCATGCGGTCGATCGCGGGCTTCGCTGCGGGCAGGAACTCCATCTGCGCGTAGCCGTGCGGCATGCCCGCGTCCACGAAGTGCTCGTGCGCGACGCCGGCGGCGCCGAGCGCCTTCACGAGCGCCTCCGACTGCGGGGCGAGGTCGTCGGCGCTGCCCACCACGACGTGGCTCGGCGGGAGCTTCGCCGCCGCGAACAGGGGTGATACGCGCGGGTCGCGCAGCAGCGCCTCGGCGCGCGGCTTGCCCAGGTAGGCGCTCACCATCATGTCCACCATCTGACGGCCGATCGCGACGGCCTCGGGCTTCGCCGTCGCGAACGCCGGCAGGTCGCCCTCGAACATGCCGAAATCGAACACGCCGTAGATCAGGAGCGCGGCCTTCGGGCGTGCCGGCTCCCCGGCGAGCGCAGCCGCCACCGCGGCCGAGAGGTTCCCGCCCGCGCTGTCGCCACCGACGGCGAGCCGCGCCGGGTCGCCGCCGAAGCGCGCGGCCTCGCGGTGCGCGAAGCGCACGGTCGCGAGGCAGTCCTCGAAGGGCGCCGGGAAGGGATGCTCCGGCGCGAGCCGGTAGTCCACGTTGAAGACCAGGTAGCCCGCCTCGGCGAAGCGATAGCCGAGCTTCCGGTGCGTCGCGGGGCTGCCGCACACCCAGCCGCCCCCGTGCAGGTAGACGAGCACCGGGTGCGGCCCCGCGCCGCGCGGCACCACCACGTCGGCCGTCACGCCCTCGCGCACCGGCACCGCGGCGTGAAAGGCGCCCACCTCGGGCAGGCCCGCGTTCATCAACGGCGCGAACCCATCGAGCATCGCGCGCATCTCGAGCGGCGTCTTCGGCGCGTTCTGGAGCATCAGCTGCGTCATCAGGTCGGCGGACGGGACGGCGGGCTCGCTCATCGGGTCTCCTTCGAGGGGGACAGATCCTCGCGCTTCACGTTCGGGAGCGCGAGCACGAAGTCGGCGCCGAACGCGGTGGCCGGCGTCTGGAAGCCGGGCTTCGCTTCGCCGGCGAGGATGCGGCGCGCGGCCTCGACGCCCGCGAGGCGCGTGGTCTCGTAGCCGCTCGGCGTCTCGAGCCGGGCGCGCGCCGAGCCGCCGTCGCCCTCCGCCTCGGCGACGACGAGCGCGCGGGTGCCGAGCCGCTCCTCCTCGCTCGGACCCTCGGGCAGCCGATCGACGAGGCGGCCGAGCGCGCGCTGCACCGGGCCGCTCGACACGATCGGCCCGAGCCACTGCGCCGCGCGCAGGCCGAGGCGCATGCCGGCCCCGCCGCGCATGTAGACCTCGATGTCGGCGGCGCCGGTCGAATGCGCCGCAGTGACCACGTCGCCCATCGGCACGCCGACGCAGGCGGCCGGGCCCTGGCCGAAGTCGAAGCTGCGCACCAGGCTCCCGCTCGGGAGCGAGACCAGCCGGCCTCCGCGCCGCACGCGCAGCGGCGCGCTCAGCATCGCGAGCGCGGTCCTGGCGGTGCCGTGCGTGGGCGTGCCGCCCGCGGCGAGCGCGATGCGCACCGTACGCGGCGCTCCCACCTTGGCGGACACGTGGGCCGAGAGGCAGTCGCTCGGAACGACGTCGAAGCCGATCCCGGGCAGGATCATCACGCCGGCGCGCAGCGCGCGTTCGCCGTAGGACGCGGCCAGCTCGAACACGTCGATCTCGCCCGTCACGTCGAGGTAGTGCGTGCCCGTCGCGAGGCACGCCTCGAACATCTGCCGCGCCGTGCTCGCGAACGGGCCGGCGGACGAGATCACGCAGGCGACGCCGCGGAGCATCTCGGCGAGCGCCGCCGGGTCGTCGACGGATGCCACGCGCGCGGGGACGCCGAGCCGCGCCGCGACCGCCTCCACCTTCGCGCGGCTCCGTCCGGCCACGATCGGCGCCAGCCCGCGCTCCTTCGCGAGCGCCGCGAGGAGCCCGCCCGTGTAGCCGGTGGCGCCGTAGACGAGGAGACGCTCGGCCATGGCTCGATCCTCCCTGCGCCTTGCGGCGCCGCGACCCGCGTGACAGAGTCGCCCCGGCGCGGCCCGCATCGCAAGTAGGTTCCATGCTCGGATCCCTCCTCGGCTTCCTCGCGGTCGCCCTGCTGGCGCAGGCCGGCTTCGTCTGGATGCGGTCGATCCGCGAGGTGCGCACGGGCGAGCGGCGCCCGTGGGTGGTCGGCGTGGTGACCGCCGCCGTGGGCCTCGGGGCGCTCGCCCTGGCGCGCGAGCCGGGCCTCGCCGGCGGAGTCGCCGCGGGGCTCGCCGTCGGGCTGGGCGGCCTGTTCCTGCTCAACCAGGTGATCGGGCAGCAGTCGCGCCGCACGCCCGCCGTCGCCGTCGGACGCCCCATCCTCGACTTCAGCGCGCCCGACGCGGAGGGTCGCCCCTTCGCGCTCGCCTCGCTGCGCGGCCGTCCCTATCTCCTGAAGTTCTTCCGCGGCCACTGGTGACCCTTCTGCGTCGCCGAGTTGCGGCGATGGGAGGATCTCCGGCCCGAGCTCGATGCGCGCGGCATCGCGCTGGTCGCGATCTCGGCCGACACGCCGGAGCAGATCCGCGCCGGACGCGCGAAGCACGGAGCCCGCGCCACGCTGCTCGCGGATCCCGCGCTCGGCGTCACGGCGCAGTACGGGCTCGTGAACCGCAAGGGCATCTCGCCCAGCGGCCTGCGCCGGCTGCCGATCCCGACCACGATCCTGGTGGACGCCGAGGGCGTCGTGCGCTGGATCGACCAGGCCACCGACTACCAGGTGCGTTCGCACCCGGAGCGCGTCCTGGCTGCGATCCAGCGCACGCTCGGCTGACTACTCCGCGCCCTCCTCGGGGATCTGGAACAGGGCGCCGAGGTTGATCGTGCCGTGTCCGGCCGGATCCTGGATGTTGCCGGCCCGATCGCCGGGGTTCAGGTTCGACGCCGTGTCGTCCGGCGGGAACAGCACCAGGGTGCCGAGGAAGTCGAGCAGCTCGCGACGCTCGGTCTCGGTCAGCCGCGCGAAGGCGTCGCGAGACGTCCGTGCCTCGCCGCCGTGGCGCAGGATGACCTCCTCGAGGTTGATGCTGCGTCCGTCATGACCGTACGGCCCCGTCGAGCCGACGCCCCAGAGCGCCTCGGTCATGAACTCCCGCTGCATCGTGCCGTCGTACTCGCGCTCGTGGAAGGCCGGGCCGAGGTCGTGGCGCTTCAAGTCCGCGAAGAGGTTCTTCACGACGAAGCTCTCCCCGGCCGGCAGCACCAGCGGATGCTGCGCGCCGTCGTCGATGGCGACGAAGCGCGCCTCGGCGGTGGCGAACAGGCGGTTGAAGATGCCGCGGGTCGGGTCGTACACGGTCTCGACGTCGGCAACGCGGCGGTCGTTCTCGACCACGAGGTTCGCTACGTGGCAGTCGGTGCAGCCGATCGCGTCCATGCGCGCGCGGCCGCGCTGGGTGCGCGTCGTTTGCGCACCGAGCCCCGGCTTGAAGTAGTTCAGCAGATAGAACTCCATGTGGTCGATCACCGCCGGATCGATCTCGTTGCGCACGCCGTCGCCGTCGGCGTCGCTGTTCTCGCAGCCCGGCGGTCGCTCGAAGGTGTCCAGCTTCGGGTCGAACGAGAAGCCGGCCGGGCTGGTCGCGGCGGTCGGCGTCCGGGGATGGGTCACGGCGCAGAGGACCGGGTCGTTCGTCTGGAGTCCCATCTCCGCGCTGAAGGCGCCGATCGCGAACTCGCGGATCGAGATGGTCCCGCCCTGGTGGAAGAACGGCCGGACCCGCAGGTCCGGGCCGACGCCTTCCACGTCCGAGGTGTCGACGGTTCCGTTGGGGAACGCGGTGAGCCGCCCGAAGTCGATGCCCTTCGAGACGAGCTGGACCGTCACCGGTCCGGGCGACCCCGGCCCCGGCCGCGGGTCGCCGCAGTCCCGCCCCCGCCGGCAGCGCCGGTCGTCGCGCGAGCCCCGGGTGCTCCGGGTGGGCGCGGAGGTGGTCACACCGTTCTTGGCGTCGCGCAACGCGCGCGCGCGGATCGCGCGCAGCTCGGTGGTGATCTCGTCGGCGAGCATCTCCTGGAGGCCGAGGCCGAACAGGTGCGGCGCGTCGCGGCTGTCGGGCCGCGTCACCACGTCGCCGCCGAAGCCGGCCGAGCCGCGCGGGCGGCCGTGACAGCTCGCGCAGCTGTCGGAAAGACCGGCGCCGAACGCGCGCGTGTCGCGGATGTTGCCCCTCGCGTCGCGGTTGACGCGCGGGCCGACGCCCTGCGCCCCGGTGAACTTGCGCTGGAAGATCTGACGGCCGCGGCGGATGGAGCGAGCTGGATCGCGCTTGATGAGGTAGACCGCGGAGCCGTAGCGCAGCTCGTCGCCGTGACCGGCGCCGACCTGCTGCTCGAGCGACTTCGCGATCTGTCCTCCGGGCACGTTGGGGGTCACCTGCGTGGCGTCCACCAACTGCGCCAGAGCCGGCCTGGCAAGAATGGCGACGAGCAATGATGCAATCGCTGCCAGCAGTCGAGTACGTGCGGGCATTTTCTTCCTCCCCCGATGAAGAAGACCCACACTAGCCCGACACGAACATGCGTAGTGGTGACTCGGGTCACTTACGTGCGTGGTAAAGGACCCGGCGACGCGCCTCCGTCGGTCCCAAAGATCGCGCCTCGCTTCGCGCGCTTGGACGCGTGTTTGCGCAATACCCGGCGCGGCTCAGGCGAGCCAGCGCCGGCAGCCCGCGCGCTCGAGGATCGGGTCGAGGCGCGTCTTGTCGCCGACGGCTGCGTACTTCTTGCGCAGCTCGCCGAGCGAGCGCGCGTGGTACTTCTGCGGCTTCTGCGTGAACGGGCCGAGCGGCGTGCGCGAGCTCATCTCCGCCTGGCCCGCCACGAGCGCCTTCGCGTTCGCGTCGCTCCACGGCAGGAACAGCGCGCCGATCTGTCGCTCGAGCAGCGGGAGCAGCGTCTTCGCGAGCGCGTCCCAGCCCTCGAAGTCTCCCTCCGCCTTCGGATCCAGCATGCGCTCGATCCACGCCACGACGCGCGGCGCCTCCTGCCGCAGGATTCCGCCGGGCGTCGGGTCGGTCCAGCACTCGTAGAGCTGGCCCCAGAGCCCGAAGTCCCCGAACGCGGGGCGCGCCCCGAACAGATAGGGGCGCACGGCGAGATGCTCCTCGAGGATCTCCAGCGCGTCGCGGAAGCTGGCCTCGATCAGCGGGGCGGTGGCCGGGCTCGAGCCCACGAAGCCGATGCGGCCCACCATGCGTTCCTTCACGCCCGCCGTGAGCTGCGCGAGCTCGGCGCCCGAGACGTCGGGCCGCATCGAGCTCGCGATGCGCCCGGCCGCCGAGTCCTGATCGGCCGGGCGCGCCCAGCGGTAGTGGAACATCCACTTGTTGCCCCACTCGTCGCCGAACTCCTCGACGAGCGCCGACACGAACGCGAGCGCCTCGTCCTGCGGGTGGATGGACGGCTCGGGGCAGCGCGCCTCGATCGCTTCGAGGATCGGCGTCGAATCCTGGAGCCCCTGCGACTCCGGCGTGACCACGAGCGGGATCAGCGGCAGCTTCGCGTACTTCTGGTACTCGCCCATCGTGGACGCGTTCCGCTCCAGCCACTCGTGGGGGATGCCCTTGTAGCGGAAGTAGGAGCGCACCTTCACCGAGTAGGGCGAGAGCTCCGAGCCGAAGATGCGGTAGGGGGCGGGCATGTTTCCTCCGACGGGCCGGGGCTTGTATGCTGGCCCGGCTCGCACGCTGCGACAAGGAGCCCGGATGCCCAGCAGGCCGCCGCTGCCCGAAGGCCTCGTCGTCTTCGTGAAGCGCGAGTGCCCCACCTGCGAGCTGGTGACGCCCGTGCTCGCCGAGCTGCGCGAGCGGCAGGCCCTGACGGTCGTGGTGCAGGACGATCCGGCGTTCCCCGCCGGCCTCGCGCCTCGCCACGACGCCGACCTCGCGCTCTCCTGGCACTACGGGATCGAGGCGGTGCCGACGCTGCTGCGCGTGGTCGAGGGCGCGGAGAAGGAGCGCGCCGTCGGCTGGCAGCGCGAGGAGTGGGAGGCGCTCGCGGGCGTGCGGGGGCTCGGCGCCGGGCTGCCGGCCTGGCGCCCGGGCTGCGGCTCGCTCTCCGTCGATCCCGACCTGCTGCCCGAGCTCCGCGTGCGCTTCGCGTCGGAGCGGCTGAGCGCGCGCCGCGTCGAGCTGGCCGAGCGCGAGGACGAGCACGAGGCGATGTACGCGCGCGGCTGGAGCGACGGCCTGCCGCTCGTGCCGCCGACACCGGAGCGCGTGCTCGCCATGCTCGAGGGCACGACCCGCGCACCCGACGAGGTGATCGCGGTGGTGCCGCCGGATCTCGCGCCCTGCACCGTCGAGAAGGTCGCGATCAACGCGGTGCTGGCCGGCTGCAAACCCGAGTACCTGCCGGTCGTGCTCGCGGCGGTCGAGGCCGCGTGCACCGACGCCTTCAACATCCACGGCGTGCTCGCGACGACGATGGGCGTCGGCCCCGTCGTCGTGGTGAACGGGCCGATCCGCCGGGCGATCGGGATGAACGCGGGCATCAACGTGCTCGGCCAGGGCAACCGCGCGAACTCGACGATCGGCCGCGCGCTCCAGCTCGTGGTGCGCAACGTCGGTGGCGGACGGCCCGGCGAGGTGGACCGCGCCACCTACGGCAACCCCGGCAAGCTCGGCTTCTGCTTCGCCGAGGACGAAGAGGGCTCGCCGTGGGGCCCGCTCGCGGCGGACCTCGGCGCCGCGCCGGGCCGGAGCGCCGTCACGCTCTTCACGGGCGAGGGGCCGCGCACCATCGTGGACCAGCTCTCGCGCGATCCGGAATCGCTGTCCCGCAGCTTCGCCGCGTGCCTGCGCTCCGTGGCGCATCCCAAGCTGGTGCTCGCCTTCGACGCGCTGCTCGTCGTCGGGCCGGAGCACGCGCGCGTGTTCCGAGAGGCGGGCTGGAGCAAGGCGCGGCTGGTGGAGCGGCTCGGCGAGCTCCTGCTCGTGCGCGGCGAGGAGATCGCGCGCGGCGCGGGCGGCATCGCCGAGGGCATCCCGCTGCCCGCGGCCGCGAAGGCGCAGCCCTTCCCGAAGTTCCGCCCCGGCGGCCTGCTGGTCGTGCACGCAGGCGGGCCGGCGGGGCTGTTCTCCGCGGTGATCGGGGGCTGGGCGAGCGGCGCCACGGGCAGCCAGCCCGTGGTGCGCGAGGTCCGCCCGTGAAGCAGCACCCGCGCAACCGCGGCTTCGCCTGGCGGGTGGACGAGGTCCGCCCGTGAAGCTGCACCCGCGCAACCGCGGGTTCGCCTGGCGCACGGCCGAGCCGCCGTTCCGCCGCATCACGCCCGCGCACGCGCGCGCCTGGAACGAGCAGGGCGCCTTCCTGCTCGAGGCAGCGTTCACGCCGTCCGAGGTCGCCGAGGTGGCCGCCGCGATCGACCCCTTCGACGCGCAGACCACGGCGTTCCTCGAGACGCGGCCCGACGGCAAGCTGTTCATCGCGGAGAACGGGAACATCACCTTCAGCACGAACCTGGTGCTGCGCTCGCCGGCGCTCGCCCGCTTCTGCGCGCACCCCGTGTTCGCCGATCTGTGCCACGACCTGATCGGCGCGGACGCGCGGCTCTACTGGGAGCAGGCCGTCTACAAGAAGCCGGAGAAGCCGGGGACGTTCCCGTGGCACCAGGACAACGGCTACCGCTACATCGAGCCGCAGCAGTACCTCACCTGCTGGGTGCCGCTCACGAACGCCACGCGCGAGAACGGCTGCCCGTGGATCGCGCCCGGCCTGCACCGGCGGGGGACGCTCGAGCACTGGATGACGCCCGCCGGCTGGCAGTGCCTCCCGGAGGACCCGCCCGAGATCCGCGCGGTCGAGGCGCCCGCGGGCAGCATCGTGGTGTTCTCGTCGCTGACGCCGCACCGCACGGGGCCGAACCTGTCGGGCGCGGTGCGCAAGAGCTACATCGTGCAGTTCGCGCCCGAGGGCGCGCGCGCCGTCGAGGGCGACGCGTTCGTGCCGCAGGACGATCCCGCGCGGCAGTACGTCGTGCTGCGCGGCGGCGAGCCCGTCCCCCATGCCTGAGGAGGCCCCGTGGAGTTCGAGTACAGCGAGAAGACGAAGTTCCTCCAGAAGAAGCTCTCGGGCTTCATGGACGAGCACATCCACCCGAACGAGACCGCCTACTACCGCCAGCACGAGGCGGGCGGGCGCTGGACGAGCCCGCCGATGCTGGAGGAGCTGAAGGCGAAGGCGAAGGAGGCGGGGCTCTGGAACCTGTTCCTGCCCGCAAGCGAGTACGGCGCCGGCCTCACGAACCTCGAGTACGCGCCGCTCTGCGAGATCATGGGCCGCGTGGGCTTCGCGCCCGAGGTGTTCAACTGCGCCGCGCCCGACACCGGCAACATGGAGACCATCGAGCGCTACGGGAACGCCGACCAGAAGAAGCAGTGGCTCGAGCCCCTGCTCGACGGGAAGATCCGCTCCGCGTTCGCGATGACGGAGCCGCTCGTGGCCTCGTCGGACGCGACCAACATCGAGACGGACATCCGCCGCGACGGCGACTCCTACGTGATCAACGGCCGCAAGTGGTGGACGTCCGGCGCGAACGACCCGCGCTGCAAGATCCTGATCGTGATGGGCAAGACGGACAAGAGCGCGCCGCTCCACGCGCAGCAGAGCATGATCCTGGTGCCGATGGAGACGAAGGGTGTGAAGGTGCTGCGCCACCTGCCCGTGTTCGGCTTCGACGATGCGCCGCACGGCCATGCGGAGATGCTGTTCGAGAACGTGCGAGTGCCCGCGACGAACATCCTGCTCGGCGAGGGGCGCGGCTTCGAGATCGCGCAGGGGCGGCTCGGCCCCGGCCGCATCCACCACTGCATGCGCGTGATCGGCGTGGCCGAGCGCGCGCTCGAGAAGATGTGCCAGCGCCTGTTGACCCGGACGGCGTTCGGCAAGAAGCTCTACGAGCACTCGGTGTGGGAGGAGCGCGTCGCGAACGCGCGCATCGAGATCGAGTGCGCTCGCCTGCTCACGCTGAAGGCCGCCTACATGATGGACACCGTCGGCAACAAGGTGGCGCGCGCGGAGATCGCCATGATCAAGGTGAAGGCGCCGCTGATGGCGCTCCAGGTGATCGACGACGCGATCCAGGCGCACGGCGGCGCCGGCGTGACCGAGGACTTCGGCCTCGCGCGCAGCTACGCGAGCATGCGGACGCTGCGCCTCGCCGACGGGCCCGACGAGGTGCACCGGCGCACCATCGCGAAGCTCGAGCTCAAGCGGCAGGCCGAGAAGGCCGGCATCGCGCGGAAGTAGCGATGCGACGCGCAGGGATCACGCTGGGGTGCTCGCCGCGTGCGGGCGCGGGGCGTCCGTCGATACGAGTGGACGGGACACGTACCTGCGCTACTGCGCGTCCTGCCACGGCTCGGAGGGCCGCGGGGACGGCGCCCTCGCGAAATCGCTGACACGGCCCCCGAGCGACCTCACCCAGCTCGCGAAGCGGAACGCCGGGCACTACGACGAGCGCGCCGTGATGTCCGTGATCGACGGGCGCCGCCAGGTGATCGAGCACGGCACGCGGGACATGCCGGTCTGGGGGGCGATCTTCGAGGAGGAGGGCCGGGGCGGGCCCTACCCGGCCTACCACTCGCTGCTCCAGAGCCGCTTCCTCGTGGACTACCTCCGGACCCTCCAGGAGCCCTGAGATCGCCTAGGATCGGCCGCGGAGAGGTGGCCGAGCGGTCGAAGGCGGCGGTCTTGAAAACCGCTAGGCGCGCAAGCGCCTCGAGGGTTCGAATCCCTCCCTCTCCGCCAGCGCCGCTCTAGGCGCGCCGCCGACCGAGGAAGGCGAGGCCGCCGAGGCCTGCGAGCACCAGCAGCAGCGTGCCCGGCTCGGGCAGCACCACGCTGAACAGGCTGTTGAAGGTGGCGCGGTCGCCGGCCGTCAGCGAGAAGGTGTGCTGGATGCCGATGAAGCCGACCACGCCCGGGCCCGGGATCGAGCCGGGAGCCACACCGAAGGTCTGGGTCTCGGAGTCGGAGCCGAGCAGGCCGACGACCATCGAGTAGCCGGGGCCGAACAGGTTCGTCGACGGAGTGACCGCGGCGAGGTCGATGCGCCCGTTGTAGAGCGCCAGCGCGGCCACGCTTGCCAGCGTCGCGCCGCCGATCCCGTTGGCGTCGAGCACCGAGATCGACGAGGTCCCGTACATGAGCGTCGACGGCAGGGCGATCACGGGCAGGTCGATCGTCAGCGTGATGATCTGCGTCGAGCCCGACGTGTTCGTGATCGCCCAGTTGCCGCTCACGAAGGGATCGAGGTCGGCCTCGACCTCGGACCAGTCGAGGTAGACGCCGGTGCCCGCCCAGTAGCCGTCGCCCCACGTGTAGAGGTTCGGATCCGTCGGGTCCTGGACGCCGGCGTAGACGTGGTCCCACGTCTCGAGGGGCGTTCCGTCCTCGGCGGTGGTGGCCACGCCGAACTGGATCGATCCGACGGGGATCGGGGCTGCCCCGGCCGCGCTGGCCAACAGAACGATGGCCGTGCCGGCCAAGAGGTGTCTGAACCCGCTCATCGAGGCCCCTTCCCGAACGTCTACGAGTCCGACCGATCTCTAAGCAAGCCATGTGCCGGCGGCGTCCTCGATGCAAGTGGCTGGAGTATCAGGAGTTTCCGAATCGGTGTGCCGCCGGTCACGGAACGCCGCTTCTCCGACGGAGGAAAAGGTTTTCACTCGCAGGCGCCACTGTCGGGGAAGCGGTCAGCGGGTATTCTCGCGCCCGCGCAGGCGGCTCGCGGTGCCTCACGGAGAGGTGGCCGAGTGGCTGAAGGCACAGGTTTGCTAAACCTGCATACGGGCAACCGTATCGAGGGTTCGAATCCCTCCCTCTCCGCCAGCCGCGGCATCGCGCGGTCGCCTGCGAAGTGGAATGCGTCGGAGAGGTGGCCGAGCGGCTGAAGGCACGCGCCTGGAGAGCGCGTGTACCGGAAACGGTACCGTGGGTTCGAATCCCACCCTCTCCGCCATTCGCTAGTCTCCGCGCCTTCGTTTCCGGGCGCCCGTAGCTCAGTTGGATAGAGCGCCACCCTGCGGAGGTGGAGGTCGGACGTTCGAATCGTCTCGGGCGCGCCAGCCTGCCGGGGCCGGACCGCGAGGTCCGGCCCCTTCGCGTCTCAGAGCATGTGCGAGTTGACGCTCGAGCCGCCGTCGACGAGCAGGTTCGCGCCCGTCACGTAGGAGCTGCGCGCGGAGGCGAGCCACACCACCGCCTCGGCGAGCTCCTCGGGGGTGCCGAGCCGCCGCATCGCGTGCGAGTCCACGGTGCGCTTGTGCACGTCGGGGAACTTGCGGAAGTAGCGCGCGATGGCGGGCGTCTCGATGCCGCCGGGCGACACGGCGTTCACGCGGATCCCCTGGGCGGCCAGCTCCGCCGCGGCCGTCTTGGTCAGCGCCTCGACCCCGCCCTTCGCGGCGGTGTACGCCGCCAGGTACGCGTGGCCCTTCAGCGTCGAGGCGGAGCTGATGTTCACGATCGAGCCCCCGCCCGCCGCGAGCAGCGCCGGGACCTCGTACTTCATGCAGTAGAAGACGCCGGTCAGGCAGACGGCCAGGGTGCGCTCCCAGGTGAGGTCGTCGGTCTCGACGAGGCGCGCGAAGTCGCCCGCCCCGCCCGCGGCGTTGTTCGACGCCCAGTGGAGCGCCCCGAACCCGCCCACGGCGGCCGCCACGAGCGCCTCGACGTCCGCCGCCCGCGTCACGTCGGTGCGCACGAAGAGCGCCTTGCCGCCCGCCTCCCGGATCTCCTTCGCGAGCGCCTCGCCCGGCTCGGCCTGCAGGTCGCCGAGCACCACCCGCGCGCCCTCGCGCGCCGCGAGCTTCACCGTCGCCGCGCCGATCCCGCTCGCCGCGCCGGTCACGATCCCGACCCGGCCCTCCAGCATCCCCATGGCTCACTCCTCCCCGCGGCCCCGCTACCTTGCGCGAGCGAAGGAGGCCAGATGCACGACCTCGTGGTCCGCGGCGGAACGATCGTAGACGGCACGGGCCGCGAGCGCTTCCGCGGCGACGTGGCGATCGAGGCGGGGCGCGTCGTCGCCGTCGGCAGCGTCGCGGAGCGCGGGCGTCGCGAGCTCGACGCGCGCGGCGCGATCGTCGCGCCGGGCTGGGTGGACGTGCACACCCACTACGACGGTCAGGTCACCTGGGACCCGCTGCTCTCCCCGTCCTCCTGGCACGGCGTGACCACGCTCGTGATGGGCAACTGCGGCGTCGGCTTCGCGCCGGTGCGGCCGGGCAGCGAGTCGTTCCTGATCGAGCTGATGGAGGGCGTCGAGGACATCCCCGGCACGGCGCTCCACGAGGGCATCGACTTCCGCTGGGAGTCCTTCGCCGAGTATCTCGACGCGCTCGACGGCATGCCGCGCGTGCTCGACGTCGCGGCGCAGGTTCCGCACTGCGCGATCCGCGCGTACGTGCTCGGTGAGCGCGCCCACGACACGGAGCTGAGCTCCGACGAGATCGACGCGCTCGCCCGGCTCACGCTCGAGGGGCTGCGCGCCGGCGCCGTCGGCTTCAGCACCTCGCGCACCATCCTGCACCGCTCGGTGCACGGCCTCGTGCCGGGCACCCGCTCGCACCCCGAGGAGCTGCTCGCGATCGGGCGCGCGATGGGCGAGGCCGGCCATGGCGTGTTCGAGATGGTGTCGGACGGCGTCGGCTCGAAGGAGGAGTTCGCCTGGATGCGGCAGTTCTGCCGCGAGAGCGGCCGCGCCGTCACGTTCGCGATCGCGCAGGCGCCGCAGGATCCGACCGGCTACCGGCGCATGCTCGCGCGCGTCGACGAGCTGGTGGAGCGCGGCGAGCGCGTGGTGCCGCAGGTCGCGTGCCGGCCCACCGGCATGCTGTTCGGGCTCCAGAGCTCGCTGCACCCCTTCATCACGCATCCCACGTACCGGGCGCTCGCGGAGCTGCCGCTCGCCGAACGGGTGCGGCGGCTCCGCGAGCCGGCGCTGCGCGCGAAGCTCCTCGTCGAGGAGCCCGCCACGCGCGACCCGATCGCGCGGGCGCTGATGAGCAACTGGAGCCGGATCTTCCCGCTCGGCGATCCGCCGGACTACGAGCCGCCGGCCGAGAAGAGCGTCGCGGCGACGGCCGCTCGCGAGGGCCGCCGTGCCGAGGAGGTCGCCCTCGACTGGCTGCTCGCGCGCGAGGGCAAGGAGCTGCTGTTCGCGCCCCTCGCCAACTACATCGACTGCGACTTCGAGGCGATCCGCGAGATGATGCTCCACCCGCGGACGGTGCTCGGCCTCTCCGACGGCGGCGCGCACTGCGGCCTCATCTGCGACGCCTCGATGCCGACCTACCTGCTCTCGCACTGGGTGAAGGGCCGCACACGCGGGCCGCGCATCCCGCTCGAGACGGCCGTGCGCCTGCAGACGAAGAACACCGCCGACGTGTGGGGCTTCGCGGACCGCGGCACGCTCGAGGTCGGCAAGAAGGGCGACCTCAACGTGATCGACCTCGACGCGCTCGCGCTCGAGGCGCCGGTCATGGTGAACGACCTGCCGGCCTCCGGGCGCCGCCTGGTGCAGGGCGTGCGCGGCTACCGGGCCACCGTCTGCGCGGGCGAGGTGACGTTCGAGGACGGCCAGCCGACCGGCCAGCGGCCGGGTCGGCTGATCCGGGGCGCCTAGCCGGCGCCGCTAGGAGCGGCGGCGGAAGAGCGCGAGGCCCGCGAGGCCGGCGCCGAGCAGGAGCGCGGTGCCCGGCTCGGGGACCAGCGGGGTCTGGCGCACGATGCCGCTCATGCCCACGCCCGTCGCGCCCGCGCCGGCGGGGTCGAAGATCCCGAACGACACGATCACGGACATCAGATCGAACGGCCCGCCCGCGACGATCGTGTCCGACTCGGAGGAGAAGAAGAGCACCGTCGTGCCCGCGGTCCCCGCCACGCCGTCGCCGACGTCGACGCCCTTGTCGACGTTCTGGGGCGGCGCGAACGCGATGTCCTGCGAATCCACGATCTTGCCGACGCCGGAGGTCACGAAGATGGAGCCCGCGCCCGTCGAAGCCGACGACAGCGAACCGCCCAGCTCCGCATAGCTGGAGATCGGAACCGGGAAGCCGCCGAGCGGGAGGAAGAAGGAGAAGGAGTAGGTCACCGCCCCGCCGGTGCTGTTCGTCGCGCCGAGGCCGAACACGATCTCGGGGTCCACGTTTCCCGACAACCCGGTGATCGAGGCGCTCGCGCCGCCGTTGCTCCAGCTCGTATTGCCGGTCGCGGTGACGTTGCCCTCGGCGTCGAAGGCGAAGCCGCCCTGCCGCACCGTGACCCCGTTCACGTTGATGCTCCAGCCGCACACGGCAGGGTCGCAGACCGTCGGAATCGTGCCGGCGAGGGCCGGCGCGGCGGCCGCGAACGAAGCCAGGGCAGCGAGGACGATTCGGCGCAAGCGCATGGAGGCACCCCTTCCCGATCCCTTGGAGGTCAGCCGACCTGTAGCAAGCCCCATGCCGCCGCGATGGACTCGCCTAAGTCGTCGAAATCAAAGGAAAACAGGCTTTTCCGGCTTGCGATTCCGCCACGCGCAGGGAACGGCGCTTCCCCGGCAGCGGAAAACCCGTTCCCTAGCCCTAGCCCTAGCGCTCGACGCCGACCGCCTCGAGCAGCACGCCCTCGCGCAGGCCCCAGTCCGTGAGCGTGTAGCCGTCGAGGTCGAGGACCTCGGCGAGCGTCGCCAGCACGAGGGCGCCGACCGGGAGCAGATCCACGCGCCGGCGGCGCATCCCCGGCATCCGCAGGCGGGCCGCACGGGGCGTCGCGACGAGGTGGCGCGCGACGGCGCGTAGCTCGCTGGTCGGCACGAAGAGCTGGTTGATCGAGCGCGCGGGCCGCATGCCGCGCAGGCCCACGACGAGACGCCCGAGCGAGCGCGCCGTGCCCCCCGCCGCCACCGCCAGCTCCGGCCGGTTCGCGCGGAGCGCGGTCGCCACCGGCTCGGCGAGCTCCCGCACGCGCTCGCGGATCGCACGGGTCGCGCGCTGCGAGAGGGGGTCGTCCGTGGCGAGCTCGGCGCGCAGGCGCGCCGCGCCGAGCCGCAGCGTCCACTCGCGGCGGATGTGCCGCAGGTCGCCCACCGCGAGCTCGAGGCTGCCGCCGCCGAGGTCGGCGCCGAGCACCGGGCCGGCGGGTAGCAGCACGCGCCGGCGGAACGCGGCGAACATGAGACGCGCTTCCTCGACGCCCGAGAGCAGGCGCACCGGCGCTCCGAGCGCCTCGCCGAGCTGGCGCCGGAGCTCCCCGCCGTTCGCCGCCTCGCGCAGCGCGGCCGTCCCGACGGGGAGGAGCTGCGTGACCCCGAGCGCCGTCGCGCGGCGCCGGAGCTGCCGGGCCGCGCGGAGCGCCTCGGTCTCCGCCTGGCGCGGGATGTGCCGGCTCGTCGCGAGCCAGGAGCCCAGCTCGAGCATCGCGCGGCTCCGCGCCACCGGGACGAGCCCGCCCGCCGCCGTGACGTCCGCCACGAGCATGTGGAACGTCGTGCTCCCGAGGTCCACCACGGCGAGCCGCTCGCTCGCGCCGGCCGCTTCGCGCGGCGCGCTGCGGCCGATCAGCCGCGCCTCGACGCCCAGCTCGTCGAGCTCGCTCTCGATGTCCGCGAGCAGCTCGGTGTGCGTGCAGCACACCAGGTTGCGACCGCGCTCGCGCCGGAGCAGGTCCGCCGCCTTGCGCGGGTCCTCGCCCTTGGCGAGCCACTCGCGCGTCTCGACGGCGAGGCCGAGCCGCTCCGCGAGCGGCTCGAGCGTCTGGCGACAGCGCAGGAAGGGGCTCGCGAGCAGGCGGTCGGGCCGGTTGCGGGCCAGGCTCGCGCCGATCCGCTTCGCATGGCGCAGGCCTTCCGCCGTGAGCGGACGCAGCGCGTCCGGCCCATCCCAACGCGACCCTTTCTCGGCTCGGCCATGCCGAACCAAGCGGACCCTCACCTCACCCCCCGGGAGTCCACGCGCGCGGGAGCCTAACATGTTTCCGCTTCGAGTCTGCTGGGTTCGCGGGATCTGCAAGCGATCGAGCGTGCAGTCGGCGCGTGACGAAACCGTGGCGGCGCCGCGAAGTCTCGAGAGATGGCGTTCTAGAGATCCTTCGGCCGCGTGAAGCGCTCGAGGTAGGCGGTGCCGGGGCGAAGGGCGCGCCAGCCGTCGTCGGGCGCGCGCAGCTCGGCGAGCGCGCCGGTCTTGAAGCCGGGCTCGAGCCGGCGCAGCGCCTTCGGCCGGCCGCTGCCCGCGAGCGCCGTCGCAAGGTGCTCGAGGCCCGGGTCGTGGCCGATCACGAGGACGGTGCGGATCCGCGGCGAGAGGCGGCGCAGCCGCGCGAGCAGGCTCCGCGCCGAAGCGAGGTAGAGCGGCTCCGCGAACGAGACCGGGATGGCGGGGTCGAGCGCCAAAAGCGCCAGCGTCTCGCGGGTGCGCCGCGACGGTGAGCACAGCACGCGGTCGATGCGCAGCCGGCGCCGCGCCAGCCTCGCGCCGAGCGCGGCGGCGGCGCGCCGGCCGCGCGGCGCGAGCGGGCGCTCGGCGTCGGGCAGCTCGGGCTCGTCCCAGCTCGACTTCGCGTGCCGCAGCAGCAGGAGCCGGTACTTCACCGGTGGCCCTTCCAGAGCGGGGCGATCCGCGCGGCGCGCCCCCACGCGTCTGCGAGCTCGGCGCGCCCGCCGGCCGCAGAGCGCGCGGCGTAGCCGAGCACGAAGCCCTCGGCGCGCACCGTCGCCGGGGAGACGTGCGCGCCCAGGCGTTCGCGCAGCTGCGTCAGCAGCGACTCCGCGCCGGCCAGGTCGTTCAGGTGCCCGAGGACGTCCTGCAGCTCCGCGAGGCGGCGGGCGGCGCGCGCGCCGTCCTTCTCTCCGAACAGCGCGCCGACCAGCTCGATCGCGTAGCGCAGGCGCTTGGTGCGGATGCGCAGGCGGTGGAGCTCGCGCGGCGAGAGCTGCTCGAGGCGGTCGCCGAGCGCCTGCATCCGGGCGGCCCGGCGGCGCAGCAGGCGGCGCACCGCGGGCCGCGCCGGGGCGCGCAGCGCCGCGCGCGCCCCGCGCCGCGAAGGCGGACTCTCGACGAAGCGTCCGAGGCGCAGCACCAGCAGCGCGTAGCGCCGCGACGCCAGCGCGGCGCGCGCGGCGGCGTAGGCCTCGGCGCGGGCCGCCTCCGCCGCCTCGAGCAGCGCCGCGAGTCCCTTGTCGTCGGGGCGTTCGCGCGCGAGCGGGCCGAGCAGGTCGCCGCTGAACACGTCGAGATCGCGTGCGGCCCCGAGCTCGCTCCCGAGCCAGCGCAGCTCGTCCGAGAGCGCCTGGGTCGTGTGCGCGGGCAGCCACGGGTGGAACAGCCGCAGCGCCGAGCGCAGGCGCCGCGCGCCGACGCGCATCTGGTGCACGCCTTCCGGGTCTCCGCCGTGCGCGGCGGCGGGCTGGTTCGCGGTCAGGTGCCGCACGCACTCGCCGAACACCGTGCGCAGCATGGCTTCGACCGACGCGTCGCTGCCGAGAGTCACGGCCTCGGCCCGCGTGGGCCGCGCCTCCTCGCCGAGCAGGCGCGCGAAGCCGCGCTCGGCCTTGCCGAGCGCCGAGGGCCGCAGCTCGACGTCGGCCGCGAGCCGCAGCGCCAGGTCGAACAGCAGCCGCGTCGGGCCGGAGCGCAGCTCGAGCTCGAGCTCGTGGATCGGCAGCCGCTGCCGCCCCGCGCGCACCTCGCCCTCGTCGACGGCCAGCTCGATCGCCGCCGTGCCGAGGCGCAGGTGCAACTCCTTCCGCCGGAACCGCGTCTCGACGCGCGGCACGAGGCGGGCGCCACCCGCGGCGCGCTCGACCGCGCGGCGCAGGCGCGGCTCGGAGATGGAGGCGAGCAGCGCCCCCGGCGCCGCGCGCCGCGGATCCGGCGCGCCGCCCACGAGCGGCGCCTCGACCTCCTCGCGCACCACGAGCCCGCCGCGCACCACGCCGCGCGTCTTCACGCCGACGATGCGGCGGCGCCCGTCCGCGCGCACCCGCAGCACGAGCCCGCCCCGCCAGAGCGCGAGGTCCGCCGTGTCGAAGTAGACGCTGCGCAAGGTGCGGCGCCGCGGGCGCCCGTCGGCGAGCTCGAGCAGCCGCGGGTGCTGGGCGAGGCGCGCCAGATCCGCCGGGCGCGCGTCGAGCTTGAGCTCGACCTCGTGTCCTGCCGGCGCTCCGGCGGGCGCGCGCCGCGCCGGCACTAGCCGAGCTCGCCGAGCGCCCAGCGGATGCCGCGGCGCAGCAGCTCGCGGTACTGGGGCCGCTCCCAGGAGCAGCGTTCGACGCGCGGGTACCAGTCCAGCACGGGCCGCATGTCGTAGTGACCGCGGCAGTGGCCGAGCGTGTTGTAGAGCACGGCGCCGCCCCCGAACGGCCGCAGGTACGAGACGAGGTGGCGATCCGCCTGCGACCAGTCGCTCTCGACGAAGCCGGCGGCGCTGCCTCGGAACGGCGTGTCGAGGAGCGGCACGAGCTGCTCGCGGTCGTGGTACTCGCAGAGGTACAGCTCGTCGTCGGTCTCGAAGGCGCCGATGCCGGCCACCAGCGGGTGCCCGGGCGCGCACACCTCGACGCGATACGGCTGGATCGGCGGGTGCGCGACGAATTGGCTGCCGAGCAGGCGCGCGAGCGTCGGGAAGCAGCGCGGCGAGGCCACGCCCTGCGGCGTGAAGTCCAGCGCCGAGTTCGTGCCGTGGAGCGCGAGCCAACGCCCGCCGTCCTGCACGAAACGCGCGAGCGCCGCCTGCTCCGTCTCCGAGGGCCGCACGTCGCAGGTATAGGTGACCAGGAAGCGGCTTCGCGAAATCGTCTCGAGATCTCGATAGTCCGCGCCGACGCTCACGCGCGCGCGGGGGTGCTCGGCGAGCAGGGAGAGCAGCTCGAGCCGCGCGTAGTCGATGTCGTGGTACTTGCCGCCGGCGACGAGGTGGACGTCGACGCGCGGCTCGCTCACGCGGCGGCTCGCCGGTACGCCGGCCGCTCCTCGCAGCGAGCGAGGTAGGCCGCGAGGTTCGGCGTGGCGTCGCCCGTCATGCGCAGCAGGCTCGCGAGCTTCACGCTGTAGCCCATCATCATGTCGGCCGCGGAGAGCTCGGGCAGCAGCCAGCTCCGGCCCGCGAGGGCGCGCTCGACGGGCGCGAGCAGCTGCACGGCCTGCGCGCGCGCCCACTCGGCCACCGCCGGGATCCGCTCGGCCTCGGGGAGCAGGATGGTGTGGCGCACGATCAGTCCGAGCGCCGGCGTCACGCTCGCCTCGGCGTAGTGGAACCACTGCCAGTAGAGCGAGCGCTCCGGCGTGCCGGGCTTCGGCTCGAAGCGTCCCGCGCCGTAGCGCTCGAGCAGGTGCTGGAGGATCGCGCCCGACTCGAACAGCACGACGTCTCCGTCGGTGAGCACCGGCACCTTGCCGAGCGGGTGCAGCGCCAGGTGCTCCGGGCGCTTCAGGTCGGGGAAGGAGCGCGTCTCGAGCCGGTACGGCAGGCCGAGCTCTTCGAGCAGCCAGCGCACGCGGAGCGAGCGGGACAGGGGGGCGTGGTAGAGCGTGATCACGCCCGAGATCCTAGGTGTTCTGGACGGTCAGGCCGCCGTCGACGACGAGCACCGCGCCGTTCACGAACGACGCCGCCGGCAGCGCGAGCGAGAGCGTCATGTGGGCGACCTCCTCCGGGTCCCCGTAGCGGCGCAGCGGCACGCGGCGCCGCGCGAACTTGCGCTTGGCCTCGTCGGGGATCGGCGCGGTCATGCCGGTATGGACGGGCCCCGGGCAGATGCAGTTCACGGTCACGCCGCTCGCGCCGAGCTCGACCGCGAGCGCGCGCGTCAGGCCGACGACGCCGTGCTTGCTCGCCGTGTAGGGAGACATGCCGGCCGTCGCGCCCAGCCCCTCGGTGGAGGCCACGTTCACGACGCGGCCCGCGCCGTGCGCGCGCAGGTGCGGGAGGCACGCGCGGATCAGGCGCGCCTGCGCCGTGAGGTTCACC
>Ga0187892_10001986_pt1 | contig 43600 bp, 37 predicted proteins | sample MA1701073metaG_FD_139345 | JGI IMG/M metagenome (GOLD analysis project Ga0187892, IMG submission 139345) | Bio-ooze microbial communities from a basaltic lava cave in the Kipuka Kanohina Cave System on the Island of Hawaii, USA - MA170107-3 metaG ... | reverse complement strand
TCGGGATGCCGGCGAGCTCGAACCGGCCCTCGTTCCAGGGGCGGGACGTCGCGTGCATCTCGGACGAGTCCCGCGCGGCGGGGCGGAAGACCGTCACGCGTTCGGGAAGCGGGGACCCGGGCGGCACCCGGAGCAGCGCCGTGACCGTCCCGCGCCGCGGGACCCGGAGCACGAGGCCCGACATCGGGGGCAGGAGTCCGGTGAGGACGATCTCGTCGCAGCCCACGGGCTCGGAACGGAGCCCGTAGACGATCGCCTCGAGCGCGCTGATCAGGAAGCGCCCGTCCGCGTCGGTGGTCGCCTGGGAGCGGCGAGGGCCTCGCCGCGGGTCCGGGGCCAGCGCGTCGACGCGGGCCTTGACGATCGGGGCGCCCGTGTCGTCCACCAGCACTCCCGCCAGCGCGAACCCGCGATCGAGCCGCACCTCGACCTCGTAGCGTCCCTCCGGGCCCGAGGTCGCGCGGCGGGCCGTCCTGAAGTCCTGGTATTCCCGGGACTCCGCAATCCACGGCAGCGCGAAGACGCGGGCGTCGGCGTGCGGCGCGCCGTGCGGATCACGGACGATCCCGGTGAGGACGTCCGGCGGCTGGGCCGGGTCCGGCGCGCGCGCCGGCGGAGGAGCGGCGCCCTCCGCGGGCGCGGCGCGCGGAGCGACGCGTTCGACGGGGGCGGGCGCCAGCGGGGGGGACGGCTCTAGCGGGTACGCCTCCAGGATGGGCTCCTCGAAGCTCCGCTGGAGCGGCTCCGGCGGGGGGCGGAGCAGCCAGAGCGCCGCAGCCACCGCGGCGGCGAGAGCGATGGACAGGACCAGAGCGGCGGGCTTCGACCACGTCATCGGTGCCGTTCTCGAGCCCGAATCTATGCGCGACGCCGGACGGCGGGAAGAGCGGACGGCCGCGGAGAAGGCCGGCTCGTGAACGGGCGCGTCAGCGCGGGGGGTTGCCGCCGCGCTTCAGGATGACGGTCAGGGGCCGGCCGCCGGGCACGACGCGCGCGGTCTGGACCGCTTCGAGAAACCCCTCCGCGATCACGCGGAGCGTCAGATACCCGTCGGCGATCTGCTCCAATCGGAACGATCCGTCTGCCCCCGAGGACGTGGCGCGTCCCGCCGCCCACCGATGGGCTCCGAGCTTCCCGCTCACCAAGCCGAAGGCCCTCGCGAACTGTTCAGTCGATTCCGCGATGTGGACCTGGGCGTTCGCCACCGGCTGGCCGTCCGGATCGAGGACCCATCCCTCCACGGCGAATCCCACGTACAGGTGCACGTCCTCCAGGTTCACCCGCCCTTTCGGCGCGGTGTAGAACTCCCGGTAGGCAGGCGACAGGCCCTCCACGACGAACCGGAGCTCGACCATTCCGACCGGGATGCCGCGGAGCTCCATCCGCCCACCGTTCCAGAGGTGCGACGTCTCCTTCCTCCCCGAGAAGGCCACGCCCACGCGTTCGGGAGTCGGATGCCCCGGTGGGACCCGGAGGAATGCGATGACCGTGCACGCCCGCGGCGCGGTCAGCACGAGTCCCGCTGCCGGAGGCACGACGCCAGAGAGCACCGCCTCGGCGTGGTCGTGAGGATCGGAGCTGATCTGGTGGGCGACAGGGGCGAGCCCCCCGATCAGGAACCGCCCCCCCTCGTCGGTCCGGAAGCTCACCCGGCTCCCGTCCGCCTGCGCGACGATCTCCGCACCCGCGATCGGAATCCGCCGGTCGTCCACCAGGATTCCCGCCAGCGTGAGCACCGGCTCCAGGCTCGCTCCTGCAACCGGGGGCGCGGCTTCAAGGACCTTCACTTGCGGTTCCGGGGCGGGCCGCGCGGGAGCGGCCTCGGCGGGCGCGTCCTTCGGAATGGTCGTGGTGGGAGCCGGGCGCGGCGGTTCGCGTCGCGGCTCGACGATCACCGGCGGCGCGGCGACGGGGGCGTTCGGTTCCGCGGGGGGCGCCTCGAAGCACCACCGGGGTGGCGCCGCCGGAGGACGGAGGAGCCAGAGCCCGGCCGCCAGCCCGAGCGCGCAGGCGGACAGGACCGCGGCGAGCGCGAGTCGACTCATCGTGGCCTCCTTCCCGGGAGCCGGAGCGTCACCGGCGTCTCCTCCCCCTCGCGCAACTCGACCTCGATCTCGATGGGGCCTCGGCTCTGCATGCCCTCGGGGAAGAGGATCTGGTCCCGCAAGCCGACCCGATGGGTCCCCGCGGGCAGCCGCGCCTCGAACCGCCCCTCCTTGTCCGATGGAAGCGATCGGGGCGGCGCATCGGGCCCCTTGATGGTCACGATCTTCGAGGGTGCCGCTTCGCCGTCCTGGAACACGATCTCGCCCTTGAGGAGCCCGCCCCGCCGGAGCTGGACGGTCAGGGGGGAGGCGCCCCGCTCGACCTTCGCGGTCTGGCGGGTCGGGAGGAAGTTCTCGGCCTCGATGCGCAGTTCGATCTCCCCGTCGGGGAGGGACTCCAGCCGGAACCGTCCGTCGTCGCCCGTGACGATCGAGTCGAAGAACATCGCGTTGGGATCCGCGTCGATCACGGTGGCGCCGGCGACGGGAGCGCCCGCTGGATCGACCACCTGGCCGTGGAGCGGGAGGCCGGGCCCGAACACCAGCGCCCCGAGGTCCGCCACCGTGCCGGGAGGCACCTCGACTTCCCGGGTCACGAGAGGAAGTCCCGCCACCAGGAAGCGGAGCCGGACCTTCCCGGCCGGAACCCCGTCGAGCTCGAACCGTCCGTCGCTCAGGCGGACCTCCCGGACGTGATCGGACTTCGAGCCGCGGAGCGGATGCATGATGGTCACGCCCGCGGGAGCGGCGACGCCCGGCGGGACGACGATCTGGCCGCGCATCCGTGCGTGCCGGGCCAGGCGGATCACCAGCCGCTGGTCCGGCGGCTCGATTCCCGGGAGCTTCACCTCGTCCAGGCCTTCGGCCTCGCAGGTGACCTCGTGGGTCCCGGGTTGCAGGCCCGCGATGCGGAAGCGGCCGGTCTCGTCGGAGAACGCGTCCCCGGTCGATGCCCGTCCGAAGAGGGCGTCCGGGCTCCCCCGCGCGCGCACCCACGCTCCGGAGACCGGCACGCTCCCTTCGTCGAGGACAATTCCCGCGAGCATCATGGCCGGTTCGACGTGCACCTCCGAGACCGTATTCCGGCCTTCGAGCACCTCGACCGGGAGAGAACGGTCCCGGAAGCCTTTGGCCCACACCTGGACCCTGTAGCTGCCCGGCTCCAGCACCGGGAACGACCGGCCCGGAACAAAGCCGCCGGGGTGACGGCCACCGAGCCACGAGATCCGGACCTCCGCCTCCGGCACCGGTCCCTGGGGGCCGAGGACCCGGATCTCCAACCCGCCGCCGCGGCGCAGCCTCAGCTCCACCGGTCCCGCTCCGGCGCGTGTCTCCACCGGTTCGGAGCGGAGAAACCGTTCATGGGACGCCCGCGCGTTCCGCGTCTCGTCGAGGGGAACTCCCTCGATCCGGAAGCGGCCTTCCGGACCCGAGACGCCCTCCGGGCCGTGCTCCTGCAGGGACCCACCGCCGGAAAGTCGCTGCGATCGGAACGGGATCCGCCCCTCGAGGGGGATCGTCACGCTCGCCCCTTCGATTGGCCGGCCGTCGGGGTCTCGGACGGTTCCCTCGATGACGCCGCCGGGGGGAAGCGGGATCTCGATTCCCTTTCGCTCCGAGCCCGATCCGAGATTCAGGATCCGGCTGACGTATCCCGGCGCGCGGAACCGGAGGGTCAGCGGCCGGTCCGCGGGAAGCGGCGGGGAGCGGAAGGCCCCTTCTGCGTCGGTGACTGCGCTCCACACCGTCGGCCCGGCGGGCGCCCGGGGTCGGGGGTGCAGGAGGGCCGCCTCCACTTGCACGCCCTCGAGGGCCCGCTGGTCGCGGCTCGACCGGACGACGCCGGCGACGGGCGCCGCGCTGCCGGGCGGCTCCACGTTTGCGGAGGGAGTCGGCGGCTCCGGCTGCGGCGGAGGTTCGGGCGTGGGCTCGGGCCGAGGCGGGGGCGCCTCCGGCTCCGGCGCTCTCGCGGGCGTCGGAGCCGCGGCCGCCGGGGCCGCGGGCGGTTCGAGGGTCGACGAGAAGAGGTCCGCGGGCTCGGTCGGGAGCAGCCACCAGACCACCGCGACGAGGACGCCGGCGGCCAGGGCGAGCAGGACCACGAGCCTCGCTCGGTCCATGACTTCAAAGCGGGGAGAGCGTGAGCACCAACCGGGACTCCTCCGCCTCCTTCACCTCGCCCTCGACCGTATCGCGGGGCCCTTGTTCCCATCGGGCGGGGATGATCACCCGGTAGTGGTGCGGGGGCTCGGATCCCCAAGGGGTCATGCGTTGAGCCCCCTCGCTCATGTGAAGGAACACCCGGGCATCCAGGACCTCGCGGCCCTCGAGGTCGAGGACCCCGAGCGAGAGGCCGCCCCGGCCCGGGGGAGGCGGGGCAGGATCGGCCAGCGCCGCGCCCGCGAGGAGGGCGGCGCTCCTCGCCCAGACCGCCCGCGCCTGCCTCATCTGCGACCCAGACAATGGATGCGGAGCGATGCCGGTGTCTCCTCTCCCTCCCGGAGCTCGACCCGGACCTGGGGCTCGCTGCCCTTCCGGAGCACCGCCCCGCCTCCGGCAGAGACCACCCATCCCTTCGTGGTGGACACACGATAGGAACCTGGAGCCAGGCGGGCCAGGAAGCGTCCTTCGCGGTCCGACCAGAGCGAGCGCACGAGCCCGGCCGGTCCTTCGATGTTCACGAACGTCGAAGGCGCCGCGGCTCCGACCTCGCAACGCACCTCCCCCTTGATGAGCCCCCCGCGCTCGAGCCGGACGGTCACCGGCTCCGCCCCGGGACGGACGTTCGCGCCGGCGCGGGCCGGCAGGAAGCCCTCCGCCTCGATCCGGAGCTCCACCGCCCCCTCGGCCAGGCGCTCGACCCGGAACGTGCCGTCGGGAGCCGAGACCGCCGTCTGGAAGGACGCCGGATGCGAGACTCCGGCGGACACCGTGGCGCCCGGCACGGGGACTCCACGCAGGTCGAGGACCTGACCCTCGAGCGAGAGGCCCAGCTCGAAGGCGATCTCGCCGAGGTCCACCCTTCCGCCCGCCGGCATCTGGAGGGTCCGGGTCACGGCGGCCAGGCCCTTCACGAGGAAACGGAGCTGGACCGGTCCGACCGGGAGGTCCTCGACCTCCACGAGCCCGTTCTCCCACGGAAGAGAGCTCGCGCCCTCCTCCGTGGAACCCTGCGCCACGGGACCGATCACCAGGACGCGGTTGGGCGGCGGGAAGCCGCTCGGCAGGCGGAGCCGGGCCGTGACCACGCCCCGCCGCGGAATCACGATCGTGGTCTCCGGAACGCCGGGCGCCCCGACGGGCGTGACCTGCACCGTGACCGCGTCGTACCCGTCGGGCTCGCAGTGAAGCTCGTGGAGGGAGGCGTTCAGGCCCTGGATCCGGAACCGCCCGTCCGCATCGGTGGTCGCGTTGCCCCGGGAGGAGCGCTCGCGGACGGCGGCCCTCCGGGCCCAGACCCGGACTCCCGGCAGGCGCGCACCCCGGTGATCGACGACCAGGCCGGCGACCTCGCAGCTCGGATCGAGTCGGAGCACTACCTCGGTGGTCGCGCCGGGCCGGACCTCGGCCTGCAGCGATCCATTCAGGTATCCGGGTGCTTCGACGTCGATGAACCAGGCGCCGGGTTCGAGCCGCGGGAGTCGGATCGAGCAAGCCCGTCCCCCCAACGTGCCGCAGGCCTCGATCCCGTGGGACCCGCGAAGCGTGAACGTGGGAATGGAAGCCACCGGCGCGCCGGCCGGATCGACGATCAGGATCTGGAGGGCTCCGGTTTCGGTGGGCGGGCGGCCGTCCGGTTCCTCGCGCTTCCCGGGCCCCCGATTCGCGAGCTCCTGGGAACGGGTCGCGGCCCGTGGAGCCGGCTCCGACCTCGGAGCCGGGAGCGCGGAGGGCGGCAGGGCCGGAGTCGCGGGCCGGGCGGGCGGCGCCGGCGCCTCCACCTCCGGGACCGCGATCGGCGGGAGCGGAGCGGGCGCATCCGGCGGTCGGAGCCACCACACCGTCGCGGCCACGAGAGCGACGGCCAGGATCCAGACGGCGAGCCTCGCCCACGTCATCGATGCCGTTCTCCGGGCTCCGAATCTATGCGCACGGCGGAACGGCGGGAAGAGGCCGCCGCTACCGGCGCGCGTTCCGCTCGGCGATCGCCTGGAGGAGCTTCTCGTCGGCCGGCATGCCGGCCTCGCGGAACACGATCCGCCCGTCCCGGTCCACGATGAAGACCGTGCGCGAGATCCCGATCAGCCCCTTCGCGCCGTAGCTCTTCGCCACCGCCTTGTCCGGGTCGGAGAGGATCAGGAACGGGAAGCCCTGCTTCGCCACCCACCGGCCGTGCCGCTCGACCGGCGCCGGATTCACGGGGTGGATCACCGTGTCGGCCGCCTCGAACCGAGGCGCGTCGTCGCGGAGCGACGACATCTGGCGGTTTCAGCCGGGCGTGTCGTCCATCGGGTAGAAGACGAGCAGCACGTTCTTCCGCCCCCGATACGACGAGAGCGTCACGCTCGTCCCGTCGCTCGCCGCCAGCGTGAAGTCCGGCGCGGGATCGCCGACGCCTGGCTTGAGATCGGCCATGTCTCTACGCGCCCCCCGGCGCCGTCAACCTGAGCCGCTCCACCGGGCTCCCGCCGACCAGGTGCCGCTCGACGATCTCGGGCACGTCCTCGGGCTTCACGTTCGCGTACCAGACCCCCTCGGGGTAGACGACCAGGTTCGGCCCGCTCTCGCACGGGCCCAGGCAGGTCGCGCCGTTCAGGCCCACCCGCCCGATCAGCCCGTGCTTCTCCATCTCGAGCGCGAACGACTCGAGCAGCTTCTGCGCGCCGCGCGGGCCGCACGAGGGCTTGGCGAACGGCGGCCGGTTCTGGATGCACACGAAGAGATGGCGCTGGAACATGCGGGGATGATAGTGGCCCTACTCGCCGAACGGGAGGGACGCCTGCACCGCCGCCCGCGACCGCGCCGCGAGCCGCTCGCGGGCCTCGCGCGCGTAGCCCGCGTCCACCTCGAACCCGAGGAAGTCGAGCCCCAGCTCGGCGCACGCCAGCGCCGTGCTCCCCAGCCCCGTGAACGGATCGAGCACGCGGCGGATGCGCTGGACCCCGTGCAGCTTGAGGCACATCCGCGGGAGCCCTACGGGAAAGGTCGCGGGGTGCGGCCGCTCGCGCTCACGGTCCTGGATGGTCTCGTAGGGGACGAACCACGTGTTCCCCCGGCACCGCCGGTCCACCCGCGCCGACTTCCACCGGCCCACGTTGGTCTTGTCCTGGTAGGGGACCCCGACCGCGAGCCGCTCGAGCGGCACGCTCCCGCTCTTCGTGAGATGGAAGACGAACTCCTGCGCGTCGTGGAGGAAGCGCCCGCCGCCGACCGGCTTGTAGTGCCCGACCGAGAGGTCGCCCCGGATGTGCGGGTAGCGCCCCATGTCCTCGCGCGGGATCGCGATCGACTTGATCCAGTGGATCACGTTCTGGAGCTTGAAGTGACGGCGCATGCGCTGGGCCACGTCCATCGCGATCCAGGGGTCCTTCGGGCGGCTCCCGACGTTCAGGAAGAACGACCCCTGCCCGGCGAGGACGCGCCCCACCGCCCCCCCCACCTCGTCCATCCACTCGAGGTAGCGCTCCCGCGGGAGGTCGTCGCGATAGGTGCGGTAGCCGGCCCCGATGTTGTACGGCGGCGAGGTGACCACGACGTCGATCGACGCCTCGGGGAGCTCGCGCATCCCGGCGAGACAATCCCCCTCGACGACCTGGCAGGCGGGAAAAGGGGTCAGGCACCTTTTCCGCCCCGGAAAAGGTGCCTGACCCCTTTTCTCTGCGGTCACGACCCGGAGGCCAGAACGGGGAGGGTGACGCCGCGGCCGCGGCTCGACCGCACCAGCGGCTCGCCCACCCGCTCCTTCACGTGCAGGAGCTTCAGGAACCGCGTCACCATCTCGTCCTCCGGCTTCGCGGTGCCGAGCGAGGCGCAGGGGAGCGGCACCATCCCGCCGGCCATCAGCCCGTGCCCGCCCGCGCTGCCGTCACGTCCCACCACCTTCTGGATCATCACGCCCGCGTCGGCCCCCTCTTCCTTGGTGCGGAGCGAGAGGAAGAGCGCCCGGTGGAAGCGGCCCATGCAGAGCGCCCAGCGCGCCTCGTCCAGTCGGAGGAAGAGGTCGGCGCACTCGGCCACCATGTCCGGGCTCGCGCGGCCCATGCGGGCGACGGCCACGCCGTCGTGGAGCCGCGCTCCGCGGATCGCCCGCGCCAGCATCTCGAAGTAGTTGCGGCTCACCGGCGCGTGCTCGATCCGCCCGATCATCGAACGGTCGGCCAGCGCGAAGTAGCGGAGGTAGGCGCGCAGGTCCTTGCGCGTGACCGAGCGCACCAGGTTCTGGGTCTCGGACTTGATGCCGTAGAAGAGCGCCGTGGCCAGGGTCGCGTCCACCTTGATGCCGGCCGCCTCGACGTACTCGGACATCATGGTGGCGGTGGCGCCGAGATCGTGGCGTACGTCGTGGAAGAGGGCCTTCCTGGTCAGCCGGCGGATCGGGTGGTGGTCGATCACGATCCGGGGGACCGTCCCCTCCGGGAGCGAGTTGTTCCCGGTCCCGGGCTGGGTGTCCACCAGCGCGTAGGCGTCGAAGCTGTCCTTGTCGAGCAGGTTGAAGTGGATCAGGTCGATCCGGAGGTTCTCGACCATCGCCTGGTTCTCGGTCCGGCCGATGATCCCGCCGTAGCCGATCTCGACCCGGAGGTCCGTCCGGGCGGCGATGACCTTCTGGAGAGCGAGAGCCGACGAGAGCCCGTCGGGGTCCGGGTTGTTGTGCGTGAGGACGAGGACGCGCTGGGCGCCCTCGAGCGCCTGGAGGAGCGCCCGGAGGCGGCGCTCGCCGGAGATCGTCGGTCTGGCCATACCGTGCTCCACCCTTCCCTCCGGGCCGGGCCCGTGGGGCTACTATCGGGTGGCTTGGGGCCGGAGAGTATAGCGGCCCCCCCCATCCGGCAGGCCAGCCTGTCGGTGTCCGGATCGCAAACAAAAGCTCTGCAACATGTTGAGCTCACAAGGGGCGCGCGATCAACACCACCTCCTGCTGCGGGGTCACCACCCGCTCGGCGGGCTCGTGGCCCGGCCCCAGGAAACGGACCCGGTATCGACCCGGCCTGAGACCCGGGACGCGGAACTCGCCGGCCTGCCCCACGAGGACAGGCCCCGGGAGGGTGCGCGCCGCGAGGTGGTCCGCGTCGTTCTCGGGGCGGACCGTCACCTCCCCGGGAACGGCCCGGCCCCCGAGGTCGAGGACCCGGCCGCGGAGCGCGAGCCCGGGGGTCAGCCGGACCTCGAGGTCGGTCGTTCCCGAGGGGACCTCGAGGTCGGCTCCGGCGAGCGGTCCCTTGGGACCCGAGACCAGGCGGTAGCGTCCCGCGGGCAGCGGGGGGAACCGGAAGCGGCCCTCGCCGTCGGTCGCCTCGACGTGCACCCCGCCGTGACCGGCGTCGAGGAAGACCGGGAGGCGGGACACCGGGCGGCCGGCCGCATCGCGTACGGTGCCCGCCACCGGCCCGGAAGGGCCGGGCTCGGAGCTCTCGCGCCGCACGCGTTCCTCCTCGCGCTGCCCTTCCCGGCGGCTGAACGCCGTGAACTCGGCGAAATAGATGAACCAGAGGAGCCCGATCACCCCGAGCGCGGGGAGCACCCAGAACCACGCGGGACGCATGATCAGAAACGGAGCAGCGGCCCCGCGTCCGGCGGTGGGCTGCGTTCGGGCACGCGGAGCGCGACCAGGACCTCGCCCCCGTCGATCCGCACGTCGTGGACGCGGATCCGCGCCCAGGGCCGGGCGGGGTCGAGGCACGCGCCAGTCGTGACGTCGAAGCGCCAGCCGTGCCAGGGGCAGGTGACCTCCGCGCCCGCGAGCCGGCCCTCCGTGAGGGGCCCGCGCATATGCGGGCAGGCGCCGTCCACGGCATGGATGCGTCCGCCGACGTTGTAGAGCCCCACCTCCCGAAGCCCGATCCGGACCGCGCGGCCCCGGCCGGGCCGGACCTCCGAGACCGAGGCCACCCGCACGAACGATCCGGGTTCCATGACCACGGAAACTATAGATCGTCCAGCGCAACCCCCTCAAGTACCGCCAGTTCGGGGCCGATGATAGGCGCGGGACAGCCGGGCTGAGCCCGGCGCGAACAGGAGATGCGGGCCCGGGCCCGGCACGGACGGTCGCGACCCGACCTCCCGCTCGCACGCCCGACATCCGCTGACCCACAACTTGACGAGCAACATGGAAATTGCGGAGTTCCTCCAGAAAGCCCGGGACGCCAAGGCGTCCGACATCCACCTCAGCGCCGGTGAGCCGGTCCGGCTCCGGGTCCACGGGGACCTCCAGCCGATCACCGACCGCGCGGTCACCCGCGAGGAGGTCCAGCACCTCCTCAGCCAGATCCTCAACGGGTCGCAGGTCGAGCACCTGCGCACCTCGCGGGACCTGGACACGGCCTACTCGCACGAGATGCTCGGCCGGTTCCGGGTGAACTGCTTCTATCAGGAGCGCGGACCCGCGGCGGTGCTGCGGCTGATCCCGCCCTCGATCCCGACCTTCGACGAGCTGGGCCTCCCCGCCGTGCTGCGCGAGCTCTCCACGCGCGAGAAGGGACTGGTGCTCGTGACCGGTCCCACGGGGAGCGGCAAGTCCACGACGCTCGCGGCCATGATCGACCTGATCAACCGGACCGAGCCGATGCACATCCTCACGATCGAGGATCCGATCGAGTTCGTGCACACGCCGAAGAAGTGTCTGGTCAACCACCGCGAGGTGGGGCGCCATTCCGAGTCCTTCGGGACCGCGCTCCGCGCGGCGCTGCGCGAGGACCCGGACGTGATCCTGGTCGGCGAGATGCGCGACCTTGAGACCATCGGCCTCGCGCTCACCGCGGCCGAGACCGGGCACCTCGTGTTCGGGACGCTCCACACCTCGAGCGCGCCGAGCGCGGTGGACCGGATCATCGACGTCTTCCCGCCCGGCCAGCAGGCCCAGATCCGGGTCATGCTCGCCGACACGCTGGCGGGGGTGGTCACGCAGACGCTGCTCAAGACCAGGGACGGCAAGGGGCGGGTGGCCGCGCACGAGATCATGATCGGGACCGCGGCCGTGCGGAACCTCGTGCGCGAGGCGAAGACCTCCCAGATCTTCAACCTGCTCCAGACCGGCTCGAAGGTCGGCATGCAGACGATGGAGCGGGCCCTGGAGGAGCTCCTCAAGGCCGGCAGGATCTCGCGCGAGACCGCAATGGCGCGCGCGGAGAACAAGGACCAGTTCGTGGACGCCACCCACGCGGCCACCGACCGCCCCCTGGAGAAGAAGAAGATTCAAGTGCCCGTGTGAGCCGCATCACACGACCCCGGGGGAAGAACGGGGGACGGGGGCCTGCCGGACCTGACACCGGCGGGCCCCCGCTTTTTTTCTTGAGAAATGGTGTCACTCTTCATTTTTCCGCCGCGGAAAAATGAAGAGTGACACCATTTCTTCCCCCGCGTTGACACTCACCCGGCGCCCCGCCAGAATGGCTCTCGCTTCCAGGGACAGATACAAGGATTCGGAGGCCAGATGTCTCACCGCGCGATCCTCGCAGCGCTCGTCGCGATCGGGGCCCCGCTCGCGGCGCAGCCGATCATCAACAACACCCGTCTCGTGGGCTCCGTGCCTCTCTCCACCACCGGCTGGGTGGCCGGGAACTGGGGCTACCGCACGGCCACGAGCCGCTTCTGCCTCCAGACGCGGAGCGGCCAGGGGCTGGCGATCATCGACACCACCAACCCGGCCAGCCCCGTCCTGGTCAGCAACGTCCCGGGGAACGTGAAGGAGGTGAAGTCCTACGGCAACTACGCCTACGCCTCCACCGACTCCGGGCCGTCCGTGATCGTGAACCTCACGAACCCGGCGGCGCCCACCTCCACCACGATCTCCCAGGGGACCCACACCCTGGAGGTGGACGGCGACCGCCTCTACTTCAACCGGTCGATCAACACCGCCAATGGGATCATCATCTACAGCCTCGCGAACCCGGCGAGCCCGCAGCAGATCGGGCTCTGGAGCGGTTACGCGCACGACAGCGCGCCCAAGGGGAACATCTGCTACGCGTTCGGCTTCGTGAACCCGCCGGGCAAGATCCTGAACGTGACGAACCCGGGGGCGATCGTCCAGCTCGGGACCTTCGGCTCGGGGAACCACCACGGCGACCTCTACGTGAGCCCGAGCGGGCAGAAGTTCCTGTTCACGTGCGACGAGCAGACGGGCGGGATCGTCAAGGTCTGGAACGTGACGAACCCGGCGGCGACCGCGCAGGTCGGGAGCTACGTGACCCCGGGAGGCACGAACCTGTCGGTGCACAACATCCGCATCAAGGGGGTCTACGGCTTCGTCTCCTGGTACAAGGACGGCCTCCGCATCCTGGACCTGCAGAACCCGGCGCAGCCCGTGGAGATCGGCGTCTACGACACGAATCCCACCAACGTCGGCGGCACGTTCTCGGACTGCTGGGACGCCTACCCCTATCACGACGCGATCTACTGCGACCAGATGACCTCGACGGCCGGCGCGGCCTCGGGCGCCTACTTCTTCGACTTCTATCCAGGGTTCGGCCAGGGAAGCCCCGGAACCGGCGGCCAGGTCCCGACGCCCTGGTGGTCCTTCGGGCCTCCCTCGCCGGGCAACGCCGACTTCGCGCTCCGCCTGGAGAACGCGCGTCCGTCCAGCGTGGCCTACCTGATCGTCGGCTTCAGCAAGACGCTCTGGCTCGGCCAGCCGCTGCCCTACGCCGTCCCGGGCGCGCCGGGCGTAAACCTCAACGTCTCGCTCGACGCGCTGATCCCGGTGAACGTGGATGCCCAGGGGAAGGCCAGCTTCCCGTTCACGCCCCCGCAGGCGCTCTACGGGCTCAAGGCCTACTGCCAGTGGCTGGTGCTGGACCCCGGCGCCCCCAACCCGCTCGGGATCGCGGTCTCCAAGGGCGGCGATCTGATCTTCGAATAGTCGACCGTTCACGCAAAGGGGGTCAGGACCCCGAGGGTCCTGACCCCCTTTGCGTTTCGGGCCCGCCGCCTACGGCGTCACCATCACGTCGCGCCGGTTGGACAGGTAGAACACGCCCGCGTCCTGGCTCACTCCCTGGAAGCTCACGATCGAGCCGACGATGTTCGGCACCACGATGCTCCAGGGAACGCGCCCGTTGGCGTCGTGCACGGCCGAGGCCACGGGGAGGAGCGGCGAGACCAGGAGGTCGCCCACGAGCGGCGGCACCTGCGTCGCCGGGATCGCGACCCCGATCACGATGACCCCCACGTTCCCGGGATCGCGGCGGAGCGTGAGCGTCAGCGTCTGTCCCACCCCGATCGAGGAGGGGCCCAGGAGCAGCGGCAGGATCAGGTCCGCGCGGTAGATGTCCGACGCCGCGCCGATCGTCTGCGAATACCAGAACGAGAACCCGTCACTGGTGTCGTCCCCGTTGAAGTCCCAGAGCCCGGTGTTGATCTCGGTGATGGTGCGCACCACCGTCCAGGGCTGACCCCGCGCCGTCCGGGTCGCCAGGATGAAGTCGCTGTCGCTCGAGCCGATCGACCGGGAGAAGAAGAGCTTGAGCCCGTCCTGGGAGAGGGCCGGCGAGTGCTCGATCGTGCCGGAGTCCAGCTCCGTGATCCGGGTGGGCGCGGTCCAGGGCCCGCCGATCATGGCGCGCGTGGAGCGCCAGATCGCCGCGCCTCCGAGCGAGCCCGCCCGGTCGGAGGTGAAGAGGATCTCCAACCCGTCGGTCGCGACCGTGGGGTCGTCCTCGACGGTGGCGCTGTTGAGCGCCGTCACGTTGGTCGCGGCGCCCCAGGGGCTGGCGGTGTTGGGCCGCGTGGCCACCCAGAGGTCGTCGCTCCCGAAGCCGCCCGGGCGGTCCGTGGAGAGAAACATCGTGAGCCCGTCCCCGCTCACGGAGGGATAGAACTCGTTGGAGGCCGTGTTCAGCGACGACACGTTGGACGGCGCGTTCCACGCGCCCGCGATGCTCGTCCGCGAGGAGCTGAAGATGTCCTGCCCGCCCAGCGTGCCGGCGCGGTTGCTCGAGAACCAGACGTTGAGCTGCGAGTCGTCCAGCGTCGGCTGGTAGTCCTGCCCCGTGCTGTTCAGCGCCGACACCGCGACCGGGGTCCGGTAGCGGCCCACGGGCGAGGGAGGCGGAGGCGCGCCGCACGAGGTCGGGATCGAGGCCGGGAGCGGGAGCGAGTGCCGCACCGCGGCCTGCACGATGGCCGTGCAGTTGGGCGTCCCGTTGGCCAGGTTCCCGTCGTTGTCGTCCTGCACGAAGACTCCGGTCACGGCCGCCGGCTCGTTGGCCGGGTTCGAGGCGTACTGCGCGATCGTGATCCGCTCGGCGCGGTCCACGCCCGGGGCCATCCCCAGCGCGGCGATCAGGTTGTCCCGGAGGTCCATGCAGAAGCCGGCCCAGACCTGGCCCGCCGTGTGGACCGCGCAGCCGCTGCAGGGCCACTGCGTGTTGTTGGCCCCCCCGCCCGGCCGGTAGTCGCGGATCAGGCCGCCGCTCACGCCGAAGTTCCGGCCCATGATCCGCTGCCCGGAGGAGTACAGCCCGAGGTGGTCCCCGATCCCTTCGGAGAACCCGCCCGGGCTCGTGGATCCGTGGAACCACTGGTGAAAGCCGTGGCCGTACTCGTGCTGGACCACCTCGGAGATCGCGGTGTTGTTGCACCCGCCGCCCGCGCGGAAGAAGTTGATGCTCGACCCGTTCCAGAAGGCGTTGCAGGTGTTGGCGATGTTGACGTTGGTGGCCAGGGCGCCGAGCCCGTTGTAGCTGGGGATGCGGGCCTGGATGAAGAACCGCACGGTCGTGGCCCAGTGGTAGGCGGAGGACTCCGCGGTCTCGAACTCGGAGAGGTTGGTCGGGTTGAGCACGATCGTCGCCGGCGTGCCCGGGGTCGCGCTCTGGGAGAACGAGAGGTTCCCGTTCCCCGACTGGTCGTTCACCGTGGACCAGTCGCCCGCGAAGCGTCCCGTGAGCGTCACGGGCGTGGTGCCCGGGTTGGAGATCGTGAAGTTGCCGGCGGCATCCGTGGCCGCGCTCCCGCCGCCGCTCGACGAGACCCTGAGCGAGCGAGCGGGCTTCACCGAGAAGGTCCCGCCCGCCCCGGGGAAGTTCTGGTTCCCGGCCGAGACGTTCCCGGTCACGTCCACTTCGCGCAGGTCGTCGCGGAGCTCCACCAGCTCCCCCGTGCCGGCGTCGAAGATCGCCTTCCAGGCATGCGGAGGAGCCTCGGTGATCACCTCGACCTCGCGGGCCAGGAAGGCGCCTCGTTCGCGCACGGACACGTAGGAACGGACTCCGAGGTCGTGCGCCGCTGCCAGGCCTCCGGGAAGGGCGGCGAGCGCCGCGGGGACGGCGGCAGCCTCGGTCAGGATCATCCTGGAGGAGACCTGGAGCCCGGGCACGGCGTCCGAGCCGAGCAGGACGGCGCGCCCGATGGTCCCGTCGAACTGGAACTTCACGAGCGCGAGCTGCTCGCGGGCTCCGCCCTCCGACTGGTGCCGGACGTCGAGGCCGCGCCAGGTCTGCCGGAAGTTGATGGTCACGATCTCGTGGCCCGACGCGGCCGGCACGGCGACCGCGCGCTCCAGCTCGAAGGCCGACGGATCCTCCACGCCCAAGAGGTCGGCCAGCTCCTCGAGGAGCGCGCGGGCGCGCGCGACCCCCGCCTCGTCGGCGCGGATCGGCGCTCCGAGCGGCAGGCCCGGCCCGACGAGCAGGCTGGGCGAGCCGGTCCCGTGGTCCAGGAAGACCGACCACCCCGCGCCGAAGCGCTCCTCGAACGCGGCCCAGGCGCCGCCGCGGCGGGCGCCCTCCACCGCCTCCCAGTGACCGACGGGATGGCCCGCGGCCTCCTTCACCTGGACCGGCGACGATCCGGGCTCGTGTCCGGCGACGGCGGGCAGGGCCAGGAGGGCGGCGAGGAGAACGGCCCGCCCCGGGCCGGATCGGAAGAGGGGATTCGGATGCATGGGTCTCTCCGTCAAAAGTCCCAAGGATGCCTCGGGTGTGCACACTCTCACGGGCGCCGCGAGGTTATCCCGCCCGGGGAGGGGCGGCAAGCGCCGGCGTTCCGCGCGTTCCGCGGTCGTGGACGCCGGAGTAGAATGCGCCACCGCACCGGCTCCCTCGTCCGCTGAGAGTGTCGAACGGGGGGTCCTCGACCGCTGGGAGTTTCGTCGCACCAAAAAGGAGAGACACCATGAAGGCCCGGTTCCCGCTTGCCGCCGCCGGTCTCTGGCTCGCACTGCTCGCCGGGAGCGTGCCCGGCCAGTGCGCCGTCGCCGTGGACAACGCCGATCCGACGCTGGGAGGGGGGAACGCGCTCCCCTTCCTGGCCTCCTACACGCCCGAGCTGACCTACCAGATCCTGCTTCCGCGCCGGTTCCTTCCCCGGAACGCGCTCACGATGGTGGACCTCGAGTTCGCGCCGCTCGCCGCGGCGACCTTCTCGTCCACGGACTTCGTGCTGAAGCTGGCGCACGCCAACCTCGCCACCGATTTCCCGCTCTGCTCCCTCTGGTCGAACAACGCCGAGCCGTGGGTCACGGTGCAGAGCGGCGCGTTCACGTTCAACATGGCCGGGAACGCCTGGAGCCCGCTCGGCCTGAACGCGAACTGGGGCTACGACGGCGTGCGGGACATCCTGGTCGAGATCCGCTGGCGGAACGCCACGGGCGGCACGACCGTCCACAACTCGGACCTCCGGCCGATCAACGCCTACGCGATCGGCGCCGGCGCCTACGGCGCCACCGCGTGCTCGCACGGCATCGGGGTGGGCGCCCGCGTGCGCGTGCGCTTCCGCGAGCCGACCATCCGGGCGAGCGGGACGATGATGCCGGGGACGACGATCACGCTCCCGATCTGCTCGCCGGGCCAGGCGGGGAAGAACTACTACATGGGCGCGTCGCTGGGGACGCAGCCGGGCATCCCGCTCCCGAACGGCGGGACGCTGCCGCTCAACTTCGACGGGCTCCTGCTCGTCTCGCTCATCGACCCCTTCACGTTCCAGGGGTTCCAGGGGGCGCTCGACCCGAACGACGCGGCGACCGCGATGATCAACCTTCCCGGCAGTCCGGGGCTCCGGGGGCTGACGTTCTACGTGGCCTTCCTGACCATCGACCCGATGGCGCCCGGCCAGATCGGGAGCGTCAGCCCGGCCGCGACGCTCCGCGTGCTGTAGGGCTCCGTTCCAGCCACGCGCGGATGCCTTGCAGCGCGTCGCGCGTGAGGCCGTGCCCGCCGGGGTGCTCGAGCGCCTCGACGGGCACGCCCGCTCGCTCGAGGGCGTTCCGGCCTTCCTCGAGCCGGTCGCGCGGCAGGCTGGCGTCCCGGGCGCCGGTGACCAGGAGCGTGCGCAGGTGGCCCGCGCGCGCGAGCCGGTCGGCGACGAACTCGTGCTTGAGCCGGCCGGCGGCGAGCACGAGCCCGGCGAAGTCGCGCGGGTGGTGGAACGCCGTGAAGCCCGCGAGATAGGCGCCCTGCGAGTAGCCGAGGAGGTGCACGCGCCGCCGGTCGATCTCGGGGCGCGCGGCCTCCGCGCGCACGAGTCGCATCACGTGCCGGTTCCCCGCCTCGAGCCAGGCGCGGAAGCCGGCCTGGTCCCCGTCGTAGGCGTACCACGCGCGCCCGATGCGGCGCTTCCCGACCGCGTCCACCTCGACCGGGAGCACCCCTTCGGGGACGAGGAGCGCCCACCCCTCGGGGAGGGCCGGGACCATGAGGTCGCGGAAGCCGGGCACGGTCATCCCCCAACCGTGGAGCGCCACGAGCAGGGGGAACGGTCCGGACCCCTCGGGCCGGAGGCGGAGCCCGGAGGTCCGGAGCACGAAGCGCGAGGGGACCGGGGACTCCCGCATGAACGGCTCCTCGATTAGTCTCTGCCTGCCATGACCACCCTGCTCATCCTGCTCACGCTGGTCGGGGACACGGTCGTCCTCGCGAACGGCAAGACGATCCAGGGCGTCGTCGTCAAGGAGGACGACGCCGAGGTCGTGGTGAACCCGTGGAACTCGACCAACCCGGGGATGGAGTATGGCGTCGAGCGGGTGCCCCGGTCCAAAGTGAAGTCGGTCAAGCGCGAGGAGCGCCCGCTGGAGGAGTACCTGCGCCGGGCCGCCGCGCTCAAGCCGGGCGACGCCGCGGGGCGGTTCGAGCTCGCGCAGTGGTGCGGAGAGAAGACCCTCCCCTTCGAGCGGACGCTCGAGCTGGAGCGGGCGCTCGAGGCCGATCCGGCGCACGCCGGCGCTCTCCAGGCGCTGGGCAAGGAGGCGTTCGACCGGCTCGCGAAGGGGAACCCGGCGTTCCAGCCGGCGCTCCGCGAGCTGCTCCAGCAGTACCTGAAGGTCGAGAACCCCGCCGAGCGGCGGAAGCTCCACGACCGCGCGCGCGCCGAGCACGGGTACGCGCGCCCGTTCCACTACCTCGAGCGCATCTGGCGCTCCGCCCGCGCGCCGAAGGGCTACGTGGAGGACCGGCCGATCACGCTGGAGTCCGAGAAGCACCCGGGCGTCTACACGCTGTTCGTGCCGCCGCAGTACGACCCGGCGCGTCCGTGGCCGCTCCTGATCGGCCTCCACGGCGGCGGCGTCGGAGGCAAGGAGGGGGACGCGGTGGTCGGCTCGGGGAAGCAGGCGATGAGCTTCTACCGGACGCACGCGGAGCGGCTGGGCTACCTCGTGGCCTGCCCGACCGCGCTCCGCGCGCCCTGGGCGGCGCAGCCGAACGAGAGCTTCATCCAGGACCTGGTCACGGAGATGGAGCTCGTCTACCACGTGGACCGGAACCGCATCTACCTGACGGGGCACTCGATGGGGGGCTACGGGACCTGGCATCACGGCCCGCGGAACGCCGAGCGCTTCGCCGCGATCAGCCCGATGGCGGGGGGCGGGCCGGGCGGCTACCACCGGCTCAAGGAGACGCTGACCCCGATCTTCGTCTACCACGGCACGGACGACCCGGTCTGCTCGGTCGAGCCGGACCGCGCGGCGGCGAAGCAGCTTCGCGACCTCGGCGTCGATTTCGTCTACACCGAGCTGCCGAAGACCGGGCACGGCTTCCCCCCCTCGGTCGCGGACGAGCTGTTCCGCTTCTTCGCGGTGAAGCGGCAGGCGGTCTCGAAGGGAGGCAAGGGGTCGTTCGCGGTCACGCACGGCGAGGACTCCTCGTTCCTCCCGAAGCCGACCGCCGCGGAGAAGAAGTACCTGGGCGACCCGGAGGCGGGGCTCGTGGGCGAGGAGGCGGCGCAGGGGGTGCGCGCGCTCGTGCGCGAGCTGAAGCGCGGGGGCGGGAGCGCCCGGGAGGCGGCGGACAGGCTGATCGCGAAGCCGGACCCGGAGGCGGTGGCGCCGCTCTGCGAGCTGGTGCTCAGCCTCACGGCGTCGGAGGACGCGCGGGTGGCGGCCGCGCGGGCACTCGGCGGGATGAAGCTCCCGGGCGCGGTCCCGTCGCTGGCGGGCGCGCTGAAGACGGAGTCGGCTCCGCTCTACGTGGCGCTCTGCGAGGCGCTCGCGACGCTGGGGGACGCGAAGGCGGTGCCGCCGCTCGTGCGCTCGCTCGCGCAGCTCGAGAAACAGTTCGAGGGCTCGCTCGTGGGGAAGGCGCGGATGGACTACTCCGACTGGGAGCGGCGGCTCCGGGCCTTCGAGGCCGCGGTGCGGGCACTCGGGGCGCTGGGCGATCCGGCCGCGGCGCCCGCGATCGTGAAGCACGTGGTGAAGCGCGTGCTGCTCCCGACCTACGACGTGGACTACAGCCAACGGGCCGGGCAGAACCCGGCCGGCCCGCTCGGCAGGCTGGGGGCAGCGGTGGCCGACGCGCTCCGCAAGCTCTCGGATCCCGCGGGCGCGGCCGCGCTGCGCCAGCTCGCCGAGCGCTGGAAGGACGACCCCACGCTCGGCCGCACCTTCGCGCCCTGACCCCCGCGCCGGGCGCTCGATTGACGATTCGATCGTAGTCGAATGATCATCCGAACCAGGTCTGGAAGCAGTTCCTGGTCGAGGGTCCGCCGGGCGCCGAGCCCTGAGGCGGCGGCTACATCCGGCCGACGAGATGGCGGAGCCGCCAGGCCCCGCCGGGTCCGCGCGCCCACTCGGCCATGAAGTGGAAGGTCACGACCCGCGCCGCCTCGCCGCGCGGGCGCACGGGGCCTTCGATCGTGCCGATCTCGAAGGCGGCGTCGCCGAAGACCCGGAGGTCGTGGGTCGTGTGCGTCGCTCCGAGCACGTCGGCCGCGGCCAGGCCCTCGGCCTCCATCCGCTCGAGCGCCGGGCGCCCGCGTACCTCCGGCGCGCCGGCGACGGCGTAGACCGCGTCCCCCGCGTAGATCGCCATCACGCCGGCGAGGTCCTTGCGTTGCGCCGCCTCGATGTGCCCGCGCCACGCCGCGGCGACGGCGTCGCGCACCTCGGCCTCGGGCGCGCCGCCCCGCTCCACCGACGAGCACCCGCCGAGGAGCGCTGCGACGGGAACGACCAGGAAGCCCATCCTTCGCATGACGATCATCCTCCGATCCAGGACCGCACCACGCCGGGCGGCGTGGCCGCCGCGGGCGGCAGGCGCTCGCGAAGCAGGTAGCGCGCGATCTCGCAGAGCAACCACTCCCCCGCCGGATTCGCCTCGTGGCGGAGCGCGGTGACGATGAGCCTTCCGGCGCCCACGGTGGTCTCGAACACCGGATCGATCCGCTCGAGGCCCAGGCAATCGAGCACCACCACGATCGGCGTGATCGCACCCTGCGAACGGTCCCACAACCTCGGGGCCCCCTCGAGGAGCCCGCCGAGCGCCGGCCAGAGGGTACGGTCGTGGGGGAATCGGGCGAGCACCGGATGTTCCGCGAAGACTCCGAAGGGAGCGCGGCCGAGCGCCTGCCTCGCGGGCGGCCCGTCCGCATGGGCCGCGACGAAGCAGACCCGCCCGCCTCCCTCCAGGAAGCGCATCACGTCGTCGTTCAGCCGCTCCGTCACCAGCACGCGCGAGCCGGGCGGAATCGTGCCCGCGGCCGGACTCCAGAGGAGCCCGGCGTCCGAGGGCCGCTCGGGCCTCGGGTAGACGCGGAAGTCGCGGCGACCGGCGGCGAGCGCGCGGCGGTCGCGGAGCAGGGTCGCGCCCACGGTCGCCAGCGCCGGCCGCTCCAGCATCGCCGCGGCGCGGAGCCGCAAGCGCGCCCGCTCCACCTTCGTCCCCGGCTGGATCGCGGCGGTGGCGCCCTCGACCGGCAGCGCCTCGGCCGTCAGGCCCCCGCCCGCGACCGTGACCGTGAGGTCGCTCCAGGGAAGCGCCTCGCGGCCATAGTGGGAGACGAAGAGAGGGACCATCCACTCCTCCCCGGCCACCAGGTTCCCCGCGTCGGACTCGGCGCCGAGGAGCAGCAGGGTGTCGCCCTGGAACTCCGCCCATTCCTCCGGCGGCACGCGCGGGCGCCCCTGCTCGTCCAGGAAGGCGGGCCTCTCGGGGCGACGCAGCCGGAGGTCGGCCGCCACGTAGCGGTCGGAGGCGGCGCCCGTCCGGCGCAGCGTCTCGATGCGCACCCGGGTCGCCATCATGGCCGCGCGTTGGGACCAGTTCAGGAGCAGCACCCGGAGGTCGCGCCCGAAGTCCGCGGCGAGCTCCTCCTCGATCCCGCGTTGCCGCTCCCAGCGCGGGTCCTCCGCGAATGCGGGCACCTTGGCGAGCCGCAGGCGATCGGGCCAGTCGGGCACGCAGACGTCCGCCTCTTCCTTGAGACGCCGGGGCTGGATCACGAGGCCCAGCTCGTCCGCAACGCTTCGGAGAGCGCGTGGAACGAGCTGCCCCTCGAAGAGGAGCGCGTTGAACCCCGCGCGACGGACCGGCTCCAGCTCGCGGCGCACGCTCTCCATGGTCGGCGCGGGGACCTTCATGCCGGGCGCGAGCCCTTCGTGGCGGAGCGCGCGCAGGAGGACCGGGCGGCTCGAATCGAACTTCACGACCTCCGTGCGGTCGTCCGGCCGCGGGCCGCCCTCGAGCGATTGGAGCTCGAGCCGCAGGTCGTAGAGCGCCGGCCGGCCCGGCTCCCACGGCTGCGCGTCGGGGACCTCGAAGACCAGCACCGCCTCGGCGCCTCCCGGCTGCGCCTCCCCGCCCGCCGACGCGATGGACTGCGTCTGGCCGTGCGGCGCGATCGTGCCGAGGAGGAGGAGGCGGGCGGGCGCACCCGCGCCGCCGACCACGCGCACGGCCGCGGTCGCGCGGCGCCGCTCGAGATCGGTCTCGATCCGGACGTCGTCGATCCGCGCCGCGCCCATGCGCCGGAGCCGGACCGGTTGCCAGACCGCCGCCGGGTTCCCCACGACGCGCAGCACGAGCGCGTTGTCGGGGCCGGGCCGCGCCGCGCCCGCGTCGAGCGCGAACGCGCCCCGGTGCACGGTGTCCGGCTGCGGCTCCGCGCCGTTCCACCAGACCCGCGCGCCGCCGGCCACCGCCTCGAACACGAGCCGCACGCGCGAGCCGTTCCAGTCCGCGGGCACCTCGACTCTGCGGCGGAACCAGACGGTCCCCGGGCGGCCCGCGGGATCGGGGACGTAGATCCGCGCCCACTCGCCGGTCGCGCCCGGCTCGAACCATCGCTGCGCGACTCCGACGTCCTCCGGGTCGGCGCCGACCTCCCAGGCGCCGTCGAGCACGATCTCGCGAAGCTGCGGCTCCTGGAGCGCGACGAGCAGCGCGGCCAGCGCGAGCGATGCGCTCATCGGACCATCGTGAGGAGCGCCATCACGCCCACGCCGCCGAGGACGCCCAGCACCTGGCCGAGGGACGCGCGCGGCGAGACGGGCTCGTGCTGCAGCTCGGGGATCAGGTCGGCCGCCGCGAGGTAGACGAACCCGCCCGCCGTGACCGGCACCAGAGTCTGCGCGAAGGAAGAGACCTCGAGTCCCAGGAGGAGCGCGATCCCGGCGCCCACGAACGCCGTCAGCGCGCTCCCGAGGTTCCAGAGGAGCGCGCGCCGGACCGGGATGCCCGCGTGGACCAGGATGCCGAAGTCGCCGAGCTCCTGGGGGAGCTCGTGGAGCAGGACCGCGATCGTGGTCGCGACGCCGAGCGGCACCGAGACGAGGTAGCTGGAGGCGACCAGCATGCCGTCCACGAGGTTGTGGAGCGCGTCCCCCACGAGGTTGACCACGACGCGGGGCGCCACGGCGTGGGCGTGGTGCGGATGGACGTGGAAGTGGCGGCCGCGGAGGAACTTCTCGAGCGAGAAGAAGCCGAGCATCCCGGCGAGCGCCCAGAGGCAGGCGTTCCGGCCGCCGGACTGCTCGAGCGCCTCGGGCAGGAGGTGCAGGAACGCGTCCCCGAGCAGCGCGCCCACCGCGAACGTGACGCACCAGAGCGCGATCCGGCGGACGCGATCCTCCGACCACGTGAGCGTGAGGAGACCGAGGAGCGAGAGCAGGCTCACCAGGGCCACGCTCGCGAGCGACCAGCCCGCCGCCGCCGCCACCGTCATGCAAGCACCCGAGAGGTCCGCGCCGGGCCGGGTTTCATGGCGGGGATGATCGCGTGCCGCGCCTTGGGAGCAAGGGGCAGGTGGATCGTGTGCCGGAAACGCGAGGCTATTGCACGGTCACGCAGGCGCACCGGCCCACGAGCGTGGCCCACGTGACGGTGTGCGTGGTCCGTCCACACCCCGCTCCCGGAAAACACTCGAGACCAGGGCAGCCGACATGGTCCAGCCTCCAGGCCATGGGCTGCAGGGTTCCACAGTAATACGACCCGCAGGATCCCGGCAGGTCACAGGCCCCAAGCGGCCCGCACGAGGCAAGGAAGAGCGACCCAGCCCTGAGCGTTCTATCCGAAAGCGCCCGGACGCGCAGGGAGCCTACTGCGGCCGGACGGTGCGAAGGACCTGCTGGAGGCGATTCCACGCCGTGAGGTCTTCCGCCAGGTCGCACAGGGGACGCAGCGTCTCCTCCAGGTAGCGCCGGTCCAGCGTGCTCGCGTGCCGGCGCGCCACTCCCTCGGCGTCCAGGAGGTCCTTCGGCCGGCCGGCCAGGACCTTGAAGAGGATGAGGTCCTCGGGCGTGGGGAACGCCACCATGCGCCCGAAGAGCTTCTTGCGGAGCGCGCGGCGAAGGGCCACCTTTTCGAAGGGCAGCGAGGCGAGGATCAGGTCCACCTGGAAGGGCCCGCGCCGGAACCGCAGCGTCCCGGTGCGCCGGAGACGCTCGCGCTCGACGGACGGATCCAGCTCGAAGCCGCGCCGGCCGGCGGATTCCAGGAGACCCTCCGCGCGGGTCGCGTCGGCGAAGAGGAGCACGTCGGCGTCCGCTGTCGTCCGCGGCTCGCCGACCACCAGGACCGCGAGCCCGCCGATCACCAGATAGGAAGCGCGGGTCTCGTCCAGGAAGTCGAAGACCTGGCGGCAGAAGGCGTCGAACTCACTTCCCGCCATCGGCCGCCCTCCGGCGGAGCTTCTCCTCGGTGATTCCCAGCGACCGGGCCAGCGTGCACGGATGGTCGTCGTCGGGGAACACCGCGAGCTCCATCAGCTCGGAGGTGAGGAGCGCCTCCCCGATCGCGATCGACTCCTCCGCGGTCATGCGACGGAGCCGCTCCCAGCGTTCCCGCTCATCGAGCTCTTCGTGGAGCCGGGGGTCTCGGATCACGCGGCGATCGTAGCCGAGGAGCGACGGGCTGCAAACGACGCCGGGACGCGGTCGTGGAGGACACAAGCCGGAGGACCACCGTTAGAATCCGGCCGGCGGCGCCGGACCGCCGGCGGAGAAGACATGAGGCACGCACGGGTCGGCCCGTTCCTCCTGCTCCCGCTCCTCGCGGGCGGCGGTCCCGGGCAGGAGGCGAAGCCGCTGCTCCCCCCCGCGCTCCGCCAGCGCGTGGACCAGGCGATCCTCGCCGGCTCGGACTGGGTGCGCGCCCAGCAGGCCCCCGACGGATCGGTGCGGAGCGAGCACCCCCAGGCCCCGATGGGGGTCGCCTCGCTCGCGGCGCTCGCGCTCTGCGCCGTCGGAGCGTCGATCGACGACGAGCCCGTCCGCCGGGCGCTCGCGTTCGCGCGCGCCCTCCACGAGCGGGCCCGACGTGCGGAGCGCGCGGGAGCGGCGACCGCGCTCCGGACCTACGAGGTCTCGCTCGCGCTCATGGCCGCCGTCGCCGCGCACCGCGGCGAGGGGGGCGACCCCGACCGCCTCCGCCGGCTCCCGCCGGAGATGGCGGCCTGGGTGGACGACCTGGCCGACTGGCTCATCTCCCACCGCACGACGCGGACGCAGGGACGGATCGCGATGGCGCAGAACCAGGTGAGCTGGGGCTACCCGGGGGGGCGCGAGGACCACTCGAACGCCCAGTTCGCGGTCCTGGGCCTCGGCGCCGCTCTCGAGGCCGGGGCCCGCTTCGAGGCCCGGCCGCTGCTCCAGGTCCTGCGCCATTTCCTGGCCGGGCAGGAGCGCCGCGGCCCCGAAGTCCGGCGCCGCGTCGTGGAGGACGGGATCGACGCCGCCGCGAAGAGCGGCTACGTCACCGGGACGGTGGATCGCGCGCGCGGGTGGGGCTACCTGGACCATTCGGCGCCGACGGTCGCGATGACGGCCGGAGGGGTCTCGACCGTGATCCTCTGCCGGGACGCCTGCCGCGCCCGCGGGCTCCTCGACGCCGCGACCGCGGCGGCGGCGGAGCGCGCGATCGACGACGGCCTTGCCTGGCTCGGGACCCACGTCGCGTTCGGCGGGCCGATGTCCCAGTGGTCGCTCTACGGCCTCTACGCCGTCGAGCGCGCGGCCGTGCTCGGCCGCCGGCGGTTCCTGGGCACGCACGACTGGTACGCGCGCGGTTCGGCCCAACTCACGGGCCAGCAATCCCCCGACGGGTGTTGGGGCGGGAGCCTCACCGACACCTGCTTCGCGCTGCTCTTCCTGACCCGCTCGACGGCCCGCGGGCTGCGAGCAGGTCAAGGCGAGGACACGCCGGCCGTGGAGTCGCGGCGGCTGGACCTCGGGGGGGCCGCGGGCCTCCCGGACCGGGACTTCGCCGAGGTCTTCCGCCTGGTCTTCGCCGGCTGGCGGCGGGCGCCGGGACGCCCGGGTCCGCGCTACACAGCGGCCGAGGTCCGGAGCCTCGGCTCCCGCGCCTACCTCGCACTGCTCGAGCTGCTCGAGGACGCCGAAGCGGACACGCGTCGCGCCGCGATCGACCTCCTGTGCGAGCTGACCGGCGACCGCCTCGGCTACGAGCCGTACGCGCCCCTCGAAGCGCGCCGCGCCGCGATCGGCCGGTGGCGGTCGGTGCTGGATCCGCGGTGAGCTTCCTCCTGGCCGTTCTTCTCCTCGCGGCGCCGCCCCGCGACGTGGACGCGCACGCCGACCGATTCGCCGGCCTCTACGCGAACGCGGGCGGGCCGCGGCCGATCCACTTCGGCTGGCTGGACAACCTGGGTCGTGTGCCCCTGCTCGAGGTGCTGGGCGCGCGCGACGATCCGCTGCTCGTCGCGAACGTGCGGACCGCGGTCGAGCGGCTGCGCAGGGCCGGCGCCTCGATCGTCTTCCACGAGGACCCGGACGCGGGCCACCTGGTCGGCTTCGGACACGACGACGAGTTCGCGGGGTGGATCGCGGAACGGCGGCGCGATCCGTGGCCGAAGCGGGTCGCCCACGGCTTCTTGCGTCTCGACCAGGGTCGCCCTTCTGGCTCGAGGCGGCGCGTCTCTGGGGAAGGTGCTCGATCCCACGCCGGACCCGCAAGGTGGCCGAGGTGATCGTCCACCTCTCGGGGCGGCTCGTGGACCTCGACCAGCCGGTGGAGGTGCGGGTGAACGGGAAGCGCCGCTTCCAGGGAAAGGTGACGCGCGACGGCCTCGCGCTCCTCCGCCACGTCCGCGCCACCGGCGACCGCGGCCGCCTCGTGGCGTGCTCGCTGCGGCTCCCCGTGGGGTGATCGGCCCCCGGTCTCAGCGCAGACGCACAGCCGTTCCGCTCGCGGAGACCATGAGCATCCCGTTCTGCTGCCCAGGACCTCGTAGTCCAGGTCCAGGCCCACGACGGCGTTCGCGCCCAGGGCGGCCGCGCGCTCCGTGATCTCCTCTAGCGCGACCTGGCGCGCGCGGGTCAGCTCCTTCTCGTACGCCGCCGAGCGGCCACCCACGATGTCGCGGATCTGGGCGAAGAAGTCCCGGAAGATATTGGCCCCGAGGATCGCCTCGCCGGTCACGATCCCGAGGTAGGCCTCGATCGCGCGACCCTCGAGGCTCGGCGTGGTGGAGAGGATCATGGCTCCTCCTGGTCTCGTCTCTCGATCGTCCGACGGCCGACTCGCGCCAGATCGTAACCGTGAGAGACTCAGACGCCGGCGGTCACCACGCTCCCGCTCCCCGGGAGCGGCCTTGCTGCCGCCGCCTCCCGCTCGAGCGCGTTGCGGAACCGGAGATGACGCCGCCGCGTCCACTCCACCACCGGATGCCAGACCAGATGGGTCAGGCGGTGGCGGATCAGGAAGGCCCAGAGGCGGTTCGAGCGCTTGTAGAGGTAGCTCATCGCGAGGTACGGGAGCACCGCGTCCGCCGCGCGCGGGCGGCGGCGCCAGATCGACCGGTGCGAGAACATCCGCTCGTAGCAGCGCGCGTAGCCCGCCTCCAACGCGGCCGGCTCCATGAGTCGCGGCCGGAACACCGCGTGCGCGGTGTCGTAGCGGTCCCAGTCCCGATGCAGGATGCGCCCCTCCGCCTCCATCCGGCGGAAGAGCGGCATGCCCGGATAGGGCGTCAGGATATGGAAGGTCGCGCACTCGAGCCGCACCTCCTCGATCCAGTCGCACAGGCGGTCGAAGCAGTCGGGCCCGTCCTCGTCGAAGCCGAGCACGAAGCTGCCGTTCACCTGGATGCCACGCCGGTGGAAGAGCGCCACGCGCGCGGCGTACTCGTCGGCCCGCGGCGAGCGCTTGCGGGCGGCGGCGAGGTTCGCGTCCGAGAGCGACTCGAACCCGATGAACACGCCGGTGCAGCCCGCCCGCGCCATCTCGTCCACCAGCGAGGGGTCGTCCGTCACGTCCAGCGTGACCGCCGCGCTCCAGATCCTCCGGAGCGGCCGGAGGGCCCCGCAGAGCCGGCGCAGGTACGCCCGGTCGGAGCCGAGGTTGTTGTCCACGAAGACCGCATACGGCTCTCCCGTGGCCAGGAACTCCTCGACGACCTGCCCGACCCGCCGCTTCTGGTAGGGGAGCGCGAGGCCGTCCGTCGCCAGGTAGCAGAAACCGCACCGGTTGTGGCAACCCCGGGTGGCGATCAGGCTCGCGGTCGTGAGGAAGCTCCGGCGGTCCAGGAGGCGGCGGAGCGGCGGGGGTTCGTCCTCGTAGGGCTGCCGGTAGCTGCCTTCGTAGCGCGGTCGCAGGCGTCCGGCCGCGGCGTCGCGGAGGATCACGGGCCAGAGCTGCACCCCCTCCCCCACCGCCAGCGCGTCGGCGTGCGGCGCGGCCTCCTCGGGACAGGAGAGGACATGTAGCCCTCCCAGCACGACCAGGGCGCCCCGCTCCCGGTACCAACGAGCGAGCGCGTACGCGCGCCTCGCGAACGTCAGGTGCACGCTGATCCCGACGACCTCGGGGAACGGCTCGCGCGGCGGCGGGCCCTGAAGGAGGTTCTCGTCCCACCAGGTCACCGTCCAGTCGGGCGGCGTCGCCCCGGCGATGCTGGTCAGTGCGAGCGACGGGGTGAGCACGTGCTTGCCGAAGCTGGCCCGCGGGTCCTTGCGGTAGAAGGGGTTGACCAGGAGCGCGTGCCGCGGCGTGATCCGCGCGGGGCGCCAGGACTCGTCGAGCGCGGGAGCGTCGCGGAATGGGGCCGGCAGCCAGGACTGGTTCATGATGGGTTCCTCCGGGCTTTGACCGCGCCATGTTACTCTGTATTGCAGAGTTATCTACATGGAAGATGGCACACGGGCGGCCGGGCCGCCCCTGCGCCCCGGCTTGAACGCCCCGGGCCGGCCCGCTACGATTTGAACCGTGGTTCAAACCGCCGCCCCCCTCCCGGCCGGCCGCGCGCTCGAGCGCAGGCGCGAGATCCTGCGGGCGGCTTCGCTCGCCTTCCGCGCCCGGGGCTTCCACGCCGCGGGGATGCGCGAGATCGCCGACGCGCTCGGGATGACCGTCGGCAACCTCTACTACTACTTCGCCAGCAAGCAGGACCTCCTGGCCTTCTGCCAGGAGGACACGCTGCACCGCCTGCTCCAGCTCGTCCGCTGGGTCCGCGCCCGCGAGCTGCGCGCCGACGAGCGGCTCCGGCTGGTCGTGGTGGGCCACGTCTGCACGCTCAACGAGGCGACCCCGGGCTCGCTCGCGCACCTGGAGGTGGAGGCGCTCCCGCCGGCCGCGCGGCGACGGATCCTCGCCCGCCGCGACCGCTACCAGCGGGCGCTCCGCGACATCGTCGCCGAGGGGACCCGCGCGCGCGTCTTCCGCGCGGTCGATCCCCAGGTGGCCGCGCTGGCCCTCCTCGGCGCGGTGAACTGGACGGTCCGCTGGTTCCGTCCCGAGGGCCCGGCCACGCCCCGGGCCATCGGCGCCCAGATGGCCGAGCATCTCGTCCGCGGGCTGCTCGCGCCCGGCGTGGAGCTGCGTCTCTCGCGTCTCATGGTCCCGTGCTTTGCGGGTCTCGCCGACCCGCCCGAAATGGAGCAGCCATGATCGAAGAGAAGGTCACGATGACCCTCCGGGTGAACGGCGAGGACCGGACCGTGGTCTTCCCCGCGCACCACACGCTCCTCGAGGTGCTCCGCGAGGAGCTGGCGCTCACCGGCACCAAGCACGGGTGCGAGCTGGGTGAGTGCGGGACCTGCACCGTGCTAGTGGACGGGCAGCCCATCCTCTCCTGCCTCGCGCTCGCCGTCGAGATGAAGGAGCGCGCGATCGAGACCGTCGAGGGCCTCCAGCGGGGGAGCGCGCTCCACCCGCTGCAGGAGACCTTCGCCGATCTCGGAGCCGCCCAGTGCGGCTACTGCACGCCGGGCCTTCTCATGGCGGCGAAGGCGCTGCTCGCGTCGCATCCGCGGCCGACCCGCGAGGAGATCTGCGCGGCGCTGGCCGGAAACCTCTGCCGGTGCACCGGCTATCACAAGATCATCGAGGCCGTCGAGTGGGCCGCCGCGCTCGCCCGCGGCGAGGAGATGCGGCCGCCGCGGGCGGTCTTCCACGGCACGCCGGAGCCGGGCGAGGAGCGCCGCCATGGCTGATACGGTCACTCGCGAGGCGTCGCCCCCGACTGCGGCGCCGCGCGACGCGGCGCCGCGGCTGGTCGGCACGCCGTTCCGGCGCGTGGACGGCCTCGCCAAGGTCACCGGCCAGACCCGCTTCGCCGACGACCTCACGTTCCCGCGGATGGTCCACCTGAAGCTCCGCCGGAGCACGGTGCCGCACGCGCGCATCGTCCGGATCGACACCGCGCGCGCCGCCCGGCTCCCCGGCGTGCTCGGCTTCCTGACCGGCGCCGAGCTGCCGATCCCGTTCGGCATCCTCCCCGTCTCGCAGGACGAGCACGCGCTCGCCGTGGACAAGGTGCGGTTCGTGGGCGACCCGGTCGTCGCGGTCGCGGCGCTCACCGAGGACCAGGCCTCCGAGGCGGCGCTCGCGATCGACGTGGAGTACGAGGCGCTCGCGACCGTCGGGAGCGTGGCGGATGCGCTCGCCACCCCCGAGCCGCGCATCCACGAGTACGGCGACGAGGGGAACCTCCACAAGAAGGTCTCGCTCCGGTTCGGCGACGTGGAGGCCGGCTTCGCCGAGGCCGACCTCGTGCTCGAGGACGACTTCTTCTACGAGGGGAACACGCACCTGCCGATGGAGCAGCACGCGACCGTCGCCGTGCCGGAAGCCGACGGGCGGGTCGCGGTCTGGTCCTCGACGCAGACGCCGCACTACCTCCACCGCGCGCTCGCCAAGGTGCTCGAGCTGCCGCCCTCGCGCGTGCGCGTGATCGCGACCCCCAACGGCGGCGGCTTCGGCGGCAAGAGCGACCCGTTCAACCACGAGATCGCGGCCGCGAAGCTCGCCCTGAAACTGGGCCGGCCGGTGAAGGTCTGCCTCACCCGCGAGGAGGTCTTCTACTGCCACCGCGGCCGGCACCCGGTCCAGATGCGCCTCAAGACCGGCTTCAAGCGGGACGGCACGATCACCGCGCAGCACCTCCAGTCGGCGCTCGACGGCGGCGCCTACGGGAGCTACGGGGTCGCGAGCACCTACTACACCGGCGCGCTCCAGACCGTGACCTACCGCATCCCGCGCTACCGCTTCGACGGCGCGCGGGCCTTCACGAACAAGCCGCCGTGCGGGCCCAAGCGCGGGCACGGCACGCCGCAGCCGCGGTTCGCGTGGGAGGTCCACCTGGACAAGGCGGCCGAGCGGCTCGGGATCGACCCGGCCGACCTCCGGATGCGTCTCCTGGTCCCGCCGGGCCACGTCACCGCCAACTGGCTCCGGGTCCCGCACATCGCGCTCGGCCGGTGCCTCGAGGCCGTGGTCGCGGGCAGCGGATGGCGCGAGCGGCGCGGGAAGCTGCCGCCGGGGCGCGGGCTCGGGCTCGCCTGCGGCGCCTACCTCTGCGGAGCCGGGCTCCCGATCTACTGGAACCACATGCCGCAGTCGGGCGTGCAGCTCAAGCTGGACCGCGGCGGCGGGGTCGCGCTCTTCTGCGGCGAAACCGAGATCGGACAGGGCTCGGACAGCGTGGTCGCGGCGATCGTGGCCGAGGTGCTCGGGATCGACCTGCTCGACCTCCGCCTCTGCGTGGCCGACACCGATCTCACGCCGGTGGACCTGGGGAGCTATTCGTCGCGCGTGACGCTCATGTGCGGCCACGCCGCGAAGCAGGCGGCCGAGCGGGCGCGCGAGATCCTGGCGCGGGCCGCCGCGGAGAAGCTCGAGGTGCCCGTGGGTCGGCTGGTGTTCGCGGAGCGCCGCGTCTTCGACGCGCAGGACCCGGGGCACGGCCTCGGCTTCGCCGACGCCGTGCAGCTTGCCGAAGCGCGCTTCGGCACGATCGGGACGACCGGCTCCTACATCCCGCCGCGCGCGCCCGGGCGCTATCGCGGCGCGGGCGTCGGGCCGTCGCCGACCTACTCCTACAGCGCCGCGGTGATCGAGGTCGAGGTGGACGAACGGACCGGCCTCTACCGCGTGGTCCACGTCTGGATCGCGCACGACATCGGGCGCTCGATCAACCCCGTGCTCGTGCTCGGGCAGGTGGAAGGGAGCGTCTACATGGGGCTCGGCGAGGCCATGATGGAGGAATCGGCCTTCCGGCGCCTGCCGCGCGCGCGCTCGAACGCGCTGGTCCACAAGTTCCCGTCGCTGCTCGAATACAAGAGTCCGACCTTCCTCGAGATGCCGCCCGTCACGACGTACCTGATCGAGGACCCGGACCCGGTCGGACCGTTCGGCGCCAAGGAGGTGGGCCAGGGGCCGCTGCTCCCCGTGCCGCCGGCGCTGGCGAACGCGATCCACCACGCGGCGGGCGTGCGGATCGACCAGGTCCCGATCCAGCCCTGGATGATCCTGAAGGCGCTTGAGGAGAAACGGGCCGGGCGCGCCGGCCGCTTCGGGCCACGGGCCTTCCCGAAGATCGATTTCGGTCCGCCGCTCCAGGTGCCCACGCCGGAGGAGGGCGGCGACGGGCAGGCGCTGAACCCCGAGGCCGTGGGCGTGCGGAAGGGGACCGGCACGATGACCGAGCGCGAGAAACCCCTGGAGAAGCTCAAGCCATGATGCGCCTGCCGGCGTTCCGCTACCGCGCGGCGAAGACCGCCGAGGAGGCCGCCGCGATCCTGGCCGGCGAGGGACCCGCGGCGCGGGTCGTCGCGGGCGGGACCGATCTCTTCCCGAACCTGAAGCGCCGCCACCAGCGCGCCACGACCGTGGTCGGATTGCGCGCGGCGCGCGGGCTCCGCGGCCTCCGGGACGGGAACGGCTCGGGCACGACCATCGGCGCGATGACCACGCTGAGCGAGATCGCGGACAGCGGGCCGCTCCGCGCGCGGTACGGCGGCTTCGTCCAGGCCGTGCGGTCGATCTCGACGCCGATCCTCCGCAACATGGGGACGATCGGCGGGAACCTCTGCCTGGACACGCGCTGCACCTACTACAACCAGGACGAGGAGTGGCGGGAGTCCATCTCGTACTGCCTGAAGGAGGCGGGGCAGGTCTGCTGGGTTGCGCCCGGCTCCGCGCGCTGCTGGGCGGTCTCGAGCAGCGACGCCGCGCCCGCGCTCTGCGCGCTGGGCGCGAGCGTGCGGCTGGTCTCGCGCGCGGGGGAGCGGGTGATCCCCGTGGCCGAGCTCTTCCGGGACGACGGCATCGACTACCTCACGAAGCGGCCCGACGAGGTGCTCACGGAGGTGCGGCTCCCCGCGCCCGCCGACGGCGTCCGCTCGACCTACTGGAAGCTGCGCCGGCGCGGCTCGATCGACTTCCCGGTGCTGGGCGTCGCGGCCGTGCTCGGGCTCGACGCGCACGGGACGGTCACGCGCGCATCGATCTGGCTGAGCGGGGTCGGCTCCGCGCCCACGGAGGCCCGCGCGGCCGCGGAGCACCTGGTCGGAAAGGCGCCGACCGCGGAGGTCGTCGCCGAGGCCGCGCGCCTCGCCCGCGATCCGGCGACCCCGCTCGACAACACCGACTTCACGCTCCAGTGGCGGAAGCTGATGGTCGAGCGCTGGGTCGAGGGCGCGCTCCGCGAGCTGGCCGGGCTGCCGCTGACGGGTCCGATCGGGGGCTAGTGTCGGACGCCAAAGGCGGCCGCGGCGCGCGAGGCGCGCCGGTGGGGGGGCCGCGGACGGGCCAGGAAGGCCATCCCCCTCCGAAGGGCGCACGAAGTTCTGGCCACCGGCAGCCATCGTCGGCAGCTGGCCACTGGTCCGCGCCACTTATTCATGTTCATGTGGCCGATTCACACGGAGAAGCTTCCCCTGCAGGGATCCTGCCTTCAGTATCTCGTCATGGATTCGTTGAGCCTGCCCATCGAAGTCTAGGTCGGCCGTGCAGACGATGATCCCCTCGTGGGGCGGATTGTCGTGTCTGCGATGGAGGTAAGTGAAGTGCTTTCGGTTCAGAGTAAGGACTGCGCGGCGCTCACGGATCGAATAACCAAGCACTTCCTCGTCCGGGATGCGCTGATCCCCCTTCCCGGCTTCATTAGTGGTCAGGACATCATGGCCCAGGCTGCGCAGGGCTTCCACCACGGGTAATGGAAAGTTCTCATTGGCATAGAAGGCAGCCACTCGTCCTCAATCCGCCTCGTTCTCGCGAATCTCCCGGTCGATCTCGGGAAGGTGATTGCTCACGTAGTCCCACGCAATCACGAGATCGCTCCGACGGAGGGTCGGGAAGATTCTGAGAAGGTCCGGATCGGAACATCCAAGACGGCGGTACTGCTCCAGCGTCCAGACGGGGATCCTCGTCCGGACGATGCACGCCGCCCCGCCCGCAACAGCCGAATCGCGATCGATTCCTGGCCAGGTATCCGCGTCACCGATCTCGGGAGGTCCTGGTTCGTACCTGGGCAATCCAGGTCCTGCGGCCTCTGATAAGTAGTCGAGGACCTTCGCAAGTCGAATGACTGGAGTGAACTTCTTCGACTTCACCTCCGGCTTGAAGACGGGTGCGCGGCGTTCGAGCTTCCGTTCCTCCGGATTCACGAGGACCGTGTAGACGTCCCGAGCGAGGAGCCGATCGTTCGGTGCTGCAGCAAGGTCCGTGACGTGTTTGGAAAAAGGAGGATCCAAACTCAGCTCATGAATGAGAGTCATGTCCCTGAGCTTTCTTCAATCGCACCTCCCGCTTGGCGCTCTCAAGCTGAGAGTGCAAAGTCGTCAAGGTGGCAACCAAAGTCCCTAGCGTCTCACTCTCGACTTGGAAGGTCACTTCCTTCCCATTCGAGAGCACAAGAGAGACAAGCGCAACGGGGACGAGGTCGGAGACCTTTCCGTCTACCGAGAACACGCAGCGGAGATCAACGACGGATCCCACCTTGGAAACGGTTGGGACGAGGGCCAAAGCGTGGAGCCTCCTCTCCACCTGATCTGCGATTTCCTTCCATTTCTCCTGGATAACGGAGAAGAGCCGAACCGCATTGGATCGCTGCCCTGGCTCGCAGAGCCCCGAGGAGATCAGATCTTCGGCAATGGACTCAGGGCTGTCTTCGAGTACCTTCTCGTCGCTTTGAATCCACTGGAAGACGTTGATCACGAACTGGGAAGCCCTCTGTAGATCCGCTTGCTCGGCGCCTCCCTCCCGCAGGATTGCTGGCTGTTCCCTACGGGTCCTGGCGAGCAGGAGCTGGGCTCCAACGTCGACGGCCCGTCGCAGTGGCGCCTCATCCATGGAGAGGAGCAGTTTGAGATGCTCCTCGAAGTCCTTTCGTCTCTCGCCAAGTTCCAGGGTGTTGAAGAGCCGTGTCTTCATCGTTGACGAAGCCTCGGGGTTTCGGCATTCCTCGGCCGGCGGGAGGGAACAGCCCTCTGAGGCGCACGCATGCGAGACTGGATCGAACTATAGCCCACTAACAGAGTGGTCCTGGGCAGAATAGCCCGGGAAGGAAACTGTCCGAGACAGCGGGAATCCCACCTTCCGCACTCGAAGGACAGGGGGGCGCCCTCGCCACCAGTCCTCGTTGTGTCCCAAGAAGAGCAGCTCCGCCGCGGTCCTGGACTCCCGGGCAGAATGCAGCCAGCGCAACTTTCCTCACCTCACGTCCAGGGTCACCGCATTCGACACGCGGAAGATGCCCGGCGTCTCCTCGATGACCCCTTGCAGGGTGAGCTGCACGGGGACCGGGAGCCCGCCGGGGAGCGCGAGCGTCCAGGGCGCGCGCGAAGCGGGGATCGAGCCGCCGCAGAGCCCCAGGGCGAAGCTGTTCGCGAGGCTGAAGAGGCGCGGGTCCTGGGGCGCGAGCACGCACGGCGGGAAGGCCATGGTCCCCATGCCGAGCGGGAGCACGGTCGTGTCCGACGGGCCGGGGACGCCGATCATCCCGAACAGCAGGAACCCCGACGGCATCCCCGTCGTGGGAGGCTGCGCGATCGCCAGCGTCAGGGCCTGGCCGACCACGAGGCGAACCGTCCGCGGGGAGCCGTTGATCGTGAGCGTGTCGAAGGGCCCGCCCTGCCCCATCCCGACGTTCCCGTCGAGCGGCCCCGGGCGGCGGAGCTGGACGCCGTTCAGCGCCGACACGGGCTGCGACGGAGCCGCGAGGCCCGAGTGCACATTGAGCACTCCGGCCGTGACGTTCGCGATGAACACGGCGTGCGTGACGCCGAACTGGAGGCCGCCCGGGAAGTCGCCGCCGATCATCTGAGGCGCTTCCGTGCTCTCGTCCACGAGCACCCGGTTGCGGAGCGACGGGGCGAGCGGCAGCCAGGCATAGGCGATCACCTGATAGGCGCCGTTCTGGAGGTTCTCGAAGCGGAGGCAGGTCTCGACGACGCTCCTGGTCGCGCGGTAGTGGTCGAGGAGCGCCTCCAGGTCGCCCGCCGTCGCGGGGTGGTTTTCGTCGATGAGGAACGGGCCGCCGGCGTTCCGCATCCGGACCACGGTCGGGAGCCCGTCGACGTCGGTGAGCGGGTAGTAGACCCCCTCGTCGCCGCGAAGCGTGTTCCAGAGGCCCGCCCGGCCCGCGGCCGCGTAGCCGGAGGACGGCCCCGGACTGACGCTGAAGTGCAGGTTGAAGGACTGCCCGAAGGCGCAGGCGGAGAACGCGACGAGAACGAGGACGCGTGCGGTCTTCATGGTCGACCTCCAAGTGCCGGTCAGGGCGCCCCGACCGGCTTCGTCGCCCAGGCGATCACGATTCCCGAGAGCACCCCGCCGATCGCGAGGTCCGCCAACTGGACCATCGTGTACTTGAGGGGGAACCCGAACCAGTTCCAGTACGGGAGGTGGATCAGGATGCCGGCCGCCAGCGCGGCCATCAGGACGAAGCCGACGCGCCCGCCGAAGGTCAGCCCGCGCGTCTTGAGCACGAGCCCGGTCACGAGCAGGTTCCCGACCAGCAGGATGAGGTACTGGATGACGAGGGCCTTCGTGATGCCCTCGAACCCCTGCCGGTTGAACACCGCGAAGACCAGGGGACCCGCTTTCATCTGCGCCTCCACGGTCTTCTCCCAGTCCGCGGATGCCACCCCCGGAGGCGGGTTGGGATTGGGGGAGGCGTAGATCCCCGACTCGGGGGCGTTGGCCGAGAGCGCCTGCGCCACCGCGCCCTCGTTGGCGAACCTCTGGAGGTTCACGTTGTGCCACGAGAGCACCGCGTGAGAAACGAAGCCCCAGACGAAGAGCACGATCGCGCCCAGGACGCCGCCCTTGACCAGTGCGTTGCCCATGAGTCCTCCAACGGGTCCCTCGACCTCCTCGTCGATGTGGCGCGGATTCTATCCGCCGCGAGACGCGGGCGGCTATTGCGGCTCCGACCCCCCTCCCGCAAGAATGCCCTCCGCGGACCGGGGGCCAAGCGTCACGCGGAGGGACCGAGATGAAGACACGGGTCGCCTGTCTCTTTACGGCCGGGATGCTCGCGCTCCCAGCCCTCGCGCAGCCGGACGCGCGGAGCACGCTGGTCCGCATCTTCCCTCCTCCCGGGCGGAGCATCGCCGACGTGCTCGCGCTCGACCTCGACTTCACCGAGAACTTCGAGGACGGCGTGCCCGAGGCTCTGGTCTCCCGCGCCGAGCGCGCGCGGATCGACGCGCTCGGCTTCCGCGTCGAGGTCCTCCTCCCGGACCTCCGGGCCTTCACCGAGCGCGGGCTCGACCAGGGGCTGGCCGCCGGCATCGGGCTCGGGAGCATGGGCGGCTACTGCACGTACGCCGAGATCGTCCAGAAGCTGAACGAGTTCCGGACCCGCCACCCCAACCTCGTCTCGGCGCCCTTCAGCATCGGGACCTCGGTCGAGGGGCGGGCGCTCTGGACGATCCGGGTCTCCGACGCGCCCGATGCCCCCCAGGACCGCCCGCGCGTCTGGTTCGATTCCCTGCACCACGCGCGCGAGCCCCTCGCGGTGATGTGCCAGCTCTACTTCATCGATCACCTGCTCACGAGCCACGGGATCGATCCGTTCGTCACCGACCTGCTCGCCCGCCGCGAGCTGTACTTCACGCCCTGCGTGAACCCGGACGGCTACGTCTACAACCAGACCACGAACCCCGGCGGCGGAGGGCTCTGGCGCAAGAACCGCCGGAACAACGGGAACGGCACCTTCGGCGTCGATCTCAACCGCAACTACGGTTTCATGTGGGGCTTCGACAACACCGGCAGCTCGCCCACGCCCTCGAGCGAGGTCTACCGGGGTCCGTCGGCCTTCTCCGAGCCGGAGACACGCGCGACGCGGGACTTCCTCGCCACGATCCGGCCGCGGCTGAACCTCTGGATCTCCAACCACACCTACGCGCGCACGCTGCAATGGGCCTGGGGCTGGCAGACCGCGCTCGCCCCGAACGACGCGCTCCTGCGCGCGCTCGCGACCGACTTCGTCGCGGTCAACGGGCACACCGGGCTCCCGACCTCCGTGAACGGGCTCGTGAACGGCTGCACCCACGACTGGGGAGAAGGCGGTGCGGGCGGACTGCTCTCGTTCACGTTCGAGTTCGGCACGAGCTTCTGGCCGCCGACCGCGGACATCCTCCCCTCCTGCTTCGTGAACCTGGACGCGCACGTCCAGCCCGCCGCGGCGGCCGGGGCGTACCTGAGGCGGACCGCGCTGACCGTCACCGACGTCGGGAACGGCAACGGCTTCCTCGACCCGGGCGAGACCGGCCGCGTGACCTTCACGGTCCTGAACCACGGGCTCCAGGCCACGCCGCTGGCCGCCGTGGCCCGGCTCGTCACCGCCAGCGCCTGGGCGGTCCCGGGTCCGGGCGTGGACCTCGGGGTCGTCGCGTCGCGGGCTTCGGCGAACAACAACGCGAGCCCGCTCACGTTCACGGTCCCGGACTTCGCCACGCCTGGCAGCCGCGTCGGGCTCTCGCTCCGGATCACGACCGGGGACCTGACGCTGGTCGAGGACCTCTCGTTCGTGGTCGGAACGCCCGCGACGGTGTTCGCGGACGATTTCGAGGCGGACCGCGGCTGGACGGTGGGCGCGCCGGGCGACGACGCCACGAGCGGGCTCTGGGCGCGCGGCGACCCGAACCCGACCACGATCTACAGCGCCGCGTTCCCCGTGAACCCCGCCGACGACGCCACGCCGGGCGCCGGCGTGCGCTGCTTCGTGACCGGGAACGCCGCCACGACGGACCCGCGGCAGGACGACGTGGACAACGGCCGCACCTCGCTGGTCTCCCCGGTCTTCGACCTGGCCGGGAAGCGCTGGAGCTGGGTCGAGCTCCGGAGCTGGTACGTGGACCTCGGCGTCGCCGACGACGCGCTCCAGACGTGGCTCTCGAGCGACGGCGGCGCCAACTGGACGCCGGGCTGGTCCACGGTCGCGACGGAGAACCGGTGGCTCAGGCGCGACCTCCGCGTGCGCGACCACGTGCGGAACACCGCGAGCACGCGGTTCAAGATCGTGGCGCGGGACGCGCCGGAGAACTCGATCTGCGAGGCGGCGGTGGACGACTTCCTGGTGCGCTGGTACGACGACGGCGTCTCGTTCACGACCTCGGGCGCGCCGAGGGTCGGATCGACGGTGACCTTGCAGGTGACGTCGGCGCGCGACCCGGGCCAGCCCTACGCGATGGGGGTCTCCTTCTCGACCGCGCCGGGGCTCCCGATCGGCGAGGGGCGGACGCTGGAGCTGACTCCGGACGCGCTCTTCTTCCTGGCCTTCGGCCTGCCGGCGACCTTCCAGAACTGGGTCGGGACGCTCGATGCGTCGGGCCGGGCGGTGCCCGCGCCGGCGTTCGCGATCCCGGGCGAGCCGGCGCTGGCCGGCCTCGCGCCCGCCTTCGCGTTCGTGACCCTGCACCCGGCGGCCCCGAGCGGGATCGAGAACTTCTCCGACTCCGTGAGGCTCACGATCGTTCCCTGACGGCGCGCGCGCGGTTGTAGACCCCGGCCTGCCCGGCATGGCGGATCGAGTTCACCTACGTTGACATCTTGATGTCTAGGGCCATACTCTTTGACTCATGGCCAGGACCACCTTGACGATCAACGACGACCTGCTGCGACAACTACGGAAGCGGGCCGCCGATGAAGGCAGGCCGTTGAAGGAGCTGGTGAACCGGCTTCTGCGGGATGCCCTTCGACCGCCGGCCCGGAAGCCCTTCAAGCTCCGATGGCGCACCGAACGAGGCAAGGTGCAACCGGGAGTCCGTCTCGACGACCGGGACGCCCTCTTCGATCTGATGGAGGGGCGTTGAGCCGGGCGATCGACACGAACGTCCTGGTCTACGCGCGAAGAGCGGAAACGGCACAGCACGGCCAGGCGTTGTCTCTCCTCCGGACTCTGGCCGAGGGCGCCGAGCCTTGGGGGCTGCCCTGGCCTTGCGTCTACGAGTTCCTGCGGGTCGTGACGCACCCCCGCGTATTCCATCCTCCGACGCCTCTGGGCTCCGTCCTGGAAGACCTCCGGGCGCTCCAGGAGTCTCCTTCGGTCCGCATGCTTCGAGAGACGGATCGTCATGCCGAGGTCATGGAACGGGTCCTGCACTCCACCAGCGTCTCCGGCAACCTCATCCACGATGCCCATATCGTGGCCCTGCTCCTCGAGCACGGGTTCGACGAGATCGTCAGCGCCGACAGCGACCTCCGGAGGTTCCCGGGAATCCGTGTCACGAACCCATTCGGGCCTTGAGCAGCCGCGCGCCAGGCCGCCCGCCGGTCGCGCCTCGCGCCGGCCGGGTGTTGACCGGAGCGGGCCTCCGGCATTAGTCACTGAAGGGTGAGAACCACGACCGGCGACGGCAGCGGGCCCGGCCTCCCCCCTGAGCTCGAGGAGCGGCTCGCGTCCGCGCGGTCGCGCCTCCTCGTGCTCGACTACGACGGCACGCTCGCGCCCGTCCGCCTCGAGCGCGACCGCGCGCGGCCGGTCCCCGGCGTCGCCGTCACTCTGCGCTCGATCGCCGCACGTCCGGGGAACCGGGTCGCGGTGGTCTCGGGTCGCCGCGTGGAGGAGCTGGCCCGCCTCCTGTTCGATCGCGATCCACCCGACCCGATCCCGCTCATCGGCGAGCACGGCTGGGAGCGACTCGTCCGCGGCGAGGTGATCCCCCGGCCCCTCCCGGTTCCAGTTGCCCGGGCGCTGGAGGACTGCGCCCGCTCGGCCGCCGCGCGCGGATGGGACGCGCGGCTCGAACGCAAGCGGTCCGCGATCATGCTGCACACGCGCGGCCTCCCCGACGCGGAGGCGCGGGCGCTGGAAGCGGCCGCCTGGGAGCTGTGGACGGCCTGGGCTTCGGGCCGGGGCCTGCGCGTGGAGCGCATGGACGGCGGGGTGGAGGCACGCCCGGCGGGAACCGACAAGGGCTCGGTGACCCTCGAACTGCTCGAGGAAGCGGGCCCCGAGACGCTCGCGGTCTACGTGGGCGACGACGTCACGGATGAGGACGCCTTTGTCGCGCTGCGCGGGCGCGGCTTCGGGCTCCGCGTCGCGCGCCTCCCCCGCGAGACGGCGGCCACCGGCTCCTTCGCGTCCTGCGAGGAGCTGGCCGCCTGGCTCGCGCGATGGCCGGGAGCGACGGCGGCGCGGCCGGAGGGAGAGACCCGGTGAGCCGGGTGATCGTCGTCTCCAACCGGCTCCCCGATCTGGAGGACGACGCCGGCGGACACGGCGTGCCCGGGGTTCCGGCGGGCGGCCTCGCGTCGGCGATGTTCGCGGCTCTCCGCGGCACCCGGAGCCCGATCTGGTTCGGCTGGAACGGGCGGACCCGGAGCGAGACCACGGGGTCGGCGCTCACCGTGCGCACCGCCGCGGGCGTGCGGCTGATCGGGATGCCCCTCACCACCTCCGAGGTGGAACACTACTACCACGGCTTCGCGAACTCGGCGCTCTGGCCCCTCTTCCACTGCTTCACGGGGCGCGTCCAGCTCGATCTCGAGGACGAGCTGTCCTACCGGCGCGTGCAGCGCCGGTTCGCGGTCGCGCTGCTCCGGCTGCTCCGGCCGGATGACCTCGTGTGGGTCAACGACTATCACCTGTTGCTGCTCGCGCGCGAGCTCCGGGCGCGGGGCTGGCGCGGCGCCACCGGGTTCTTCCTCCACGTCCCCTTCCCCCCGCGCGACCTCTTCCGCGTGCTCCCCGACCCGAAGGGGTTCCTGGAGGGGATGCTCGACTACGACCTCGTCGGCTTCCACGTGCGCGACTTCCTGGACAACTACGTCCAGGCCTCCACGGGGGAGGCGGGCGCGCGCCACCGGAAGGACGAGCTGCGCTTCGGCGACCGGGTGCAGCGCGTGGGCGTCTTCCCGGTCGGGATCGATCCGGAGCCCTTCCGGCCCGCGAGGGACGGGACCGAAGGGCCCGAGCCCTCCTCGATGGTGCGCGCCGCGCGCGGCCGCCGCGTGGTCCTCGGCGTGGACCGGCTGGACTACACCAAGGGGATCCCCGAGCGGATGCTGGCCTTCGAGCAGCTGCTCCGGACCCGGCCGCGCTGGCGGCGGGAAGTGACGCTCGTGCAGATCGCCGCGCCGAGCCGCACGCGGGTCCGGTCGTACCTCGAGCACAAGAAGGAGATCGACGAGCTGGTCGGCCGTCTGAACGGCGAGCTGGCCGAGGAGGATTGGATCCCCATCCGCTACTTCTACCGCGCTTATCCCCGCGAGGTGCTGGCGCGGAACTACCGCGACGCCGACGTCGGGCTGGTCACGCCGCTCCGCGACGGCATGAACCTCGTGGCCAAGGAGTTCATCGCGGCGCAGACGAACGAGGATCCGGGCGTCCTGGTGCTCAGCCGCTTCGCGGGCGCCGCCGAGGAGCTGCCCGAGGCCGTGATCGTGAACCCCTACGTGCCGGCGGACACCGTCCGCGGCCTGGAGCAGGCGCTCTCGATGAGCCTCCCGGAGCGCCGCAACCGGCACAAGGCGCTGCTCGCGCGGGTGCTCCGGGGCACGGCCGACGACTGGGCCCGCCGGTTCCTGGCCGCGCTCCGCTCCAGCGGCCGCGCCCGCCCCGTCCAGGGCCGCCTCTCGCGGCTGTTCCTGGGGTGAGAAAAGGCGTCAATTCCGCTCGGCGGCGCGCTCGTCCAGGGAGTCCAGCGCCTCGCGGACCGCGGTCGTGTCGTCCTCCTCGGGCGCCACCTCCAGGTAGCGCAGGAGGTCCCGCCGCGCCTCCTCCACCCGGTGCATCCTCAGGTGGAGGAAGCCCCGGTCGCGGAGCTCGCCCGGCAGCTCGGGGCTGAGCGCGAGGATGCGCTCGGTCGCGGCCAGCGCCCGCTCGCCGTCCCCGCCCTTGAGGTAGATGGCCTTGAGGTTGTTCAGCATGCGCACGAGCATCGCGCGCGTCGGGCACGGACGGAGGTAAGGATCGAGCGTGGCGCCGGGCGCGAAGGTGCGGAGGATCTTCTCCACGTCCGCGAGCGGGAGGAAGCGCCCGCCGTCGAAGGGATCGAGGTAGAG
>Ga0187892_10001983_pt1 | contig 43618 bp, 38 predicted proteins | sample MA1701073metaG_FD_139345 | JGI IMG/M metagenome (GOLD analysis project Ga0187892, IMG submission 139345) | Bio-ooze microbial communities from a basaltic lava cave in the Kipuka Kanohina Cave System on the Island of Hawaii, USA - MA170107-3 metaG ... | reverse complement strand
GTCTCCAGCCCGGGCTTTGCCTCGACGTGTTCTCAACACGACTCCGGCAAAGCCCGGGCTGGCTCCTTGCGGCTGGCACGGTTCGGCCACTTTCGGCTCACGGTTCATGAATAGTCCAGGCTAGCCTCGCTCCCACTCCTCGAGCCGCCGGTAGAGCGTGCGCAGGCTCACCCCCAGCAGGGCGGCCGCCCGGCGCTTGTCGCCGCGCGTGTGCGCCAGCGTCGCCTCGATGAGCTTCCGCTCCACGGCCGCGAGCGTCATGCCGACGCTCACCGACAGCGTCGAGCGGGGCTCGGCCTCGCCACGCAGCGCGACGGGCAGGCTCTCCACGTCGAGCGGCCTCCGGCCGCGCGCCGTCGAGACCATGCCATCCACCACGTTCCGCAGCTCGCTCACGTTGCCCGGCCAGTCGTGCCGCGCCATCCGGTCGAGCACGCCCATCGTCACGCCCGGGACGCGCCGGCCGTGCCCGCGGTTCGCGGCGCGCACGAGCTCCTCCACGAGAAGCGGCAGGTCGTCGCGCCGCTCGCGCAGCGGCGGCAGGTGCACGCGCGTGGTGGCGAGCAGGTGGTAGAGGTCGTCGCGGAACTGGCCCGCGCGCACGCGCCGCGCCAGCTCGCCGTCGCACGCGGCGATCAGGCGGACGTCGGCGCGCCGGAGCCGCCCGCCGCCCGTGCGCTCGAACGCGCGCTCCTGGAGGAGCCGCGGGAGCCTGGCCTGCGCCGGGAGCGGGACGCGGTCCACCTCGTCCAGGAACAGCGTGCCGCCGTCGGCTCGCTCGACCGCGCCTGCGGCGCCTGCGGCCTCCGAGCCGAACAGCTCGGTCTCGAGCACGTTCCCGGGCAGCGTGCCGCAGCGCACGCGCTCGAAGCGCCGCTCGCGCCGCGGCCCGAGCTGGTGGAGCGCGCGCGCCGCCACGCCCTTGCCCGCGCCCGGCTCGCCCTCGAGCAGCACCGGGGCGCGCGTGGCGGCCAGCCGCACGATCTGGTCCCGCACGCGCTGGATCGCGCGCGAGCGGCCCGTGAGCGCCTTGAGCCCGGCGTGGCGCTCGAGCCGGTCCTCCATCTCGACGACTCGCTGCGCCAGCCGCTGGTGGCCGAGCCCGAGCCGCAGGGTCGCCAGCAGCTTGTCGCGGTCGAGCGGCTCGAGCTGGTAGTCGTAGGCCCCGCGCCGCACCGCCTCGAGCGCCAGCGCGCGCGTCCCCGGCGTGGCGACCACCACCGCGCACAGCGTCCGCTCGAGCCCGCGCGCCCGGTCCAGCACCGCCAGGCTGTCGAGCCGCGGCGCGCGCGCCGCGCACACGACGCAGTCCACCGGCTCGCGCTCGAGCGCATTGAGCGCCGACTCCGTGTCGCGCACCGCGACGCTGTCGAAGCCGTGCGCGCCCAGGAAGCCCGCAAGCGCGCGCGCCGCCTCCACGCCCGGCAGCGCGATCAGGACGCGGGGGTGCGCCTCGGCCATGCCGCCGCGGGGAGCGTCCGCCTCACGCGCCCCGGACCGCCGCCAGGGCCCGCTCCGGGCTCGGCACCTGGTCCATGGCGTCCAGGTCCTCGGCGATCTCGCGGTAGGCGAGCCGCCCGTCGCGCCCCACCACGAACGTGGCGCGGGCGCTGTAGCCCGCCTCGGTCAGGAGCACCCCGTAGGCCCTCGAGGCCTCGTGCTTCCAGTCCGAGAGCAACGGGAACGTGAGCCCGAGCGATCGCGCGAACGCGGCGTTCGCGTGGTGACTGTCCACGCTCACGCCGTAGACCACGGCGCCCGCCGCCTCGAAAGTGGGGACCAGCCGCTGGATGTCGGGCAGCTGATGGCTGCACACGTTCGTGAACGCGAGCGGGAAGAACACCAGGACCACCGCGCTCTGCCCGCGATGCTCGGACAGCGTGAACCAGGTGCCCCCCGGCCCCTTGAGCCGGAACTCGGGTGCCGTCTGGCCGACCTCGGGGACCGTCTGGGTGGTCATCACGGGCGCTCCTGCGCGGCGGCGCGGATGGATCGCGGGCCGGTCATCATCGCCCGCGGCGCGGCGGGCGTCCAGCGGTCAGCGCCGCGACGTCACGCGCATCACGTCCTGGCTGATCGCGGCCAGCTCGAGCAGCGAGCGAGCGCCCTTGTCGCGCTCCCAGCGCGTGGCCAGCTCCACGAACACGCGCGCGGTCATGCGCGTGTCGCCGAGCGCGCGATGCGCGGTCTCGCCCGCGACCCCGAGCTTCTGCGCCAGCGGTCCGAGCGAGTTGCTCCCGGTGCCGAACAGCCCGCGCGCGAGCCCGAGCGTGTCCACGACCGGATTGAGGAGCGGCGGGGCGCCGGCGTCGCGGAAGAGCTGGAGCAGGAACGGCAGGTCGAACGGCGCGTTGTGGAAGACGAGCGGCAGGTCGCCGCACGCCTCGCGCAGGAGACGGCCCACCTCGGGGCCGTTCGGCGCGCCCGCGACCATCTCGTCGCGGATGCCGTGCACGCGCGTGGCGTCGGGCGGGATCGGCCGGCCCGGGTTCACGAGCGTGCTCCACTCCTCGCCGAGCGCTCCGTCCACCACCGCGACGCGCGCCACCTCCACCAGGCGGTGCCCCTCGACGGGGCTCATGCCCGTGGTCTCGGTGTCGAGCGCGAGGACGGTGCGTCCGGTGAGGATGCTCATGCGTTTCCCCGTGGCGTGGCGGGACGCGACCCTACTCGTAGACGGTGTGGCGCAGGGTCTCCGCGGGCCGCTCGGGGTCGAACCATACGCCCGCGAGCCGCGGTCCGCCGAACTGGCCCGGGTTCACCACCGGCGTGCGGCCGACCCGGTCGCGCCACGCGCCCGAGACGCGCGGCGACTCGTGGATGTGGCCCGACAGGACGAGCCGCGGCTGGTGCGTCTCGACGAACGCGCGGATCGCGCGCGAGCCCACGTGCTGCCGCGTGGCGATCACGTCGCAGGCGGTGTCGCGCGGCGGCGAATGGAGCACGTACACGGTCCCGCCCGGCGGCGAGAGCGCCGCCAGGCCGGCGAGCGCCTCCGCGATCGTGGGCGAGCGGTGCTCGGGCTCGAAGCGGAACTCGCGCACGCCGTCGGGGCCCGAGCGCCAGCCCTGGAGCCGGGCCGGGCTCTCGGCCCCGCCGTCCTCCCAGCGCTCCCAGTCCTTGATTGCGAACGGCGTGATGGGGACCCACGACAGGCCCGCCACCGGCACGCCGTCCACGTGCACGAGCCGCCCGTGCAGCGAGCGCCACAGCTCGCCGTCGTGGCGGTCGAGCACGTCGTGGTTCGCGGCCCAGTCGTCGTTACCCATGAGCAGCACGAGCTCGACGCCGGGCGCGGCCTCGCCCAGCCGGCGCGCGAACTCGACGAAGAAGCCCTCGAGGAACACGCGCTGCCGCTCCAGGCCGGGGCCGCCGGTGGCGTGCGGCGCCAGGTCCCCTCCCACGACGACGGCCCGTGGCTTCCGCTCGGCGGCGGCGGCGACCACCTGCTCGTAGAGTTCGCCCGAGCCGTGCAGATCGGACGTGAAGAACCATTCGGGCACCGGGCCTCCGGCGGGTGTGGCCCACGCAGCGCGGTCGCAGGCTACCGAATGCGGTCCCGGGCGCTCAACCCGGAAGCGCGCCCGCGCGACGTCAGCGAGTGGTCAGGGATCGCGTTCGCGCGGGGCGCCGGGGCCCGTTCCGCTTGCAACGCCGCGGAAGCCTCCGGATACTCTTCCGCTCGGCGCGGTCGCGCCTTCGACCTCACACGGGTGGCCCCCCGCCCGGCCTCACCCCGAACCCGGATCCCCGCCATGCACCTGCCGTCCCGCGCGGTCGTCGCCGCCGCGCTGCCGCTGCTCGCGTCGCTCGCCCTGCTCCCGCTCTCCGCCGAGACCGCGCCGCGGCCGCCGGCCCGCGCCTCGCTCCAGAACCCCGACTTCGAGCGCGCCGTGTCCGGCCACCACTGGATGCCGGCCGGCTGGGACACCTCGCGCGCCGACCTGCCCACGGTGTTCTTCGGGCGCGACTCGTTCCTCGTGCACAGCGGGAAGTTCGCGGTCAGCGTCGCGAACATGAGCAACGCGTTCCCGATGGGTCACAACTGGAACCAGACGCGGCTCGTGGGCCCCGAGCTGTGGGGTAAGCGCGCCACGTTCCGGGTGTGGGCCCGCAACAACGGCGTCGAGGGTCGCGCCTACCTGCTGATCCAGGCCTACCACGACACCGCCTCGCGCATGGGCGTGATCTGGAACGTGGACCACGACGAGGCGCTGAAGCGGCTCGGCATCAACAAGATCGACGACCCGCTCATGGACCTGGCCTGGAAGCGCACGCAGTTCAGCGAGCCGCTCACGGAGTGGGTGCCGCGCGAGGCCAGCATCGTGGTGCCCCATGGCACGAACGTGCTGTTCGTGCGCTGCGGCCTGTTCGGCACCGGCCAGGTGCTGTTCGACGACGCGTCGCTCACGTTCTCGTCCGCGCCGCCGGCCCCGCGCGCCGAGCGCGGCGTGAACCTGTTCGCCGACCCGGGCTTCGAGGAGGGCGCGCTGGCGTGGGACCTCTCGGTCCCGCCCTACGAGGGCGCGCGCCTCGACCTCGACAGCACGGTCGCGCACGGCGGCCGCCACAGCGTGCGGTTGAGCAACTTCTGGGACGGCGTCGTGGAGACGCGCATGGGCGTGGGCCAGCCGTTCCCCGGGCGCGCGCTGCGCGGCCAGCGCGTGCGCGTGTCCGCGTGGCTCAAGGCGGACTCGCTGCGCACGGTGGCGTACACCAAGATCTACGCGCACGGCATGAAGACGCGGGTGACCCAGTCGCCGTCCTCGGCGCCGGTCTCGGGCAACGACGACTGGCGCGAGGTGTCCACGTTCCTCGACGTGCCGGAGGACGCCGAGATGGTGTGGGCGCATGTCATCACGCTCGCGCCGTCGGAGGGCAGGGTGTGGATCGACGACGCGAAGTTCGAGGTGAGCGGTCCCGCCGGGGGCGCGACGAAGGCGGTGAAGCCCGCGCCGGCCCCGAAGCCGGCGCCCAAGGCCGGCTCGCGCTGACCGGCGCGGGGGCGCGGGGCGAGGCCGCACCCGCTTCCCGCCGCACTCGCAGGCGGTTGCGAGCCGGGTCTTGACACCCCGGGGGTGACGGCACAGAATTCGTTCAGCAGCCGGGCAGAAAGACCTCCTTGGCAGGGAGCTTTCCGACCTGGACCGGGGATCCCGTTCGCTGCACGGGGCCCGTTCCGAGACCGAAACGCGGGTTTCACGAGCGAGGTGAGCCGCGTCCGGCCGAGGGACCGCGCGGAACAGGGGCTGCTGGGTCTCCGCTTCACCGGCCCTGGGTGAAACCCTCGCGGCAGACCGCTCGAGGCCCCCCCTCCATTCCTGCGGGCGCGGCATCCGTGCCGCCCGGGGCCCGCCGCAACGCGCATTCGTGCTGGTCTTGGCGCGCGGTTCACGGCAGACTCGCGCGCCTCATCCGCCCGCGCCGCCGGCCCGCCACGCTCCCGGGGACGCGGCTCCGGCCCGTCGCCGCTCTCGCAGCCCGACCCGAGGAGCCCCCGCGCATGGCCACCCTCGCCGCCACTGCCGCGCCCTCCGCGCTTGAGAAGCACCCGTCGGGGCTCTACGTGCTGTTCGCCACCGAGATGTGGGAGCGCTTCAGCTTCTACACCATGCTGGCGATGTTCACGCTCTACCTGCGCGACGCGACCGGCCAGGGCTTCGCGTGGACCTCGGACCGCGCCACGGGCCTGTACGCGAACTACCTGATGTTCGTGTACGCGAGCCCCCTGATCGGCGGCTGGATCGCAGACAAGGGCCTGGGCTACCGCCGCGCGGTGATGATCGGCGGCCTGTTCTTCATGGCCGGCCACCTGCTGCTCTCGATCCGCTCGGAGCTCGTCGTCTACCTGGCGCTCGCCTGCCTCGTCATCGGCAACGGGTTCTTCAAGCCCAACGTCTCGACCATGGTGGGCAACCTCTACCCCGAGGGCAGCCATCTCAAGGACCGCGCTTACAACATCTTCTACATGGGCATCAACGTCGGCGCGTTCCTGGCGCCGGTCGTGGCCGAGTTCGTGAAGACGCGGTTCGGCTTCCACCCCGCGTTCGCCGTGGCCGCGGGCGGCATGGTGATCTCGGTGCTCATCCTGTGGCGCTTCCAGCGGCACCTGCTCGGCACCGACCACGTGAAGCACGCCGGACCCGCGGCCGCCGCCGCGGGTGCCCCCACCCACGCGCCGCAGCCGATCGACGCCGTGCCCGCGTCGCGGCGGGTGGGCGCGCTCATCGTCATCTACCTCATCGTGATCGTGTTCTGGATGGTGTTCCACCAGAACGGCTCAACGCTCACCTACTGGGCCAACGAGAACACGGCCTGGAACGTGACCGGCATCATCTCGAACGCCATCAACCCGGCCTGGGTCATCCTGCTCACGTTCCCGCTCGTGGCCGTGTGGCGGGTGCTCGACCGGCGGGGCCGCGAGCCCTCGACGCCGATGAAGATGCTGTTCGGCATGCTGGCCACCGCGCTCGCGTTCCTGGTCATGTTCTTCGCCGCCAAGTCCGGCGAGGCCTCGGTCGTCGGGACCGACCCCTACGCCTACCGCGTCTCGCCGCTGTGGCTGCTCGGGGCCTACGGCGTGCTGACGCTGGGCGAGCTGATGCTCTCGCCCATGGGGCTCTCGCTCGTCTCCAAGGTGGCGCCGCGCCACCTGCGCGGCCTCATGATGGGCGGCTGGTTCGTGGCCACCGCGATCGGCAACAAGCTCACGCAGATCGGCCAGCTCTGGGACGACATGCCGCACTCGACCTTCTGGCTGCTGCTCTCCGGCTGCGCGGTGCTCATGGCCCTCGTGCTGGCCGTGCTCCTCAAGCCGCTCAAGAAGGCGATGCCGGGGGCCTGACCGCCGCGTGCCGCGCCGGCCGCGGGACGGGGGCGCGCCGCTTCAGTGCCAGCGCCGGAAACGCAGGAACAGCCAGGTGGCGAGCCCGGTCGCGAGCATGAGGCCGATCGCGTACCACTCGCTGTAGGCCCACTCGTACTCCGGCAGCCTGAAGTTCATGCCGTAGTAGCTCGTCACCACCGTGAGCGGCAGGCCGATCGTGGCGATCACGGTGAGCCGGCGGATGACCTCGTTCGTACGGTTGGAGACCGCCGAGAGGTGGAGCTCGAGCACCGAGGCGATCTCGTCCCGGAACGAATCCAGCAGGTCGGACACGCGCGCGAGCCGGTCGTAGACGTCGCGCAGGTAGGGCCGTAGGTCGGCCGGGATCGTGCGCAGCTCGTCGCGGGTGAGCGCGAGCAGCGTGTCGCGCTGCGGGCCGACGATGCGGCGGAGCGCGCTCGTGGCGCGCTTCACGCGCAGGATGCGTGCGAGCATCGCCCGCGAGCTGTGGCGGAACACCTCCTCCTCGAGCCGGTCCACCTCCTCCGCGAGCTGGTCCACGAGCGGCAGGTAGTGGTCCACCAGCACGTCGAGCAGGAAGTGCATGAGCTGCGCGGGACTGCGCGCGAGCAGCGCCGGACGCTTGAGCAGCGTCTCGGCCGCGGCGGCCACCGAGCGGGTCGCGCCATCGTGGTAGGTGACGATCCAGCGCTCGCCCACCACGATGTCCACCTCGCGCAGGGACGGGCGGTCCTGCGGCGCGTCCCAGCGGGCCGAGTGCACGACCACGTAGGTGTAGTCGTGATAGTCGTCGAGCTTCGGCCGGTTCACCTGCATCACCAGGTCCTCGATGACCAGCGGATGGATGCTGCACGGCCCGAGCGAGTCGCGCACGGTGGGCTCGTCCTCCCCCTCGAAGTCGATCCACACGTTGCCGCCGCCGTCGCGTACCACCGCGTGCGCCCCCGCGAGCGTGGCCTCGCGCGCGCCCGCCGGGTCCGCGATCCAGGCGCGGATCACCGGCGCACCCGCCCGCGCGCCACGCCGAGCGTCAGCCGGCACGTGGCCGCGTGGATGCGCACCGTGTCCTCGAGCCGCCGCGCGTAGCCGCCGCCGAGCGTGGTCGCGATCGGGATGCCGCGCTCGGCGCAGCCCTCGAGCACCGCACGGTCGCGCTCCTCGAGGCCCTCGAACGTGAGCGCGAGCCCGCCGAGCTGGTCGTCGCGGAACGGGTCGGCGCCCGCCTGGTAGAGCACGAGCTCCGGCCGGAACGCCCACACCTGTTCGAGCGCCGGTGCGAGCGCGGCCAGGTAGGCCTCGTCGCCGGTGCCGTCGGCGAGCCCCACGTCGAGGTTGCTCCTCGCCTTGGGGATCGGGTAGTTCAGCTCCTGGTGCAGCGAGAGCGTGAACACCTGGTCGTCGCCCTCGAAGATGTCCGCGGTGCCGTTCCCCTGGTGCACGTCCAGGTCCACCACCGCCACGCGGTGGACGAGGCCCTCGCGCAGCACGACGCGCGCCGCGACCGCGAGGTCGTTCACGTAGCAGAAGCCCTCGGCGTGCCCGGCGTGCGCGTGGTGGAGCCCGCCACCCAGGTGGGCGGCGGCGCCGTGCGCGAGCGCGAGTCGTGCGGCGAGCGTCGTGCCCGAGGCGGCCAGCGAAAACGCCTCGACGATCTCGTGCGTGAGGGGCAGCTCGCTGTACTGCGTTCGCGGTGTCCAGCGGAGCGCGTCGAGGTCGTCCAGGTACGCGGGCTCGTGCGCGTGCCCGAGCAGCGCGCGGGTCGCGGGTGGCGGCTCGTGCCCGGCCGTGTCCGCCAGGTCTCCCGAATCCACGAGCGCGCGCGCCACGGCCGCGTACTTGGCGGTGGGGAAGACGTGCGTGCCGATGTCGCAGCCGTAGCGCGGCGACCACACCACGGGCGTGGGGCTGGGCATGTGGCACAGGGTGCCACCCGGCGCGCGGCCGTGGCAAAGCGGGGACAAGTCGCGCGCGGCGTTTCCGGTATCATCGTCGTCCGCATGTCCCGCGCCACCCCGACGCAAGCGTTCCGCGCGCTCGAGCGCCGGCTGCTCGCCCGCCGAGCCGCGGAGCTGGGGCTCCGGCTGTGGCTCGTCACCGCCACGCTCGCCGCGTGCGTGGCGGCGTTCACCTACTGGCAGGTGCGCGTGCCGCTGGACGGCGCCCGCCGGCATGGCGGCGTGCCCGCCGCGACCCGGCGGCTCGCGACGGTGCTGGGCGCGTTCGCGCTCGCAGGCGGAGCGCTCGCGGCGTGGCGGCGGCGCTCGCTCGCGAGCGCACCACCCGGGCCCGAGTGGCTGGCGCTCCCGCTGGAGCCCGCGCGGATCGAGCGGCACCTGGACGCCGAGGCCCGCCTGCCCGCGCTCGGCGCGGTCGTCCCCGCGGCCGCGGCGTGCCTGGCGGGCGTGGGGCTCCTCCCGGTCTGGGCGCTCGCGCTCCTCGCGCTCGGCTTCGCGCTGGCGCTGGCACTCGCCACCCGGCTCGCCTGCGCGCTCGTGCTCCTCGCCGCCGCGCGAGCCGCGGGTCCCGCCGCGCGGCTGCCGGCGGCGTGGCGCGCGCTCGTCTCGGTGCGCTCGCCGGCCGCTGCGCGCCGGCTCTTGCCCGCGCGCTTCCGCACCGAGTCCCCCGCGCGCGCGCTCGCGCGGCTCGACCGCGCGGTGTCGCTGCGCGCCGGCCCGCCGCGCGCGCGGCTCGCGCTCGCGGGTGGCGCGCTCGCGGCCGGCCTCGCCGCGTGGCCCGCGGTGGGCGAGCCGTTCCAGGCCCGCGCGCTGGCCTTCGCCGCGTTCGCGCTCGCCTGCGCCGAGATGGGCGCGTGGGCGGCGTGGCGCGCGGCCGGCGATCCGCCCGCCGCGGTCCGACCGCTGCCGCTCTCGCTCGGCGACGCGTGGCGCGCGCGCGCGGGAGCGCTCGCCGCGCTGCTCGGCGCCGTGCTCGTGACGCACGCGCTCGCCGCCGCGCCGCTCCCGCCGCTCGCCCGGCTCGGGCTCCCGCTCGCCTGGGCGCTGCCCGCGGCGCTGCTCCCGCTCCTCGGCCTCCACCTGGGGCTCTCGCTCCCCGGACGGCCCGCCACCGCGGAGGGGCTCTACATCGCCTGGCTCGCCACCGCGCTCCTCGCCAGCGTCACCATCCCGCTCCTGGGCTGGGCTGTGCTGCTGGCCGCGTGCGCGCAGGCCACGCGCCGGCTGCCGCGCTGGAACGCGCCGGAGCCCGTGTGATGCTCGAGGTGCGTTCGCTCTCCCGCTCCTACGGCGCCCGCGTCGCGCTCGCCGCCGTCTCGTTCACCGTCGCCCCGGGCGAGATCGTGGGCCTGCTCGGCGCGAACGGCGCCGGCAAGAGCACGCTGCTCCGCACCGCAGCCGGGCTCCAGCCGCCCGACGCGGGCGAGGTGCTCGTGGCCGGGCAGGACGTCTGGGCCCGCCCGCTCGAGGCCAAGGCCGCGCTCGGCTACGCGGCCGAGGAGCCGACCTTCCACGAGGAGCTCTCGGCGCTCGAGTACCTGACGTTCGTGGCCTCGGTGCGCGGCCTGGCGCCGGCGGCCGCGCACGAGCGCGCCGTCCGGCTCGCGCAGCGGCTGGATCTCCACCGCCGGCTCGACGAGCCGGTGCGCGCCTGGTCGCACGGCATGCGCAAGAAGCTCTCGTTCCTGGCCGCGGTGCTGCACGAGCCGCGCGTGTTGCTGTGCGACGAGGCGCTCGAGGGCTTCGATGCGCCCTCGGGGCTGGCCGCCAAGGCCGAGCTCCGCCGGCTCGGGGCCGCGGGCGCTGCGGTGCTGTTCTCGAGCCATGTGACCGAGACCGTGGAGCGGCTCTGTGCCCGTGTCGTACTGCTGCACGAGGGCCGCGTCGCGCGCGTGCTCGCGCGCGAGGACTGGGGCGCGGGCGACGACGCGCACTCGCCGCTCGAGCGTGTGTTCCTGGACGTGCTCGGCCAGCCGCTGGCGGCGGAGGCCGGATGAGCGCGCGGCCCGCCCGCCTGCTCCGCGTGGCGCTCGCCGGCGCGCTTGCGTTCACAGGCCCGCCCGCGGCGGTCGCGGCCGCGCTCTCCATCCCGCCCGCGATCACCGCGATGTGGGAGGGCGGGGACGCGGGCACCGTGCGCCAGGCGCTGCACGCGGTGGTGGCCGAGGGCGCGGCCACGGGCGCCACGGCCGCCAAGCGGCTCGAGGCCGGCGAGGCCGCGTGGTGGCTGGGGGTGCAGGACGCGAACGCCGGACGGCCCGACAGTGCGCTCGCCCACTGGCGCGCGGCGATGCGCCTGCGCGGCCACTTCGACGAGGGCTTCGCGCTCGTGGACGCGCTCTGCCGGCGCGGCGGCCGCGCCGAGCTCGCCGAGGCGCACCGCCTCGCGGCCGTGCTCGCCGAGGAGGCGCGCACGAGCCTCACCCAGCGCGCGCCCGAGGCGTACGCGCGCCTGGCGTGGGCGCTCCACCTGCGCGGGAAGCGCGACAGCGCGCTCGCGCTCGCGCGCGGGCCGTGCGCGAACCTGGAGACGCGGCCCTTCTGGACCCGCCGCTTCGTCGAGCTGCGCCTCGCTGCGGGCGACACGGCCGGGGCGTGGCGGCCGCTCGCCGCGCTCTCCGGACGCACGCGCGGCCGCGACCCCGCCACCGAGGCGCTGCTCCTGCGCGTCCAGCGCGCGCTCCGCTACCCGGACGAGCGTCGCACGTTCACCGTGGGGCTCGTGCGCGAGCCGATCGAGGCGGGCGAGCGAGCGCTGCTCGCCTCGATCGGCGGCGCGCCCGGCGAGTTTCGGGCCGCGGACGGCACCGTGGTGCGCTGGTACCAGGCGCCGGCGTCCGACAGCGTCGCCCGCCGCTCGGCGCTCCTGTTCGTGCTCTCCCCCGCCGACACGCTCACCGCGCCCGACGTGCTCGTCCGCACGCTCCAGCGCGCAGGGCACCCGGTGGCGCTGCTCGTGCCGCGCGGCTGCCACGGCGCGGTGGGCCCGGGGGTCACCGGCCCCGAGAGCTGGGCGGGCCGCGAGGCGGAGTGGCAGGCGGCAGTGGCCGCCGACGCGGGGCTCGTCATGGAACATCTCGCGCGCTCGGGCTTCGCCGGCGCGGGCTGGCTCGTGGGCGCGGGCGGGAGCATGGCGCCCGTCACGCTCGAGCTCGCGCGGTCGCATGCGAAGGTGGAGGCCCTGCTCCTCACCACGCCGCAGATCCCGCTCGTCGAGGTGGCCGCGTTCCGCGCCCGTCTGCGCGCGGCCGGCACGCCCGCATTCGTCCAGGTCGGGCCCGAGGAGCCGCGCGCGATGGAGACCGCCGACCTGCTCGCCCGGCACACGCACCCGGGCCAGGTGCGGGTCGCGGACTCCGGCGAGGCCGGCCGCGGCGCGGCGCTCTTCCGCGCCGACCCGAAGGTCGGCCGGCGGCTCCTCGACTGGCTCGCGGAGAAGCGCGCGCGTTGACCGGCGCTTCGTCCTCCGGCCCGGCCGGCGGCGGCGCGGGCTCGCGGACGACGCTTCAGCCGATCGCGGGGGCGGCCGGCCGGCTCGCCCGCGCCGGCCGCCACTCCACGAGCAACACCGCAGCGAGGATGAGCGCCGCGCCAAGCCACCAGCGCGGCGCGAAGCTCTCGGCGCCGATCGTGACCGCGAAAAGCAGCGCGAACACCGGCTCGAGCGCGAACAGGAGCCCGATGCGGCCGGCGGAGAGCGTGCGCTGCGCGTGCACCTGGAGGAGCGGCGCCACGGTGCTGCCGGCCACCGCCAGGTAGAGGAAGCGCCACAGGCCGTCGCCCCGGAGTCCGCCGAGGAGCCCCTCCGGCGGACCGGCGAACGGGGCGAGAACGGCGGCGACCACGAACGAGTGGACGCAGACGAGTGCGACCGGGTCGGCGATGCGGGCGAAACGCGCCACCGCCACGATCTGCAGCGCGAACAATGCCGCGCCGGCGAGCGTGAGCGCCTCGCCGCGCCCGAGCTGGAGCCCCTCATGCAGCGAGAGCAGCGCCGAGCCGGCGAGCGCGACGGCGATGCCGGCGACGAGGCGCGCCCCCGGGCGCTGGCGCAGGAGCCACCACGCCCAGAACGCGGTGAGGAGCGAGCCGGCGCAGGTGAGGAACGCGGAGCTGCCGGCGCTCGTCCAGCGGAGCCCCTCGGCCTGGAGCGTGAAGCCCCCCGCGAGGAGGAGCCCCGAGATCGCGCCGCCCGCGAGGTCGGTGCGTGCCGGCGCCCGGCGCCGGAGCGCGAGCACGAGCGCGAACGCGGCCCCCGCCACCAGGAAGCGCGACGCCACGAGCATCACGGGAGGGATGCCGGTGACGGCGTCGCGGATGGCCACGAACGTGCCGCCCCAGAGCGCGCACGCGAGCACCACCTCGAGCACGGCGCGTCGTTCCCCACCGCGCGCCTCCGCGCTACCTGGGGCACCGCCGCCGGCCCGGGCGCGGCCGGGCGCGCCTGCGTCCGGCACGGCCGGCGGCGGCGCGGTCCCGCTCACGGCCGGGCGCGGCCGCCGCGCCGCGCCGGGCGCGGGCTCCCCCGCTTCGCGCCCGGGGCGCGGGCGCGCGTGAGCGCGTAGGAGAGGCTCTCGAACTCCATCGTCATGTCCACGGTCCGGAGCGTCACCGTGGCCGGCGCGCGCAGCTTGCGCGGCGCGAAGTTCAGGATGCCCCGCACCCCCGCGGTCACGAGCGCGTCCGCCACCGCCTGCGCCGCGGCCGCCGGGGTCGCGATGACGCCGATCTCGAAGCCCTCGCGCGCCGTGAGCTGCGACACGGGCCGCACCGGCAGGCCCTCGACCGTGCGGCCGACGCGCTCCGGATCGGCGTCGAACAGGGCGGCGATGTCGAAGCCCTGCTCGGCGAAACCGCGGTAGCCGGCGAGCGCGCTGCCCACGTGCCCCGCGCCCACCACGCACACGCGCCAGCGCCGGTCGAGCCCGAGCAGCGCGCGGATCTCCTGGCGCAGGTGTTCCACGTGGTAGCCGAGCCCGCGCCGCCCGAACGAGCCGAACGACGACAGGTCCTTCCGCACCTGCGCCGAGGTGATGCCCTCGCGCTCCGCGAGCAGGTGCGAGGAGATCATGCGCTTGCCTTCGGCGGCGACCTCCTCGAGCACGCGGTAGTAGTGCGAGAGGCGCCGGACGGTGGGTTCCGAGACGTGGGTCATGGGAGCCCCCCTCACGGGCGGGGGGCGCACCTCCTCGTGAAACCTTTCACGATGTGGGCCCGGAAGTCGGCCGCGGGTCTGGCGCCCGCGGCCGTCCCTCCTCGATCAGGCCTCGGGCTCGTCCCCGGCCGGCTCGGCCGCGGGCTCCTCCCCGACCGCGTCGCCCGCCTCGGGCGCGCCGTCGTCCTCCGACACCACGCGCGTGACACCGCCCACCGTGTCGGGCAGCAGCTCCACCGTGCCGTCCGCCGCCGGCGACGGCGCCAGGTTCACGAGCCGCACGCCCTGCGTGTTGCGGCCGATGACGCTGATGCCCTTCACCGGCATGCGGATGAGCTGGCCCTGCTTGGTGATGATCATCAGCTCGTCGCCGTCCACGACCTCCTTCACGGCGACGACGTTGCCGTTCCGCTCGGTGGTCTTGATCGTGATGATGCCCTTGCCGCCGCGCCCCTGCACCCGGTACTCGGAGATCTCGCTGCGCTTGCCGTAGCCGTTCTCGGTCACGGCCAGCAGCGTTGCCTGGCGCTTCACCCCGACCATGCTCACGACCTCGTCCTCGGCGTCGTCCAGCGTGACCGCCTTCACGCCGTAGGCCGTGCGGCCCATGGGGCGCACCTCGGACTCGTGGAAGCGGATCGCGAGGCCCTTCTTCTTCGCCAGGATCAGGTCCTGGGTGCCGTCCGTGATGATGGCCTCGATCAGCGCGTCGCCCTCCTCGAGCAGTACGGCGTTGATGCCGGCCTTCCGAACGTTGCCGTAGAGCGACAGCTTGCTCTTCTTGATGAGGCCCTTCTTCGTGGCGCACACGAGGTAGTGCTGGTCGTCGAACGTCTTCACCGCCACCACCGCCTGCATGCGTTCGTCGCGGCCCATGCCCTCGAGGTGGTTGACCAGCGGCCGGCCCTTCGCCATGCGGCCCGCCTGCTCGATCTCGTGCACCTTGAGCCAGTAGCAGCGCCCGCGGTCGGTGAGGAACAGCAGGTAGGCGTGCGTGTTGGCGATGAACAGGTGCTCGATGAAGTCGTCCTCCTTGGTGCGCGCGCCGATCACGCCCTTGCCGCCGCGTCGCTGGGCGCGGTAGGCCGAGATCTCCTGGCGCTTGATGTAGCCGGCGTGCGAGATCGTGATGACCATGTCCTTCTGCTCGATGGTGTCCTCGTAGTCGATCTCGCCCTCCTCGGCCACGATCTGGGTGCGACGGTCGTCGCCGTACTTGTCCCGGAGCCGGCGCACCTCGTCCTGGATGATGCCGAGCATCCTGGAGTCGCTCGCCAGGATGGACTTGAGCTTCTCGATGAGCTGGATGACCTCGAGGTACTCGGCCTGGACCTTCTCGCGCTCGAGGCCGGTGAGCCGTGCGAGCCGCATCTCCAGGATGGCGTTGGCCTGGATCTCGGTGAGCCCGAACGTCTGCACGAGGCCGGCGCGCGCCACCTCGACGTCCTTCGCCTTGCGGATGAGTGCGATGACCTCGTCCAGGTGGTCGAGCGCGATCTTCAGGCCCTCGAGCACGTGCGCGCGCTTCTCGGCCTCGGCCAGATCGAACGCCGTCCGCCGGCGCACCACCTCGCGGCGGTGGCGGATGTACTGGTCGAGCAGCCCGCGCAGCGTGAGCACCTGCGGCCGCTGATCCACGAGCGCGAGCAGGATCGCGCCGAACGTGGTCTGGAGCGGGGTGTGCACGAACAGGTTGTTCAGCACGACCTTCGGGTTCGCGTCCTTCTTGAGCTCGACCACGATGCGCATGCCGTCGCGGTCCGACTCGTCGCGCAGGTCGGAGATGCCGGCGATCTTCCCCTCGCGCACCATCTCGGCGATCTTCTCGAGCAGCGAGGTCTTGTTGACCTGGAACGGGATCTCGGTGACCACGAGGCTCATGCGGCCACCCTTGCCCTCCTCGACCTGCACCTTCGCGCGCATCTTCATGCTGCCGCGGCCGTTCAGGTAGCTGTCGCGGATGCCCTGGGTGCCGTAGATGATGCCGCCCGTGGGGAAGTCCGGACCCTTGACCGTCTTGAGCAGCTCCTCGGGAGTCGTCTCCGGCTTGTCGATGAGCAGGACGATCGCGTCGCAGATCTCGCGCAGGTTGTGCGGCGGGACCTCGGTCGCCATGCCCACGGCGATGCCCGAGCAGCCGTTCACGAGCAGGTTCGGCAGCACGCCCGGCAGCACGCTCGGCTCCTCCCGCGTCTCGTCGTAGTTCGGGCGGAAGTCCACCGTGTCCTTGTCGAGGTCGGCGAGCATCTCCATCGCGAGCGGCGTGAGGCGCGCCTCGGTGTAACGCATGGCCGCCGGGGCGTCCCCGTCGATGGAGCCGAAGTTCCCCTGACCGTCCACGAGCGGGTAGCGCATGACCCAGTCCTGGGCCAGGCGCACGAGCGTCGGGTAGACGACGCCCTCGCCGTGCGGGTGGTAGTTGCCCGAGGTGTCGCCGGCGATCTTGGCGCACTTGCGGTGGCCGCGGCCGGGCGCCAGGTTCAGGTCGTTCATCGCGACCAGGATGCGGCGCTGCGAGGGCTTCAACCCGTCGCGCACGTCCGGGAGCGCGCGGGAGACGATCACCGACATCGAGTAGTTGATGTAGCTCGTCTTCATCTCCTCTTCGATGTGGAGATCGACGATCTTCGAGCGGTCGTTCAGCGCCATGTCGTGGATCCTTCCTGTCGTCGCGCCGCGCCGGCCGGGCCTCCGGCCCGCCCGCGGGCGCGCGGAGTCGTCACTGCGATCGTGCCCACCGCCAGCGCCAGGCGAGCCCCAGCGCGGCCCAGTCCGTCGTGCGGCCGTCGTCCGCCTCGCGGCTCACGAACGCGTGCTTCCACGCCGTCGTGAACCCGAACGAGTGACCCGCGGCCGCGGTCCACAGGAGCGCGGGGCCGGTCGCGACGAGCACACCGCTCACCGCGTCGTCCACCTTGCCGCGCACGTCCCGCTCCTGGCGTCCGTAGCCGAACTCGGCGCCCCACAGCAGCCGCCAGCGCCGTGACTCGAGCAGCCGCGCCTCGGCCCGCCAGCCCGCGCCGAAGCTCCAGCGGTGGCGGTCCGCCACGGTTCCGAGCGGGGTGCCGAAGTTCGCGTCCGTGAGGTCGGTGAGCGCGGTCCCCAGGTCGTCGGCGTGGATCACGGCGCCGAAGGCGAAGCGCTCCTCGAACGGCCACAGGACCGCCACGCTCCCGGCGGCGCCGCCCTCGCCCGGCGCGCCGTTCGCGCCGAGCGTCGAGCCGGCCGAGATCGAGACCTCGGGCGCCGCGTGCGCGCCCCCGGCGACGACGAGCGCGAGCGCGGCCGCCCAGGCCGGGCCGGCCACCCGCCGGCGAGCGCGTGGCCGCGGCATCAGACGTCCAGGTTCTTCACCGCCAGCGCGTTCTCCTCGATGAACTGGCGCCGGGGCTCGACCTGCTCGCCCATGAGGATCGTGAAGATGCGGTCGGCCTCGACCGCGTCCTCCAGGGTCACGCGCACGAGCGTGCGGGTCTCGGGGTTCATGGTGGTGCGCCAGAGCTGCTCCGGGTTCATCTCGCCGAGGCCCTTGTAACGCTGCACCTGCACGTTCTTCTTGCCGATGCGCGCGAGCGCCTCGTCGCGCTCCTTCTCGTCGTAGCAGTAGATCTCCTCCTTGCCCGACTTCACCAGGAACAGCGGCGGCTGCGCGATGTAGACGTGGTTGTGCTCCACGAGCGGGCGCAGCTCCCGGAACAGGAACGTCAGCAGGAGCGTGCGGATGTGCGCGCCGTCCACGTCGGCGTCGGCCATGAGGATGATCTTGTGGTAGCGGAGCTTCGAGAGGTCGAACTCCTCCTTCACCCCCGCCCCGAGCGCGGTGATGATGCTGCGGATCTCCTCGTTGGCGAGGATCTTGTCGATCCGTGCCTTCTCCACGTTCAGGATCTTGCCGCGGATGGGGAGGATGGCCTGGAAGCGCCGGTCGCGGCCCTGCTTGGCCGAGCCGCCGGCCGAGTCACCCTCGACCACGAAGATCTCGCAGTCCTTCGGGTCGTCGAACGCGCAGTCCGCGAGCTTCCCGGGCAGCGAGCCGCCGTCGAGGATCGTCTTCCGCCGCGCCAGGTCGCGCGCCTTGCGCGCCGCCTCGCGGGCGCGCGCCGCGGCGATCATCTTCTCCACGATCTTGCGCGCGACGCTCGGCGTCTCCTCGAAGAACTCGCGCAGGCCCTCGCCCACGACGGTCTCGACCGCGCCCTTGATCTCACTGTTGCCGAGCTTGGTCTTGGTCTGGCCCTCGAACTGCGGGTTCTGCATCTTCACCGAGACCACCGCGACCAGGCCCTCGCGCACGTCCTCGCCGCCGATGTCGGCCTTGAGCCCCTTGGTGAGGCCCTCGCGGTTCGCGTAGTTCACGAGCGTGCGCGTGAGCGCGGAGCGGAATCCGCCCACGTGCGTGCCGCCCTCGATCGTGTTGATGTTGTTCACGAACGACAGCAGCGTCTCCGTGTAGCTGTCGTTGTACTGGATCGCGATCTCCACCGTGACGTTGTCGCGCTCGCGGGAGAACACCACCGGCTTCGCGTGCAGCACGTCCTTGTTCGTGTTGAGGAACTTCACGAACTCGGCGATGCCGCCCTTGGCCATGTAGTCCGCGGACTTGCTGGTGCGCTCGTCGCGCAGCCGGATGGTGAGCCCGCTGTTCAGGAACGCCAGCTCCCGCAGGCGCGACGCGATCGTGTCCCAGTGGAAGTCGGTGGTCTCGAAGATCTGGGGGTCGGGCAGGAAGCGCACCGTGGTGCCGGCGCCCCGCTCCTTCCGGTCGGCGGGGCGCGACACCATCGGCGCGGTGGGCACGCCGCGCTCGTACGACTGGGTGTGCAGCTTGCCGTCGCGCAGCACCTCCACCGAGCAGCGGATCGAGAGCGCGTTCACGCAGGACACGCCCACGCCGTGCAGGCCGCCCGAGACCTTGTAGGACGTGTTGTCGAACTTGCCGCCGGCGTGCAGCGTGGTCATCACCACCTCGAGCGCCGGCTTCTTCATGGTGGCGTGCATGTCCACCGGGATGCCGCGGCCGTTGTCGCGCACGACCACGCCGCCGTCCGGCTCGATCGTGACCACGATCTCGTCGCAGTGCCCGGCGAGCGCCTCGTCCACCGAGTTGTCCACCACCTCCCAGATCAGGTGGTGGAGCCCGCGCACGCTCGTGTCGCCGATGTACATGGCGGGGCGCTTGCGCACCGCCTCGAGGCCCTCGAGCACGGTGATGCTGGTGGCGTCGTAGTGATGTCCCTTCGGCTCCGCCGTCAAAGTGGCTTCTCCTTCCTTCTCGCTCACTGCGGGCTCCCTCCCTCCCGGCCTCACGGCCGGGTCCCCGGGTGACGGGCCCGGGTCCCCGCCGGCACGAAGCGCACGTCGCGGACCACTTCCGCGCCCAGGTGCCGGTTCAGGCTTCGCACGAGCTCCCGTCGCAGGAATCCGAGCTCGTGCATCCAGGCCGATCCCTCGACCTCCACGTTCAGCGTGCCGTCGCGGAACGACACCGCGCGCGACCGCCGCGCGATGCGCGCCCCGGCCACGGCCGGCCACTCCGACACCGCCCGCCACCCGGCCGCCGTGTCCGCGAGGCCGAGTTCGGCGAGCAGGCCCGACAGGATGGTCGCGAGCGGGCTCGGACCGCCCATGTCGGGCTACTTCCTCCCGTTCGCGCCCACCGGCCGCGGCTCGGATTCCACGGCTTCGGCGAGGCGCAGCGGCATGACCAGGCAGAGCAACTCCTCGTCCGCCTGGGCCAGCGCGCCCACCGGCTCGACGATGCCCGCGGACAGCGCGGACTTGAGCCGGAACACCACCTGCTCGGTGGGGATGCTGCGGAGCGTCTGCAGCAGGTAGCGAGCGTTGTAGCCGATGTCCATCTCCTCGCCCTGGTACTTCGCCTCCACCTTCTGCTCGCCGGCGCCGTACTCGGCCGTGGCCGAGGACACCGCGAGCTGGTCGGGCCGCAGCGAGAAACGCACCTGCTGCGTGTTCGCGTCGGCGTGCGAGGCGACGATGTCCACGGCCTCGATGAGATCGCCGCGCGACACCGTGAGCGAGCGCGGGTTGTCCTTGGGGATGACCTGCTCGTAGTTCGGGTACGGGCCCTCGAGCAGCCGCGCCGTCACCTGCACACGGAACTCGCCCACCTGCGCGGCGAAGCCGGCGTGGCCCTTGCCCTCGGCGATGCGCAGCTCCACCGGGCTCGTGGCCTCGGCCGCGGCGCGGCTCATGGTGGCGACCGCGCGCACCGGCACGATGACGCCCTCGCGCGTGAGGTCGCCGTAGGCGCCCTTGCAGGTGGCGCGAGCGAGCCGGTGGCCGTCGGTGGCCACGATCGCGATCTGCTGGCTGGTGCCGTGCAGGAACACGCCGTTGAGGCTTGCGCGCGTCGGCTCCTCGCTCACCGCGTACGCGGTGCGCTCGACCAGGCGCACGAGCGTCTCGCCGGGGAGCGTGACCTTGAGCCCGCCTTTCAGCTCGGGCGGCACGGGGTACTCGTCCGACTTCTGCACCGGGAACCGCGACCAGCCCTTGCCGTCGCCGTAGCCCAGCTCGAGCTGGTGCTTCTCGATCCGCAGCGACACCGCCCCGCGCGGCATCTTGCGCACGACCTCGTTGAAATGCTTGGCGTTCACCGCGGCGCGCCCCGGGGCCATGCCGAGGCACGGCACGCTCGCGCTGGTCGTCAGGTCGAGGTCGCTGCCGGTCACGCGCAGGCTGGTGCGATCGGCCTCGAGCAGCAGGCAGTTCAACAGCGGCTGCGCGCTCTTCTGGGGAACCGATCCGAGGGCGCGGGCCACGGCGAACGCCAGATCGCCCTGCTGGATGGTGAGGTCCATGAGTCACTCCCTGACGGCTAGGAACTTCATGTCCGGCCTCGGGTTCCGCCGCTCCCTGGCAGGCCGGCCCGGGGTCGCTCGGAGGCTGCGACGCATCTTAGGCAGCCATACTCGCGAAGGCAAGCTTTTCGTGGCCCCGATGCCTGCTTCTAAGTCTTTCTCCCTCAAGCGATAAGAAGACCGTCACCGTAGGCGACGTGGACGCCGTGGACGAGGCGGCGTCTTGGCCAGCAAAGTATTGTCGAACAACGACTTGGCTCGCCACTCTAAGTGTGGACGACGGGCACACCCGTCCACACCGTGTCCGCAGTGCTCGCCCGCGACCCCTTCCGCGCACGGTCCTCCACGCCCGATCCACCGCTTCTCACGACGCGATCGTGGAGAACAGCGCGTTCACCTTGTCGCGGAACGACTCCTCGGACTGGATTCGCTCGGCCACCTGCCGGCAGGCGTGGATGACCGTGCTGTGGTCGCGCCCGCCGAACACGCGCCCGATCTCGACGAGCGAGAGCTCGGTCAGGTGCCGCATGAGGTACATGGCCACCTGCCGCGGCAGCGTGATGGCCTGCGTGCGGCGCTTGCCCACGAGCGTCTCCGGCCGCACACCGAAACGCTCCGAGACCGCGGCCAGGATGCGCTCGGGCGCGGTCGTCTCGGCCTCGGCCTTGACGTACTGCGCCAGCACCTCCTTGGCGAGGTCGGGCGTGACCTCGCGGTGCGTGAGCGACGACACGGCCATGAGCCGCACCAGGCAGCCCTCCAGGTCGCGCACGTTGCCCCGCACGCGGTCGGCGATCAGCAGCACGACGTCGTCGGCCAGGCGCAGCCCGCCGGACTCCTGCTCACAGCGCGCGCGCAGGATGGCGATGCGGGTCTCGAGGTCCGGCTGCTGGATGTCGGCGACCAGGCCCTGGTTGAAGCGCGAGATGAGCCGCTCCTCGAGCCCGGCGATGTCCTTGGGCGGCAGGTCGGCGATCACCACGATCTGCTTGTGCGCGTCGCGCAGCGCGTTGAACGTGTGGAAGAACTCCTCCTGTGTGCTCAACTTGCCGGCGAGGAACTGGATGTCGTCCACGAGCAGCACGTCCACGGTGCGGTACTTGTCGCGGAACGCGTGCGTCTCGCCGTGCTGGATGGCCCAGATCATCTCGTTCGTGAAGCGCTCGGCCGAGACGTAGTAGACCCGCTTGCCGGGGTGGAGCCGGTTCACCTCGTGGCCCACGGCGTGGAGGATGTGCGTCTTGCCGAGCCCGGAGGCACCGTGGATGAAGAGCGGGTTGTAGACCTCGCCGGGGCGCTCCGAGACGGCGCGAGCGGCGGCGTGCGTGAAGCGGTTGCTCGAGCCGACCACGAACGACTCGAACGTGAGCCGCGGGTGGAGCTGGCTGTCGAGCCACTCGCGGGCCCGGACCTCGGCCTCGGGGCGCGCGGCGGCCGGCGCGGGGCGGGGCGGGGGCGCCGCGGCGGGAAGCCCCGTGACGGGCGGCGGCACCGGATCGCGGGCCACGAACCGCACGTCCGGGCAGTGGCCGAGCGTCTCGCTCAAGGCGTCGCGGAGCGCGGCCAGGTGGTGCTCGTGGATCCAGTCCACGAAGAACGGGTTCGGGACCTCGAGCTCGACCCGGGCGGGGCCCAGCTCGCGGGCCAGCACGGGGCGGAACCAGGTCTCGAACGCCTGTTCGCTCGCGAGGCGGCCCTTGAGCCGGTGGAGGACCTGTTCCCAGAGAACGGCGACCTGATCGGGGGCAGCGTGCAGGACGGCCATTTCCGACATCCTTGCAGAGATGGTTCGTGCCGGCGTCCACAGGGCGAGGAGCCTTCGCAAGTGATTGCGTCCGGTGCTCCTGGCCTTGGGGCCGTTCCGGCGTCATGCTTCGGGGACGAAGTTGTCCACAGCGGTGGACAGCACGACATCGAGTTGCGCCACATCGGGTTGTGGCTCGGTTTGTAGTGGCCCTCCACAGTTTGTCCACAGCGCCCCCCGCCGGCCCCTGGACCGCGACTCGCGACGCCGCCGGCCGTCCTGCCGGCCGGAATCGCAAGGCGCACGAGGACAAGGGTTTGACGGGTCAGCAGGGGATGGGATCCGCGGCCCGGCGAAGCCTGGACCAGCGGCAGGCGCGAGAGGCTAGCACCCGCCCCCGGGCGTCACAAGGAGCGAGTGGGCGCATCGCATCGCCTTGCGCCCGAGGCGTTTGCGCGGTCTAGAACGGGAACAGCACGCCGAGCGTGGCCGCGAAGTCGTCCTTGATCTCGTCGCTCACCGCCAGTTGCACCTCGGCCAGCAGGCGCAGGTAGGGATTCGGGTCGTACTCGAGCCCGAGCCGCACCGGGAACGAGATGTCCGTGTCGCTCCGGCTCGAGAGCTCGATGCGCGAGAGCAGCAGCGCCGCGCCGCCGTAGCCGATCCAGCGGCCCGAGAGGTCGAGCGTGCGCGACGCCGTGACCTGCGGTCCCACGGACAGGATGGTGAGCTCGTCGGCCGTCTCCACGCCGAGCGCACCGCCGAGCAGCACGTCCACCGGGAAGCTCGCGCCCTGGGTCGCGACCTGGCCGCGGAAGTCGCCGCCCAGGCGCACCGAGGTGCGCGTGTTGTTGTCGACGTCGATGCGCGAGAGTCCGCCGAGGAAGCCGAAGTCGAGGTTCGGGTAGAACGACAGGCGGAGCTGGCCCATGAGCGTGGCGCTGCTCTTGTCGAACTGCAGGTAGCCGCCGCCGAGGCGCGAGTCGACCGGCACGACGCGGCCGTTGGAGAGCGCGCCGTGGACCTGCGCGAGCGCGGGCTCCGGGATCCCGCCGCAGGCGGGTGCGGCCAGGAGGGCGGCGGCGAGGAGCAGCGTGGAGCGCTTCACGAAGACTCCCTTCTTGCGGAGCGGGACGTCGGTCCCTGGACGGGGCGCGTGCCGCCAAGCTGCCCGCTGCCCGGGCCCGGGTCAAGCCCGGACGCCCCGGTGTGGCGCTCGCGTCAGGGGGCGCGCCGCCGGCCGGCGGCACCCGCCGCGGCCTCGCGCTCCCGTCCCGCCGGTTGCGCGTCACGAGTACGGCGTGAGACAAGCCCGCCATGAAGCTCCTGAGCGACTTCGACGGCGTCTGGACCTACCCGAGTGAGGAGGGGCTCGCGCACGGGACCGCCCTGGACGCGGCGCTGGAGGGCCTGGTCGCCGACGGCGAGCGCGCCGCCGTGCGCGCGTGGATCGCGCGGGCGCGCGCCGCCGTGCGGGCCGAGCCGACGCGCTGGGGCTGGGCGTCCGCGGGGCGCATCTCGGCGTTCGCCGACGAGGACCCGTTCACCGAGCACGGCGCGCTGCTCCACCACCTGGGCGAGCGCCGCGCCGAGGACCCGCTCGCGGAGCGGCTCGCCGCGGCGATCGAGGCTCGCGGCGTCACGCTCGACGCCTTCGGCGGCCAGTGTCACGTGGAGGGCGTGAAGGCGGTGGAGGCCCGGCGCGGCCCCGGCATCGTCGGCGAGGCGGCCGCGGCCGGCCGCGCCCTGCTCGCGCGCGGCGTGGACGTGGTGGTCGTCTCCAACTCGGGCACCGAGAAGCTCGCGCGCTGGTTCGCGCACGCGGGCGTGCCGGCCGCCGTGCACCCCGAGCGCGCCGGGCGTTCGCTCCGGCTGCGGGGCTCGGCGCGCAAGTTCGTGCTCGCCCCCGATCCGGGCGAACCGCTCGACCTGGCCGGGCTCGCGGTGGACGTGGCGCGCCCGGACTACGAGCGCGTGCTGCGCGAGGAGAAACCGGACGCGGTGGTGGGCGACGTGTTCTCGCTCGACCTGGCGCTCCCGCTCGCGCTCAAGCGTCGCGAGCCCGCCTGGCGCGGCGTGCGCCTCTTCTGGCTCGTGCATCCCTACACGAGCGCGCGCATGCGCGAGCGGATCGCCCGGCTCCCGGCCGGCGAGGTGGAGGCCGTCGAGGGCGGACTCTCCGGGCTCGAAGCGCGGCTGGGCGCCGCCTGAGGATCCCGCGCGAGCACCCGCCGGCGCCGGCTCCGGGTGAGCGCAGACCCGGCGCAAGAGCGTGGGCGCTCACCGGCCGTCGCGCACGTAGAACGCCGACGCCCACGCCGCGCGCTCGCGGAAGTCGAGGCGGCGGTAGAGCGCCAGCGCGGGCGCGTTGAAGTCGTTGACGAACAGGCACACGTGCCCGGTGCGCGCGAGCAGCCGCGAGCAGAGCTCGCCGAGCGCTCGGCGAGCGAGGCCCCGCCCGCGCAGCGCCGGCGGCACCCAGACACCGGAGACCTGCGCCGCGGTCCGGGTGATGGCGCTGATGCCGGCGCGGAAGCACATGCCGCGCGCGTCGCGCCACACCCACGTCCAGCCATCGCGGCACTCCTCCTCGACGCGCCGCGCGTAGGCGACCGGGTCCACCTCGCGCGGGTCCTCGAGCAGCTCCTCTGCGCGCAGCTCGGCGCCGGCGCGGTAGAGGAACGCGTAGTCCTCGCGGCGCGCGGGGCGCAGCTCGGGGAGCGGCGCGAGCCCCGCGGGCGGTCGGTCGAGCGCCATGTACACCTGGCTCCGGTCCAGGCGCAGCACGGCGCCGTCGCCCTCGAAGCCGGCGCGCAGCGCCCGCACCGCGTCGCGCGTGCCGATCACCTGTAAGCGCGGCGCCCGGAGCGCGCGCTCGCGCGCGGCGGTCTCGCCCAGCTCGCGCAGCGCGTCCTCGTCCTCGCCGGCCGGCAGCACGGCCCCCGAATGCGCGCCCAGGTAGAGCAGCGCGGTCAGCCGCCCGTGCCGGCGCGCGCCCCACCAGGCGTCGTTCGGGCGGGCTAGCGCGTCGCGCAGGACGAGCGCGATCAGGTAGACGTGCAGCACCGGGTCGGCCTCGAGGAAAGCCAGGACCTCGGGGACGTCGCGCGGCCCGAGCGGGTCGAGGACGGGGGCGCCGATGCCGGGGTGGAGAGCCATGCGAACCACATCACTGTAGCACCCGGCGCCCGCCGCGGGCGGCCGGGCGCCGCGGTCGCGGCCACGCCGGAGGATTCCGGCAACCCGGCCCGCCGCCGCGCGCGCCGTGGACCACGGCGGTCCGGGATGCTTACATGCCGCACGGGAGGGAACCCGTGAGCGACCTGGTGATGGTCATCGAGGACGAGAAGGAGATCCGCGACCTCGTCCGCTACAACCTCGAGAAGGCCGGCTTCCGGGTCGCGGTCGCGGGCGACGGCGAGGAGGGGCTGCGGCAGCTCTTCGCCGCACGGCCCGACGCGCTCGTGCTGGACCTGATGCTGCCGGGCCTGAACGGACTCGAGATCGTGCGCGAGGTGCGCGCCGAACCGCTCACGCACGACCTGCCCGTGCTCGTGCTCACCGCGCGCTCGGCCGAGATGGACAAGCTGCTCGGCTTCGAGCAGGGCGCCGACGACTACCTCACCAAGCCGTTCAGCCCGCGCGAGCTGGTGGCGCGCGTGCGGGCGCTGCTGCGGCGCGCGAAGCCGGCGGGGCCGGGGCGCGCGCTCGAGGTGGGGCCGCTCAAGGTGGACCTCGAGGCGCACGAGGCGTCGTGCGCGGACGCGCGGCTGGACCTCACACCACGCGAGTTCGACCTGCTGGCGTTCCTCGTCCGCCACCCCGGCCGCGCTCTCTCTCGCGACGAACTGCTGCGCAAGGTGTGGGGCTACGACTACGTCGGCGAGACGCGCACCGTGGACGTGCACGTGCGCCGGCTGCGCGCCAAGCTCGGCGACCGGCACGGCCTGATCGAGACCGTGCTCGGCGTGGGATACAAGCTCGCCGGACCCGTCCCCGGGACGGGCGGCCCGAACGGCCCCGAGGGCGCGTGAGGCTGTCGCTGCGCGCACGGCTGATCGTCGTCCCGGCGGCGATCGTGGCCGGCGCGGTGGGGCTGATCGCGACGCTGGAGCACCGCTCGCAGCGCGCCTGGCTGATCCAGCACGAGTCCGCGGCGCTGATCCGCCTGGCCCGCGAGGCGGCGCGCGGAGCGGCGCCGGAGGCGTCGTCCTGGCAGCCCGCGGCGGACTCGCTCGACGCGCGCTTGGGCCTGCGCGTGACCGTGATCGCCGCCGGGGGAGCCGTGCTCGCGGACTCGCGCGCGGAGGCCGCGACTATGGAGAACCACGCCGGGCGCGAGGAGGTGCGCGCCGCGCTCGCGGGCGGGACGGGCAGCTCGGTGCGCCGCTCGCGCACGGTGGGCGAGGAGTACGTCTATGCCGCCGTACCCATGCGCCGGAACGGCGCGGCGGTGCTGCGGATCGCGCGGCCGCTCGTGCTCGTGCGACGCATGACCGACGCGCTCGCCCGCACCTCCACGGTGGCCGCGGCGCTGGCGCTGCTCGTGAGCCTGCTCGCGCTCACCTCCCTCGGCGAGGGCTTCGCGCGCCGCGTGCGCCGGCTGCAGGAGGTGGCGCGGCGGATCGGCCGGGGCGAGCCCGGCGTACGCGCGCCGGAGGACCCGGGCGACGACCTGGGCCAGCTCGGCCGCGCGCTCAACGAGATGCGCGGCGAGCTGGACTCGCGCGTCGAATCGCTGCGGCGCGAGCGCGACGACCGCGAGCGCATCCTCGCGCACATGAACGACGGCGTGGCGCTCCTGGACGGCGGCGACCGGGTCGTGCACGTGAACCATCGCTTCGCGAACCTGCTGCACGCGGCGCGGCCGCCGGCGCCGGCGACGCCGTTCGCGGAGTTCACCCGCACGCCGGAGCTGATGGAGATGATCGCCGCCGCCCGCGGCGCCGGCCGTACCATGGAGCGGGAGCTCAAGCCGTGGGCGACACGCCTGGGGACCGCGCGCGCCACGGTCACGCCGCTCGGCGGCGCGGAGCCGGGGCCGGTGCTCGTCGTGCTGCACGATCTCTCGCAGAGTGAGGCGCTCCAGCGCATGCGCCAGGACTTCGTGGCCAACGTCTCGCACGAGCTGCGCACGCCGCTCACCTCGCTGCGCGGCTACGCCGAGACGCTGCTCGAGGGGGCGCTCGACGACGCCGAGGCGCGCGAGCACTTCGTGCGCGTGATCCGCGACGGGGCGGTGCGGCTGCAGGCGCTGGTCGAGGACCTGCTCGTGCTCGCCGAGATGGAGCGGCCGGACGTGTCGCTGCGCCGCGAGCGCCTGGACCTGGTCGAGGTCGCGGGCCGGCTGGTGGAGGAGGCGCGGGACGTGGCGCTCCGCACCGGGCTCCGGCTCGCGCTCGAGGCGGGAGCCCCGGTGTGGGTGGATGCCGACCGGGTCCGGATCGAGCAGGCCATGAGCAACCTGCTCGACAACGCGCTCAAGTACACGGAGCGCGGCGGCGTGACGGTGCGCGTCGGTGCGAGTGCGAACGCGGCCTGGTTCGAGGTGCGCGACACCGGCCCGGGCATCCCCGCCGCCGATCTGCCGCGGATCTTCGAGCGCTTCTACCGCGTGGAGAAGGCGCGCTCGCGCGAGAGGGGCGGCACCGGGCTCGGCTTGAGCATCGTCAAGCACGCGATCCAGCTCCACGGGGGCGAGGTCGCGGTCGAGAGCCGCCCGGGAGCCGGCGCGACGTTCCGCTTCGCGATCCCGCACCGGCCCGGCTCCGCCGCGAGCTGACCCGGCCGCCGGGCGCGCGGCATCCCTCCGGCAGCTTTGTTACCTCCTCGTAACCGCTGCGAGTCGTTGCCGAAACTCCGCTCACCCGACCATGGACGCGGGACCCGGCGCACGACGCGCCGGCCGCCCAGGGTCGCCCGGGAGCCCCGACGCGCGCGACGCGCGACGGCCCCGGATCCACGAGGAGGAGCGCTTGAAGCACATCCTGTCCGTCGCGCTGGCGTCCCTGGTGGCCGCCGCCGCGAGCCCGCCGGCCCTCGCCCAGGAGCGCGCCGACACCGCCGCGGTCACGCGGCAGGAGCTGCACGGCCTGCTCGAGGGGTTGAACGAGCAGCTCCAGACGCTGCAGGCCGACACCGACAAGCTCAAGAAGTTCAAGTTCTCGGGCTACGTCCAGGCCCGCACCGAGTTCAGCGAATCCAGCAACGACTCCGTGCGCGTGAGCGGCTCCGGCGGCACGCTCGCCACGCCGAACGCCACCCGCTTCTTCATTCGCCGCGCGCGCGTGAAGCTCGCCTACGACTCGAGCCCGCTGTCGCAGGCCGTGGTCTACTTCGACGGGGGCGCCGACCGCACCATCCGGCTGCTCGAGGCCTACGTCACGCTGCTGGACCCGTGGACGCCGCTGCACGACCACCAGCTCACGATCGGCCAATTCAACGTGCCGTTCGGCTGGGAGATCGAGCGCTCGTCGAGCGTGCGCGAGCTGCCGGAGCGCTCCCGCGCCGAGAACGTGCTGTTCTCCGGCGAGCGCGACCGGGGCGTGAAGCTCGAGAGCCAGTGGACGCCCCGGCTGCGGACCTCGGTCGCGGTCCTGAACGGGGGCGGGGTGAACAGCGCCGACTTCCCGGCCACGGATCCGACCCGCGGCAAGGACGTGACCGGCCGCGTGCGCTGGTCGCAGGGCACGTGGGACGCGGCCGTCTCGGGCTACTGGGGCCGCCAGGTCACGCCGCTCACTGGGCCCGACGTGCACACCGACAAGACCCGGTTCGGCCTCGACGCGCAGGCGTTCTGGACGCTGCCGCAGGCCGGGGGCGGGTCGCTGCGGGGCGAGTTCTACTCCGGCCACGACGTGAACGCCGACTCGGTGCGCACGCTCGTGGTCGCGCCCTCCTCGTCGAACGCCGTCCGGCTGCTCAAGAGCGGCGCCCTGGCCTCGCACCTCGCCACGGACATGCGCGGCTGGTACCTGATGGCCGTGCAGAACCTGGGCGAGCGCTTCCAGGCCGTGCTGCGCTTCGACACGTACGACCCCAACGTGGACCTCGGCCACGACCAGTTCGAGCGCTGGAGCCTCGGGCTCAACGCCTTCTACGACGGCTTCACCCGGGTCTCCGTGTCCTACGACGCCATCACCACCGATGTCCCCGCGGCGGGCGGCCGGTTCACCGACCCGCACGACAACCTGTGGACCATCCAGCTTCAGCACCGGTTCTGAAGCGGAACGGAGAAATCGTGAAGAGACTGCTGCTCGCCCCGCTCGCCGTCGCCGTGCTCGCGGCGCCGGTGCTCGCCGGAAAGCCCATCACCGTCAAGGGCTCGGACACCATGGTGATCCTCGGCCAGCGGTGGGCCGAGAAGTACATGAACCAGAACCGCGGCCAGATCGTGACGGTGACCGGCGGCGGCTCGGGCACCGGCATCGCCGCGCTCATCAACGGCACCACGGACATCTGCCAGTCGTCGCGCAGCATGAAGCAGGAGGAGCGCCTGAAGCTGCGCGACCGCTACCAGACGATGGGGGTCGAGATCCCGGTGGCGAAGGACGGCCTCGCCGTGTACGTGCACGCCGGGAACCCCGTGAAGTCCATCACCGTCGAGCAGCTCCGCGGTGTGTACATGGGCTCGATCACCAACTGGAAGGACCTGGGCGGCGGGGACGCCACGATCATCCTCTACGGCCGCGAGAACAGCTCGGGCACCTACGGCTTCTTCAAGGAGCACGTGCTCCAGAACCGCGACTTCTCGGCGCGCGTGCAGACGCTGCCCGGGACGGGCGCCGTCGTGAATGCCGTGGCCAGGGATCTCAACGGCATCGGCTACGGCGGCGCCGCCTACGCCAAGGGCGTGCGCAACGTGGCCATCGCGAAGGACGAGAAGGCTCCCGCAGTGATGCCGACCGCGGAGGCGGTCCAGGACGGCAGCTATCCGCTGGCGCGGCCGCTGTTCTTCTACCTGCGCAAGCCGCCCGCGGGCGACACGAAGAAGTTCGTGGACTGGGTGCTCTCGGCCGAGGGGCAACGACTCGCGGTCGAGGTGGGCTACTTCCCCCTGAACTGACCCGGACCGGATGACCGTCACCCCGCTCACTTCCCGGCGGAACGCGGCACGCGCGCGGCTCCGCGCCCGCGAGGGCGTGATCGAGCTCCTGCTGCGCGCGTGCGCGTTCGGCGCCGTGGCCGGCCTCGTGCTCATCGTGCTGTTCGTGTTCAAGGAGGCGTGGCCGATCGTGGCCGACCCCGAGGTCCAGAAGGAGTCGAGCCTGCGCGGGTACTTCGCGACCCCGCTCTGGCAACCGGTGGGCGCGGTCCCGAAGTACGGACTCATGCCGCTGCTCACCGGCACGCTCAAGGTGGTGCTGATCGCGCTCGTGTTCGCGGTGCCGCTCGCGGTGCTCGCCGCCGTCTACAGCGCCGAGTTCGCCCCGGCGCGCGTGCGCGAGACGTTGAAGCCGGTGATCGAGCTGCTGGCGGGGATCCCGTCGGTGGTCATGGGCTTCTTCGCGCTCATGGTGCTGGCGTCGTGGCTGCAGGCGCTCACGGGCGCCGCCATGCGGCTCAACGCGCTCACCGCGGGCATCGCGCTCGGGCTCGGCATCCTGCCCACCATCTTCACGGTCTCCGAGGACGCGTTGCGTTCGGTGCCGCGCTCGTTCCGCGAGGCCTCGCTGGGGCTGGGCGCGACGCCGTGGCAGACGGCATGGCACGTGTCGCTGCCGGCGGCCTCGGCCGGCGTGGCCGCGGGCTGCCTGCTCGGGCTCGCGCGCGCGGTCGGCGAGACCATGATCGTGCTCATGGCCTCGGGCAACGCGGCGATCCACTCCGCCTCGCCGTTCGACTCGGTGCGCACGCTCGCGGCGAGCATCGCCGCGGAGCTGGCGGAGGTCGTCGTCGGCAGCCCCCACTACGCGACGCTGTTCTTCCTCGGGGCGCTGCTGTTCAGCGTGACGTTCGTCATCAACCTCGTGGCGGGCCTGTTCGTGGGGCGGCTGCGCAAGCGGCTGGCGGGCACGTGACCAGTATCGGCCTGCCCGTGGTGGCGCCGATCGCCCGCGCCCGGCGCCGACTGGACCTCGCCGGGCGGACGTTCACGGCGCTGTCCGGGTTCGCCTCGCTGCTCATCGTGCTCATGGTGGCGGTGATCGTCGGCGAGATCGCCTGGAACGGCTGGGCCACGGTGAGCTGGGAGTTCCTCGCCGGGGCGCCGCGCGAGGGCATGACGAAGGGCGGCATCTTCCCGGCCATCTACGGCACGGTGCTGCTCGTGGTGCTCATGATCGTGGCGCTCATCCCGTTCGGCGTGGGCGCCGCGGTGTGGCTCCATCTCTACGCGCGCCAGGACGCATGGTTCACGAAGGCGGTGCGCTTCGCGGTCCACAACCTGGCCGGCGTGCCCAGCATCGTGTTCGGGCTGTTCGGCCTCGGCTTCTTCATCCAGTTCGTGGGCCGCGGGATGGACCGCGCGATGGGGCTGGACGTGATGTGGGGCCAGCCCGCGCTCCTCTGGGCGGCGTTGACGCTCGCGCTCCTCAACCTGCCGGTGGTCATCGTCACCACCGAGGAGGCGCTGGGCACCGTGGCGCGCGAGCAGCGCGAGGCCTCGCTTGCGCTCGGCGCCACCCGCTGGCAGACGGTGCGTCACGTGCTGCTGCCGCAGGCGCTCCCCGGCATGCTCACCGGGGCGATCCTGGCGGTGGCGCGCGGCGCGGGCGAGGTGGCGCCGATCCTGTTCACCGGCGCGGCCTACTACCTGCCGTTCCTGCCCAAGGCGCCCACCGACCAGTTCATGGAGCTGGGCTACCACGTGTTCGTGCTCGCGACCCAGTCGCCCGATGTGGACGCGACGCGGCCGCTCCTCTACGGCACGGTGCTGGTGCTGCTCGTGCTGACGTTCCTGCTCAACCTCACCGCCGTCCTCCTCCGGGCCCGGCTGCGGGCCCGCCTCCTGGGAAAGGGCTGACGTGACCGTCGAGACCTCCGAGCGCCAGCCGACGCTGGTGAGCCGGCCGAAGGTGCCCGAGCGCGAGCCCGCCGCGCCCGGCCGCCCGGCCGAGGTGCGGCTCGCCGCGCGCGGCTTCCATCTCCGCTACGGCGCGCTCCACGCGCTCAAGGGCATCACGCTCGAGATCCCGAGCGGCGAGGTGACCGCGATCATCGGCCCCTCGGGCTGCGGCAAGAGCACGCTGCTCCGCTCCTTCAACCGCATGAACGACCTCATCCCCGGCGTGTACGCGACGGGCGGCCTGAGCGTCTCGGGCCGGGACGTGTACGCGCCGGGGACCGACGTGGTGGATCTGCGCCGGCGCGTCGGCATGGTGTTCCAGCGGCCGAACCCGTTCCCCAAGTCCATCTTCGAGAACGTGGCGTTCGGCCAGCGCATGCTGGGCGAGCACGACCGCGACGCCCTCGCTCCGCGCGTCGAGCAGAGCCTGCGGCGCGCGGCGCTGTGGGACGAGGTGCGGGACCGGCTCGACGCCTCGGCGCTCCAGCTCTCGGGCGGCCAGCAACAGCGCCTGTGCATCGCTCGTTGCCTCGCGGTGGAGCCCGAGGTCATCCTCATGGACGAGCCGGCCTCCGCGCTGGACCCCACCGCCACCACCCGCATCGAGGAGCTGATCCTCGAGCTGAAGGGCCGCTACACGATCGTGGTCGTGACCCATAACATGCAGCAGGCGGCCCGCATCTCGGACCGCACCGCGTTCCTGCTCCAGGGCGAGCTCGTGGAGTTCGACGACACGCGCCGCGTGTTCACGAGCCCGCGCGAGAAGATCACCGAGGACTACATCACCGGCCGGTTCGGCTGATCGCGCGGGCCCCGCGCGCGGCGCGCAGGGCCGCCCGGACCGACCCCTGACCGCGCGGGCGCCGCGCGACCGAGGACCTTTCCCGACATGCAACGCCAATTCGACGATCAGATCGCGCAGCTCCAGAACGAGCTGCTGCTCATGAGCGGGCGCGCCGAGGGCACGGTCCGCAAGGCGGTGGAGGCGCTCATGCGCCGCGACCCGGCGCTCGCCGACGAGGTGCTCGCCGACGACCGGGCGATCGACCGCATGGAGATCGACATCGAGGAGCACTGCGTGCGGCTGCTCGCGCTCCAGCAGCCGCTCGCACGCGACCTGCGGCTCATCACCTCGGCGCTCAAGATCTCGAACGACCTGGAACGCGTGGGCGACCACGCCGTGAACATCGCCGAGTGCGCCCGCCGGCTCACGGGCCAGCCGCCGGTGCGGCCGCTCGCCGACCTGCCCGGGCTGGTCGAGAAGTCCATCGCCATGCTGCGCGACGCGCTGGACGCGTTCGTGCGCCGCGACGCGGACGCGGCCCGCAGGCTGGTGCGGCGCGACGACGAGGTGGACGGACTCCACCGCCGGCTCTTCGCCGAGCTCATGGCGCGCATGATCGCCGACCCGCAGCAGGTGGACCGCTCGATGACGCTGGTGCTGGTGGGCCGGAACCTCGAGCGAATCGGCGACCTCGCCACGAACATCGCCGAGGAGGTGGTGTTCATCGCCGAGGCGCGCATCATCAAGCACCACGCGGACGAGAGCGTGGCCTGACGCGGGTGGCCTCCGCCGCGCCTCACTCGAGCGTCTTCGAGAAGCGCCGCGTGGCGAACAGGAAGAACGCCAGCGCGAAGCCCGCGAGCGCGAGCGTCTGCGGCCACACCTGCATCAGGCCGTTCCCGCGCAGCACGATGCCGCGGATCACCTCGAGATAGTAGGTGAGCGGCAGGAACAGCCCGAACGCGCGGGCCACCGCCGGCATGGCCTCGCGCGGGAACATGAAGCCCGAGAGCAGCACGTTCGGGAGCAGGAACAGGAACGCCACCTGGGTCACCTGTGCCTGGTTCCGCCCCAGCGTGGAGATGAACAGCCCCAGGCCCAGGTTTGCGACGATGAACAGGAACGAGGCGCCGTAGAGCGCGAGCAGCGGTCCGCGCAGCGGGACCGCGAACACGTAGTGGCCCACGAGCAGCACCGTGGTCATCTGGACGTAGCCCACGAGCACGTACGGGGCGATCTTCCCGACCATGATCTCCCACTTCGCGAGCGGCGTGACGATGAGCTGCTCGAGCGTACCCGTCTCGCGCTCGCGCACGAGCGAGAGCGCGGTGATGATGATGAGGATGTTGCTCAGGATCATGCCGATGATGCCGGGCACGATGAACACCGCGCTCCGCAGCGCCGGGTTGTAGAGCGGCCGCACGCGCACGTCCACGGGCGGCGACGCCGGGTCCAGGCCGCTGCGCGCGCCCACAATCGCCACGTTCAGCCGCTGCCCCACGAGCTGCGCCGCGGCGATGGCGTTCTGGGACGCGGTCGGGTCGCTCGCGTCCACCAGCACCTGCACCGCGGCGGTGCGCCCGCGCTTGAGGCTGCGCGCGTAGTCGGGCGGCAGCACGATCGCGGCGCGGGCGTGCCCGGCATCCACCTCGTCCACGGCCTCGGCGTAGGAATGGACCTGCCGGCGCACCACGAAGTTGTCGGTCGCGGTCAGGCGCTCGACGAACTCGCGGCTCTGCCGGGTGCGGCTCTGGTCGAACACCACCGTGGGCAGGTGGCGCACGTCGGTGCGGATCGCGTAACCGAAGATGAGGAGCTGCATGACCGGCACGGCGAGCATGAGCCGGAGCGTGGCCGGGTCGCGCTTCATCTGCACGAACTCCTTGCGCACCATGGCGCCGAGCCGCTCGGGGTTCAATGGTTCTGCTCCTGGAGCGCGACGAAGATGTCCTCGAGCGAGCGCGTGCCACCGAACGAGCCGCGCACCTCGGCGGGCGAGCCCTCGGCCACGAGCCGGCCGCGCGAGAGGAACGCGAGCCGGTCGAAGCGCTCGGCCTCGTCCATGTAGTGGGTGGTGACGATCATCGTCACGCCCTCGGCCGAGCGCTCGCGGATGATGGACCAGAACAGCCGGCGCGCGGCCGGGTCCACGCCGGCGGTGGGCTCGTCGAGGAACACCACGTCGGGCGCATGCAGCATGGCGCAGGCGAGCGCGAGCCGCTGCTTCTGGCCGCCGGAGAGCACGCCGGAGAGCCGCCCGCCCAGCTCGGCGAGGCGCATGGACCGCTTGGCCCACTCGATGCGCGGCGCGAGCCCCGCGCCGAGCCCGTACACGCCGCCGTAGAACGCCAGGTTCTCGTCCACGGTGAGGTCGCGGTAGAGCCCGAACGACTGCGACATGTAGCCGATGCGCGACTTCACCCGCTCGGGCTGCCGCGCCACGTCGGCGCCGGCCACGAGCGCCACGCCGTCGGTGGGGCGCATGAGCCCGCACAGCATGCGGATAGTGGTGGTCTTGCCCGAGCCGTTGGGCCCGAGGATGCCGAAGATCTCGCCGGCGCGGATCGAGAGCGAGACGTGGTCCACCGCGACCAGGTCGCCGAAGCGCTTGACCAGGTCGCGCGTCTCGACCACCACGCGCCCGTCGTTCACGGCACGCCCCGCGAGCGCCCGCCCGGGTCGCGCCGCCGGCCGCGGGCCCGGCTCACGGCGCGGGCCGGATGCGCGCGTCGGCGGGCAGGCCCGCCTTGAGCGCCCCGCCGTTCGGCGCGAGCACGAGCTTGACCGCGAACACCAGGTTCGCCTGCTCCTCCTCGGTGAGTGCGGCCCGCGGCGTGAACTCGGCCTCGCGCGCGATGCTCACGACCCGCGCCGCGAACGGGCGCCTGGCGCCGATCGGCCGCACCTCGGCCGGCGCCCCCAGGCGCACGCGAGGGAGCGCCGGGGCCGCGACGTAGACGCGCATCCACAGCGAATCGGGATCGCCCAGCGTCACCACCGGCGCGCCCGGCGGCACGAGCTCGCCGGCGACGAAGTTGACGAGCAGCACCACGCCCGGGCGCGGCGCCAGCAGCAGCAGCTCGTCGGCGCGGCTGCGCGCGCCCGCGAGTTGCGCGGCCGCCGCCGCCGCGCCCTGCTTCGCCGCCGCGACCTGCGCGCGGCGGAAGCCCTCCTCCTGGAGCCGCACCGCCTCGTGCGCGGCCGCGGCGCGCGCCTCCGCGGCGCGCAGCGTCGTGCGCGCCCGGTCCAGCTCCGCCGGCGGCGCGACCGCCGCGTTCGCGAGCTTCTCGGTGCGTTCGAACGAGACGCGCGCCAGCTCCAGCTCGGCCTCGGCAGCGCGCAGGTTCTCGCGCGCGATCACCAGCTCGGCCGGGCGCGCGCCCTGCTGCAGGTCGCGCGCCTGCGAGGCGGCGCGCTCGGCCTCGGCGGCCCGCGCCGCGAGCTGCGCGGCGACCTCGCCCTGGTCGAGCACGGCGAGCGTGTCGCCGGCCTGCACGCTGTCGCCCTCGGTCACGCGGAGCCGCACCAGGTGCCCGCCCACCACGCTCGCGACGTCGATCTCGTCCATCTCGATCGTGCCCGAGCCGCGGATCGCGCCGTCGTCGCGCGCGCAGCCCGCGAACGCGAGCACCGCCGCGAGCGCGGCGCCGAACGCCGCCGCGTGCCGGGGGCGCACCCGGCGCGCCGGCCTCATACGGTCAGCGCCGCACGTCCGGCAGCAGGAGCGCGATGCGCCCCACGTAGGCGGCGCGCAGCGCGGCCGGGTCGGTGAGCCCCGCGCCGCGAACCGCCTCGGGCAGCGGCGCGCCGGCGAACGCCGCGCCGCGCACCACCTCGAGCCGCCCCCCGGCACGCACGACGTGAGCGTCGTCGTCGCGCAGCCCGCCGAGCGGCTCGCGCGAGACCACCGCCAGGTAGCCGGCCGGCAGGCCCGGCGCGCGCGCGGCCTGCGCCGGGTCGAGCGGGAAGGCGAACGGTCGGCGCAGCGCCGAGAAGCGCTCGCGCGCCCGGTCGGCGTCGCTGCCGTAGAGCGAGGGGTCGAGGCTCAACGTGTTGAGCACCCGCTCCGGGTCGGGCCGCACGCCGTCGCCCGGGTCCTCGGCCGAGGCGAGCACCGGCACGCGCAGCCGGCCGGCGTCGCGCGCAGCCTCGCGGGCGGAATCGGCGCCGGGCCCGGCCGCGACCCCGGCGTCGGTCACGGCGAAGCCCGCGCGCAGGCGCTCCCAGGCGCCGAGCAGCGACTCGTGGTCGGCGCGGCCGTTCCGGCCGCGGCTCTTGACCAGGGCCCAGGCCCGGTAGAGCTGCTCGTAGGCCCCGTCGCCGAGCGCCGCCGCGATGCGCGCCGCGACGTCCTCCCCCGGCACCTTGCGGCCGTGCTCGATGTTGAAGAGGAACGAGGTGGCCAGCCCGCCGGCCGCCTCGGAGAGCTTCTTGTACGAGAGGCCATGCGCCATGCGGAGGGCGCGGATCCGTGCGGCGACCGGGTCCTCGGCGGCCACGGGCGCGTCCTGCACCTGCGTCCTCTGAGTCATGTGGGCCAAGCTAGCGCGTTCTCCCATGGGGTGCCAATTGGCCGGGCGGGCCGTCTCGGGCCGGGCCCGGCCGATTTTCCCTGCGCTCGCCCGGCAGGGCCGGCCGAAAACCCGGACCGTGGGCGCGGCCCGGCCGGTGGATCCCCCACACGAGGGTCCGGCCGCGCAGCACGTGGGAGGGAACCATGAAGCGCACCACCCTATTCCTCGCGGTCGCCCTGGGGCTCGCGACCGCCCCGGCGGCCATGGCCCAGTCCGACCTCGGGCTCAAGCACGTCGGCGTCTCGCTCGGGTTCGTGAGCCCCGAGCGGCTCGACGCCACGTTCAGCTTCGGCGCGTTCGCCGACTGGGGCCAGATCGCCCCCAAGGTGACGCTCGAATCGCGCGTGGACCACTGGTCGTGGTCCGAGACGCTGCTCGGCGTCGAGTCCAAGCTCCGCGACATCTCCGTCGCCGTCCGCGGCAAGTACCACTTCGAGACCGCGAATCCCAAGGTGCGGCCGTTCGCCGGCGCCGGCCTCGGCATGCACTTCCTGAACGCCGAGGTGACGGACACGAACTCGAGCCCGGCGACGTCGGTGAGCGACTCGCAGACCAAGCTCGGGCTGGACCTGGGCGGCGGGCTCATGACGCCACTCAACCCGCGCACGGACTTCGTGGGCGAGGCCTGGTACGGCATCGTCTCGGACGTGACGCAGTTCTCGATCCGGGCCGGTCTCTCCTACAAGATCGGCAAGTGATCCCCGCGGCGGGCCGGCTCCGCGCCGGCCCGCCGTCGCTTCTCCGCCCGGGGCCCGTGGCACCGCCTCGGGCCCCGTCGCGTCCCCGGGCCGACCCCCGGCATCCCCGGGCGCGCCCGCGCGCGCCCCGCCCGCCGCCCCGCCCGTCCCGCCCGCCGCGGCGTCCGCCGCGGCCGGCTTGTGGGGGCCCGCCGGCGCGCCTAGCCTCCGCGGGGTCCACGTGCCGCCCACCATCCGAGGAGGCTCCATGCCACGTCTCATCGGCGCGCCCGTCGTGGCGCTCGTGCTCGCGCTGCCCGCGCTCGCGGCGGTCGCTCCGGCCACGGCGGCGCCCGCCCGGCCCGCGGGCGGCTCCGCGCTCTCGCCCGCCAACTACCCGGTCGAGCGCCACACGCTCGACAACGGCATCACGGTGATCCTGCACCGCGACACCACCGTGCCGGTCGTGTGCTTCTGGCAGTGGTACAGGGTGGGCTCGCGCAACGAGCGCCCGGGCATCACCGGGATCTCGCACTTCTTCGAGCACATGATGTTCAACGGCTCGAAGAACGTGCCGCCCAAGGAATACGACCGGCAGCTCGAGTCGCGCGGCGCGTACTCGAACGCGTTCACGAGCTACGACATGACCGCCTACTACGAGGAGGGCGGCAAGGAGTCGCTCGACAAGATGTTCGAGTTGGACGCCGACCGCATGCGCGAGCTGTCGCTCCTGCCCGAGCTGCTGAAGAGCGAGGTCGAGGTCGTGCGCGAGGAGCGCCGGTTCCGCACCGACAACTCGGTGCCCGGGCTCCTCAACGAGGCGCTCTACGCGACGGCGTTCGTGGCCTCCCCGTACCAGTGGCCGGTCGTGGGCTGGATGAAGGATCTCGAGCGCATCACACGCGACGAGCTGGTGGACTACTTCCGCACCTACTACGCGCCGAACAACTGCATCCTGCTGCTCGTCGGTGACTTCGACCCGGCGGACGCCAAGGCGAAGATCGCCCACCACTTCGGCTCGATCCCGAAGCAGACGCCGCCCGGAGCGCCGGTGAACGCCGAGCCCGACCAGAACGGCGAGCGCCGCGTCGAGGTGCGCTACCCGAGCGAGACGGTGTCGTTCATGACCGGCTACAAGGCGCCGGGCGTGGCGAACGCCGACATCTGGGCGCTCGACGTGGTGGCGAACATCCTCTCGGGCGGCGAGTCGTCGCGGCTCCACCAGGCGCTCATCTACGACCAGCAGATCGCGCTCACGGCCGTGTCCTCGTTCCAGGCGGGCCTCGAGCCCGGGCTGTTCGAGTTCTACGTCGAGCTGAAGCCGGGTCGCACGGCGGCGGAGGGCGAGAAGGCGCTCTACGCCGAGATCGAGCGGCTCGCGACCGAGGGGCCCACCGAGCGCGAGCTGCAGAAGGCCCGCAACCAGGCCGAGGCGGGCTTCATCTCGGCGCTCAAGACGAACAACGGCGCCGGGCGCACGCTCGGCTTCTACGAGCACGTGCACGGCGACTACAAGCGGATGTTCTCGGCCATCGAGCGCTACCGCGCGGTGAGCGCCGCCGACTGCCGCCGGGTGGCGAAGCAGGTGTTCGACCCGACGCGCCGCACGGTGGCGTTCCTCACCCCGCTCGCGGTCGGGAAGGAGGCGCAGCCATGAGCCGAGGCATGCAGCGTCACGCCGGCACGCGGCCGCGCCCGGCCGCCCGCGCGCTCGCCGCGCTCGCACTCGCCGGACTCGCGCTGGCCGGGCCCGCGGGCGCGGCCGAGAAGGCCAAGCCCGGCGCGTGGGTGCGCACGACGCTCCCGAACGGGCTCCAGGTCGTGATCGTGCCCACGTCGCGGCTGCCGCTCGTTGACTTCCGGCTCGTGGCGCGCGCCGGCGCGGTCAACGATCCGGCCGGCCGCGAGGGGCTCGCGCGGCTCACCGCCGACCTGCTCACCCAGGGCGCGGGCAAGCGTGACGCCAAGCAGGTGGCCGGCGACATCGAGTTCGTGGGCGGTTCGCTCAACGCGAACGCGGGCGCCGAGCAGCTCGTGGTGAGCTGCGAGGTGCTCAAGAAGGACCTCGCGCTCGGTCTCGAGCTGTTCCGCGACGTCATCGTCTCACCGCGCTTCGCGGCCGCGGACTTCGAGCGCAAGAGGGAGGAGGCACTCGGCCAGATCGCCTCGGACAAGAGCGAGCCGTCGGTGATCGCCGAGAACGCGATGACGCGCTGGTTCTGGGGCGAGAGCCCGCTCGGCCACCCGCCCATCGGCTGGGAGTCGAGCGTCCAGGCCATCACCCGCGAGGACGTGGTGCGCTACCACACCGGCTTCGTCACGCCCGAGCGCTCGGTGCTCGTGGTGGTCGGCGACGTCTCGCCGCAATCCCTCACCGCCTCGCTCAAGACGGCGTTCGCGGGCTGGAAACGCACGGGCGAGCCACCGGCCAAGGACCCCTATGAACCGGCCGCCGCGATCCGCGGCCGGACGCTGCGCGTGATCAACAAGCCGGAGGCCACCCAGACGCAGATCCGCATGATGTGCCCGTCGGTGCCGCGCCATCACCCCGACTGGTACGCGCTCCAGGTGGCGAACACGATCTGCGGCGCCGGCTTCACGTCGCGGCTCGTTAACTCGATCCGCGTCGAGCAGGGGCTCACCTACAGCATCGGCAGCCGCTTCCAGCACAATCGCAACGCCGGCGCGTTCCGGATCAGCACGTTCACGCGCAACGACCAGCTCCGGAAGTGCGTGGACGCGGTGCTGGCCGAGGTGAAGAAGCTCGTGGACGAGGGCCCGACCCAGGCCGAGCTGGACAAGGCGCGCGTGTTCCTCAAGGGCCAGTTCCCGCTCGGGCTCCAGTCCCCCGACGACCTCGCGGCCGAGATCGCGAGCGCGGAATTCTTCGGATTGCCGCAGGACTTCATCGCCAGCTACCCGGACCGGATCGGCGCGGTGACCATGGAGGACGTGAAGCGCGTGCTGAAGAGCCACTTCTGCACGAACGACCTCAAGATCCTCGTGGTCACGAACGGCGACGTGGCGAAGAAGGCGCTGGACGGCCTCGGGGCGCTGGAGATCCGGGAGATCGACTGACCCGGCGGCCGGGCGGGCCGGGCGGGAGCGCGCGATGAGCGAGCCGCGGGGGCCGGCGTCCGATCCGGCGCACGCCGGGCCGGACGCCGGCGGGCCGCCCGCGACGACGGCCGCCGCGCGCGGGCCCGCCGGCATCCACCCGAACGTCGTCGCGCTCGGCTTCACCTCGCTCCTCACCGACGTCTCGAGCGAGATGCTGGTGCCGGTGCTGCCGCTGTTCGTGACCGCCACGCTCGGCGCCTCGGTGGCGAGCCTCGGCCTGATCGAGGGCGTCGCCGAGGCCACGGCCTCGGCGCTCCGGCTCGTCTCCGGCCGCCTCTCGGACGCGGTCGGGCGGCGGAAGCCGTTCGTGGTCGCGGGCTACGCGCTCTCGGGCGCGTGCAAGACGACGATGGCGTGGGCCGGGAGCTGGACGGCGCTGCTCGGGCTGCGCTTCGGCGACCGCGTCGGCAAGGCGCTCCGCAACCCGGCGCGCGACGCGCTGATCGCCGACTCGACGCCCGCGCCGCTGCTCGGGCGCGCGTTCGGCCTGCACCGCGCCATGGACACGACGGGCGCGGCGATGGGCCCGCTCGTGGCGTGGTGGCTCCTGGCCGAGTGGTCGGGCCTCGGGGCCGAGGGCTACCGGCGCATCTTCCTCGTCTCGGTGATCCCGGCCGCGCTCGCGATCGTCGTGCTGGTGGCGTTCGTGCGCGCGCCGCGCGACGCCGCACCCGCGCCCGCGCGGGCCGCCGGCAGCGCACCCGCGGCCCGCGCCCCGCTCGGCCCGCGTTTCGCGCGCTTCGTCGCGGCCGACGCGCTGTTCCAGCTCGGCCACTCGAGCGTGGCGTTCCTGCTGCTCCGCTCGCAGCGCTCGGGGTTCTCGGCCGGCGAGGTGGCGCTCGTCTACCTGGGCTACAACCTGCTCGCCGCGGCGCTGGCGTACCCGTTCGGCGGCCTCTCCGACAAGGTGGGCCGCCGGCCGCTCCTGCTCGCCGGTTACCTGCTCTACGCGCTCGCCTACTGGGTGGCCGCGTTCGCGCCCACGCGCGAGGGCGCGGTGGTCGCGTTCGCGCTGCTCGCGGTGCACACCGCGCTCGCCGACGGGCAGGCGCGGAGCCTGGTGGCCGACCTGGTGCCGCGCGAGCGGCGCGCCACGGCGTACGGCGTCTACCATGGCGTGGTGGGCGCGGCGCTCCTGCCCGCTAGCTTAGTGGCGGGCCTCCTTTGGGAGCGGGTGGGGCCGCAGGCGCCGTTCGCGCTCGGCGCGCTGCTCGCGCTGGCCGCGGCGCTGGCGCTGGCGACACTTCTTCCGCCCGAGCGGGGCGCGCGCCCCGTGCGCGAAGCTGGAGCCGACAGCCATGCGTGAGCCGCGCCCGGCGGGGCCGTCCGAGTTCGCGCGCATCGCCGCGATCGTGGCCGCGCTCCCGCGAGGCGAGGGCGTGGTCGTGGGCCCCGGCGACGACGCGGCGGTCGTGCAGCCCGGCGAGGGCCGCGACCTGGTCGCCACCTGCGACGCGCTGATCGAGGGCCGGCACTTCCGCCGCGACCTCGTCTCGCCGGCCGAGGCGGGCGTGCGGCTGGCCGCGGCGAACCTCTCCGATCTCGCCGCGATGGCCGCGATCCCGCGCTGGGCGCTCGTCTCGCTCGCCGTGCCCGGCGGGTGGAGCGCGGCGGACTGCGAAGCTCTCGAGCGCGCGTGCGCGGCAGCGCTCGCCGCCGAGGGCGCGGCGGTGGTGGGCGGGAACCTGGCCGCCACCGACGGCCCGCTCGTCGCGACCCTCACGCTCCTCGGCGAGGTGGAGCGCGGCCGCGCCTGGACGCGCGCCGGCGCCCGGCCCGGCGACGCGCTCGCGGTGACCGGCGTGCCGGGGAGCGCGGCGGCGTTCCTCTCGCTGGCGCTGTGGGGGATCCCGCCGTCGCGCGCGCGTGTGCCGGAGCCGCTCGTGGCGCGATTCACCTCACCCCCCTGCCGCGTGCGGCTCGCGCGCGCGCTCG
>Ga0187892_10001982_pt1 | contig 43657 bp, 31 predicted proteins | sample MA1701073metaG_FD_139345 | JGI IMG/M metagenome (GOLD analysis project Ga0187892, IMG submission 139345) | Bio-ooze microbial communities from a basaltic lava cave in the Kipuka Kanohina Cave System on the Island of Hawaii, USA - MA170107-3 metaG ... | reverse complement strand
CCAGTTTCGCTCGGCCGCGGGCAAGCTGGCACTCAACGGCCTTTGGAGTGCTTCCCATCTCTCGGGCGATCTGGCGACAGGTCAGACCCTGGTGGTAATAGAGTTGCAGCACGCGGCGCTGTGCGGCGGGCAAGCTGGCCAGACGGGCCGTCACAGCCTGGCTGGCCTCTGCCAGATGAGCCAGCTCGAGCGGTCCGGGCCAGGGCGAGGCGATGGCTTCCAGGTCTTCGGGCGAGTCCGGCGGCTCTACACACGCCGCGCCCGCACGCTTGCATGCCTGCGCGCGGCGGATCAACCGGGCCCGCGCTCAGCGCAGGTTGTGCCGCAGGCAGGTACGGCGGGAGCGAGCGTCCAGCGTCATGAGCCATGACATCTGCGGCAGAATTCCGATCGAGGCTTCCTGAAGCACGTCTGCCCGCGCCAACGAGCCGGACAGTTCGTGTGGGATCGCCACACGGCTGTGCAGCAGGATGTCGCGCGCCTCGCAAACGAATGCTTGTGTCTCCATGTCAAACTCCTTCCCCGGGCGCAGTGCGCGTAACCGGGCGCGTGGCTCCGCGCCGCGCGCGCAGACGTCGGACTGGAGCGGTGGCGGTCCTGGCTTTGGCGCAACGGAATGTGGCGCGCTGGGCGCCTCGGCGCGCAGCCCATGCGCACGTCGCCCTACTTCGCCGGAACGACGCCAACACCGAGCAGACTCGGTGACATTCGTACGTTTCCGCGTCTAATGTCTTGAATCTGTCAAGATTGTTGTGTAGGATGCGCTATTGTGTGGTACAGCCCTCCTTTCTGTGAGGGCCGACCTGTTGCGAGGTCGCAAGAGCCTGGAAGCGATCTCGCCGGGCGTCCCGTATTCGAGCGACACCGCGACTGCGCCCGAGCGGAACGCCTCGGCGGATCGCCACCATCACCGGCTCGTGTCGTCAGGGCGCGCAGCTCAAGCGCCGAGCCGTTCAACCGATCTTCACATGTCTCAGTCGTGTCGCGGACGACGGAGAGTCGCGGGGGCTTGACCCGCCGCGCACTTCATTTCAATGCCCCTTCAGCGCGCCGGCCGGCTACGCGTCAGTCCCAACCTGCGCAATGCGTTACACGTAGGAGCCTACCACAAAGCCGCACGCGACGCAACGAAATTCCGTCGGAAAATCGGCGGAATCGGAACAGCCGCCAAATCTTAGCGAGATGCTGCACTGAGCTTAACAAACTTGCTGAATACCGCGCTGCGGCCAAAGGGCGAGTGGGATTCTCAGCAACTGGCCCGGCTGACTTCCGCAGGGTCTGGCGGCAAGTCGAAGGCCACGACCACTTCTGAGCTGTAGATGGGGAACTCGATGCGGCAGCGGTCGCCGCGCAGCTTACGGCCGTCCCAGCCGCGCTGTACGTAAACGCACGCCAGCGTGTCGAGATGGGCGGGTGTGTCCGACGCGCGGGAGATTCAGAGCCACGCCACCCGACGATGCCTGCGCCGTGAAGCGCGCGGCGCTTCCGCCACGCTCCGATCGTGAAGGCCGGCGATGGCGAGTGCGGGTCGAACGGCCGCCTATGGGCACGGATCCGGCGAACAGTCCGTTCCGCCCCCTTGGAACTCGCCACCCTGACTGGTGCAGGTGCCCGGTGGCAGCACGGCGCAGGCGCCGTCGGGGAGGCAGCACGCCCCGGCCGCGCAGCTCGTCGGGCTGCACGCGACGCCATCTCCCACGTACGTGCCGTTGAACGTATTCGTGCAGATCGACGGGCTGGTCACGATGCAATTGAACCCCAGGAAGCAGCACGCACCCTGGCCCGGCGGCGGCGGGCAAGGATTGGGCGTGCAGTTCGTGTCGTCGCCCTGGTAGACCGCCAACGGGTTGGCTTCACACTCGGACTGAGTGACCCGCGCGCACCCGCCATTCGAGGCACAGCAAGCACCGGTCGGCGCTGGCGGCGGGCACGGGCTGGGTGAGCAGCTCGTCCCATCGCCGTGATAAGTGCCGCCGGAGGCGGCGCAGGCCGATGGCGCTTCCTGCGAACACGTCCCGTCGCCGAAGCAGCAGGCGCCGTCGAGCCCGGATCCGAACACGAGGTTGAACTCGGCCGCGTCCGCGAGATCCACGTCGTTGTCCTCGTCGAAGTCGAACGCGACGCGGCAATCCACCGGATCCGGCGGCGCCAGGTCCGGACCGGCCAGGCAGCTCGCCAGCGCGGCCCAGTCGTCCAAGTCGACATCGCCATCGTCGTCGGCGTCGCCGCGCGCCAGCCCAGTGATGTTGCGGAAGACGAAGACGCTGGCAGACACGTTGTCGAGGTAGACCACGTCCTCGCGGCCGTCGTCGTCGAAATCGCCAAAAGCCAGCGGCGCGTCGAGAGATCCTCCGCCTTCGGCCGGGGGAAACAGGTGTGTCTCCGGCCCGACCGCAAACTCGCCACCGCCCATGTTGATCAGGGCCTGAAGAAAAGCCTCGTTCTGTACGATCACGTTGTCCTTCTGCGGCGGCAGGTTGGGGTTGGAGGTGGCGGCATGGATGAACGTGAACGGCTGGTTCAAAGTGAACTCCCGCACCAACTGCCCGCCGTTCATGACGATGCGGACCACGCGCCGCTCGTCGGCGAGGCGCACGAGCATGGCCACGTCGTCGCCTGGCTCACAGTCGAACTGCCCGACGGCTTGACCGAGCAATTGCTCGCCCGCCGCTTCGGAGACGACCTCCTGCACGTCGAACGGCGCGCCATTGCCCAGGTTGAAGAGCACCGTGAGGCGGCCGTCGTTCAAAGCGGCCGAGATGTCCGCCAACCCGTCGCCGTCGACGTCGGCCCCCTTGACGTCGGCCGCCTGGGCGACGTTCGCCACCGGCTCGGACTGCGGGAACCCGCCGGCCGTGTCGTTCATGAGCTGGAAGACCAGGTCGCCGGCCAACCCGACGGCGTCCGGCTTACCGTCGAGGTTGAGGTCGGCCAGATCGATCGGCGGCGCGGCGAGGAATGCCGTCGGAAGCTCGGCTGTGACCGGATTGGTGTCAAACTGCCCGCCGCCGATGTTGTTGAAGACCAACACACGATGAAACGGTCCGGCCTCGGTCACACCGAAGAGCTGGACCATCAGATCGAGATCGTCGTCGCAATCGACATCGACAAAGAAAATCTTGACGATCAGACCTTCGTCGCCGAGCGCCGCGACGATATCGAACTCGTCGGCCACCATGCCGCCCTGGTTGACGAACCGGACGATGACGCGGTTGGCCGTGTCTGAGACGTGCAGGTCCAGGTCGCCATCGCCGTCACTGTCGGCGAACGCCGCCTCGGTCATCGCCTGGCCACCGAGAGGAAAGTTCAACACCAGCGGGTCGGCGAACTGCAGCAGTGGCACTGGCAGCGCCTGGGCCTCGATGACCGTCAAGAACGTGTCGCTCGCGCCGTCGAGCGTGCTGTCCTGGGCGTCGGGCGTGAAGATGAAGAACGTGTTGTTGAATCCGGTCGGCTTGTGAATGCCGGTCACGCACGTTTGGCCGGACCCGCTGAGGGCTAGACCGTTGGGCGTCGTGATGGGGCCGCCCAGCATGGACGAGTATGCAAGGCCGAGGCCGGACGCGCTGAACCTGGTAACGAACCCGCCTGACGACTGGGGCGCCTGCCACGCATCCTCCTGCGGAAGCGTCGTCGGCGAGGATGTCTGGCCGCAGATGGTCACCTCTTCGAACGCATTGACGAAGATGTCGCGGGCATGGTCGGGCGCCGCTCCGCCAAAATAGGTGGAGCGGCGCACCGACCCATCCGGGCGGAGGCCGACAACGAATGCGTCTTGACTACCGCCGGATTGCGGCTGAAACGCCGGCTCGGTGGTGGGGAAGTTGATGGAACTGGTCGCACCCGTGTAGTAGGCCAGTCCATCTTCTTTGCGGGCACTGACCGCCAGCCCTTGATCGTCGTGGCATCCGCCGAGATAGGTCGAGTACAGCAACTGCCCGTTGGCGGCGTAGCCCGCGGCAAACGCGTCGTCCATCGGTTGATCGAAATGGACGGGGTTGAGCATCGGAAAGTCGGTCGAGCGCGTCACGCCGGTAACGTAGAACCGGCCGGCGTTGTCGAAGTCGATGGCGTGGCCCGTGTCGCTGAAGCTTCCGCCCAGGTACGTCCCGTACTCTACGGAGGAAATCGGCACGCCCACGGCGATACGCGCGACGAACGCGTCCTGGACCCCCGCCGGCAGCGGCTGGGCGGCGTTCGGCGTGACCGGGAAGGACGAATCGACCTCGGGTGTCGACGGAACGTCCAACTGCAACGTCTCGCCGGTGACGTACAGCGTCACGAAGCCCGTCGAAACCGATTCGCGGGCGGCGATGCCGAACCCGAGATCCGTTTCGAGGCCTCCGAGGTACGTGCCGAAGATCAGCGTGCCGTCGGCATTGAACCCGGCGATGTAGGCATCCGACGGCACGCCGTTCACCGGCGGGTCAATCGGATCGTAACCGGCCGGAAACGATTGGACGGCGAAGATCGTCGGCAGGTCGGGATGCGAGCTCGTGGCGATGAAGTACTGCAGCCCGCTGGGCGTGACCGACAAGTCACGAACGACGACGCCGTGACCGAGCAGCGCCGTGTGGACGTGCTGGCCGGCGCTGTCGAACTTGGCGACGAACGCCGCGAATTCGCCCGTAGCCGCACCGACGACAGCCGGCAGATCGGTCGAAGTCGTGTGCCCGGCGATGTAGATGTTTCCGGCGGCGTCCACGCCGATGCCGGATGCCTCGTCCTGCGCATTGCCGCCGAACAGCGTCGAGTATTCCAGGACCGGATCGATCGTCAGCTCGTGCTGCCGGTCATACGGGCCGAGCACCAGCCGAACGCTGCGATCGTCCAACGCATAAGCCGCGTCCACGTTTCGGCGTGCGCCGTCAATGGTCTGATGTGCCACCGGTCGGCGCTGGCGTAGACAGCCACCCTCCAGGCGCAGCAGCAGATCACCGTCGCCGGTGACTTCGACTTGCTCCGCTCCGTCGATCCGAAGGCGGATCACATCGGGCGAGACGCCGGGTGCGAGCACGAAATCGTATTCGAGCAGCCCATCGCGATGGTAATAGACCACGTCGACGCCGGGGTACACGTCGCGGCAGCGCACGTCCGCGTAGGTCGGCACGTGCTCGCGCCAGCGGGCCGGATTGGATCCGGGATAGTAGTGCATTCGCGTGGGCAGCGGATCCCCGGCCGTCGTGCGGCTGTTTACGTCGGCGCCTTCGAAGACCAGGCGGACCGTCGCCGGCGCCCGGCCCGGACGAGCAAGGGGACCCCCGAGGCGTGACACGATCCCGTCCGACCGCACGACCGCCGAATAGCCACGGCCGCGCGTCACGAATGCGGTCGTGTCGTCATCGGGCGACTCGAGCGGCTCAAAGTGCATCGGGATGGACAGCCCACGCAGCGCCGTCATGGCCATCCGTTGCTGGGATGCATCGCGTGTGTGCGGCGGTCCGCCATTCGCGGCCTGTGGCGCCGCGGCAGCGAGTAGCACCGCCGTGTGCGGCCATGCCCAGCGCGCAAGCCATCCAACCATATGGGTTCCATCGACGCCGACCATTGCGGCCTCCTTACGCGGGCGCATCACGTACGCCCGGCCAACCGTGAGAGCGCAGATGGGGCGCGAAGGGCGCAATAAATCCTTTGCCGGCCGGTCGGTAGAGCTTGCTTCGAGCCGCGAACGATTATGCGGCGGCTGTGCTAGAATGGGGACCATGCCAGCACCCGTTCGGAGCGTGACGGATATCCTGCAGCGAGTTCGGGCTGGAGACGCGTCCGCGCAGGCCGAGCTACTGCCGCTGGTGTATGACCGACTGCGGCTCATCGCCGCGCGGCTCGTCCGGGGCGAGCGCGCTGGACACACGCTCGAGCCGACCGAGCTCGTACACGAGGCGTTTCTTCGCCTGGTGGGGCCGGACGCATCCGGCGCGATCGGTTGGAATGACCGGACGCACTTTTTCGCCGTGGCCGCCACGGCCATGCGACGTATCCTGGTGAGCCACGCGCGGGCCAAACGGGCTCGCAAGCGCGGCAGCGACTGGCGGCGCATCTCGGTGGGGCGTCTGGCGGCGGCGTCCGACCGCTCCGATTGGGATGTGCTCGACATTCACCAGGCGTTGGAGGCGCTGGCCGCCTTGAGCGAGCGGCAGGCACGGATCGCCGAGCTGCGGTTCTTCGCCGGCCTGACGGTCGAGGAGGCGGCCGAGGCGCTGGCCATCTCGCCGCGCACCGTCGAGCTCGATTGGCGCATGGCCAAGACGTTCCTGGCCGGCCGGCTTCGGGGCGACAGCGAACGTGCGTCATGACTCCACAGCGCTACGAGCGCATTTGGCGGATCGTTCACGCACTGGCCGACGAGCGGCCGGAAGGGCGCGAGCGATTGCTCGAGCGCGAGTGCGGCGACGATGCTGATTTGCGGCGCGAGGTCGAAGCGTTCCTCGAACAGCCCGAGCTGGATACCGGCCAACTCCGCACACCGGTCGCGCACGCGGCGCAGGAGGCGTGGTCGTGGTCCGGGCAACCCCCCGAGCGCATCGGCAGCTTTCGCATCATCCGCAAGCTCGGCCAGGGCGGCATGGGCGAAGTCTTCCTTGCGGAGCAGGATGTGCCCAAGCGGATCGTCGCGCTGAAAGTGGTGCGGCGCGGACCGCTCTCGGCCGGGTCGCGGCGCCAATTCGAGTACGAGGCCCACGTCCTGGGAAGGCTGCGTCACCCGGGCATTGCGCAGATCTTCGAGGCGGGCACGTTCGATGCTCAATCCGAGGGCATCGGCTACTTCGCCATGGAGCACATCGAAGGTCTGCCGCTCACGGAGTACGCCGCGCGGCATCAACTCTCGAAAGACAAGCGCCTGGAACTGCTGGCGCGTGTGTGCGACGCCGTTCAACACGCGCACCAGAAAGGTGTGGTTCATCGCGACCTCAAGCCGGCGAACATTCTGGTGGAGGACGCCGGGCAGCCGAAGGTGCTGGACTTCGGCGTGGCCTTGGTGACCGACTCCGATCTGCAGATCACCACGCAGCACACGGCCGTCGGACAAATCCTGGGCACGGTCGCATACATGAGCCCCGAGCAGGTCAACGCCGCGGCAGACATCGACACGCGCTCCGACGTCTATGCGTTGGGCGTGGTTGGCTACGAGCTGCTCAGCGGCCACCTGCCTTACGACGTGCGTGACAAGACGATCGCGCAAGCCGCGCGGCTCATCAGCGAGGCGGACCCGCGTCCGCTGGGCCTGTGGAGGCGCGAGCTGAACGGCGACGTCGACACGATTCTGCGAAAGTCGCTCGAGAAGGACCGCGAGCGCCGCTACAATTCGGCCGGCGATCTGGCGGCCGACATCCGGCGGTGCCGCAACCACGAGTCGATCAGCGCCCGGCCGGCTTCCACGATCGATCAACTCCGCAGGTTTGCGCTGCGAAACACACGGCTCGTCGCCGCGCTGGCGGCACTCTTCGTGGTGCTCGTGGCCGGATCGATCGTCTCGACGCTGCTGGCGATCCGGGCCCGCAACGCCCAGCGCCTGGCGGACGCCCAGGCCGTTGAGGCCAATCTGGCCCGAGCCACGGCCGAAGCGGAGACGGCCCGCTTCGCCGCCATCAACGACTTTCTCAACGAAGACCTGCTGGCGTCGGCCGCGCCAGGCCGGCACGGCGCCGATGTATCGATGCGGCAAGTCCTCGATGCCGCCGCGGCACGCGTGGCTGGACGCTTCGAGGGTGAGCCGCTGGTCGAAGCCGGCGTGCGCGACACGCTCGGGACAGCCTACGGGCATCTGGGCGAGTACGCTGCCGCGGAAGAGCATCTGTCACGGGCCCTGGCACTGTACGAACAGGCGCAGGGACACGCTGCCGAGCGAACGCTCGCGTCGATGGGGAAGCTGGCCTGGGTGATCGAGGGGCAGGGCCGATTCGACGAGGCCGAACGGCTCAAGCTCAACACGGCCGAGGGCTGCCTGCGTGCCCTCGGACCCGAGCATGCCAGCACGCTGCGCGCTCGGGCGAACTTGGCCCACTTGTATCAGAACACCGGCCGGCTGCGCGAGGCCGAGTCGGTCTACATTGAGCTGCTCGAGCCCTTGCAGCGACGGCTCAGTGCCGATCACGCGCAGGCGCTGACGGTGCTCAGCAATCTCGGATCGCTCTACCTTCAGCAGGGCCGCATCGACGAGGCCCAGCCACTGCTGACGCAAGCGGCTGACGGTCGCCGCCGCGTGCTCGGAAACGAGCATCCGGACACGCTCGCCACGCTGACCAACCTCGGCATCCTTTATGTGAGGCAGGCGAGGTTCACAGAGGCCGAGTCGACGTACGAGGAGGTGCTCGAGATACGCCGGCGCGTGCTGGGCCCCAAGCACCCTTCAACGGTCATCTCATTGACCAATCTGGCCGCGCTGTACTATCGCACGGACCGCCTGGACCAGGCAGAGTCGCTGTTCGTCGAGGCCCTGGACTTGCGCCGTGAGGTCTCGGGCGCGGACCATCCCGAGACGATCGCGGTCGCTGCGAACCTGGGCATGGTGCACTACAAACGCGGCGATTTCGAGCAGGCCGCCGTGGTGTTGGAGGGTGCGGCCGAGTCGGCTCGGCGGGCTCTACCGGAGACCCACCTGCAGCGTGGGATCGCGACCGGAAACTACGGCAAAGCGCTGACGCGCCTGCAGCGCTTCGACGAAGCCGAGCGTGCCCTGCTCGAAGCGCAGGGCGTATTCGAGTCCACGGTCGGCAGTTCACATGCCTACTCACGAGTGAACGCCAAAGAACTGGCTGATCTCTACGACGCCTGGAACCGGACCGAGGAGGCCGCCGCCTGGCGGCGACGGGCCGATGGCCAGCCCGTTCCATAGAAGGCACGCCAACGGCGGGCTCAACCGGGGGCTACGGCGGGCTGGGGCGGTAGGTCGAAGGCCATGACGACCTCTGAGCTGTAGATGGGGAAGTCGATGCGGCAGCGGTAGCCGCGCAGCTTGCGGCCGTCCCAGCCGCGCTGTTGGCAGACGTAGGTCAGCATGTCCACGAAGATGGGCGTGTCCGAGGCGCGGAACTTGGCGATGCCGATGCCGAGCGGCTGGATGGTCTCGATCACGTCCAAGCGGTCGATGTCGCGGGCCGGGTCGTTCGGGTCGGACACGGTGCCGGGCACGCCGCGATACAGGTAGAGCGCCGGCTCCTGGCCGGGATAGACGTCGGTGTGCAACAGAACGTCGACAATGGCGGCCTTGGCGGGCGTGGCCATGCCGACGCCCATGGTCGTCTTGCGCGGCGGCTCGCCCGGCCCGCGGTAGAGCTCCTTTCGTTCCGGCAAGAGCGTGGCGTGGACCAGATCGACGGCCGATTGAACGCCCACGTCATCACCGCTGAGCGCGTACTGCGCCCGGTCGCGGAAGTGGACCACTTCCAAAACCGGCAACGGCTGTGAGCAGAACGGCTCGAGCAACAGGCCGTGCAGGCTGTCGACCGATTCGCCCGTAACCGTCAGCATCGAGCCGGTGGCGTGGATGGTGTCGTAGTTGACGTTCAGACCCGGCCGCACGCGCCGCAGGCCGCGCGTGGCCACGAGCCAGAGCTGATCGGCGCGGCCATCGTTTGTGCTGCTGGGGTAAAGCATGGCGGTGCTGTGAAACACGTCACACGCCGTGCCGAGCAGTTGGCTCATGCCGCGGAAGACCGACTGCTTGGCCAACAGTTCGACCCTCTCGCGCGCGTCGGGCAGCCAGCCGCTGATAATCGCGTCCAGCGCACTGCGGTCGCCGGCCTCGACGTCGATCAGCTGCTGGAAGCGGTCCACCGCGGCTCGCGCGGCGCTGATCAGGGCCGGATCGACCTTCTTACGCTCTGCGGCGCGCAGCAGGCGGCGGAGCGGCTCGGGCCCCGGGATGACGTGCGCGACCGCCATGGGATCGCGCTCACGGGCCGCCTTCAGCAGGCGGCTGGTCAGGACGGTGTTCACCCCGAGCGAGCGAGCCAGGAACTGCGGCCGATGCGGCGCACCCGGCAGCGCGTTCAAGACGCCGCTGAACGTGCGGCCCAGGTCGCGCCCGACCTCGACAATTCTGCCTTCGACCGTTGCTGATGAACGCTCAGTCTGCATGCGAAGCCGATCAAGCGACAATACTGCGGAGCCGATTCTGCCGCAACCTGCCCCTTGGAGCAATGTGCCCTGCACGGTCGCTAATTGCATTTTCTCAGAAAATCGACCATGCTAGCAAGCCAGCGGTATTCACGGGACATTGACCCTTCGGAGCAGGACGGTGGCGCCAACGAAGGAGGCCGAGCGATGTTTCGCGGAAAACACGGACGGAATGCGCGCTCACGAGTGCTCGCCGAGCTCATGGCTGTGGCGTTGGGGCTGACTGCGGGGAAATGGACCTGGGGGCAATGCCCGAGCGCGTGGCTGCCGAGCGACGGCGTGCCGGGCGTTGTGGGGTCCGGAACGGTGTTTGCGTCGACTGCGTGGGACCCGGATCGCGACGGTCCGCAGCCTGCGCTCGTCGTCTTTGGCGGCACGTTTCTCGCCGCTGGCGATTTGGCGGTCAGCCGCATCGCGGCGTGGGACGGGGCTCGATGGCATACCCTCGGCGACGGCCTCAACGCCCAAGTCCGCGCCTTGATTGTTCACAACGGCGAGCTGATCGCGGCGGCCGGACACAACGGATTCGGCAATCCCGGCCCGGCCAACGGCGTGGCCCGCTGGGATGGCACGAGCTGGCAACCGCTCGGCAGCGCCGGCTTTCAAAACGTCGTCTGGGCGCTCACCGCCTACGAGGGCGAGATCTACGCCGGCGGTATTTTCAACAGTGCCGGTGGTACGCCCGTGAACAACATCGCTCGCTGGGACGGGACAACCTGGCACGCCGTCGGCGCGGGCATCCCGGGCGGTGCTACGGCGCTGACCGTGTTCAATGGCGAACTGCTCGCCGCCAGCAACGGCGTGCTGCGCTGGAACGGAGCGGCGTGGGAGACGTTCGCACCCGGCCTGACGGGCAGCGTGAAGACCTTCGCGACGTACAACGGCGACCTGGTCGTCGGAGGCTCGTTTCAAACCATGCCCGCCACGCCCATCGACGAAGTCGCCCGCTGGACCGGCACGGCGTGGCTACTGCTCGGCGGCGGCATGGACAACGACGTCAACACGCTGCTCGAGTTCAACGGCGAGCTCATCGCAGGCGGACAGTTCACCACCGTCGAAGGCCAGCCCGCCTCGCGCATGGCCCGCTGGAACGGTGCCAACTGGCTGCCGATCGCCGCTGGCCCGGGCATGCCCAATCGCCGCTGCGACACGCTCACGTTGTTCAACGGCGATCTCTACGCGGGCGGCGCGACCACGGCGGCCAGCGGCGCCCAGGCCGAACAGGTCGGGCGCTGGAGTGGTCTCGAGTGGAACTATCTAGGTGTCGGCTTCGACGCCATCGTCTACGACACCGCAACCTACAACGGCGAGTTGATCGCAGGCGGCTGGTTCTCGACTGCGGGCGACATCGAGGCCGTGGGAATCGCTCGCCGCGACAACACCGGCCAATGGCATTCGATGGGTGACGTGAGCGGTGGCGACGGATTCGTTTTCGATCTGGTCGTTTACGACGATGTCCTGATCGCGACCGGTTCCTTTAGCGCGATTGGAGGTGTGCCGACTACGAATGGTACGGCGCAGTGGGACGGTGAGTTCTGGCAGCAGTTCGGCAGCGATGACGTCGGCATCGCCAAGAAGCTCGTACACGACGGTGAGTTGTATGCGCCGGGCGGCTTCGGTCCCAATCAGAAGGTCGCCCGCTGGGATCCGTTGGCACACGACTGGCAGCCGATCGGCACGTTCCAAACGAACGCCGGGGTCACTTGCCTCACGATCTTTGAGGGCGATCTGATCGCCGGTGGCATCGGTGGGATCGGCGTGAACGCCAGCGTGTGGCGCTGGGACTTTGACGCGCCGGGCACATGGCAACCCATCGGGCAGCACTTGGGCTTCAACCTCCTACAGACCTTGGGCGCATTCGACGGTGAATTGCTGGCCGGCGGGTACATCGAAGCAGGGCTGGTGCGATTCAACGGAACTTCGTGGGTACCGGTGGGCGGTGGGCTGTTTCTGAGCAACGAGTCTCCGGACGAGATCCTGGCTGTATTTGATCTACGCATCTTCAACGGCGACCTGATCGTGGCCGGCACATTCTCATATGCCGGCGCACAGCAGTACACACCTGAGACTGTCGCGGCCTTCCACGTGGCCAGTTGGAACGGAGCGAATTGGCAAGCGCTCGGCAGCGGCACCAATAACGCCGTCGTGTCGCTGCATGAGCACGAGCGCGACCTGATGATCGGCGGCTGGTTCGACCTGGCGGGCGGCGGGCCGGCAGGCCACTTGGCCCGCTGGGGACCAGCCGTCGGCGATCTCGACCAGAGCAGCCACGTGAACCTGGCCGATTGGGATCTATTCGTTGATTGCCTGGCCGGCCCAGGCGCCGCGCCGCCGCCCGGCTGTGACTGCGCCGACGCCGACACGGACGGCGACGTAGACCTGGGTGACGCCGCGGCATTTCAAATCCGGTTGATGGGCGTCTAGACGTGTGGCATGCCCAATCCCGGCGCGCCGGGAGCGGGCATGCGGGCACACAGCCGCCCCGAAATAACGTAGCATGGCCGCGCTAGCGCTTAGCCATGCCACACGCGCGAAAGGCAGTGCGCACCGTCTCGTGGGGTTGGGTCGAATCGTCTCAAATCGGGGGAACTCCAATGTTCGTATCACAAAGCAATCAACGTCGACATCCGGTCAACGTCCTGCTGATGATGGCTGGCACGGGACCTTTGCTGCTGGCCTCGACGCCAACGCGGGGCCTGGGCACGGTGAGCTTCGGTTCGCCGCAATCCGCACAGTCGCAGATCACGACGCCCATCGGTGTAGGGATCGGCGATCTGAATCTGGACGGCGGCGTGGACGCGGCGGGCCTGTACGCTGGCGTGGTGGTCTTCCACAACGAGCAAGGCGTGCTGGTGCCTGATGACAGCGCTCCACTGCCCTATTTCGCCCCATTCGAGCCGACCGTGCGAATCGCCGATGCGAGCGGAGATGGATTGCCCGACATCATCGTTTCAGCGACTGGCGCTCAGAATCTCACCCTATTCCTTCAGGAACGTAGTGGAGGGTTTATCGAGGCAGACACGGGCATTGTGACGGCCACCTACGTCCCGCGGTTCGCGTTGGGCCGGTTCAATGATGACGACCTTCCGGACGTCGTGATGAGCAATCTGTTCGCTGTGTATCTCAATCTCGGGTCCGGCCAGTTCATCGCAGTTGGAGAACCAGCGTTTGTTCCGTTTCAGTCTCAGGTCTTCGCGGCCAATCTGGACGGTGATGCGCTCGACGACGTGCTGACCATCGCCGGCTCCCCGGCCAGTGCGCGGGTCTTCCGGAACCTGGGCGGCGGCGTGCTGGAGCTCGCGGGCGAATACGATCTCCCGCCCAGTGTGAGTAGTGCGGAGCTGGCGGTCATGGTCGATCTCAATCACGACGGCCTCTCAGACCTGGCAGCCGTGACACACGAAGCCATGAACAATTTCGTCATGATTCGTCTTGGGCAGCCGGACGCCACGTTGGCTGAGGCGGCGACGTTCACGGTCCCCGGAATCCCCATCGCCATCGCCGCCGGCGATCTGAATGGCGACGGTCACGTCGACCTGGCCGTGGGATTGGGTAGCACTACGTCGGTGGCTCTGCTGCTGGGCGACGGCGACGGGGATTTCGAATTCGCCGGCCAGACCGCGCCTGCCGTGAGCGCGTCGGGACCGCTGACAATCATCGACCTGGCCATCGCCGACATTACCGGTGATGCCCTGCGAGACATAGTCGTGGTTGTGGTGGGCTACGGACTGGTGGTCATCCCCAATACGACGTCAAACGCCGCCAATCTTGATGGCGATGACGACGTGGATGTGAATGACTACGCGATCTGGTCGGCATGTTTGGGCGGTCCGGGGGCGGCGATCCCGATCGGCTGCACCTCATCCGACCTGGAGGCAGACGGCGACGTGGACCTGAAGGATGCTGGTCTGTTTCAGAATCTGTTTGCACCGTAGTGGGATTAACCCAAGGAAAGGATGGGAATTGTGCACACGAAAACGGCTCATTTCATTGCAGTCGCCGCGGCCATTGCACCGGGGATGGCCCATGTGGCAGTGGCTGACAGCGCCACAGGCACCATCGACATGGAGTGGATCATCTCCACCCCGGTTTTCGGCACGCTGTCGTTACCCGAAGTGCTGTCGATCGACAGCATCGAAGTCGAGATCGCTCACACTAATGGCAGTGATCTGGCCATCTCGGTCATGGCGTCCGACACGCCGGCCGAGGTAGACTTCGATCTGATGTTCCAGGAGACAGCCGACGGAGGCTTGGGCTTCAGCATGGGCGTGGTTCCGGGCAATTTTCATCTGACCAACGTCGCCCCGTACACGTTCGTGCCGACGGGCGGTGGCGAATTCACGGCGCCGCACACGCCATCGAGCGTCCTGAACGCGAACTCCTGGACCGACGGTCCGCTGGCGGCCCAGGAATACACATTATTCGTCTTCGATCTGAACCTCCTGTTCGACGGAGGCGCGATCGGATCCTGGACCGTCAATTACACGCCGATACCTGAGCCCGGCGCGTGTGCCGCGCTGCTATTGGGTGGATTGAGCGTCACTCGCCGTCGAAGGAGAACTCTGTGATCGCTGGCCGCGCGGTCCTGGAAGTCGGCGGGCCCGCTCGCGCGTGATGGTACGAAAGAGGTGTAACATGTTGCGTTGCGTGATTCACAATCGGGGTAGGTGTGTGTTGGCAATCCTATGCGTCAGCGCGGCGTTCCTATCTGCCCAGCCGTGTATGGCCATCAGCCAAGCCGAGTGGGTGCAGCGCGCATCCACGGGCCCGTCGCCGCGGGCGGAGTTCGGCCTGGCGTTCGACAGCGCACGGGGCGTGACCGTGCTGTTCGGCGGGGCCAACAACCTCTCGTTCACCAGCGTCTTTCCCGACACGTGGGAGTGGGACGGCACCGCATGGACGCTGCGCGCCAACAGCGGTCCGACCGCCCGCTGCGACCATGCCATGGGGTTTGACAGTCATCGTGCCGTGACGGTGAGCTTCGGCGGCTACAACGGCACGTACTTCGGCGATACGTGGGAATGGGACGGCGACGCGTGGGCGCTCCGCACAACCACCGGTCCGCCCGCGCGGGCCGATTCGTTCATGGCTTACGACAGCCAGCGGCAAGTCATGGTGCTATTCGGCGGACAGCGCCAAAACGGCACGATTGCGGGAGACACATGGGAGTATGATGGGGTCGCCGGAGTCTGGACACTGCGCGCCAACAGCGGCCCGCCGCCGCGCTGGATCCAGCGGATGGCGTACGACAGCGCTCGCGGTGTCACGGTGATGTTCGGCGGAGCAGGTGCCGCGGGTCAGCCGTTGGGTGACACTTGGGAATGGGATGGTCAGACGTGGACGCAGCGCGCCATGACCGGCCCGTCGGCCCGCTTCGGGAATGCCATGGCCTACGACAGCGATCGGGCCGTATCGGTCATCTTCGGCGGCGGAACCACCTTCACTTCCGGCAGTGATCAGACCTGGGAGTGGGACGGCGCGCCGGCCACCGGGACATGGACGCAACAGTTCGTATCCGGGCCATCGCCGCGCACGTTCGTCAAGATGGCCTACGACAGCGCGCGCTGTCGAATGGTTCTCTTCGGCGGATACGGCGGCGGCCAATTCCGCAACGATACCTGGGAATTCGGCTCGTTCACCGGCGACGTCGACGACGACGGCGATGTGGATTGGAGCGATCACGCCATCTTCGCGGACTGCCTGAGCGGTCCGGGCGGCTCAATTCCCATGGGTTGTGACGATTCCGACCTATCTGCGGACGGCGACGTCGACTTGGCCGACATCGGCGAGTTTCAGACGAGCTTCTGCGGATGATGCCCGTTCGAGCGGCGAGAACCGGGGACCACCGCGGCTGAGCGGCCCCGGTTGGGCTCGGTCAGGTCGGACCCGAACGTCCTCGGCATGCATGTTGGCAACGGGAGCGTTGCAGCCTGTCACGATCGCGTGGCTGCGGCCAGCGATCCCGGCTGACGCTTGAGACGGCCTAGATTCGCCCCGTTCCCATTTCGACCCACCCTCGTCAACGACGATGGCGAAACCGGCCCCCTGCCGGATAATGCCCCGATGCGAACAGCACTCGTCGTCCCAACGCTCGCCGTCACGGCGATCCTGCTCTCCGCCTGCGACGAGGCGCCCGAAGGCGCCCGTGATGCCGGATCGATCGTCCGCGTGTACACGAGCGTGGACGAGACGTTCGCCCGGCAGATTCTGGATGAGTATTCGAGGCGCAGCGGCGTCGTGGTCGAGACGGTGTTTGATTCGGAGGCGGGCAAGACCACGGGACTCGTGCAGCGCATCCGCGTCGAGAAGGATCGGCCGGCCGCGGACGTGTTCTGGTCCGGCGAAGTCTTTAACACGCTGCTGCTGGCTAGGGATGGATTGCTGGCGCCGCACGCCGGCGCGAGCGACGATGTGCTGCCCGAGCGGTTCCGCGGCGCGGACGGGCGTTGGCGGGCGGTCGGACTGCGGGCGCGCGTGCTGGCGTTCGACCCGAAGCGCACCAGCGAAGAAGAGCTGCCCACGTCGATGGCCGAGCTGGCCAAGCCCGAGATCGCGTCGCGGCTCGCGATCGCGAACCCGCTCTTCGGCACAACACACGGGCAGGTCGCCGCCCTCGTGGCCTTGTGGGGCGAGGCCAAGACGCGCGAATACCTGTCCACATTGCGAGCGAACGGCGTGCGCATCGTCGATGGCAACAGCGCCGCGGTGCGCGAAGTGATCAGCGGCGCGGCGAAGTTCGGCCTCACGGATACCGACGACGTATGGGCGGCCCAGAAGACCGGCGCGTCGCTCGACTTGCGCTACATCGATCTGGGCGATGGCGGCACGCTGCTGATCCCGACGTCGGTCGGCGTCGTGGCCGGCTGCCCGCATCCCGAGGTCGCCCGCAAGCTCGCTGACTTTCTGGCGTCCGCCGACGTCGAGCGCATGCTCTACGAGAGCGACTCGCGGAACATTCCGGTGCGCGAGGGACTGCGGCGCGAGCTGGGGGCCGAGCTGCCGCCGCAGACGCAAGTGCCGTACGAGCACATCGCCGAACACATGGGCACGGCCGCTCAACTGGTGCGCGAAACGCTTCTGCGGTGAGGATGGGCCGCACGCGGCGCGGCTGCAGCGATCAAGCGGGTCGGGAAAGCGTCGTGACTCGATACACGTAGAGGCGATCGCCAGTACACGAAGCCCGTGGTCGAGCGATCGGTACCGACCCAGAAAAAGGCCATGTTGTAGTCAAAATATCTCCAGCATCGTGGAGCGACAGAGAACCCTCGGACGGGCTTGGCACGTGTTGTTCGCGCGCTGAAATCACACGCAATGTACAGCGAATTCACTGCCCGGGTCGCACAGGCGATTGATCACCAGAACCGGCGACACCTTGCGCCACGGCACGCGGCCGCGTTCATCGGCCCCAACATCGGGCAGCACCGCAAAAAGCGCCTTAAGCTCCTGATACTCCCGAGCCGTCACGGCACGGGCTCCGTTTTCGCTGCGACGACCGGCTTGGGAATCTGCGCGTACACGTCCGTACGACTAATAGGCTGTTGAACGGGCTATCCGGCAACATTACCAGAAGCGGTCGCCCCGTCCAGCTCCACGGCGAGGTCCGTGCGTCACACGCGCGGGACGCTTCAAGCGGATCAGCGGTTGCAAAGTGCGGAAGGCCCAGCCAGGAAGGGGGGTGCCTGACGCGTTGAGCACCGGTCTGACGTGCCGTAGAATACGATCGGAAGCATAACGAGTATGCCGACAGCAGAGGATGACATTCTGGCCTTGGCACGGCAACTAGAGCCGAGAGCGCAGCTCGCCCTGGCGCTCGCATTGCTCCGGCAACCGGATGGCGCTATGGGCCTGGCCGAACTTCGAAAGCGCTCGCGCGCGAAGCTGGCCGCCGCGCTCAAACAACGCGGTGTCGATATCGGTCGGGCTTCATCGGACAAGATTGATGGCGCCATTCAACAGATCTGCGAGGAGCCGTGAACGTGGCGCTTCGCGCGGTCTTCGATGCCAACGTCTTGATTTCGGGCTTGGTTTTCGAAGGCGTACCGGGGCGCTGCCTTGATGCGGTCGAGGCCGGCTCAGTCCATTGCGTGACCTGCGCGGCCATACTGTGCGACGTGGCGGAAAAGCTCGAGCACCGCTTCGGCCACAGCGGTCCAGAACTCGGTGACGAGCTCGCCTGGCTCGCCCGGCACGCTCAGAGACTCGACGCGAAGCGCGACTTCAGGCTGTGGTCGGCCGACAGTGATCAATCTGATCCGGATTAAGGCCCATGGCCTCAACTTCGGCGCGTGCCGCACGGTAATCGTCGGCATCCACGGCGTCGCTCAGCAGAAAGTCGGCACGTCGCTCGGGGGAGTAGATTTCGACCGGAACGACGGCTGCCGGCCGGATCAAGATGCCGTCCTCACGCTCTTCGGCCACGACGAATGTGCCTTCTTTCATGCCGAAGCGTCGCCGCAGTCTGGCCGGAAGGACAACCGCCCCACGCCTGCCGACTTTGCCAGCCGCTACCACGCGCGCACCTCATCCCCTGCGGGCCCCTGGCCAACTTCGTGCATCGCCGGAGCATATTTCGCCCGCTTGGCTCGCGTCAAGCACTGCACACGCGCAGCGCACAACCACGAACCCTCGCTGCGATGCTGCTGGATCAGCCGCGTGCGCTCGACGGCCCCGATATCGCGCAGTGCCGGAAACAGCGCCCTGAGTTCCTGACACTCCTCAGCGTTCACGGAACAACCTCCGTTTCGGCTAGCGACGCGGTAGCGGCTCAAGCGTTCAGCTCGGCAGCAAATCCGTCGCGATTCGCGCAGCGCTCGTGCAGAGCGGCCGCGAGCGCCGCCAGCCGCTCGCGCTGCTCGAGGCGATCCAGCGGCTCCCGTGGCAGCTTGATCGCACCGTTGGCCGCGCCCCAGATTGCGCCGGCCATCGCGCCGATTGTATCAGCGTCGCCACCGCAGGCGGCCATGAATCGCTGCATATCGAGAAATGGCTGATCGCGGAATCGTAGCGCCAGGTAAAGGGCTGTCACACACGACTCGCGAGCGCTGACCCTGTGGCCCAACTCGCGGACGACGTCGCCGGTGGTGACATCGCTGCGAGATTCCAGCCACGTGCGAGCACGTGCCAATCGCGTGCGGAACGGTTCCAGCGAGCAGCAGGACTCCGCCCGGTCGAGAATGGCGGGCGAAGCATCCTGACGGGCCGCTCCCGCCGTCGCCAAAGCCACAAGGACCGCGCCCTCAATCGCCTGCTCATGCGCGTGCGTGACGATGGCCGATTGGCGGGTGGCGTCGGGCAGATCGTCGCTGCGATCGGCATGGAACAGCCCGACGACGGGAGCGCGCATCGCCGCCCCGTTGCCGAATGAGCCCGTCGGATACACCGAGCGATTCGCATCGCTCCAATGAGCGCCCCGCGCGATGCGGCGCAGCAGTTTGGCCGTCGCAGGGCCATAGCCACGGCTCCATCGATAGCTCCGGGCAAACCGCACGGCCAGATCGTCTGGGTTGACGGTTCCCTTGGCCAGCAGCGACTCAAGAACGTCGACCGACATCTGCGTGTCGTCGGTCCAACGCATCTCTCCACGTTTGGTCCTGCCGATGAGTCGCCACAGAATGCGCTCGGGCAGCCCGCCCTCGAATGGCGCCCCCAGCGCGTCCCCGAGCGCCAGGCCGAGCAGGCATCCTTGGAAGCGATCCAACGGTGCGATCATCGGCGCGTAACCCCAGCGTTAGCCCCACCCTCGCAGCTCGAAGCCCAAATCCTCGTCGCGTTTCTGGGCTGTTGCGTGATCGTGACGACGCCTCTGCATTCGGCGCTATCTGCTGCTGGCGGTGATCGGGGCGGGGCCTTGGCCGAAGGCGTAGACGAGGATTTTGTCGGGGCCGACCTGATTGGAGACGAAGATCAGATACTCGGCTTCGAAGCCGGGCGATACAAGCTCGTCGAAATAGGCCAGGCACGAGCGGTCGACGCAAATGCCGGCCGGCGACGGCATGTGTGTGCCGTCGTCGGTGTGGCCGAAGGACATCAAATAGCGGCCATCCATGCCGAACATCTGGACGCGCTGCAATGCGACGTCGGTGAGATAGATCACGCCCTGGTCGTCGACGGTCAGGCCGCGCGGGTCGGCAATGTAGCCGGGCTGGTCGCCAGGCTCTCCGATGGGCGCGACGGCCCGGCCGGCCGTGTCGAGCACCAGCACGCGGCGGTTCATTGGGTCGCTGATCAGCAGGTGGCCCGAACCAGACTGCGCCATGGCCCGCGGGCGGTAGAGCTGGCCTGGCTGGCTGCCGAGCGACGACCAGAATCCGAGGTAGCCGCCGTCGGATCCAACCAACTCGACCCGCGACTCGACCGCGTTGAGGATGGCCAGCCCGCCGTTCGGACCGTCGGCCACACCGACCGGGTGAAACTCCGTCGGCGATGGTGAGCCGCCGGATGACTTCAGCGTCTGCAAGCCGATGGTGCGGGTGAGCTCGCCATCGCCGGTGAAGCACAGCACTTCGCGGCGGCCGGTGTCGCAGATGTCGATGCCGCCGGAGTCGCGCACGCGGATGGCCACCGGCTTTTCGAGCTCGACGCCGGGATGCGGCCAGTGTGCGAATGTGTCATGCCGGAAATCGAAGACGAAGATGTCGCGGCGCTGCGTGTCGCACACGTAGAGCCGGCCGTCGTGTGCGGCTACGCCGTACGGCCGGCGCAGCGGCGCGAACTCGGGCCAGGGGCCGCCGAAGAGCGTCCGCAGCAGCGTCGAGCCGCTCTTCTCGATGTCGCGGTCGCCGGAAAGGGCGGTCAGAAACTGGACCCGCGGGGCGGCCGGTGGTGCGGGATACATCTGGCGCAACACCACCGGCTCGGAGTCGGGCGCGTGGCGGCAGCCGGGCAGCGCGGTCAGGAGGCAGAGCAGCGCGAGGCCGACGCGCGGGAAGGGATTCCCGCGGAGCGGGGTGCGAGGAGGGATTCTCGCACCAGCAGCGTGGATTCTCGCACCAGCAGCGTGGACTCTCGCACCAGCAGCGCGGATTCTCGCGCCAGCGGCGAAACGGGGTTCGTGATGGGTTATAGGTTGTGGCATTTGAGGCACATCTGGCTCTGGTCGTTGGGCATCACCAGCATGTTGGGCAGGTCATAGCTGTTGTGGACGTCGTGGCAACTGCTGCACTCGACGCGATTTTCGAAGAGCTGAATGCGCTGGCCGGCGGTGACCGATCCGGCCGGGCGGAAGTCGCGCTCGCCGACCGGGTATCTGACGCCGATGGGATGGTCGGTGCTGAGCCGGCCGTTGACCGAGATGCGCGATCGGGCGGGCATGTCGATGCCACTGGTCTCGTCGCCGAACATGTCGGGCGCGCTGTTGGCGTCGTGACACGACAGGCACGCCAGGCTGGTCGAGCCGGGCGTGCTACGCACCGGGGCATAAAGCGCGCCCGCCCGCGGTGCCGGCGCGGCTTCCCAAGCTCCTACCTTCGGCTCGGGCCGGGCATAGTCGTGGGCCACGTGGCACGGCAGGCACTCGGCATTGGTCACGTTCCATTCCGCCCGGGTGAAGTCGTGTTTCGAGCCGCGGAGGTCGCCGCGGCTGGCGGCCGTCCAGAACAGGAGCACGCCGCCGGCGAAAACGCCCCCGGCCGCAACGGTAAGGGTCCGCGCTGCGCGGCGGGCCGGTGTGGCGACCCGCGCGGCGCCGCTGCGACGCCATCGGACGGTGAACATGGTTTGATCTCCGCGCCAGGCGGGCATCCAGCCAGGACGAGTTGAAGGCCAGAACGCCGCGCCAGCGCCACGTACTACCCGCTCGCCGCTTGAAATTCAACCCCGATCTGCAAGAATGCGGGCTGGCCGGCCGATACAGGTCGCCGGTAGGTCGATCGAGTCCGTTTCCAGGAGCAGACCATGCGAGGATGGAAGACATCTAGCGTCGTGACGATGGCGTTTGGCGTGGCAGCGTTGGCGGGCGCGATGTGGTGTGCGTCCGCGAGTTGGGCCGGCGGTCCGACGGGCACGTTCGATCTGAAGGCGGCCCGCGATTACGACTTCTACGGTGCAAAGACGGATGCGAAGTTTCTGGGCCTGGACGGCTGCTCCAGCTCGAGCTGCCACGACGGCGGCACCAGCACGATCGATCCGTCGAAAGTGATGGACCAGAAGAAGGCCTACAAGAACGACCCGCACAGCGAAGCGCACCTGGGCGGCCGGAACATCAAGGACAAGGCCAAAGAGATCGCCGGCAAGCTCGGAATCGATCGGGCGCACAAGAGCGAGCGCTGCCTGGCATGTCATGCGACCGGCGGGCGCAATTTCGACGGCGATGACCTGCCCAAGGCCCGTCAGGGTCCCAAGTTCAGTGTGCGCGACGGCGTCTCGTGCGAGGCCTGCCACGGCGCCGGCGAGAAGTACGTCGACATCCACAAGAAGGCCGACGGTTACGCGCAGGCCGTCGCCGCCGGCATGACGCCGACGCTCGACCCGCTCATGCGAGCCAACCTGTGCTTGAGTTGCCACGGCAAGATCGATGCCGAGCTGGTGACCAAGGGCGGCCATCCGGCCGCTCAGTCGATCGTGCTGAACGTCTACCGCCGCGAGCACCAGCACTGGCCGCTGAAGACCCCGGGCGATGAAGCCAGGGTGTGGCTGATCGGCCAGATTGCCGGCCTGTACGGCAACATCTCGATTGGTGACAAGCCGGACGGCGCCGACACCGCGCGGGCCGCCGAACTGGCCAAGGCGCACCACACGGCCTTGAACACGGCCTCGAAAGCGCTGGGCGGCCTGGGATTGGGTGACGTACCTTCGACGACGGCCGGGGCCGAGGCGGCGTACGGAAAGATCAAGGCCGATTCGGTCAAGATCGCCGACGCCGACGCCAAGGCACTGGCCAAGGTCTTGGCCGATGCGGCCGCGGCATCGACGGACATGGAGACCGTCCGCCAGTTGCTCGGCGGCGTCTACACGATCGGCTCGGCCAAGGATGCGGGGATGGACGCAACCGTCAAACCGCTCGAAGGGCCGATCATGGACGACAAGTTTACGCTCGAGCAGGGCACGAAGCTGGCCAAAGAGGTCGCCGCGGCGATCAAGTAGGTTTTTGAACCACAGAGGGCACAGAGGACACGGAGACAACCACCGAGCAACACTGAAACGGTTTCTCCGTGCTTTCCCGTGTTTTTTCTCGGTGCCCTCTGTACTGCAGACGTCTTGTATCTTGTTTTTCTGACAAGCAAGTCATCCGAGAGTAGTCTCACGCAAAGCCGCCAAGCCGCTAAGGTGCGGCTTGCCCCCGCGTCTTGCTTTGCGCCTTGGCGTCTTTGTCCGGGACGCGCTAGCGGAGCGCGCGTGTCCCGGATTTGCGTGAGATTCCGTCGTTCCGTTTTGGTTGCGGCCCGAAGGCCGCGCTGCGTCCTCTGTGGTTTCACTCGTCCGTGGTTAGGCTCATCGTAGATCCGCCGTTCGATGGTCCGGCCAACATGGCGCGGGACGAGGCGCTGCTTGAGGGCGTCGGCGCGGGTCGCTCACCGGCAACCGTGCGGCTCTATCAGTGGGCTGAACCGACGATTTCGCTCGGCTACTTCCAGCCGTTCGCCGATCTTGCGTCATTGCGGCCGCCCGCCGGTGACCTGCCGGTCGTGCGGCGGCCGACCGGTGGCGGTGCGATCCTCCACGATCAGGAACTGACGTATTCGATGGTGCTGCCGGTCAGTCACCCGCTGATCGCCGGCTGCCCGAACTGCCTCTACGACGCGGCGCATACGGCGATCGTCCGCGCGTTTTCCGGGCTGGGGATTGAGTTGCGCCGGGCCGGCGTGACCGACGAATCGGGGCCGCGGCGCGGTCCATTCTTCTGCTTCGCCCGGCGGCACGAATACGACCTGCTTCTGGGCGACGAGAAACTGGCCGGAAGCGCCCAGCGCCGTACCCGCCAAGCTGTCCTGCAACACGGATCGATCGTGCTGCGTGTTCGCTACCCGCAGCAGCCTGCGGCAACGCTGCCGCATCCGATCGACGCCGCGCTCGTCGGCCGGTACTTCGCCGATGCCCTGTGCGCCGATGGCCGAATCCAGCTCTCGCCCGGACGTTGGGAGCCCGGGGAACTCGCGTCGGCCGCAGAGCTGGTGCGAAAGTACGCCGGCCACGAATGGACCCGGCGGACTTGAGCCGCTCGTGCCGCCGCAGCGGCGTCGGGGAAGAGCTGCGATTCGCGAGCCGGCGCCGGCCGGACAGCCAAGCGTGATTCGCGCAGGCCTGGAGACCTGCGGTACACCTGCACCTACGGGCACGCGGCCACGCCGGCGCCGTTGAACGGCTGCGTGGTGTTGGCGCCGTTGAGCAGTTGGACGACGCGCAACAGATCCTGCGTATTGACAACTCCGATGCGGTTGATGTTGTAGCGTGCGACGTTGTTACCCACGTTGGCGGTGCCGTTGTTCAGGGCGGTGATGATCGCCAACAAATCCTGCGTGTTCGTCAGATTGTCCAAGCCGGCGTTTCCGGGCTGCGAACGGTATTGCACGCGCGTGCCGGGGTTGAAGGCCGGGCCGGTGAACGTGATCGTCGTGCAGTGGCCGGGCGGGATCGGCCGGTCGAACGTGATCGAATAGGGACCAGCGGCCGAACCGCTGAGGCCGATGACGGCCGGCAGCACGCCGCCGGTCGCCGAGACGGCAATGTTGGTGACGGTCAGGGCCGGCACGGGCGTGCCGGTAAACGTCACGAGGATCGGCGAGTATTGGATGGCGCCCTGATTGACGGTGCCCGCGCCACCGATGCCGGCCGTCAGCATGTTCGTCGTGCCGGTGTCGAGCACGTCGCGATAGGGCTGACCCAGCTCAAGCGGATTCGCAGCAGCCGTTGGCGGATTCGCCGACGCGATGCCGACCGGGCTGGCCGCGGCGCCGCACGGACCGAGGATGTCGATGATCTGGGCCGGGTTGCCGACAATGGTTGTCACGTACAGGTTCAGCCCGTTGAGGTTGAGCCGTCCGGCCGCGTTCTCGAAAACGAGCGTATCGACATACAGGGCCTCGGGAGCGCCGCCGGCTTGGTTGCCATTGTCGATGCAGTCGGCCAGCGTCACGTGGGCGCCCGGCCCGATCGAGAGGGTCGGGAGGTCGAAATTGTTGACGAAGCCGGGCGGCACGTCGCCCAGGTCGGTCCCACCGACTTCGAGCTTGGCGTAGTTGCCAATGTCCGGCTCGCTGACGCCGACACCGCCGGTCAGCCGCATCTGCGAATCGCTCGACCACGACCAGTTCGCCTCGTTGACCATCGCGAAGCTGAAATCGCCCTTCGAGCCGACGCTGGCCATCGACGATACCGTGATCGTGGCCTGCTGCTCGAGCGTGACATCGCCGGCCAGGATGGTCGAGCCGGCCCCGGAACAGACCAGCGAGCCGTTCTGAATGCCTTCGGCGCCGTCGATCAGGACGAGTTCGCCATCGCCGGTGACGTCGGAGCCGCCGGACACGTTCAGCTCGCCTTCGGACTCGAGCTTGGCGGCCGCGTCGAGATCGAGCGTGCTGCTGCTGGTCAGCTCGATCATGCTGTCGGCCACGATGCCGTTGATCACGCAGATGGGCGAGTCGCAGTTCATGACCGAGCCGTCGACCGAGATGCGGCTGCCAACCACGATGCCTGCATTCGCGCCAAACGTCGCCGTCGAGCCGTTGACAAGCTCAACGGCGCTGTCGGCGATGATCCCGGAGATCACGCAGATCGGGGAGTCGAAGACGGCCGTGCTGTTGTCCAGCCGGAATGTGCCGCCCAGCACTTCCAGTCCCCCGTCGCCGGTCACCGAGCCGTTGGCCAGCTCCATCACACCTTCGCCCTGAACGCGGAGCGTCCCGGCGTTGGCGACGGTGACGCCCGTGCTGGTCAGCGCGCCGCCGTCCAGCGTGAATTCCTGCGGGCCGGCCACCGTCACGGATCCCGTATTCGAGTACACCGAGCCGGGATCTTCGTGGATCAAAGTCAGGTCGCCGGCGATCGCCTCGAGCGCCGCCGCGCTGAACGTGTTGACCAAACCCGGCCCGAAGACCAGCGTGGCGTCCAGCCCGACCTCGGCCGCGTCAGCCACGCGCACGATGCCTTCCAATTGCGACGACGCGGTGAAGCGGAGCGTCGCGCCGGCCTCGACCTCGGTCACGGCGCTCATCACCTGGGACAGCGGTAACTGCAACATCGTCTCGCTGGGTGCGAGGACGCGTATCGTGCCGGAATTCAGCAGCGGCACCCCCGGCACGACGGGTGAGATGGTCGCCTCGTTGAGGCGCAGGGTTTGTTGCGGGGGAATCTGAAGCGGGGCAGGTGCGGCCAGAAAGAGCGTCGAATGGGTCAGGTCCCAGAAGGGCACACTCACCAGCCCGCCCTGCCAGTTGTAGAAGCTGTCGACGATCGCCAGCGTCGCGATCGCGTCGGTCATGCCGGTGGCGACGACACCGGACGGCTGGTGGTCGAACGTCCCGCCGGAAAACACGAGCACGCTGCCATCGCCGATGGTCATCTGCCCCGAATGAGTCAGCGAGCTTTGGATCGGGGGTGGCAGCGAGGGCGCGATGGTCAAGGTACTGGCCGGGTTGACCACGATCGTCCCGCCGTTTTCAAGGAAGCTGATGCCGAGCATGTTGCCCGGCCCGTTGGCCCGGAGCGTTCCGCCGGTTGTGCCCATCGGCGGGGCATTCAGCGACTCGTTCAGGATCGTGAGCGACCCACCCTGGTTGATCACGACCTGCTCGGCGTTGAAGAGCGAATCAATCGTCACCGGCGGCAGGTTGAGCGTGATGGTCGGGTTGAACATGGGCCCGCGATCGATGGTCACGTTGAACGTGAACATCGAGTTGTTATTCGGGACCAGCATGGGCTGCCAGTTGATTGGGACTTGCCACTGTCCGCTGTTGTTGTTGTTCCAGAAGATGCTGACCGGCATCTGACCGATGGTTTGGGGCGTTGCGATCGCCAATACAACGACAGCGGCAGTCGCGGTCCAGACCCAGGCTCGTGGCCGCGCACGGCGCGTGTCGCGGACGCGGAATCGATCATCAGGTTGTGCTGTCATAGCGTGCTTCTTTCGTTGTGTGGATCACTTGAAGACGAACATGATCGACGTTTCTTCGAGTATATTCATTCGCGCTTCGTTTTCCAACTTGAAAACGGCGTCGGACGAACTATCTTTCATAATGGGGTCGGTCTGCGCTCCCGCTTGAGGGGTGCGGGAAGCACGGAATCCGGCCAGAGGTCTCCAACCCGATCGGATTGCGGTTGGGGTCCCCCGTACTTGGCGACGGCCCGAACGGTCGGCCGCGTCCGGATCGGAGTAGTCCCAGGCAGTCGTGGTTGATGGCACGCGATCGGCGTGCCGCCCCGACGTAAGCGCCGCCCGATAAGATCGGATCGGCGTTGGCTGGATTTGCCGATGGCTGTCACCTCGTTTGCCTGCCCGCATTGCAAGTCGCCGCTTCCACCGACGAACGAGTTCACGGTCGGCGTCCGCTGTGCGACGTGTTCGTGGATTTGCGCGTTGCCTCGTCGAATGGTGCCCGGCCGCCCGGCCGAGCCGCTGGCTGGCCGGCCGCCGGGGCCGCCGGATGCCCGGGCGCTGGGCTATTCGTTCGATTTGCCCGGCCCAGCCGCGTTTCCCGAGGGCGACGTGCCGATCGACGCACAGGTAACGATCCCAGTTCCGGCGCGGGAGTCGCCCACGGTCCGTTTTGGCCGCTACGAGCTGGTCTCGATCATCGGCAGCGGCGGCCAGGGTGAGGTCTGGCTGGCCCGTCACGCCAATCTGCAAGGCCCGTGCGTCATCAAATTCCTGCGGAGTGCCGAGGCCCCGGGCCGGCCGGGCCAGGCGCCGCCGCCCGGTGCGGGCGCGGCCGAGACGCAGCGGCTCCTGAAGGAGGCCTCGCGCGGCTTCAAAGTATCGCACGGCAATGTGGCCCGCGTCATGGACTGCGACCAGTTCGAGCGCCGCTGGTTCCTGGTGATGGAATTCGTCGACGGCGCCGACCTGGCGTCGTTGCAGACGCAACTCGGGCCGCTGCCGGTCCAGCAGGCGATCCATATCGCGATCCAATTCGTGTCCGGCCTGGAGGCCATTCATGAGGCGGGTCTGATTCATCGCGACATCAAGCCGGCCAACTTGCTGCTCACGCCGCGCGGCACGGTCAAGCTGACCGATCTCGGCGTCGCCACGCTCCGACAGGGGTTTCAGACGCTGTCGGACATGACCACGATGACGCCGATGTTCGTCGGCACGCCGCACTACGCGGCCCCCGAGCAGTTTACGCTGACCGAGCCGGTGGACGAGCGGGCCGACATCTATGCGGCGGGTGTGACGCTGTACCAACTGATCACCGGCCGGCTGCCGTTTGATGGGGCCTCGTTGGCGGTCCTGGCGCAGCAGCACGTACACGCACCGGTCCCGTCGCTGACGGCCCGGGCCGATCCTAGCGGCGCGGCCGGGCCGCGCGGCATGGACCCGGGGCTGCTGGCCGACTTGGACCAGACATTGGCCGCCGCGATGGCCAAGCAGCGCAACGGCCGTCCGCGAACCTGTGCCGAGTTTATCGAGGCGTTGCGGCGATGTCTGCCGGATGCCAGGCCGGCCAGTGCGGGCGAAGCGGTCCCGCGCGGCGTGGCCGTGATGCCGTTCCGGAACCTCCACCGCAATCCGGCCGACGATTGGATCGCCGAGGGTGTGGCGGCCGAGATCGAGGGGGCCCTCTCGCGCATCGCCGGATTGCAGGTGGGCGACCGGCACGCGCTCCAGCAGCGTTTGCGCGCGGCGCAGCCCGGCGGCAGTGCCGACGAGCTGAACGTGCCGGATGACAGCTTGCTGACCGCCGCGCGCTGGATCGGCGTCGGCACCGTGGTGACGGGCGCCTATCAGCGCGTCGGCGATCAGATTCGGATGCATGCGTCAGTCCTCCGCGCTCCCAACCAGGTGGAGCGCAACGTCGTCCGCGTGGCCGGCCGCATGGACCAACTCTTCGAGCTGGAAGACCAGGTGGCCGCCGGCGTGGTCCAGTGCCTGGGTTTCGCGTCCGTCGGCCGGTCGCCGAGCACCAACGGCGGCACCATCGCTCCGCGCGCCGAGGCGGGCTCGCGTCCGGCCAACATCGAGGCCTACGAACGCTTCCTGCGCGCTCAGCGCGCCTTCCAGCGCGGCGACTATGCCGCGGCCCAGTCGCTGCTGGCCGAAGCGCTGCGTCTGGACGCCGATTACGCCGACGCCATCAGCCTGCAGGGCAATGTCCACACGCGGCTGGGCCATTACGACGACGCCCTGTCGTGCTACCAACGCGCCGAAAAGCTGGCATTGGCGGTGGGCGACGAAAAGGAGCTCGCCAGCGTGTTCGCCAACATGGGCGCGATGCACTACTACACCGGTCAATACGAGCGGGCCCTGGATTTGTTGCGCCAGGCGACGCAAATCGAGTCCGCGCTCGACGCCCGCTCCGACATGGCCAAGAACCGCTGCAACCTGGGCATGGTGCTACTGCGGCTCGACCGCGCGGACGAGGCCGCGGCCGCGTTCAAGGAGGCCATAGAAATCCATCGCGAATCGGGCGACCTGGTCAACCTGCTCCCGTGCTACAACGGCGCGGGACGCTGCACGCTACGGCTCGGGCAGCGCGACGAGGCTCTAAAGCACTTCGAGCGTGCCTTGGCGCTGGCCGAGGAGATTGACAGCCGGGTCGATGCCGGCATGAGCCGGATGAACCTGGCCAACCTGCACGTGCAGGCCGGCGAGCTGGACGCGGCGGAGGGTCTCTACCTCGGGGCGCTGGCCAACCTGGAACGCAGCGGCCACCTGAACGGCATGATGCAGGTGCACGAGCACCTGGCCGAGCTGCACCTGCGCCGCGGCCGGACCGACGACGCCGTCCGCTGCATCGAGCGGCGCATCGCCCTCGCTCAGGAACAGAAGAACGTCTCAGCCGAGGCGGATGCCTGGGAGCAGATGGCCAAAGTGCTCGAAAAATCGGGCCGGGCCGTTGAAGCGATGGATGCGCTGCGGAACGCCTACAAGACCTCGCGCCGCCCGGGCACGTTGCGCGTCGCAGACCCTGTTACGCTTCGGCCTCCGAAAGACCCGCGCGGCCCTGCCGGCGCTTGAGCCGCCGTTCACCACGCGTTGACGTGGGTGGCAGGGGTAAGCGGCCTTTTGCTTGCCCGTGGAGGCGGGTGGCATGGGCAAGCGGCGTTTTGCTTGCCCGTGGAGGCTTCCCAGTAAAGCAGCGCGAGTAGGGACGGGCGATCACCGCGCCTGCGATAAGCACCGCGTCGCACCACAACCCGGCGCGACTCGATACTCTCCAAAGTCGACCGACAGCCAACTACAATCGGAGCATGCCGGACCGAATACCGGTCAACCCGAACCTGATCTTGCCGGTCGGCACGCACGTCGTGCTGCGCGGCGAGCTGCGCGCCGGCGACGGGAGAAGTGTTTGCCGTCAGGGTGCGGCTGGGGTGATCGTCAAGGCGCCGTCCGACAACTTCCACTCGTACCGCGTGCGTTTTCCGGATGGGGCCGAGGCGGCCGTCCGGCGATCTCAGCTCAGCATCCGCCGTCAGATGCTGAATGACGATTTGCGCCAGTCGGCGGCGCAGCGGGGCGAGTTCCAATGCGAGCCGTACGTCATCTACCGGTGCATCGCAGGCTCACGGGCGTACGGACTCGATGAGGCCGACTCGGATACCGACCGGCGCGGCATCTATCTTCCGCCGGCCGATCAGCATTGGTCGCTCTACGGCGTGCCTGAGCAAATCGAGCACGAGGAGACACAAGAGTGCTACTGGGAGCTGCAGAAGTTCGTCGTCCTGGCGCTCAAGGCCAACCCCAATACTCTCGAATGTCTGTATACGCCGCAGGTCGAGCTGATCCGCCCGCCGGCGGATGAGCTGATCGCGATGCGGTCGGCATTCCTGTCGCGGATGATCTACCAGACGTATAACGGCTACGTGCTCTCGCAGTTCAAGAAGCTCGAGCAAGACTTGCGCAATACCGACCAGATCCGGTGGAAGCACGCCATGCACCTGATCCGGCTGTTGCTGGCCGGCATTGCCGGGCTGACGGACGGCGTGATCCCGGTGGCGGTCGGCGCGAACCGTGAACGGCTCTTGGCGATCCGGCGCGGCGAGCTGCCGTGGGACGAGGTCAACGCCTGGCGGCTCGAATTGCACCAGCGCTTCGACGAGGCATATGCCGATACGACGTTGCCCGAACGGCCCGATTATGCACGCGCGAACGCGTTCCTCATTCGAGCGCGACGGAGCATGGTATGAATCACCGTGAGCGATGACGGGCCATCAGGCAGGCACGGGCAAGCGGTCGTCGTCCAGGCGCGTCGGGATGCTCGCCCATGCCATCTGCGTCCGCGGATCGCGGACGTACCGGTCTTTGTTGCTGCGAAGGATAGCGGGCGAGGACGCTCGCGCTCCAACGATGATCATCGACCCGCGCGTTCGCGCCGAAGTTGAGCAACATCCTTATCCGCTGCTGTTCGCTACGATCAGCGGGGCGCACTTGTACGGGTTCCCGTCGCCGGATTCGGACTATGACCTGCGCGGCGTGCACATTCTGCCCGCCGCGGATGTGCTCGGCCTGCACTCACCGCGCGACACGGTCGAAGTATCGGGTACACGCGCCGGTCTGAAAATCGACTTGGTAACGCACGACGCGGGCAAGTTTTTCCGGCTGCTGCTGCGCAAGAACGGCTACGTGCTGGAGCAGCTCTACTCGCCGCTGATCGTGCAAACCACGCCCGAGCACGACGAGCTGAAAACCATCGCCCGCGGCTGCATCACGCGCTTCCACGTTTATCACTACGTGGGATTCGCACAGACGCAGTGGTCGCTCTTCGAGAAGTATCATCCGCCAAGGGTGAAGCCGCTGCTCTATGTGTATCGCGTTCTGTTGACCGGGATTCACCTCATGCGGACCGGCCAAGTGGAGGCGAATCTCTCGCGCCTCAATGAACGCTTCAAGCTGCCGTTTGTGGCCGAGCTCATCGAACGAAAGACGACGACGGAAGAGCGAGCGTCGCTGGCCGAAGCTGACTTGTCGTTCCACGCAACGCAGTACGCCCGCTTGCGAGACGACCTTGAACGGGCCGGCGAGGTGAGCTCGCTCCCGCAAGCCCCAACGGCGATCGATGCGCTCAGCGACCTGCTGATTCGGCTGCGTGTCAGGACGCTGTCGCCGTCGCAGACCGGTCCTACAGGGCCCTCAACCGCGAACGGCTGACGATTCGGAGTCGCGGACCCGTATTGTATGGTTCTTGCGGTCAACGCCTGTGAATGCGGGCGAGGGAGGCAATCTATGCAAACTCAAATCACGCCGGCGTCCGGTATTGCCTATGGCCGTGCTTGCGTTTCGGTTCAACGTCGAGATACCGTCGCAGTCTGGAGTCCTGCGTCGCGCCGTCTGCGGCGCCGAGCCGCAGTTCGGCAGGCACGATTGTGGCGCGGCCGCTGAACGTGCGGGCGTCCGAGAACACGGTCGGCCGGCGCGGCCGATCTGCCCACGGCCGCTGCACGAGAGTCTGGCAGCCTCACTCATCGCGTCGGCACGTCCGACGAGGCCCGAGCCTTACTCCGGGTTCGGGCTTGCCTCACGCGGCGCAGATGCGTCCGTGGATGTTGGTGGTGGTGCGGCGCGATTCGCCCAAACCACCAAAATAGCTACCGTGATCAGCGCCAACGCGAAGCACATCAGGAACGCCAGTCTGGCGGACGGCTGCGGATGGATGGGCCAGTCGCTGAGCTCGAACGCGTGCGGCTCGGCAAGACGTGCCAGGTAGCTCCAGCGGACTTGCTCACGCCCCAGGACCATCCCGATCGCAATCCCACCCATGCCCAGCGCCGGCAGGAGGCTGCGCCATCCCGATGACGGCCGGCGCGTCGCCCACCACAGCCCAACCAGCGTGGCGGGAACGACCGCGTGCGTCACGACGGTCCACACACCGCCTTGAAACGTGTGGAAGCCGCGCAGATCGCTGCGGACCGACGAGTCCAGCGTGTAGTAAAACACGATCCCGAGCGCGACCTGCATCAACACGGCCATCAGCGCGATGCGCAACCCGAGCAGGATGGTCGCGGCACTTGTGGCGTCATCGTCGACGCGTCGTCGCCGGCGCCACCAGCCGATGCCGACGATCCAGAGTGCGGCCACCGCAACGGCACCCACCATGTTGTGCAAATAGCGCGGGACGACCATCGGCACCGCCACGTGCCAGCGGCCGATTTTCCAGGCGCCGTGCAGTGGCCATCGGTCGGGGTGGAGACTGAGCACGTGGTTGTTCGTGAAAATCCAGGCCACGGCCAGGAAGCAGCCCGACGCGACCGCCGCCACCGCCAACCGCCGCAGCGGGCGATCGTCCCACGGACCGGCGCGGCCGACCACGGCGTTCGAGCCGCGGTAAGCCAGCCAGTACACCAGGTAGAACCCGGCCAGCAGAAACACCAGGAGCAGCATCCACACCGGTCCTAACAGCGTTGTCGATGTATAGAAAAACGGTCCGTACAGGACCTGCACGAACAGCAGCGGCGCGACGCCGAACGTGATGGCCAGGCTCAGGCAGACTGGAACGAGCTGGTGCAGGATCCGCGCGACGTGCCCGGCCAGCGCGATCCCACCGGTATGCGCGACGTTGAGCGGAAGCGAAACCAGCGTGCCGCCCAGCACCGCGTTCATGAACAGGAAGTGCAGCAGCAAGGTTGCGTGCATCGGCACGACGAACCACAACGGCCCCGAGGGCAAGCCGAGGGGATCGAGGGGTGGAACGTAGATCGGGTTCAATTCGCTCATCGAGCTCCGCTGGACCGAGAGACGCTGAGCGTGCAGAGGGGCTGGCACGAAGTGGCGCATGCGACACAACTTGTCATCCTGCTCACTTGCCTTCCCCTCTCTGCGCCGCCTGCGTCTCTGTCCGGGACTCGCTAGCGGAGCGCGCGTGTCCCGGATCTGCGTCCGTTCGACCACGGCCGCGCAGCGACATCTGATACGCGACCAGCGCTTCTCGCTCGCGCTGCGTGCCCATGAACGGCGGCATGAAGTACTTGACGCCGTGCAAATCGGCCGTAGTGGCCTCGATCCATTCGCGGGCGGCCCGCGCCACCATTGGCGCCAGATCGTTCGTCCCGCCCGGCTCGTGGCACGCACGGCACTCCGCCTCGAACACGTAGCGCCCCAGTTCCTCGAGCGGTCGGTCTGCCAGATCGGCCTCGCTCAGCGAAGCCGGGTACGCGAAACGCGCATGCGCCAGAACGCCCTCGTGATCGAGCCGCTCCTGCCACTCCCTCGTGGCCGGAATCCCGTTGCTGTAGAGATAGCCGTGTATCAGAAACGGTTTGCGAATGCCCTCGCGAACAAACTCCATCGAACCGGTCGCCACAAATGCCACGGCCAGCAGGAGCAGCGACGTCTCGGTATTGATGTAGCGCTTGCGGCGGATGAGCCCGAAGTAGCTGTACGCCGCGATGAACAGGCTCGATACGACGCCGAACGACATAAACAACGTCATGGCGATCGCGCCGCCCAAGGCCAGTTCGCGCACCAGCGGCGGCAAGGCCTCGAAATACCAGATCGCCAGCGGCGCCATCGCGCCGAGCGGCACCAGGTAGTAGCTCCCAACGTTGATGATTCGCTGCTTCTCGTCCCTCGAATAGCGACGGTGAATGTTGGCGGTGACGGCCACGAAGATCCCGGCCAGCGCGAGACTCGAGATCGTCCGCAGCAAGAGCGACGGCCAAAACGTCGGGTTGAAGAAGGCCACCCAATATGCCGCATCGGCGTTGTAGCCTGGCTGGAGCGAGACCCACTCGCCCGGCGTGAGCATGAACGTGATGATGCCGTTGATGATGAACAGCGACATGAACGCCGCGATCGCGTAGATCCAGGCCACCGCCAGGTGCCGCCGCGGCGAGAGCCTGTCCCAGCCGTAGTAGTAGACGTAGCCCGCCACGATCTCGATCAGGAAGAAGCAATACTCGGCTGCCCAGCCCCACACGAACTGGTGGATCAGCGCGCTGGTCGCCGCCGGACTGACGATCCCGATCGAGAACCAGATGCCCACGCCCGAGACCGCCCCGGCCACGAACGCCAGGAGCACGAGAAACTTGGCCTGGTCGCGCAGAAAGCGCAGCAGCAGCGCGTCGTGACGCCGCACGGCGATCGTCTGTGTGATGGCGATGAAGAAGCCCGCCCCGACTGCGAAGTGCGCGATGACGACGTGCGTGATGGCGACGATGGCTACCAGCAGCCCGCCGCCCAGCGGCGGGAAGTTGTAGGACGGATAGTGCATGGCTCCTCGACTCTCAGGGAGCCAGCGTGGTAGAATCTGGAGCCAATGTCAACGCTGACGGCCCTGCTCACGGCTGAAGACTTCGCAAAGCATTACGCGGATACTCCGTTCTGCGAACTGGTTCGCGGGGAGGTGATCGAATTGACCGCTGGCGGTCTGAGGCACAGCCGGATTTCCGGGCGAGCGTATTACCTCCTGGAAACATGGGCCATCCAATCGGGCTTGGGCCGGGCCTACACGAACGAAACGGGGCTACTGACCGAGCGCGGTCCGGATACGGTTCGCGGTGCCGACGCGGTCTACTTCTCGTTCCGCCGATTGCCACCCGAGAACGAACCCGAGGGCTTCAGCTCCGTACCGCCCGAGTTGGTGGTCGAAGTCGTCGGCAAGGGGCAGGGCTGGAATGCGATGGTCGCCAAAGCCGGCGAGTACCTGGCGATGGGCGTCGACCGAGTGTGGGTGCTTGACGCCGATACAACGAGCCTCTACGTGTTCGGGGGCGACGAGAAACCGGTTGAGTTGAGCGGCGAAGCTGAGGTTCGCGACGAGAAGCTTTTGCCCGGCTTTTCCTGCCGCGTATCCGATTTCTTCAACGTGCGGCGCGGACCGGATTCGGCTTGAGCCGCGCGCGGCCCTATGGCGCGTCCCTCAATCCGCCGGCAGCCTCGATTCGTGACTGCCACGTGTCGACCGCCTCGGCCCGCGCCGCCCCGTCCGCCTTGCGCCACTCCGGCAGCGGAATGGGGCTGCTGATGCGCGTGTCGTCGGCCAGTAGCTGAACGATGGCGACCAGGCGATCGGGCGAATGCCCTTCGCGCAGCTCGGCCAACATGGCTCGCCGCGCCGTCGGCTTGCCGAGCCGTTGCAGACCATTCAGGCTGACGCGAACGACCGGAACCGGATCGGCCGCGCTGGCCGCCAGCACCAGGAAGCGCGCCGTGGCCTCACGATCGGCGGCCGTTTCCAGCAGCGCGTCCAGCGCCGCCTCGCTGACCTGGGCACCCACCTTGCCCTTGTGCCGCGTGGTGTAGATCTCCCTCAGGCTCGACTCGTGGCCCGCGACCTTGCGGGTGGCGACATAGCGCAGTGCGGCCAGCAGCGTCGCCTGATCGGCATTGGCTGACCTCAGCACCGGAAGGTATTTGTCCTTGGCAAACTTCTCGAAATCAGCCACGACTTCCTTCAGATAGGCCTCTGCGACACCCGGCCGCATGTTCCACGTGCGTGGCCGGCCTCACACGAAGCCCGAGCGGCACGTGGGCTGCGACTTCTCGTCCAGCGTGCTCAGGTCATACGACGAGATGGCACGGTAGCCACCCGCCCCGGTCACGCCCAGTTGTTGGGCGAACCCGCGGTACTGCTCGATCGGCACGGCCACGATCACGACGCGCTCGAGCACCGACTTGGGCACGGCCTTGGAGCCGGCGTAAAAAGATGTCAACTGATCGCCGCCGGTCTTATTATTCGGAACGAAGTGGACGACCAGCGGCTTGCACTCGCGCTGAGCAAGCTGGCGGGCCTGCTCGCCCTCGCGGAACGTGAAGATGCGGCGATTCGTCTCTGCCGAAACGGCACCCGGCGCCAGCACCCCGAACGCGACGAAATGAACCCATAGCCGTGGCCGGCGCATGCCATTCTCCTCATCTTTGACGCTCGCCCCAGCTTATCGGTTCCGCGGTCGCAGGTCCACGTCGCGCGGGTTCAGTGGTCAGGGTTCAGGGTTCAGTACGAGCGACGCCCTGAGCCTTCGGCTCAGCAGCGCACCGAGCCGACGGCTTGGGAACGCCTTTCCTGAACCCTGAACCCTGACCACTGACCGCGTAAAACCGAAAGAGCCTCAAGGGTGCGGTTGCCCGCGGCCCTTGAGGCCCTGTTGTGTGTGTCAGATTGGCAGTGCGCTGCCGTTACGGCGCTACGACACCAGGTCGCGGCCGGCACGGGTCAGTGCCGCGGCGTGAATGAACTGGCCGGAGTCGTTGAACAGCTTCCCGGTCCAGATGTAACCCTCTTCCCGCAGCGACTCGAGCCACGCGCCCATCTTGTCCGACGCCTGCTCGTTGGAGTAGCCGGAGTGCTCGGCTACCTGTTGCGACAGTTCGAACTCGGTCAGCGGACCGGCCCGAAGGCGTCTCAAGATCACCAGCTCATGCTGCCGCAGTTGGGAAAGAGTCTCGGTCACCTGTGTGGCTCCTCTCCTTGGTTCGGCGAGGTTCGGCAATCTCCTGGCGACCCGCCGTTTGGGTCGCGTTGGCCCATTCTATGCGCCGGGCTGGAGTCAAATCCATTCCGGCCGCCGCACGGACCCGCGTCCGAGTGCCATTCTCCTATCACGCCGCGTGCCACGCCCGGGATGCCCCACAAACCCCCCGGCGGCCCGGTTTTTCGGCCGCAGCGCAGCGCGAGCGCGGTCTCGCTTGCGGACTGGGCAACCCACTTTGGGGGATTGCCCACACGGGCCGGGTTGGTAGAATACCGGGCGTTATGCGGTCCCATGACCTGTTGAGGTAGAAAGGAAAGGAAGATGACGCGACGACTGTTGGTTGGTGGTTGGGTTGCCGTCTGCGCGCTGGCGCTGGTGACCGGTGGAGCGTTCGCCCAGGAGAAAAAGGGCGACGAGAAGAAGACGCCTCCCAAGGCGGGCGAGGTGACGGACAAGGCCAAGGACGCTGCCAAGGATGCGAAAGCGGGCGGTCCAAGCCACGAAGAGATGATGGCCGTCATGCAGGAAGCGGCCAAACTGGCGAAGGAGCACGAAACGTTGAAGGCGCTGGCCGGCTCGTGGAAGACCCAGACAAAGTGCTGGATGGATCCGTCGGCGCCGCCGGAAGTGTCGTCAGGCACCTACAACGCCGAACTGATCCTCGGTGGTCGCTGGCTGGTCGGCAACCACGTGGGTACGATGGGTGATCAGCCCTTCGAGGGGCACGGGATGTGGGGCTACGACACCCAGAAGAAAAAGTACGTCAACATCTGGGCGGACAATTGGGGCACCGCAGCCATGATTTCGGAAGGCACGGCCGACCCAACCGGCAAGATCCTCACCTTCAAGGGCACCTACGACTGCCCGATGGAAAAACGCCCGGTGACTTGCAGGATGGTCACGACCATCAAGAGCCCGAACGAGTTCGTGTTCGAGATGTACCAGACAGGCGTCGACGGCAAGGAGACAAAGGGTCTGGAGGTCACCTACACGAAGTGATTCGCCGAACGCCGGGCTCCCGGAGCGCGGGCGTCCTCGCCCGCCCGTGAGAATTGACACACGTCGGGGCAGCACCGCCGTCTATCGGCGGTCTGCCCCGGCGTCGTTTTCGAGTGCCGGGCCGGCATAGAGTCGATGAGCTGCGATGTACTCGCGGACCGGCTCGGGTACGAGGAACCGGATCGAGCGTCCCGCCGCAACCCGCGAGCGGATGTCGGTGGCCGAGATGTCGATCCGCGGCGTGTCCAGGATATCCTCGCGCAGCCGCTCGACCTGCTCCGCGTTCAGATGGCTGCGCAGGCCGGCCAGGTCCGGCCGATCCCAACCCGGCCGGGTGGCTGTGACGATCCGGCAGGCCTCGACCAGCTCGGCCACGCGATACCAGGTGGTCAGCTCGGCCAGCGAATCCGCCCCGATGATCCAGGCCAGCGCGACCTCGCCGCCCAGCCGGCGCTGAAAGTGCTCGACCGTCTGAATGGTGTAGCTGGCCCCCGACCGAACCAGGTCGAAGTCGCTGAACTCAAATAGGGCCTCACCTGCGATGGCCAGCTTCACCATGGCGGCGCGATGCTGTCCTTCAATGAGCGCTCCGGCCGGTTTGTGCGGCGGTGTGCCCGACGGAAGAAAGACGACCTGCGCCATACCGAGCTGCTCGGCCACGCTGCGGGCCGTAATGAGATGCCCGTGATGGATTGGGTTGAAACTGCCGCCATAGAGGCCGATGCGCTCGCTCATCGACCCGATCCTACAGCGAATCGACGTAATCGGTCGATAGACCGTTTAGCCGCGGCCGCGCGTGTAGGCCGGCGGCGGCTCACCCCGTTCGCGGGCTCCCGGCCGGCTCGACACTATGCCCCACGCAGCCGTCACGTTCGTCTTGGCCACCCACAATCGCGGCGCGGTCGTGCTCGATACGCTGGCCAACCTGGCCAAAGTGAACGCCGCCGGACCTGACAGCGAGGTCGTTGTCGTCGATAACGCCTCGTCGGATGGCGCCGCTGACGAGATTGCCCGCTGTCATCCTGCGGTCAGACTCGTTCGGCGGTCTGACAACCGCGGAAGCTGTGCCAAGGCATTCGGCGTCGAGGCGGCCCGCGGTGAGTTCATCGTGTTCCTCGACGACGACTCGTGCCCGCGCCCGGGGTCGATCGGGCGAATGATCGAGCACTTTCGGGCCGATTCGCGTCTGGCGGCCGCCGGATTCAGCGTTCATCTGCCCGACGGCCGCATGGAATCGGCCGCCCTTCCGGATGTATTCGTCGGCTGCGGCGTCAGCTTTCGCGCGGCCACGCTGCGGGCCGTCGGCGGGCTGGACGCCGGCTTCTTCATGCAGGCCGAGGAATACGATCTGGCCTTTCGCCTGGTGGCGGCGGGCCATCGCATCGCCGTGTTCGACGACTTGCACGTCGACCATCTGAAGTCTCCGTCGGCGCGCTGCAGCGCGCGGACCTCGTTCTATGACACGCGGAACAACTTGATCGTGGCGGCGCGCTACCTGCCGGCGCCCTACGAACGCATCTATCGCCGCGATTGGCTGCAGCGCTATCGATGGATCGCTCAGAACGAAGGGATGGAGTCCGCCTTCTGGCGCGGCGCGGCCCTCGGCCTGATGCGGCGCGATCGGGAACGGCGGCGGTTTTGCGCCCAGCGGCTCAACGACGCCGCGTTTGATCGGCTCTTCCGCGTCGGCGAGATCGACGATCGGATGAAGTCGCTGGCCGAGCGCGGCGTCCGGCGCATCGCACTGGTCAGTTTGGGGAAGAACGTCTATCCGTTTGTTGCCGCCGCGCGGGCGCACGGCATCGCGATCGCCGCGATCGTCGACGACCGCTTCGCCCGCCCTGGCCGCCGGTACCGCGGTGTGCCGCTCGTTCCGGCCGGAGCGCTGCGGCGGATCGACATCGACCGACTCGTCGTCGCGGACACCGGCCCGGCTCACGCCGCAGCAGCGCGGGACCGCCTCGGCGCCGTTTCAAACCGGCCCATCGAGGCCTGGTTCACGCCATCGCCACCCCCGGTCGCGAACGGCGAGATGCTTGCGGATGCTCGTCGCGTCGCCGGCACTCTGGTCGCGCAGCTCGGGCTCCTGCGCCAGACAGTTCAGGACGATGGTCTCGAGCGCGCGAGCAATGCTCCGCGGGAGGATCGCGGGGCGAACAGACGGTGTGATGGCGATCGCACGCGCGACTTCAGCAGATCGGGCACAAGAGTGTAGTTCGTACGGGCCGAGGCTGCTTTCTCAAGCGGCCTCGGCCCGGTTCTCGGGTGGCAGGGCGGCCGAAGCGAGCGCTTGTCGCAGTCACGCCGGGCCGCCGAACAGGTTCTGCACGGCGCCGAAATCGGCCAAGTCGATGTGACCGTCCTCATCGAGATCGAACGCGGCGCACGCCGCGTCGTCGTTTTCGGCGACGGGACCGGTAACGCACGCGGCGAACGTCGCGAAATCCGCCAGCGTCACGAAGCCGTCTTCGTCGATGTCAGCGGTCGGCTCGATCCGCACGAGCTGGATCCCGTTGGAACGCGCACACTCGCCGAAACACGGGCCGACGAACTGGAACGTCAGCGTACCGTCCACCACAAACAGCGAGCGGCTGCGATGTGTGACGCCCTCGGCGATCGCACCGGGCCAGGGCCCGCCCACCGAGAAAAGACCAAAGAGCTGTTCGTTGTTGTTGGTAATGCCGACCAGAGACTGCGCGTCGGTCGCGAACTGCGTATTGGGCGTCCAGGCGTAACCGATGGCCCGGTAAGGCCCGTTCTCCAGGCCGGTCAAGTCCACGATCAGGTCCAGGAATCCGCCGTCGCTGTTCGTGATCAGGTCGTCGAGCAGCAGCTCATCGTCGCCCACGGTACCCGGATCGGGGATGGTGATGGAGGGCGGCCCGGCCGGAAAGATCGTCAACTGTATGTCCGTTGGTTGTCCATTGAGGCCGAAGAGCACGTCGGGCACGAGGAAAGTCGCGGGAACGGAGTTCCACACGCCCGAGTGCCCCGCTGCCGCGTGGTCGTCAGACGGCGCAACCGTTCCGCCGAAGTCAACGTTGAGCGACTGGCCTGCGGCAACACAGCTCCACAGCAAGGACAGGCCTGCCGCTGGCATGCGGAAACGCATCATAGTCTCCTTTGAATGGCCGTTTCATTGGTCCGGTCACGTCCATTGGGGGGAACGCGGTGGACTGCGGGGGCAACGGCTGAGCGCAAGGAAGCCCGAAGATGGCCGCAAGGAAAGCAATCCCATGATGACCCGCCCCCTTGAGTGTGACGCAAGCCCCGCAAGCAGGCTATCGACTCGAGGCGTGGCCGGTCAAGACGCCAATGGGGCGTCCGACGAGTTCGTACGAGCACTATTCCGCCGCGGCCTTCTGGCGTCGAAGCGTAACCTCGTCGCGCAGCCGTTCATACTCCGCGATCTTGTCGGTCTTGCCCCAGGTCTGATACCGATCGATGAACGCGAGAATGACGTCGTCCGGGTGCGTGAGCCAGATTCCTTGGCGGACGTCACCGATACACTCCACGGCCATCTGAAGCTGACGCTCGGCTTCCTCGAACGGTCCGCGGCGCGTCAGGTGGCTGCCGTAGAACAGGTGTACCCGCGCGCGGAGCGAACTGTCCTGCACGTGATCTTGCCGAGCGAGTAAGGCGTGAAAGTGCGGGTCGGCTTCGTCGAGTCGATCCTGCATTGAGATGAAGCGTGCCGCATAGAGCTCGGATTCGAAGGCCAGGTCCTGGAAGTAATCGCCATCGAGCTGACCGAAGGCCGCCGCCAGGTCGTGGGCCAGGGGTTCGCCCTCGACCGGTCGCCCGGCGCGATCGCCGCCGGGAAGCGCATCGCGCATGGCGGCCAGCAGGCTCGGATGGTTCGGTTGCATGTACTGCCGCAGGCACTCGATCCGGCGCAGGTGCAAATCGGCGGGTTCGGACGGCTCGCCCAGTCGTGTCAGTATGTCTGCGAGCGTGACCATCGCGTAGACGCGCACGTCATGACAGTCCCGCAGCCGGCCGCTGGTCTGTTCGAGCACTGCCCGGCACAAGTCGACGGCTTGCGGGTATTGGCCCCGCTCGGCCAAGGTCTTGACCAGGGTCACCTGGGCCTGCAGCGTAATCGCAGCTTCTGCTCCGAAACGCCGCACGCAGCGCTCGATCAGCTCGCGACACAGCGACTCCTCATGATCCAGCGGCGCGCTCAACCCGCTCGCATCGGTCGCGCCTGTGCGGCGGCCGCTTGAGACATCGATCAGACTTTGCAGGATGCGCACCTGCATCGCGTCATCGTCGGCCAGCCTCGGGTGAGCGCGCAGGTCGATGAGCATGCGCTCCGCCTGTTCGTAATCGCCAAGCTGCAAGAGCGCGTGGGCCAGGTTCCGCTTGGCCAGCAGCGTCTTGCGATCGCCGGGCCCGAGGATCCGCTCCAAGCGGGGGAGCAACTCCGAAAGAAGCTGCTCGGACTCGCGCGGCTGCGACAGCGTCAAGGGCATGCTCGCGCAGTCGATTTCCGCGCCGAGCGCTCGGGGGTCATCGTTCCCGGCGTGTTGCCGCCAAAGCGCCAGCGTCGCCTGATAGTTGGCGGCGGCTTCGGGCAACAGGCTGAGGTTGTAGTACACCCGTGCGAGCATATCGCGAACCTCGGCTTCCTGTTCTGGATTCCCCGCGAAGCGCTGGGACGCCGTCTCGGACGCATTGGCCAGGACCTGGATCAGCCGAACGTCAGCCCCCTGATTCTCAGGCTCAACGCTGGTCAAGACGTCGCGCATGAAGTCGTTAACGGCGCGGGCCTTTTCGGCGGCTTTCTCGGCGGCGGCCGCGCTGTGCTGTGCGAACGTCTTCTGCGTGACGGCCTGCTGCCAGAAACCGATGGACACCACCAGTGCGGATACGACCGCGACCAGCACCGCGGCGGCCGCCGCCGCGGCCATACGGTGCCGCGCTAGCGGAAGTTTCCTACTTAGGCCATTGACCGGGCCCATTCGGCTCCGGAGTTTCTGGGCGGACCGCACGTAACTTCCGGTCGCAGCGGGGGTTATGTGCGGCGTCGGGGACAGCGAATGCT
>Ga0187892_10001981_pt1 | contig 43767 bp, 35 predicted proteins | sample MA1701073metaG_FD_139345 | JGI IMG/M metagenome (GOLD analysis project Ga0187892, IMG submission 139345) | Bio-ooze microbial communities from a basaltic lava cave in the Kipuka Kanohina Cave System on the Island of Hawaii, USA - MA170107-3 metaG ... | reverse complement strand
GAAGCGGTCGCGTCGATCCCGGCCAGCGGCCACATCGGCATGAAGGACGGCGCCGCGCAGTTGCGCTCGCTGACGAACACCGTCCGTTTCTCGCCGCTCGCGTTGAACCTCGGTCCGCAGAAGGTGACGTTGCGCGCGTACTCCACCGATTACTATCCCGACCGCGAGCCGACGCTTTCGTCGCCGTACACGGTCTATATCCTCGATCGGGCCGAGCACGCGAAATTGATCCAGCAGCGCTTCGAGACGTTGCAGGGCCGGCTCGAAGAAATCCTTCGCGCCGAGGAGAACCTGACCGACGCCAACCGCAACATCCGCGAACAATCTTCCGAGGAATTGAAGTCGGACAAGACGAAGGGCCAGATCAAGGAGCAGGAGCGCGGCGAGAACGCCAACGCCGAGGCCTTGCGCCGCTTGCAGGAGGAAGTGCTCAAGCTGCTCAAGGAAGCGCTGCGCAACAGCCTGATCCCCGAGTCGGTCTTGCAGGAGTGGGCGAAGATGGCCGACGCGCTCAAACCGGTCGGCGAGAAGGACATGCCCCAGGTCGGCCAGTCGCTTCGCAATGCGCAGTCCAACCCGTCGCAGCGCGCCGAGGACCTCGACGAGGCAATCGAGTTGCAGAAGGAAATCCTCGCGAAGCTCTCCGAGGCGCTCAAGAAAATGAACGAGGCGAACGAGCAGTTGCTGGCGGCGAATTTCATCAACCGCCTCCTCAAGAACGCAGCGGCGGAGACGGACGTTTCGACCAAGCTCACCAAGCTGTTGCCGCAGACGGTCGGCCTGGCCACGGACAATCTGCCGTCGAACGTGAAAGCCGACGTCGCCGAGGTGCATCGCACGCAAACCCAGACGCAGAAGAAAGTGAGGGACATCCGCGACGACCTCGGGCATTTCGCCAAGCGCGTCACGCTGCAAAAGTACGCCGCGGTCCACGAGGAGATGCAGAAGACCGGCATCGTGGACGAGTTGGGCAACGTGGCCGGGCTGATCACGGAGAACAAGGCCGCGTTGGCGAGCGAGCAGGCGGCGCGTTGGGCGAAGCAATTGCGCGATTGGGCGGCCATGCTCGTCGGCGACCCGAGCGGCGGTCAGGGCGGCGGCCAGTGCAAGCCGTCGGCGGACGCACTCGAACTGGCGATGAAGCTGATGCGCATTCGCCAGCAGGAAGAAGGGATTCGCGATCACACGCGGTTTCTTGAAGATCACAAGAGCACCTCGACCACGTACAAGGAGAGTGCGTTGCAGTTGGGCCGCATCCAGGAAGCGTTGCACGGCGAGTTTCGCAAGATCGACGAGATGATCGAGGGCCCGCCGGCGTTGTTGGCGATCCTCGACAAAGTGGACCAGGCGATGCGCGACGCGACCGGGCTGTTGAACAAACCGCAGACCGACGGCGAGACGATCGCCGCCGAGACCGAGGTGATCGAGTTGTTGTCGGGTGCGTGCCAGCAATGCGCCGGGCAGTCGGGCGCGAACGCCAGCGCGCTGGCGATGTTGATGCAGATGATGGGCGGCGGCGCGGGCGCCAATGCCGGCGGCAGCATGGCCGGCGGCACGACGGACAAACCGAATCTGCCGAGCACCGGCCCGGCGGACGGTGTGGCGACGCCGTCACGCAAGGTGGACAAAGCGGGTGGCCGGGATGCGTCCACGTTCCCGGCCGAGTTCCGCGACGCGTTGGAGGCGTATTTCGGCGCGGTGGAAGAAGGAAAGTGACCAGTGATTGGCCGTCAGATCGCCAATACCCGCAGCCCAAGCCGGACGCGTGAAAGTGGGAGGCGCCTCCGCCCGCCGACCGGTTTGGAGCAACGTCACGGAACCGGTCGGCGCGCGGAGGCGCCTCCCACATTCATTCGTCCTTCGTTCCGTGCGCTTGCTCCCATCTTCATGTTTCTTCTGTTCAGCGTCGGGCCGGCCAATTCGCAGGATATTTTTTCTCCTTCCCGTCACGACCCGATCCCGGCCGAACTGGAGGCGATGTACCTCAAGGGGCTCAAATACCTCACGACCACACAGTCCCGGGACGGAAGCTGGACCGACAACCAGGGCAGCCAGCCCGGTGTGGTTGGTCTGGCGGTGATGGCGATGATGGCGCACGGCGAAGACCCGAACCTCGGCCCGTACGCGGACCACATCAAGCGCGGACTCGATTTCATCCTGCGCAATTCGAACCGCGACAATGGTTACATCGGCAGCTCGATGTACAATCACGGGTTCGCCGCGCTCGCGCTGGCCGAGGCGTACGGTTCGGTGGACGACCCGCGGCTCGGCCCGGCGCTGCAGAAGGCGATCGATCTGATCCTGAATTCACAACGGCGCAACCCGAACAACGCCTGGCGATACTCGCCCGAAAGCCAGGACGCCGACACGACGGTCTCGGGAGCACAAGTGGTGGCGTTGTTCGCCGCGCGCAACGCCGGCCTGGCGGTCCCCGACGAAGCGGTCGTGAAAGCGCTGCGTTTTTTTCAGCGTTGCCAGTCGGCGGATGGCGGGATCGGGTACATGGGGCCCGACGGCCCGAACAGCACGCGCACGGCGATCGGCGCACTGGCCTGGGCGTTGGCGAAGCAGAAAGACACGCAGCAGTTCAAGAACGCGTCGGCCTACCTTGCAGGCGCGGGGTTCGCCACCGGCCATTATCCGTTTTACCACGAATACTACGCGGCGCAGGCGTTTTTCCACATGAGCGAGGAGGCTTGGAATGAATGGAACGCGCGGAACATGAAGTATCTGGCAACTTCACAGCGTCCCGACGGAAGTTGGGAAGGCCAGCACGGCTCGACGTTTTCAACGGCGGGAGCGCTGTTGTCGCTGGCGTTGAATTACCGGTTTCTGCCGATTTACGAGAGGTGAGTGCTTGCGTGCTTGGGTGCGTGAGTTTATGAGTGCGAGAGAGCATGGGTTGTGTCATGAATCAAGCGATGCTTACGGACCTGTACTTGGACCTCAGGCACTTAGGTACCTAGGCATTCATGCACTATGAAAAACAAACTTAACCACCTTGTTGTCGGCGCGCTTGCCACCACGACTTGCGTGTTCGCCGAGCTGGAGGTCGAAACCCCCGGCCCGACCGTCAGCAAGCCGGCGATCAACGTCCCCAAACCCGCCGGCGCTGCGCGCAAGCCCGGCGAGGAATCCGACCTCCTCAAATTCAAGAACAACGACCTCCTCCATGGCGACCTGATCTCCGTCACGCCCGACGGCGGGTTGCGCTGGCGGCACGCGGACGCAAAGGACGTCATCACGTTCGCCCTGAGCAATCTCGCCGAGATCAAGCTCGCTCACCGTTCGGCCGGTCCCCCGCAGCAGACCCGGGCGAGCATCCGCCTGACCAACCGCGACGAGATCACCGGCGAGGTCGTTTCGTTGAACAAGGAAAACCTGGTCCTGAACACCTGGTACGCGGGACAGATGACCATCAAGCGGTCGATGGTGGAATGCATCAGCCCCAACCTCACGGCGACGGCGACGATCTACTCGGGGCCGACGGGCCTCGACGGATGGACCCAGCGCGGCAATCAGGATGGTTGGAAATACAAGAAGGGCGCGTTCTATTCGTTCCTGGACTCCTACCTCGCGCGCGACGTGAAGTTGCCCGACTCGGCGCGGATCGACTTCCAGGCGGCGTGGCGGCGGTACCCGTACTTCCACGTCGCGTTCTACACCACCACGGGCGAGGATTTCTACGGCAACGGCTACATGATCCAGTTTAGCGGCACGCAGGTGTATCTGCAGCGGGGCAGCGCGCGGCGCGGCACCATGAACATCGGCAACCCGGTCAACCTCGAATCGCTCCAACGCAAGAACAAGGGCACCTTCAGCCTCCTCGTGAACAAGCCGAAGAAGACTTTCTCCCTGCTGATCGACGGCGAGTTGGTGAAGCAATGGACCGACCCCGACGAGTTCGCGGGGCAGGGCACGGCGGTCCTGTTCTATGGACGCGGCGGCGAGAACGCCATCAAGATCAGCCAGATCCACGTCAGCGAGTGGGACGGAAAGCTGGAGACCGACGCGGGTTCGAGCACGCCCGAGCAGGAGGACCTCGTGCGGTTCGTCAACAACGACAAGGTTTCCGGCACGCTCGATTCGATTGCCAAGGGCGAGATCACGTTCACGACCTCGTACGCCACGCTGAAGATCCCCCTCGAACGCGCGACGCAGATTTCGCTCGCCGCGTCCAAGGCCGAGAAGGCGCGACGCCAGAGCGCCGATGTCCGGGCCCACTTCGGCGAGGGCGGCCGGGTCACCGTCGCGCTGGAAAAACTCGACGAGAAAGGATTGTCGGGGTCGAGCGAGAATTTCGGCAGGCTGAACTTCGCGCTGGACGGGTTCAGCCGGCTGCAGTTCCGGATCTACGATGAACCCGAGGAAGGCGCGACCGATGAGGATTGGGCGTTTTAGAGTCGTGCGCGCGCCCCTTGCGACGAAACGGTCGTCTGGCGTCGGATCGGATGATCGCGTTGCGAACGCGAGCGGGGTGAACGTGGGAGGCCCCTCCGCGCGCCGTCCGCTGGTGGCCCAAACCGGCCCCGATCCGGTCGGCGCGCGGAGGCGCCTCCCACGTTCAGTTGCCGGTGGGTTCGATGGTTTCGCCGTGTCAGGCCGGGTAATTCTGCGGACACGATGGTTGACGGCGGCGGCCTGTGGCCTCTTGATTACCGCCTTCGCCCACGCCGATTCCCCACCATCCGAAGCCGACGAACTTCGATTTCTCAACGGCGACCGGCTGCATGGGCGGTTGCTCTCCGTGTCGCCCGACGAAGGCCTGCTCTGGCGCCATCCCAAAGCGCAGGAACCAATCCTGTTCTCGCTCGACAGCGTCAGCGATGTCCGCCTGGCGACTCGCACGGCGCCGCGCCGCGAACAGAGCCTTCACGCCCAGGTCCGCCTCACCAACGACGACGAACTGCGGGGCGAGATCCTGTCTCTGGACAAGGACCGGCTGCGACTGCGCACCTCCTACGCCGGCGAGGTCGCGCTGCGGCGGCTCATGCTCAAGGCGATTCTTCCGAGCCTGGCCGGCTCGGCGACGATTTACGAAGGACCCACCGGCCTGGAAGGCTGGACGCGCAGCGAGGAGGAAAACGCCTGGTCGTTCCGTAAGAACAGTTTTTACGGCGAATCCACGGGCGGCATCGGACGCGACGTGCGGCTGCCCGACCACGCGCGCATCGAGATCGACCTTTCGTGGACCCAATACTTGAGCTTCTCGCTCGCGTTCCATACCGACACCCTGAACGCGCTGGAAGGGAACTGCTACTTCCTGCAATTCAACGGCACCGAGGCCTACCTGCATCGCTGCCAGAGCGACCAGGGCACGCGCAACATCGGCAGCGCGGCCACGTTGTCCAGCCTCGAACGCAAGCGCCGCGCGAGCTTCGTGGTGTTCGTGGACAAACCGCGCAAAGTCTTCCGCCTGTTTCTGGACGGCGAACTTGTGCAGGAATGGAACGACCCGGGCGAGTTTGCCGGCAAGGGCACGGGAGTTTTTCTTTACCAAGACAGCAGCGCCGGTCCCGTGCGCGTTTCCCGGCTTCGCGTGGCGCGCTGGGACGGCGTCCGGGGTTTGCAAGACACGCTGACCACCAGCGACCACGACGTCGTGTTGCTCACCAACAACGACAAGATCACCGGTCGGGTCGAGGTGATCGGGAACAACGAGCTGGCGATGGGCACTTCGTACGGGAGCATCAAGGTCCCGATCCCGCGCGTGGCGCAGGTCGCGTTCGCTTCCCAGCAATCGCATCGCGCCCGGCGGCAGGCCACGGACGTGCGCGCTCATCTTCGCGACGGGGGGGCCATCACGCTGGCGCTGGACAAGCTCGACGAGACGTCGTTGGTGGGCAGCAGCGAAAACTGCGGGCGGGTGACGTGCGCGCTCGATGCGTTCGGACGAATCGAGTTCCAGCTTTACCGCGAACGCAAGCACGGCGAGGAAAAAGAAGACGACGGGTTTTGAGCTTGGGCGAGCGTGGACGGTTGCGTTGGGTGCAGTTTTGATCCGTTTGATTTCCCACTCTTTTCCCGTGGGGTGTCCAGACTCAGGTGAGCTTTACTTGGTGGCGCGAACGTCCCGCTTGTCGCACTCCAAGAGCCAGCCGGGCGCGACAAGCGGGACGCTCGCGCCACCAACGACAGGAGAGAGCGTTCTCGCTCACTCCGCTTGCTTAACCGCCTCCAGCTTCCCCACCAACTCCCTGAACGCTTCGTTCCTCGGCTCCAGTTCCACTGCCTTCTTCGCATGAGCTAACGCTTCTCCCGCCCGGCGGTTGCACCCCGCCAAGAGCCGGGCGAAATCGTGGCGCCCCTCCGCGTAGCGAGGGAACTCGGCCAGCAACTTCTCGTAGAAGCCGGCCACCCGCCCGAACAACTCGTCCGCCTCCTTCGTTCGCTTCCCCCGGTCCAATGCCGGCACCAACTCCAGCGGCACGTTCACGTCTCCCGGTAAGAGCCGCAAACATGCATCCGCTTCGGCGAGCGCCCGGTCGAGATGCCCCTCCTGGAGATGGCCGCGCAATCGAAGCCAGTGAACGTAGTACGGCAGGAAAATGTTCTGGCTGGTCGGCGCGATGTACGACAGCACGAGCACCGCGCCGAGGATCGACCGTTCGTGGAACGCCGCCAGCCCGAGATACCCTCGCCGGGGCGGCGCCGTGTTCGTGACGACATCGATGGGAATCTCGAAGTATGGCGAAATGAGCCAGCGCGTTCGCCAGCGCAGTTCGTCCTCCTCGCCCGCGGCTGCGAGCAACCCGCGCTGCGCCAGGGCGTCGGCCAGCAGCAACCGCGGTTCCTCGTTGGCAAGCGAAACGGCGTGCGCTTGCTTCATCAGTTCCTTGCCCCTGGCCGGCTCGCCCGCCTGTTCGAGCGCCCAGCCTTGCAGGAATACTGCGAGCGGTCGCGGCACATCGCCCTCCGGTCGGACCGCGCTGCCGTATCGCTCCGCCGCTTCGGCCCAACGCTTGCGTTTCGCCAGGATGTCGCCCGCGCCCATGCCCCCTTGCGGTCCGCTCTGCTCGAATAAACTGAGCGCCAGGTCTTCGAGACCGGCGTGCACGCACAACTGCCCAAGCGCGACCTGCCACTCCGCGGGGGCATCGACGGCCATTCGCCGCGCCGTTTGCACGAACGCCGTCACTTTCTCGTCCGGCCATTTGCGGTCGTACAATTCCTGCAGCTTGCGCAGCGCCGTCTTGCGGTCGTCGCCGGGATGGACGTGGCGAAGCATCTTCCACCAGGACTGCGCCTCCTCGCCCGGCTCGTTGTTCGGGTAAAACCTCCAGGTGAACTCGGGGCGCGCGGGTTTCCGGCGAAGCAGCGCGTGAACGAACGGACGGACCTGCGCCTCGTCCTGTTCGTTCATCCATTGCGCGCAGGTCTCGATTGCTTCGTCGTGGAAGCCGCACTCGGCCTGGGCCTGGACGAGTTGCGTGACGGCAACGAGGTTCGTCGTCAGGAGCCCGGTTTTCGTCAACGGCCGCAGAATCTCTTGCGCGCGATCGGGTTCGCCCAGTTCGTGCCAGGCGACCGCGGCCTGCAAGTCGGCGGCGAACGCGGCGTAGCCTTTCTTCGCCTGCTCCCCCAACTCGAACGTTTCCCGGTAGCGCCGCTGGAAACGCAGGATCGCCATCGCTTCGGCGTGGTTTTTCTCGCGCACGAGCATCGTGATCGCCTCGCGCGGACGCTCGTTCGCGGACATCAACTCGTGGGCGAACGGCGTATTGGTGCCCTTGGCGTGGAGATCGAGGATCCGCTGCACCACCCGTTCGAATGCCTGGGTGTTGCCGGCGAGCCGATGGTAGCCCGCCGTGAGGCCGAGTTCTTCGAGGTCGTGCGACTCCTCGCCTGACTTGAGCCGGCGTGCGGAGAGTTCCTTCCAGGCTTCGAACTCGTGCAACACCTCATCGACGAACCGCGCGTCGCCGGATCGTTCCGCAGCGCGACGCGCGTTGGCCGCATCGCCAAGGATTCGGTAGCCGTACGCAAGCAGCCGCGCGGCGGAGTTCGACGGCGATTTCTCGACCTCGGCCTGGACCGCCGGCAGGCGCTTCTCCAATTCCCCGTCGAACCACAGCTTGGCCACGTGGTTCCGAATCGCCTGATCGAATTGCATGATCCGAAGACGTCGAACCCCCTCCTCGTCGTCCAGGGCCGACAGCAACAGAAACCGGGCATCGAGCAGCTTGAAGTTTCCCTCGCCGACCAGTTTCTCCAAGGACTCCAAGAGCCGCTCGAACATCTCGTAGAACACCTGTTGACGGACATCCACGTTCTTTTCCGCCTCGATGATTGCCAGCAGCACCGGCGCGCCCGGCTGGCCTTCGGTGAACAGGCGGTTGACGACTTCGCGCTTGGCTTCGATATCGCCGGCGTGATAGCGGCGGACCAGTTCCTGAAGCGCCGCCGGCGTGTCGGGTTGGATGCCGTAACGGATTTTGTCCAGGAGCTCGCGCGCCCGTTCCGCGACCTCGGGGTCCGCGCTCTTGCTCGCGTCGATCAATGCCGGCTCTGCGGCCCTGCCGGCGGACCAGAGGAGCTGCGTCGCCTTCTCGCGTGTGGGGAAATCGCCCGCACCGAGTTGCTGGACCGCGCGCGCGATCTCGTTCGACGACGTCGTTGCGCCGAGCGACGCGGTGAACAGCACGAGGACGAGCGAGCAGGTCAGCCATTCCTGGCTGACCCGTCGGACCATCCGATGGCGGGCGAGGTTCATTCCTCCAAAGCCGCGTCCCGGAAGTCGGCCAGGAATGGCCGACCTACTTTTGCACGGGTTCGCACCGCGGCATGTTACTCGTTGGGCGCCGGATTCGCCACATCGGAGAGTGGCGGTTGGAGGTTCTGCTCCTTTTCCCTGGCCTTCGCGCGCAACGACGCGATGTGCCGGCGCACTTCGTCCTCGCTCTTGGTCATGGCCATGCCGGAGCTGGCGGCCTTCGCACGATGGTACAACCCGAGCGCTCGCTCGAAACAGTCCGCTGCGTCCGCGTACCGGCGTGCGCGTTCGTGCGCGCCAGCCATGCGCAAGTGGGCGTTGATGTCGTACACTTCGTCCCGGGGAGGGATTTTCAGGATCATCTCCCACTCGCGGACGGCCACGGCGTCCTGGCCCAAATCCGTCAGCATCTCCCCGGCGGTGAAGTGCGGGGCCTCCTCGGTGGGATGAAGCGAGAGCGCCTTGTCGCGCAGGGCCTTCGCTTCGTCGTGCTGGCCGAGATGCGCCAACGCTTCGGCTTGGAGGTAGAGGAAGCGCGCCTCGGTCGGCACTGCCTCGGCCAATTGCCGCGCGGCATCGGCAGCCTGCCGGTGGTTTTGCGCGCGCAACTGTTCGAGCAGCGCCTTGACCTGCTTCTCGACCAGCGCGTGACGCAATTGATCTTCCTGGCCGCCGCACTTGGCCAGGGACTGGAGCGCTTCGAGGTCGCGGCCTTTGCGGTCAAACGCCCAGGCCAGCGCGCGATGTTCGGCGGGCTTGAGCTCGCCTTTCAATATAGCGATCACCCGGTCCGCCGTGTCCTCGTCGCCGGGCTCGCGCAACAGTTTCAGCGCGGCCTCGCATTCCCTTGCATCGCCGATGCCGATCCGCCAGAGGAGAAAACCGACCGATTTGTTGCCGAGCGTCTCGCGGAGCCGGTCGAGCGCGAGATCCTGTCCGTTGGAATCAAGTTTCTCATACCCGAGCGCCAACTCGACCATCGCCTCGGGCCAATCGGGCGTGATCCCCATCCGCACTTCGATGAGGAGTCTGCGCGCGCGCACGCTGACCTCGGGATCGTCGCTTTGGCTGGCTTGCTCCAACGCGCGCTCGGCTGCCTTTCCTGCGGAACGCAGCAGCGTGGTGGCTTGCTCGCGCGTCTTGAAGTCGGCCGCGCCAAGCTCTCGGACGGCGCGGGAGATTTCGTCGTCGGTAGGCGCGGCAAAACCGCTCAGGCACAAGACGAGGAGGAATAGAAGTAGGTCAGCCATTCCTGGCTGACCCGTCCGGCGGCGAATTGAATGGACGATCACGCGCATTCCCTGAACGGCTCCGAAGGGTCAGCCAGGAATGGCTGACCTACTCACGGATATTTGCGTTGCTGCACGATCTCGAGCGCGAGCACGCTGTAGCAGGTCACGAGCACCGGGTCGTTTTCCCACCAACGCCCGTTTTCGTTGACCCAGAAACCGTCGCCCTTTTGCAGGCTCACGAGCTTGGCCATGAAGTCGTGCCGCCAATCGCGCGCTTTGCCCGCCGCGTCGGTGAACCGGTCTTCGCCGTACGCGGTGAGGGCCTTGGTGAGCGTATGATAGTAGTAGTACAGGCCCTGGTTGCCGAGACCGGGATTTTCGTCGAGAGTGTAGCTGCGGCGGAGCCAGTTCACGGCGGCAACGACGCGCGGATCGTCTTTCTTGAGGTCGGCGTAGATGTAACTCTTCAATCCCGCGTAACTCATGCTGCCGTAGCTGTGGAGCGGCGTCTTCTCATCGGCGGATTCTTGTTCGTCCACGAAGCTGTATCCGGGCATGTAAACGAACCCGCCCAGGTCGCGGTCGCCGGCGACTTTCGCCCAGGGCTGGTCGTTGTGCGAGGGCAGGTTCTGGCAGCGCTGGAGGAACTGGGCGGCGCGTCCCCAATGGAGCTTCAGTTCGCCGCGCTCCTTCTCCGAGAGCAACTCGGGCGAACGCGACTCGATGAGCTTGATCGCTTCGAGCGCCCAGGAGGTGTTGGAAAGATCGGGACGTTCCCGGCGCCCGTAACCAATGCCGCCGTAGCTGCGGTCGGCGGGCGTGAGTTTCTCCGACTCGTCAAACTGGGAACCGATGAGAAACGCGCGGGCGTTGCGGATGATTTCGTTGTGCGCGGGGTCGCTGGTCGCCAGCAGAGCCATCGCGCAGATCGCGGTCGAGTAGTTCGGATACTTGTCGGCCTCACCACCGCCGTAGATCGCGCCGTTGGGTTTGACGTTGCCGAGGATGAATTTCAGGCCGCGATCCACCGCGTCCTTTTGCTCTGCCGGGAGGGCCTTGCCCGAACGGAGAAAGGAGGTCACTGCCAACGCGGTGATCGCCGGATGATGACGCCACGCACCGTCGGGTTCTTGTTGCTTGAGCAGATACTCCAACCCGCGTTCTTGCGCACGCGCTACTTCCTTCAGCAACGAGATGTCCGTCTTGCTCGGAAGATCGGCGGCGTGGACGGAAAGCGCCGCGACCGTCATCAGAAAAATCGCAGGCCGGCTGAGTGAATGTGGGAGGCGCCTCCGCGCGCCGACCGGCATTGCGCTGTCTTGTGGGAACACCGGGCGGCGCGCGGAGGCGCCTCCCACATTCAGGTTTCCCGCGTTCGAGCCGTTGCCGGTCGGGAAACGGCTCTCACAGGTCGGACAGCTACACACTTTCATCATCCGCAGGCTAGACCGTGTCGGATGCTTGTCAAACGCATTCCCGGCGCGCGAGCCAGCTTGAGTTCTCACTCACGGCATCGCACCGGTCAGCTTCCCGGCCCAGATCCGCCGGAAAGCGTAGAACGCGAGCAGACTTTCTTCTTGGGTGTAGCTCGTGCGCGCTTCCCGCGTTTGCGGATAGGCGACGGCGAGCAGGAACCAGAGCGGGGCGCTGCCGGTCTTGCGCTGGGCCAGTTGCGCTTCGACCTTGCGCCGTTGCGGGACGAACCAGTCGGTGAGGAGCGTGAACATGCCCTCCCCGGATTGCTCGCTCGGCAACGTTCCCGCCAATAACAAGCCCGCGCGCGCGTAGCTCTGGCAGGCGTCGAGCCATTGCTCCTGCTCGTACGCGGCGCGTGCGCGCTCGGCGTGTTCGAGGACTTGCCGGATCAGCCCGGGGTCGGACACGAACCGGCCCCGTTCGTGCGCGATCAGTTCATGGAGCCGGCCGATTTCCTGGCCGGCGACCTGACGTTCGCGCGTGAGCAGGTCGTAGAATTCACCGGGGCGCCCGAACAAATTGCCCATGGCGAGGGCCATCTCTTGACGGACCATCGGCGATTGGGTGTTCTCCAAGGCGCTCAGGATGTCCGGCAAGGCCGACACTTCCCCCAGCCGGCTCAGGGCGTTGGCGGCGCTCGCCCGGGTGGACTCGGGCGCGCTCGGGTGCCGCAACAGTCCGAGCAAGGCCGTAGTGGCGGAGCGATCGCCGATTTCTCCGAGCGCCGCGGCGGCGGTATCGGCCAACGGAGGATCTGCCAGTGCCTGTAACAAGGCCGGCACGGCGCGTTGGTCGCGGAGTTTTCCCAACGCGTACGCGGCCGGCTGCTGGATCCCGCCTTCGGTCGAACCCAGGCAACGGATCAGCGGTTCCACGGCATCGTGATCGCCGATTCTTGCCAGGGCGAAGACCGCCTCGCGCCGCACCTCGCGGCTCGGGTCGCCGAGCGCCTCGATCAACTGCTGCGTGGCGATGCTGCTGCGGTCGCTGGCGAGCTCTTGGACCGCGCTGACCCGTTCCGCCTCCGCCGACGAATCGCTCAGGACGTGCACGTTGCGGATGACGCGGAAGGGGTTGGTGTCCATCAAGCGCCGCACGACGCGCACGCTCCAGCCGCCTCCGATGTCGTCGAGGCGCAAGCTAAACGGCAACATGACGAGCCGCAGGCCGAACCCCACCAGAAAGAGCATCTGGAAGTTGTCGAACTCCCAGAACAGAAGACGGGTGTGTTGGTCCTCATAGACTTGCAGGATCCAGCCGCCCACCAGCGGAGCGATGGCGGCCACGATGCCGACCACGGACATGAGCACGGCGATGAACATGGATTTGTTCTCCGCGCTCGACAACCGGAGCATCAGCGCCGTGCTCGCGGAATCCAGCCCCACGCCGAATGTGCCGGCCCAGGCATGCACGAGGATGAGCAGCCACACGCAGTTCTCCGGCGTCACGAACAAAAACGCCAGCGGCACGGCGACGAGGCCGAAGTCGCAGATGGTGTTGACGGCGGTGTGGCCGAACCGGTCCGCGAGATAGCCCCAGTACCGGGCCATGAACACGCGCGCGACGAGGGAGGTCGAGATGAGCACGCTGATGAAGAACTGGCTCAGATGCAGTTCTTCGAGGAAGTACACCATGAAGTAGGCGTTGAACAGCGTGACGGAGAAACTCCAGGTGCAGTTCCAGACCAGGAACCGGCGGAAGTGCGGATTGCGAATCGGCTCCCCGAGCATCGCCAGCAGATTCAGTTTTTGCTGGCTGGCGCGCATCGGCGGCTCGGGGATTTTGGCATGGATCAGCAGGTCGAGTTCGCCCACGACGACGCCCAGGCCGAACAGAATCGCGAACGGCAGAAAGCTGCCCTTGGGGAACACGTCCCAATCGACGAACACGCCAAACAACAGCGAGCTGAACATGATGGCGTTGAGCACGGCGGTCCGTCGGCTCCAGAACTTGCCGGCCCTCTCGGGTGGGACGAGGTCCGCCATCCAGGAAAACCACGGCGGAACCGTCAACGCAGCGAGCGTGTTGGCGACGAAGAACAGGAAGAGGAAGATGTGAATTTGCCAGAATTGGTGCTCGCGCCCGATCAGGAACGGGATCGCAGTCATCGGCAGCCAGAGCAGGCGATACACGACGCTGAGGACGAGCCAGAACTTCTTGCGCTGACGGATTCGCTCGATGAGGTAAGCGGACAGGAGTTGGAACGGGTACGTGAGCAGCGGCAAACTCGTGAGAAGGCCGAGCTGGAACTTGGTCGCCCCCATCTGGATGGCGAACTGCGTCACGAATTGCAGGCTCAAGCAGGTCGCGAACAACATCCCGAACGATCCCGCGAGAATGTTGCGATTCAACGCCTGCTTGATCTGCAACGGAGAGAGCTTGGCCGGCTCCTTGGTCGCCATGGCAGCAGGACGGTAGTGAAACCAACCGCTTTGGCAAGCGGATTGCGGTCAGTTGGCGCGAATCCGAACCGTGCCGGCCTCTGGACTCAAGATGTGCACCGCTTGGCTCGCGGCGAGTCGCACGGTATCGACGGGGTCGGTCTCGATCAGCAGCGCCAAGTGGTTGGTGGACCCGACGTCGCCCAACTCCGCCAGCGCCAGCGCAGCCGAAGCGCGGACGTTCGGGTTCGGGTCGTTCAACGACTCGCGCAACAATGGTCTCGCGGAGCGCTCACCTGTCGCAGCCAACGCCCGAGCGGCGGCGACGCGGGCCGTGGGATCGGGGTCGCTCAAGGCTTCGTAGAGAACGGCCACCGCGGAGCCATCCTTTCTTTTCGCGAGGGCCAAAGCGGCGGCAGTGCGGACGTTTCGGTTGCTGTGACGAAGCGCCCGGCGAAAGACGGAGAGGTTGCTCTCCTCGATGATGGCCACGAGCGCCCGGCGGACCTTGAGGCGGACAAACTCGTCGTTGTCGAGCATGCTCTGGAAGAGATGCTCCGCCGCACGCGGGTCGGCCAGCGTTTCCAGCGAACCCGCCGCATCGGCCCGAACCTGCCAGGCCTGGTCGAGCAGCGCATCCTCCAACGCGTCACGGGCCCTGGCACCCTCGAACAAGGCCAGCTTTTGGACCGCGATGCGGCGGACGCCCGGGTTCGCATCTCGCGAGGCGCGCGCGAGGAGATAGACGCTGTTGCTGGGTTTGGTGGCCGCCACGATCTGGCAGGCGCCCGCCCGCACGTCGGCGTCGCTATGGCGGATCGTCTCGTTGAGGAAGGCCGGCAGTTGGACGCGGCTGACGAGGTCTTTGTACATCTCGACGGCGGCATCGGTCTGGTTCACTTTCAAGAGGATGACGATCTGGAGTTCGCGCGCTTCCACGGTCTTGGGATGCGCGCGGTACAATTCCTCGAGCTGCTTGAAGGCGCGGTCCCACTGGTGATTGGCGATGAGGTCCTCGGCGTTGCGCAGGACCTGTTGATGGGAGTTGGCGCTGCCGCAACCGAGCACCAACAGCGGTGCGATGGCGAGGGAAAGACACTGGAACATCACCCGCCGGATGGACTTCATTGAAAAACTCCCTGCCTCTGTCAGGCCGACCCGTTGCAGGTAAGTAGCGCTTGGTCACTTTGATTGTCAAGTGGAGAATGGCCGGCGAGGCCCACGACCGCCGCTGTTGACAGCGATTCTGGAGACTGTTAGTCTGTTCGCAGTCCTGAGAATCCAGCACCCCTTGAAGTCATTGAGGTAATGTAAATGGCAAAAATCTTAGTGGTGGATGACGAACCATCGATGGTGGATGTTGTCTGCACCGTCCTCCGGGGCCAGGGACACGAGGTCGTGCCGGCATCCGCCGGAGACCGTGCCATCCAACTGATGCCGCAGGTGAACCCCGATCTCATCATCACCGACATCAAGATGTCGCCGGTCAACGGCATGGAGGTGCTCAAAGCGGCCAAACAGTACGACCCGAAGATGGGTGTGATCATGATCACGGCTTACGCGACCGTGGAAAGCGCGGTGGAAGCCATGCGGATGGGCGCGTACCACTACATCACCAAGCCGTTCAAGATCGACGAACTGCAAATGACGGTGGAGCGGGCCCTGAAGTTCGAGCAGGCGCTGGATGAAAACCGTTACCTGAAGAAAATCCTCAAACCGAAGTACCGCTTTGACAACATCGTCGGTTCCAGCGCGAAGATGCAACAGGTCTTCCGCATGATGGAGAAAGTGGCCGCCACCGACAGCACGGTCCTGATCTTGGGTGAGAGCGGCACCGGCAAGGAACTCGTCGCCAAGGCGCTTCATTTCAACAGCCGCCGGCAGGACAAGAAGTTCGTTCCCATCAACTGCAGCGCTCTTCCCGAGCAGTTGCTCGAGAGCGAGCTTTTCGGCCATCGCAAAGGCTCTTTTACCGGCGCCACCGCCGACAAGAAAGGGTTGTTTCAGGAAGCCGAAGGAGGAACGATCTTCCTGGATGAAATCGGCTGGATGGCGACCTCACTGCAAACCAAACTCCTGCGCGTATTGCAAGAAAGAGAGCTCCGCCGCGTCGGGGACACCCAGAGCGAGAAAGTGGACGTGCGCGTTCTTGCCGCCACGAATCAACCCCTGCAGCAGCGGATCAAAGAGGGGACGTTTCGGGAGGACTTGTTCTACCGGATCAGCGTGATCCCGGTTGAGTTGCCTCCGTTGCGCGACCGGGTGGATGACATTCCCGAGTTGGTCCACCATTTCCTGGGGCACCGTCAATCCTCGGCGAACGAAGTGCCCAGAATCGCCGACGATGCGATGGAGATTCTGATGAACCATGCGTGGCCCGGCAACGTGCGCGAGCTCGAAAACGCCATCGAACGAGCCGTGGCGTTGTGTGATAACGCGCTCATCGAGGTCAAAGACCTTCCCCCGCGCGTCTTGGAAGCCGTGGAAAAGTCGGAGAGAAAGCACAAGTTTGTACCCAAACCGCGCGACGAAGCGCACGGACCCGAACCTTCGCCACTCGGAACGGAAGGATCATCCCAAGCGATAGAAGCGGCGCCGGCGGCTGCAGCGCGCGCGGACGCAGCAGAAGGGCCGGTGCGGGGCCTGAACGAATTTCTGCAGGAACAGGAAGTCGGCTACATCCGTTCCGTGCTGGATCGCGTCGGCGGCGACAAGAAAGAAGCTGCGAAGCTCTTGGGAGTCAGCATCGCCACGCTCTACCGCAAAATGGGCGAGTCTCCCGCGCCTTGAGAAACCTCCCGGCCTGCTTCTCCGTCGGTCCGGTGGTAGTACGTTGTCACCGTTTCTCGACCGGTTTGCGGAGATAGATTGGTTCGAGATCGTGGTCGCCGGTCTGTTGCTCCGCGTATTTTTCCTCGGCCAACATCCCCAGCACCGTCGCCGACGGATGCGCCGGCTGGGTGTCCACGACCGCGCGTTTGCCGAGCAGGCGTTCCAACGCGGCTCGAAATACCTCGATCGTTGGCCCGACGAAAAAGGTGGGAGTGAGAAAACACCTGCCCAATTGCTCCAAACGAAAGATCGCGGTCTCGTTGACCTTGAAGAACTGGCCGTCGAGCGTGGAATAGGCGGAACAGTAAATTTCTCCGCGTCCCGCGTCCACGACGACCGCCAGCGTCGAACAACCCGCGGGTAAACGATCTTTGTCGCCCAAGGCCAGCACATCCATGCTGCACACGCCGATGACCGGCTTGTTTTGCGCAAGCGCGAAACCTTTCAGCGTGGCGATGGCTACGCGGACGCCCGTAAATGACCCCGGGCCGAGCCCGACAGCCAGGAGATCGCAATCGGCGATCTGCGCACCGTTCTCCGTGAGAAGTTTCTCCACGGCGGGCACCAGATTCGTCGAATGCGTCACGGTCTTGGTCCGCGGCGACGCGGCCAGGGAGTTCGTGGTGATTTCGGCGATGCCCCGGCCATCCCGGACCAAGGCCACGCTGCCGACCGGCGAGGAAGTATCGACGGCGAGCGTCAGCATGGCCGGCGGATCGTGAATCGGCGCGCGGTTTCCGAGACGACTTCGATGTGGACCGCGAGCGCGCGCGGGGGCAGGAGCCGCTCGATCCGGTCCGCCCACTCGACGATACAGACGCCGCGTCCGCGCAGGTATTCCTCGATCCCCACCTCGAGGGCTTCCTGCTCCGTGTTCAAGCGGTAGAGATCCACATGGTAGATCGGCGGATCGGTCGGATACTCGTGGATGATCGTGAACGTCGGGCTGGTGACAGCGCCGGCAAACCCGAGCGCCCGGGCGATGGCTTTCACCAGTACGGTCTTGCCGGCGCCCAGTTCCCCGTAGAGGGCGACGACAGCACCGGGCCGTAACTCCGTCGCGAGCCGCCGGCCGAGCGCGAACGTCTCCTCGACCGAGTGGCTATCGACGGTCTCCGCGCTCACGTTTTCGGAAGTGGTCATGGCCTCGGGGCGCGAGCGGTTCCTCCTCGCCCTGCGGGTTTACCAGGATGAACTTGCCGGCGCCTGCGGTGATCGCGCCGACCGTCCGCAACGGCACGTCGAATTGCTTCGGCCAATCCGCCAGCAGTCGGTCCACGTGCCCGGCGGGAATGGTGAACAACAACTCGAAATCCTCGCCGTCGTACAGGGCCATGTCGAACGACGAATGCTCCTGATCTCCCTCGCATTCGAGGTGGCGCGCGGCTTCGGAGATCGGCACGCGGGGCGCGACGATGCGGGCGCCGACCGAGCTTTGCTCCAGAATGTGGAAGAGATCGCCGGCCAAGCCATCGCTCAGGTCGATCATGGCGTTGATGGGAAAATTCTCGACCAGCCAGCGGGCCTCGCGCACGCGCGGAGTGAATTCGAGGTGCTTGCCGGCAATCGAGCCGCCGAGCGTGCCGGTCACGAGAATACTGTCACCGGGCCGCGCCATCGAGCGGAGCTTGAGATGCCGGCGCTCGACTTCGCCGATCATGCTCACGGCGAGGAAAAACGCGCCGGCCACCTTCGTGGTGTCGCCTCCGACCAGGTGCGCGCCGAACTGCGTCGCGGCGGCGTTCATTCCCCGGTACAGTTCGTCCACGAACTCGGCGCTCATGTCCGCGCGCAAGCCGGCGCTCACGACCGCCCATTTGGGTTTGCCGCCACACGCTGCGATGTCGCTGAGGTTCCGCGCCATGGCCTTCCAACCGATCTGGTACGGCAGCGCGCTGGACTCGAAGTGCACGCCTTCCAGCACGGGATCGGTCGTGAATAACAGGCAACGCTCCGGGTCATCCGTGGGCAAGGCGGCGCAATCCTCCCCGATGCCGGCCAGCGCGCGTGGGTCGCGCGAAACGTTGCGCGCGATGCGCTGGATCAATCCAAACTCGCCGAGATCGGAGACGTTCATCCGGCCCGTACGATGACCATACAGACGATGGTCATCAAGTTGAATACGCTGTGCATGACGATCGGGACGAGCAGGTTGCCGGTGGCTTCGTAGGCCAGCGTCAGCCCGATGGCCAGCACGGTCAGCGGCAGGAACGACAGGACGTGGAAATGGATCGCCGCGAATAGAATCGATGTCACCACCAGCGCTGCTGCGAAGCCGGTCCGTTGTTTGAGCGCCGGATAGACCAGCCCGCGGAAGAACAATTCCTCGAAGAGCGGCGCGGCGACCACCGCCGTGAACGCGATCGTGCTCAGCGTCAGGCCGGAATCGCTTTCCAGAAAAAGCTGCATTGCCTCTTGGCTCTTCAAGGGAAGATTCAGTCGGGTGAGGATTTGCTCGGAAAGAAACGCCAGGAACCACACCGGCGGCAGCGCGGCCAGCAAGTAGAACAAGGCCCGCCCACCGGCTCGGAACAGCGACCCCGGCACGATCCCGAACGCTTCGCTCCGGCGGATGCGGAGCGATCGCAGCAACAGGACGATCGCCGCGATTCCCAGGCCGTCGATCACCACCACGCTGCCGAGCATCTCGAACTGGCGCAATTGTTCCTTGCTGAGATCGCCGAGCCGTTCCGCCCAACTCAGAAGAAAAGACGACAGCAGCAGCGCCAGACAGAGCGTGCCGACGATCATGCCGACCTCGGCCAACCCCCACGGTTTCTCGGTGATCTTCCGGAACGGCGGCGCGTCCGGGTCGCGTTTGCGGAGCGCAACCGCCAGCAGCCACGCGTCGGCGGCCAACCCGGCCAGGATGATCGCCCACGCCACCCCAACCAGGAAGGGATAATCCGCAGGGAGCTGGATGGGGTTCCAACCTTCCTGCAACGGGGGAGCTTGGTTCTCGTGCATGCGCGATTCTCGCGCTCACGGTTGCAGAGTCGTCGGAGCCTGACAAGTGGAAACTGGATTTTGCGTGCAAAAGGAAACGGTCATGGTATCGTCGCGCGCAATGTCAGAAGGCAAAGACAACCTCGTGTACCGGCTGCTTCTCGCCGTCCTGGGCGCGGTGTTGCTCACGAGCGTGATCTGCAACATGGCGTTCGCCTGGCGCAACGCGACGCTCCAGAGCCAGGTGTTCGCCGCCGCCAGAAAGCTCCAGCAGTCGAACCAGGGCGCGCAACAGCTCAACTCGAACATCTCGGCGATCGCAAACGATCTTGTCGCCCGGTCGGGCCAGCATCCCTGGCTCATCCCGATCCTGCAGAAATACGGTCTGGCCCGCAACACGACACCTGCTCAGCCTGCCCCCAAGAAAAACCCATGAGCGACCCGAACCTCAAAGCGAATCCGTCAACGGAGGAAGAAGCCATCGCCGCCGGACCGCCGAATCCCGTGAGCGAGATGCGCGTGATCCTGTTCGGCGTGTTGGCCGCGGTGGTGTTGATCAGCCTCTCGTTCAACGTGTTCATGTACAAGGCGAACCAGCGCATCCAGGAGGAATTGAAGAACGCCAACGCCCAGATCGACGCCATCGAGAAGAACCCGGTGCTCCAGCAAAACCGGGCCGTGATGGGCAACCTGCTCCAGGAACTCGCCGCGCAAGCGAACGCGCATCCCGAGGTCCACCAGATCCTGGCGGGGTACGGGGTCGCGATCCAGAACGCAGCCGCCCCGGCAACGGACCAGCAAGCCACGTCCGCACCGCAGACACCAGCAAAGAACTAGAAGCAACGTGGGAGGCTACGACGCTCTACTTCTTCACCTTCTCGTAGAGCCGGAGATGGTTTCCCTCATGGTCGAGAAATTCGGCGAGCCAGAAACCGTATTCCTTGCGCGGCTCGTACAGGAAGCGCACGCCGCAGGACTTGAGTTGGGTGGTGTAGGCATGGATGTCCTCGACCTCGAAGCTGCATTTCATCGCGTGTTTCGAGCGATCCTGTCCTACGAAGAACGCGGCGTCCTTGGCGTGAAGCGCGAAATGGGAGCCGCCGCCGGGCAATTCGTATTCGATCCAAAATTTGCTCTGGATCACCGGCTTCCCGAACCCGAGCGCGTTCTCGTAAAACTTGCGCGAGGCAGCCAGGTCCTGGACATACACGAAGATGGTGTTGATGCGCTGCAAGTGGGTCATGGGCTGTTCGTTACCCGTTGTTCGTCATAGGGAGCATTGGGAGAATCGATGACGAATGACCAATAACGAATGACGGATGACGAACAACGAGTGTCCAACCGCCCTCACGCCGAATACGGCGACTTGAGCGGCGGCCCGAACATTCTGTTCAAGAGATAGCGCGCGACCCGACGCAATTCCTGCGACTGGATTTCCGACGCCGAGCGGGCTGCCTCCATGGGATTGCCGGTGTAGAGGTTCAAGCGCACGAGGTGGACCTTGACGTAATCTTTCTGGCCGGAATCGAGCTTCATGTTCAGGCAATACTGCCACGCCTTCAACGCTTCATCCCAGCCGATGCGTTGCTGCAGAAAGTTCACACCGTAGAAGGTCTCGGCATAGGCGGTCGCGTACTCGAAATTGTTCGGCTCGAGATCCCGCGCGATGCGGAATTGCTCCAGCGCCTCTCGAAACGTCTGGTCGAGGTCCCAGCCATGGTTCTGCTGGGCCTCCTTGCGGAAGAGATAGTACATGTTCCCGAGGTTGAAATGATAGACCGCCTCGGTCGGGTTCAACCGGATCGCTTCTTCATACAGGCGAATGGCGCGCGCGGCCTGGCCGTTGTGGCCGTAGTAGTTCGCCAGGTTGTTCAAGAGGTTTGGGTCGTTCGCGGAGATGGCAGCGGCCTTCGACCACCAGGTGGACGCTTCGTCGGCCTTCCCGATGTCTTCAAGGAAATCGCCGAACGACGTCATCCCGCGCGCGTGGCCGGGGTGAAACCCAAGGAAGCTGCGGAACCTCGACTCGAAAGCTTCGATATCAGTCTCTAGCTGCGAAAGCAAGGCCGCCGCGTCGTCGTTCTTCTTCGCCTTCAGCAACGCGGTGTACTCGAACCGGAACGAATCGAGCCGCGTTGAGAGCGACTGCTGCTCCTTGACGAGGTTCTGGTAGTCGAACTCGCCCGTGCCGAAGGGAATTAGGTCGCGATTCACCCACACCAGCGCGAGCACGAACAGGGTGAGGGCGACGGGCAGCGGGGAGACGGAGTCGTTCAGTTGCTGGCGGACACCTTGGAAAAATCCTCGCAATGACATACTCCGAATATCGATGTCGCAGAATACAGAAAAGTTCCGGCAAGGCCAGCACTTTTTTCCAGAATTCTACGGGGCTGGGATCTCGTGACACCCTCAGAACCGGCCATCCACCGCCAGGGCCTTCGACAGCAGCCGCAGATACTGTTTTCGGCTGATTTCGCATGTCCCAAACTGCGCCAGGTGCGGCGTTTGCCACTGTGTATCGAGCAACAGGAAACCGCCGGCACGCAGCCGTTCCACCAACGCCGCGAGCGCGACCTTCGAGGCGTCCGTTGCCCGATGAAACATGCTCTCGCCGAAAAACGCCCCGCCAATGTGCACGCCGTACAACCCGCCTACCAGCTTCCCCGCGAGCCGCGTCTCGACGCTGTGGGCATGGCCCAGCCGGTGCAGTTCGCAATAGCTCTCGATGATCTCCTCCGAGATCCACGTGCCATCCTCCCGCCGGGCGCATTCGCGCATGACTGGCTCGAACTCGGTATCGACCGTGACGGTGAACCTGCCGCTCTTGAGAACGCGCTTCAGTCCGTGGGGGATGTGAAAGCGTTCGTCCAACGGGATCACGGCGCGCGGATCGGGCGAGAACCAGCCGATCTCGCCCTTCTCGTCGATCGCCATCGGGAAGATCCCCTTGCAGTAGGCCGTGAGGAGCAGTTCCGGTCTGAGCATGGGAACATCCTTGTCAGATTGGCGAGGTCCAGTTACTTCTGCGTCCATGCCCGCTTCTTCTGCAAATCTTCGAGCAAGCCGATCTGGGCCGGATTGACCTTTCGTTTCGCCTCTTCGATTTCGAAGAACTCGGCCCGGTCGATCTCGGGGTACTCGCCCCGCTTGCCCGAGCGCGGCGGCCATTCCATCGTAAACGTCACGCTGCGCGCCTGACTCGGGTCGCAATCGCCTTCGAACGCCCACGCCTGGACGATCTTTCCGCTCTTTTGTTTGATCGGGGTCAGTTCGAGGTACGGCGGCTGGGAACGAAACCCGGTTTCCTCCTCGAACTCCCGTTGCGCCGCCGCGAGCGGTTGTTCGCCTTCGCCGATGCCGCCCTTGGGGATCGTCCAGACGCCGGCGTCTTTCCTTTCCCAGAACGGCCCGCCCGGATGGACGAGCAACACTTCGAGCCGGCCCTCCCGCACCCGATACATCAATAAGCCAGCGCTCGTCTTCGCCATGGCCGGATCGTAATCGATCTTCGGAAAATCGCGACACTGAATCTTCTTTTCCAAAACCGGCGAAGTAGGTCAGCCATTCCTGGCTGACCCGAACGGTGAACGGCGTCGGATGGGTCAGCCGGACCGGCCGACCTGTTCGCGTCCTGGCGTGGAGAAAATTTGCGACCGGCGATCGACCGAGGCACTGTCCCTACTCGGCAACCAGATCGCGATCGAACTCCGCCAGGCTGCCTCTGATCTGCCAGATGCGCAGCTTCATGTCCGCGCGATGACGAAGCAATTCACCTTGGTCGGCTCCGACGCGGAGAGATCGGTGGACAGCAACAGGATTTCCTCATGTCCATCCCAGGCGATCATGGCGCGCTGGTTGGGCTCGAAAACCTGAACGTGCGGCTTGAACGGGATCGACCCGCGATCGGCAACGGCGGCCAACGGCAGCAGTAGCGAAACGATGAACAATATGCGCTTCATCTCTTCGTGCCTCGACGGCTCGGTTCGATGTACCAGAAATAGCAAGGGCGACCCAATCTCGCAACACGGAACCACGGAACCACGGAACCCGCTTGCAGCCCACCTCATAGACAACTAAGATGCCCGGCATGTTCCGCGCGGAAGACCTTCTCGACTTGTCGCATTGTCCATGTCCCGAATTGTTCGCGGACACGGAGTACGTCTGGGACGCGCTGAAGAAGCTGGCCGAGTTCGCGAAAGAGAACGTGAAACCGCAGCGCTTCTGCACGATTGTCGGCGCGCCCTACATCGAGGAAAACGTCCGCATCGGCAAAGGCACGGTGGTCGAGCATGGCGCGGTCATCCAGGGGCCGACGATCATCGGCGAGAATTGCAAGGTTCGGTCCAGCGCTTACATCCGGGGAGGTGTGATCGCCGGCAACGAGTGCGTCCTCGGCAACGCCAGCGAATTCAAGAACTGCATCCTGTTCGACCACGTCCAGGCGCCGCACTTCAGCTATGTCGGCGATTCGATCCTCGGTTACAAAGCGCACCTCGGCGCGGGCGTGGTCCTCTCCAACCTCAAATCGGTCAAAGGCAACGTCGGCATCGCGCATGACGGCAAACGGGTGGATACCGGCCTGCGCAAGTTCGGCGCGGTGCTCGGCGACGGCGCGGACGTGGGGTGCAACTGCGTGCTCAATCCCGGTTCGATCATCGGACGCGGCTCGATCCTGTACCCGAACGTCCTCTGGCGGGGCGTCTGTCCGCCGAACCACATCGTCAAGCTCCGCCAACAACACGAGATCGTCGCGCGGAAATGACGGGCGCCAATCGTTACGACAGAAACTGCACGATCTCGTCTTTCCGCGCCTCGGCGTCCTGTTCTCCGATCTCAATGAGCCGTCGAATGTAGTCGGGCGTAAACAACAGCGTGGCCAGCATCGCCGGGCTGGTCGTCTCGCGCGTGCCAAGCCCGCGGATGAGAAATCGAAAGGACCGCGGCAGCGCCGGCTCATATTCGCTGGCCAGCGGTTCGAGGTCGCGCGACGGGCGCATCACGAGAAGCTGGATCTGTCGCAAGCCCATCCGTTTTTCCTCGGGCAGGTCCACGACGAGTCTGTTGAGCCGTTGCAGCGTCATCGCGTCGTAATCGAGCATGTCGAGGAACACGGAGTTCAACAGGACGCCGATCACGGTGGCCGGCGGCGGATAGCCGGTGGTGACCGGCTGTTCCGCTTCGCGCGTGCTCTTGAGGTAACGAGTCGATACGGCGAAGATGCGTTCCGCCCCGAGATGCAGCGCCGGCGAAAGCGGCGCCGTGAGATGCACGCCGCCATCCCCGTGCCAGTGGGGGCCGATTCGAATCGCCGGAAAAAACAGCGGCAGCGCGCACGAACCCATCACGTGATCCACAGCCAGCGTCGTCGATTCGCCACGCCGCAGCGGGCGTTCCCACAACGACAGGCGCTCGCCTTGCACCCAGGTGACGGATTGCCCCGTCGCATAATTTGTGGTGGTGACGCCGACCGAGCGAAGGCGTCCGGATCGGAGGTTCTCGGCCACTCCGTGGAGCGTGCCGTCGGTGGTTCCCAACGCCCCATGCAGAAAGCTACGCAGGGGCGCGGTGTCCACCAACCCGCGCGTCGGCGGGCTGAGTTGCATTCCGCCCGAGACCAACCGCATTCCCCAGCGGGCGACGTTCATCGCCAACGAGATGGCGTTGCTGCGGAAAATCCGGTCCAAGGTCAGCCCCTGCCACAGCTCCCGCAGGCGATCCGTGCCATCGGCGAAACGCCCCGTGTAGTTTGCCAGGAACGCCGTGTTGATCGCACCGGCAGATACGCCCGTGAGGATGGGAATACACAGGTCGGGAAACAGTCGCGCCAGGAACCGAAGCACGCCAACCTGGTACGCCGCGCGCGCCCCGCCGGCGCCGAGGGTCAAGGCGAAGTTGCGCGGGAGATCGTTCATGCTCCTGCTTGCAATCGCATGTCGCGCATCTACGCGGTTTCCTGGGCCCCGGACGGCGGACGGTGACCCCACCATTGCCAGAGGCGATGGGCGATTGCGAGCACGGCGCTGATGAGGACGCACCCCAAGAGGATGCGGACCACGGTGAGACTCTCGCGACCGCCGTGAGCGCGCAGGATATTCGCCACGTCTTCGTGCCTGGCTTCCACGGCGAGACTGAGCGGGGTCGGGTCGAACGAATACGTGCGGGCATTGACGTTCGCGCCTTTGGCGAGCAGAAGCTGGACGATCTGCGCGCGTCCGCTCTTCGCGGCCAAATGCAGGGGGGTCTTGCCTTCCCGGTCGGTGCGGCTCGTCTCGGCGCTTCTCTGCAGGAGGGCTTCCACCATTCTTGTCTGCCCGCCTTCCGCTGCCCAATGCAGGGCGGTGCGCCCCATCTCGTCGTCCCGTGAGTTGATGTCCGCGCCGTTGCCGAGCAAGAGATCGATCAAGTCGGTGCGACCGTTCATCGCGGCTTGCTGCAACGGACCGCGGCCCAGAGGATCACTTTCGTGGACGCGCCCTTTGCGTTCGAGCAGGCGCTGGATGAAATCCCTGGGCGCATCGCTCTGGATGGCCAGCACGAGCATCGAGCACGGTCGTCCGTCGGGGCGGCGCAGGACGACGCCCGATTCGACGAACGCCATCGCAGTCTCCCATCGCTGGCGGCGCAGGGCGGATTGCAGCGGCGTCTGCATCCGCTCGTTCATGAGGTTCGGGTCGGCGCCACGATCCAGGAGCATGCGCGCCATGGCCGGCGGGCCTTCCTGGGCCGCCGAATGCAACGGCGAAGAGCCGAAACCGGTCCGCGCATCGATGTCCGCGCCGTGCGAAAGCAGCAGTTCGGCGATGGCAACGTTGGCCCGGGAAGCCGCGGCGTGCAACGGCGTCGTGCCGGCGGGGGCGCGGGCATCGACCTGCGCGCCGTGTTTCAACAACAACTCCACCAGCGTGGAGTTCCCGGCCTCGACCGCCAGGTGAAGGCAGCTCGGAGTGGGACCGCCGCGGGAGTTGACATCGGCGCCTGCCTCCAGCAGAAGATCGACGGCTTCCCGGTGTGCTCCCCGAATGGCGAGTTGCAGCGGCTCCATCCCGGCGCGGTCCCTGGCGTTCACGGCCGCGTCCAGTTCGAGAAGCTTGCGAACGACCGGCGTCCGTCCCTGCATCGCCGCCCAGTGCAGGAGCGTTCCGCCGTTCCGGACATCGTTGGAGCGGAGGAGATGCGGTTCCACTTGCAGACATCGCTCCAGGTCGGCGAGCCGGCCCAGTGCCGCAGCGGAGAACGCGTCCAGGCGCGCGCGGCGCGCGAGCAACGCGTCTGCGATTTCTTCATGGCCACGCTCCGCCGCGAGGCTCAACGGCGTTGCTTTCGCCCGGTTCTCTGCATTCACGTCCGCTCCGTGTTCGAGCAGCAACCGGACGACCTCCGTGCGGCCGCGCCGGGCAGCATCGTGCAATGGCGTGAAGTCGGACGCGGAACGAGCGTTCACATCGGCCCCGCGCTCGATCAGCAGTCGCGCCATGCTTGGTGTGGCCCAATGCAACGGCGTGATCTTGTCTGGGCCGGGGCCTTCGATCAGCCCGGGATTGCCTTTCAGGAACGATTCCACTCTTGCGGCATCCCCGAGCGCGGCAGCGGCAAAGATGTCCATCTTCGCGCCACGATCGAGGAGCCACGCGACGGCGTTGGTCTGTCCCGCAAGCGCCGCGGCATGCAACGGCGTTTTTCCCTCCGCGTCCGGCGTATCGGGCATCTCGACGCCGGGAAAGCGAACCAGCCATCGCTGCATGGCGGCGATGTCGCCGCGCTCGGCGGCGGCGTGCAATGGAAAGGGGTTGCGAAACCCGCAGCCCGGCCCGCGTGGAGGCCTGTCCGGCCACGTCGGTGGCGTCTGGGCGATGGCGCAGCAAAGCGCTGCCAGCAACGACCACGACATCGTTGCCAGTATCCGTGCTTGCTCGTTCGGTATGCGATTCTTCAAAGACACCGCCCCTGCGACATGGGCAGTGTAGGCGATGGCCGCGCGTTTTCAAAGCCATAACAGCGGCTCGCAATCAGAACTCGCTTGACCAATCCCGCCCGCTGTGATGAATGGGCGGCCTCAAGCGAAAGGATTTCAGACATGGCACATCGCTACATCTCGACCCGGCAGTTCTTTCTCGACCTCATCAAGGACTACGAACCCGAACTGACGTTCAAGGGCAAGACCAGGGCGGATTTCCAGAAATGGCAGAAGGCATTCCGTCCGAAGTTCCTCGAATGCATCGGCCAACTCCCGAAACGCGTGCCACTCGATCCCGACGTGCAATGGGAAGTCGAGGAAGACGGGATGATCAAACGCAAGATTTACATGGATACGGCTCCGTTCACGACGCTGCCGACGATCTTGCTCGTCCCGAAGCATGCCAAGGGTCAGAAGCTGCCGGCCGTCGTCGCCATCCACGGGCACGGCAGTTGGGGGAAGGACCCGGTCGCCGGCTCGAAAATGCCGGAGCATCAGACCGACATCAACTACTACCAATACGATTACGGCTACCAGATGGCCAAGCGCGGCTACGTGGCGATCTGTCCGGACATGCGCCCGTTCGGAGAGCGCTCCGATCATTTCCAGGGCGAAAAGCCGATCGTCAACCGTGACCCGTGCAATGTCCACTTCATCAAGGGGGCGCTGCTCGGGTTCAACCTGCTCAGTTACAACCTCTGGGACCTGATCCGCTGCGTCGATTATCTGGAAACGCTGCCGTTTGTGGACAAGAATCGCATCGGCGCGCTGGGTCTTTCGGGCGGCGGCTCGCACGTGATGCACTTCGCGGCGCTCGAACCGCGCATCAAAGTGACGGACATCATCTGCGCGCTCAACAGTTACCGCGGCTGGGGCATCGGCATCGACAATTTCTGCGGGACGCAATTCGTGACCGGCATGTTCAAGTACGGCGACCACGCGGAGATTTGCGGACTGATCGCGCCGCGGCCGTTGCTGGTCGAGCACGGCGGCTTCGATTACGGTTTCCCGCTACAGCACAGCGCTAGTGCCGTGAAGGCGGTCGAGAAAATCTACAAGGCGGCCGGCGTCCCCGACCGGTTCGAGACGGACCTCGGCTACTGCGGGCACCAGTTCCTGGCGAACAAGTGCTTCGGGTTCTTCGACAAGTGGCTGAAGGCGGATATTTCACAGACTTCAGACTCGGTGGGATCTCATTAGCACCCCGCTTCAGCCCAGTGCCAATTGAACGTGGACTCCACCGCCACCGCGTTGCAGTTGCGGCCGGTACGGTTCGAGCGCCTGTACGATCGTTGGCAACTCGGCTGGCAGACGCCGTCGGCAGATCGGTTTGCCCTCCTGGTCTTTGATCCCTGATTGTCTTGATCGCGGCGCGGCAGATGGGAACGGGTCAGCCAGGAATGGCCGACCTACTTTAGCGCAATGGCACCCTCGCATCATCGCCGTTGGAATTGAGATGGGAATGCGACGATCTCCGGACGATGGGCGATGGGCTGGGGACAGCCCACCCTACACCGAGCATGAGCCGCGAGCGCCAGCTACATTTTTCTTCCCACGCCGCGCTTGAGCGCGCTGCATCATCAGACTGCGACATCGTTCACATTCGACACAGCGGTTGACGACCGTGTCGCGCGGAAATTTCACGCTGGAAATCCGCGCCAGCCGCCCGTGCCCGTGGCATGTTAGCTGCGCTTCCTCCTCCGTGGTCCGGATTGCAGGGGTTCAACCAGGTGGACATCACGATTCAATGCGAACGCTGCGGGCACAGGCTCTCGATCGATGTGGCCTGCTCGGGGATGCTCATGAAATGCGTCCGTTGTTCCGCCGACCTGGTGATTCCCGGCGAATCGCAGCATCCCTTGTTGCCGGAGGAACTCCACGCGGCGGACCTGGCCAGCGCGGATACGTTGATTGCCGGGCGAAAGACGGTCGTCGTGCCGTGCTCCGTGGCGGTCGTCGAGTCGATCGAGACCCCCTTCGATTCGTTTCCAGCCGAGGACGAGACGCTTGAAACTCGTCCTGCACGCCTTCTGAGTTGTCCATTCTGCGTCGAATCAATGCGCCGGCGGAAAACCCATTGCCGGGTCTGCGGAAATCCGTTGACGCTCCTTCCGGGCAACACGCGTCGCCCCAGCCCCTTCGTGCTTGCCGCCGCAATCGCCGCATTCGTTGTGGGGGCGCTGGTCATTGCCATTTTGAGCAGCAAGGTGCACTGATCGCCGGCGCCGGTGGTTTCGGCTCTGGGCGGAACGAGACACCGCCATTTGCAATCGCTAATTCTGCGGCCTATGATCCAGCAGGTCGTCGATCATGCGCCCGTCGCCATTCAGCGTCACGTTGCTCGGCGCGATACTCGTTCTCCCCTTCCCGACGCGCGCTTGCGCCGACCCTGCACGAGCGAACCACGCAGGTTCCCAGGAGCAATTCGCCCTGCTGACCCGGATGCAGATCAAGGGCGACGCCGGGAAGGTGCTCGGTCTCCTTTCGCCGGAGGCATATCGGGCCGAGTTCCGGCATCTGCGGCGGAAGTTCCACGAGATCGACTTGAAAGGCCCGGCGGTCGAGACGGACGGTTGGACGCACAACATCCCCGAAGCCGAATGGCCGTTCATGGAAGCAGCATACCTCGGCTACGCGGCCTGCAACCTGGCTCAAAACGATCCGTCGTTCCGCGAAGAAGCGCTGGCCGAAGCACGCTGGTTGATCGAGGCGATGCAGACGCCGCGGTTGAGCGGGTTCATCGCGCCCCATTTCGGGCCGCCGTTCGGCAACGAGATCAATCCTTCCACGTTTGTGCACGGACATTTTCTCAGCCTCGCCGTGCGCTACCGGGAAGCGTCGGGCGATTCCCGCTACGATGCGGTGATTCACCGGGTCGCGTCCGCCCTCGCGAGGGAATTTGGAAAGAGCGACCAGGCGATTCTCCGCAGCTACAAGGACATGTGGTGGGTGACGGACAACTGCCCGTCGCTCTCGGCGCTCACCCGGTATGGCCGGTTGTTCCAACGCGATCCCTCGAAACACACGACTCGTTTCGTCGAGAGCATCCGGCAATTCTACCTCGACAAGGACACAGGGTTGTTCTGCACCTACCTCGATCCCACCGAGGGCCGGCAACTGCAGGGACCGCGAGGCATCTCGGTGATGTACGGACTCCACTTTCTCCGCGACATCGATCCGGACTTCGCCTCCGAGCAATGGGCGCTGGCAAGAAGGCATCTGGTCCGGACCGCGGTCGGTCTCGCAGCGGTGCGCGAGTTCCCCGAAGGCGCGAGCGGGGAGGGCGACGTGGATAGCGGGCCGGTCTTGTTCGGCCTCGGGCCATCGGCGAGCGGCTTCGCGGTCGCCGCCGCGGCGGTCATGGACGATCGCGAAACGGTCGAGCAACTCCTGCGCGCGTCTGTCCTGGCCGGCGCGCCCGTGTATGCGGGCGGCGAACTCCGTTACACCATGATGCCCACCGTCGGTCAAACGGTCATTCTCTTCGGAAAAACCACCCTCCGGGGTTCCAACAAGGCAATCCCGCGCTGAGCGGCGCCCTTCATCTGCAACCGCGCAACTGGCACGTTTGCTGCGGATTTTGGATGCCAAGCAAGAAGCGGAACTGCCCGGAGGATTCTTGAGTGGAGATCCAATTCAACTGCGAGAGCTGTAGCCACGCCATCCGGATCGATGAAGCGTGCGTCGGGCTTTTCATGAAGTGCGCGCACTGTTCGGAGAGTGTCATCATCCCCAGCCCCAGCAGCGGCCTGGCCACTCTGGTTCCCCACGAGGCGCCGGTCCAGCAAACGGAGCTCCCGGAGCCGGCGTCCATCGAGGAAAGCCCGGCCGCACCTGCCGATGGCCCCCGATCGCGCGGGTCCACGTTCCTCCGCAAACCGTGGCACTTCGTCGTGCTCGCCGAACTCGTCTTGGGCGCCATGGCGATCGCCCTCTCACATCATCTCGTCAAGACCGCGAAACATGCGACGCCCCAGCCGCCGGCCATCGAACGAGGCGCGACCGAAATACCAGACACGGCCGATCTGGGGAAGGTCACGAAGAGTGCCGAGGAATTTCTCGCCTACATCCAGTCCGCCAACACGCAGGTCCGATCCGAGCTTCCCCGAGCCGATTACGGCCTCTGTCTGGCGAAGCTCGCCACGAAGCTCGATGCTCTGCTTTCCGTCGGGGAACAGACCGGTTTGTACGCCGCCAACAAGGACGTCCGCGATCTGTGCATCGCCGCCGCCGCGGCGTACTTCGACCACAACCAGGCGCTCAACGAATGGGATGTGGCCATCTTGGTGAACGAAGAATTGGAGGCGCTCGCCGCCGCGCAGAAAACAGGCAATGCGCCCGCCGATGCCGGGGAACGAATCGATCAACTCGCCGCGAAAGCCAAAAATGCGCTGCATTCCCGCGAACAACTGTGGGACCACGCTCGCAAGCAGACCGAGACCGGAAACGCCATCTTCCGTCGCTTGAAGAAATGAGCCAGCCGTCGTGGTAGCGTCTGACTCGGCACTTCGCAAGTGTCTTCAGCCTCTGCGACGAGCGGATGTTTACAGCGGATGTTCCTTGTTGTCGCTGCGCAGACGAATCGTCTTCGTCGTCAGATCGTGCTGGGCTTCGATGTAACGGACGGTGCGATGCTTGGCCCGCATGAGGATGCTGCGGGTAATCGCGCGATGATCGACCACTTTCACCCCGGGCAGCAGCGTGCTGTCGCTGATGCCGGTGGCGCAGAAGATGATGTTCTTGCCCTTCGCCAGATCGTCCGCGAAATACACCTCGCGCAGTTCCTTTTCATACCCTTCCTGGAGCAACCGCTCGCGTTCCTTGTCGTCGCGCGGCCACATCTTCATCTGCATGTCGCCGCCCAGACACTTGATCGCCGCCGCGGCGATGACGCCCTCGGGCGAGCCGCCGATGCCGGCGTACAAATCCACGCCGGTTTCCGGCATCGACGGCGCGATGGCCGTCGTGATGTCGCCGTCGCCGATCATGCGCAACGCCGCGCCGGTCGAGCGGATGCTTTTGACGAGCGCCTCATGGCGCGGACGGTCGAGCATGATCACGGTCAGGTCGTGGACGCGCTTGCCCAGGGCCTTGGCAATGATCTCCAGATTTTCCTCGATCGGGTTGTCGAGTTTGACCTGCGCGATGCCGACCTTGGCCATGTAATTCTTCACGCGCGGGCCGTACGCGAGTTTGGAGCTGTAGAAGCTCGGCACGTGTTTGAGCGCCTGCTTGACGCCTTCCTCGGGCGAGGCGGCGCAGAGGACGGAGATCGAGTTGGGGAGACCTTTCGAGCAGTTCGTCGTGCCGTCGATGGGATCGACCGCGATGTCGAACTTGATCGTACCCGGGTTCCATTTGCCCAGATGTTCGCCGACGAAAATGCCGGGCGCCTCGTCCTTGATCCCCTCGCCGATGACGCACTCGCCGCAGATGTCCATCAGGTCGAACATCCCGCGCATGGCGTCGCAGGCTGCGGCATCGGCGCCGTTCTTGTCGCCCTTGCCGAGCCACTTGAAGACGTTGAGCGCGGCGGCCTCGGTTGCGCGCACGAAGTCAATCTCGATGATCCGCTCGATGTCGGGGATGGATTGGGTGCTTCTGGTCCTCGTTGGCATAACGACAAATCAAAGCAATCTCTTAGCCACGAATGACGCGAATGACACGAAAAAAGTGGCGGCGCAAGCTGGTCTTGGATTGACGGAAATTACGTTTGACAATCCCTTTCTTGAGTGCTGTATTTGCAGCACGTGCTATAAATTTAGCATGTTTAGCGAACACGCTCATGTTTCTGAAGACCATCGAGGAGCCCTCATGACCAAGGAAGCCCACATCCATCTCAGCCGGCGCGAGCGGCAGATCATGCACATCATCTATCGTCGCGGGGCCGCTACGGCGGCGGAAGTATTGAAAGAACTGCCCGACCCGCCGAGCTATTCCGCAGTGCGCGCCATGCTGCGCGTGCTGGAAGGGAAAGGCCATCTCACCCACGAACAACAGAAGCTCCGTTACGTCTTCAAGCCGACGGTCTCGACCGACAAGGCGCGGCAGTCAGCGTTGAAGCAACTTGTGCAGACGTTCTTCGACGGATCGGCGGAGGACGCGGTGCTCGCTTTGGTTGACAGCTCCGACTCGACGCTCCCGGACGAAGCGCGGCGTCGGATCACCGCGTTGATCGATCAGGCGCGCAAGGAGGGACGGTAGTCATGAAACGAAAGCTTCTGGAGTGCGGTGGCTTGACACCGCCTTCATCGGCGAGGCTTGACTCGCCGAACGGCAAGGCTGCGCCAAGCCGCAGCACTCCAAAGCGGGCCTGCATGAAGTCGTCGACTCTCTCCGTTTTCTGGATCCTGCTGGATGCGTCGCTCAAGGGCGCGTTGCTGCTGGCATTGGCTGGCCTCGTCGGCCTTACCCTGCATCGCTCATCGGCGGCCGTGCGGCACATGGTCTGGTGCATCGCGGTTCTCGGCGCGTTGACGCTGCCGGTTCTTTCTTGGCTGCTTCCTTCGTGGCGGCTTCCGATTCTGCCGCGGGAGACGCCGGTCGTTCAGTTCATCCTGCAACCAGCAGCCGAACCAAAGGAGTTGCCCGTCCCCGGGCCGAGCTTACGGCAGCCGGTAGAGCCGGCGATCGCTGTGGCCGATGCAGGCTATGTTCCTCGACATGGGGAACCCACAAGTGCGCCGGCGAGGACGCTCCACTGGTCCACCTGGGTCTTGGTCGGTTGGGGCGCTGGGGCAGTGGGGTTGTTGGGATTTCAATTCGTTGGAATCGTAGGCGTCTGGCGGCTGCGCCGCCGGTCGCGCCCGATCACAGACGCGGCGTGGAAGCAACTGGCGGACAACGCGGCGAGTGAGTTGGGGCTGAGGCGGCGCGTGACATTGATCGAGAACGATCGCGCCGTGATGCCGATGACCTGGGGCGTGCTGCGGCCTGTGCTGCTGTTGCCGTCCGAGCGCGAATCGTGGTCGGGCGATCAGCGGCGGATCGTGTTGCTGCACGAACTGGCCCACGTGAAACGCCTCGATTTTCTGACCCAACTGCTGGATCGCCTTGCCTGCGCGCTCTACTGGTTCAATCCGCTGGTCTGGCTCGCCGCCTATCGTTTACGCGTCGAACGCGAGCGCGCCTGTGACGATTGCGTTCTCCGTGCGGGAGCAAGACCATCGGATTACGCGACCCTGCTGCTGGAAGCCGCCACCGGCCTGCGCGTGTTTCGTCCTGCGTCGCTCATTGCGGTTCCCATGGCCCGCCGTTTCCGCCTCGAATCGCGTCTCATGGCGATACTCGATCCCAGGCGAAGCCGGCGATCGCTGTCGTGGCTCGCGGTGACCGTGATCATCCTCGTCGCCTCCTGTCTCTTGTTGCCTCTCGGAGCCATGCGTATCGCAGCCAGAACGCGGGACCGTGCGGAAACAACCAAGGAACCAAGCCTTGCGACAAATACGCAGACCCACGCTGTGGCGCAGTCGCAGTCAAGCGCATGGACTCCCGCCGATCAACTCATCAGCTCTGCGATAACTTACCAGATCTCAGCGGTCAAAGCTCTGCTCGCAATCGGTGTGGACGTGAACGCGACCAACCAGATGGGTCAATCGCCTTTTTCCGTCGCGGTCGAAAGTGGCAATGTCGAGCTCGTGAAATTGCTGATCGCACACGGCGCGGACATCAACCGGACGATGCGCGGCATTACCCCGCTGCATTATGCCGCGGATCGGAACCACACTGAAACAGTAAAGACATTGCTCTCGGCCGGCGCAAACGTGAACACCGCCGATGGTTTGCCTCCCCTCATCTGTGCGGTCGAGCATGACAACGTCGAGATGCTCTCAGCGCTAATGGCGAAAGGCGCCGATCTCGAAGCCACCGATGCGCGCGGCGACACGGCCGTCTCGAAGGCCGCCAAGCAAGGCGCTGCCAAACTCGTGGCCTTGCTTCAAAAGGCCGGCGCAAAGTATGCCCCCGATATCTTCTGCGCCGCCGGACTTGGTGACGTGGCCGCGGTGGAGAAGTTCCTTGCCGAAGGCGTGGATGTGAATGCGAAGGACAAACACGAGAACACGGCCCTGTTCTACGCTGCCTCCAGTGGCCACAGCGATGTTGTCGAAATTCTCCTAGCCCATGGCGCGGATGTGAACGCTGCCACTCGTTACGGTTGGTCTGCGTTAAAGGGTGCAGCCATGAACGGTCACACGGAATTGGTCGAGCTCTTGATCGCGAAGGGTGCCGGGGTGGACTTGGAGAAGGAACCCGCCAGCGCCTTATCGGTCGCCGCGTGGGCCGGTCACCTGACGGCGGCGAAAGCGCTGATCGAAGCTGGCGCGCAAGTGAACCCAAAAGTCAGTCGCTATTCGCCCTTGCTCGGTGCCATCCAGGGGAACCGTGTCAACGTTGTCCGCTTACTACTCGACCACGGCGCTGAGGACCCGCCGCGAATGGAAGGAGGGCTGAAGTTCCCGGTTACCGGACTTGCCGAGGCGGCAGATGCGAATCAGGCCGAAATCGTGAAGGTTTTGCTGGAGAAGAGGACAGCGAAGTATTCGCCTGAGGACCTGCGACTCGCGCTCTCTTTTGCCACCAGCGATTTCATTCCCCCGCCACCAAGAGTCTCTGCCGAAGTGAGCAACAAACACCGCGCGAATTACGTCGCTACCGTGCAAGCGTTACTCGATGCCGGTGCCGATCCGAACGCTAGGTTCCGCGAGAGCGAACTAAACAATCCCGCTGTGATGAGTGCGACGCTGGCGGGCGTGGCTGAAAGCGTGAAGGCGCTCATCGACAAGGGCGCGGACGTAAACGCCACCAACCAGTACGGGCATACAGCTTACCACTATTCGATCTACTATGGGCACCCCGATATCGTGAAGCTCCTCGTCGAGCGAGGGGCGGACGTGAATTACCGCAACGAGAATTTCGCGGCTCTCGACGAAGCCGTCCTGAGCGGCAACCCGGAGTTCGTTCGGCCGCTTCTCGCGAAGGGCGCCCGCTCAACCTTGGTCGTAGAGGGAGACTCCGGCCTGTTCTACGCCACCGCGGCAGGTGACGCCGCCAAGGTCAAGGCATTGTTGGCCAAGGGCGCCGACCCGAATTCGAGATACAGAGTTGGCTGGACGCCGTTGATGACGGCCGCCGTGCTCGGCTACACGGAACTTGTGCAAGCGCTGCTCGCGCGCGGCGCCGATCCGAACGCCAAGTTGAGCGGATGGGAGAACGGCTGGATGAAGGACGTCACGCCTCTGATGATGGTTACCGGCTACGAGCGGTTGCATAAGTTGCCGCCATGGCCCGAGCGTTTTGAGATCGTGAAGCGGTTGGTCGAGAAAGGCGCCGATGTGAACGCGAGCGGAGGATCGCCGTTGATGTCAGCGGCGGGTGCAGGTCACGTCAAGACGGTTCAATTCCTGATCGAGAAAGGGGCCGATGTCAAGGGCGCCGCTGGCGCGTCCGCGCTCCGCTCCGCGGCGTATTTCGGCCACGTCGAGATCGTCGAACTGCTCAAAAACGCGGGGGCACGGGAAGACCCGAAAGGACAATCACAGCAGGAAACGCACAGCCTGAACGACCAACTGATGGCAGCGGCGAAGAATGGCGACGTCGCGATCGCCAAGGCCCTGCTCGCAAAAGGGGCTGACCCGAGCGTCAAGAACTCTGAGAGCAACACCGCCTTGATGATCGCCGAACAGAAGGGCCATATCGAGGTGGTCGAGCTGATCAAGAAAGCCGAGACCAAGAAATCGCAAGCGGAGTTAAACGAAGAGTTGGTTTTGCGCGCAGGGTTCGGTTCCGTCGGCCTGTTCACGCCGCTGCTCGAGAAAGGCGCCGACCCGAACGCGAAAGGAAAGCGCGGCGAGACTCCGCTGATTGTCGCGGCGCAGGCCAATGACTTCGAGAAGGCCGAGGCGCTCCTGAAAAAGGGAGCGGAAGTGAACGGGAAAGGAGCACAGGGAACCACGGCATTGATGGAGGCCTCCGATCGTGGCCACCTCGACATGGTTCGTTTCCTGATCGCGCGCGGCGCGGACGTGCATGCGAAACACAACTATGGTTGGACGGCCTTGGACAATGCCGCCTTCCAGGGACACAGTGAAGTGGTGAAGGCTATCTTGCATGCGGGAGCCAAGTTGGCGCCCGGCAAGGACGGTAACCCGAACTTGCTGATGTCATCCGTCGAGCGGGGCCACATCGAGACGGCAAAAGTTTTCATCGAGAAAGGCGTCGCGCTCGACGCCGTCAACTCGCAGGGTGACACAGCCATCCAGATCGCCGCCAAAGCGGGCCGACGCGACATTGTGGAACTCCTCCGCAAAGCCGGCGCCAGGCACATCCCCAATTTGTTGGCCGCCGCGGGGCTCGGAGAGGCTGCGACTCTCAAGGACCTGATCGCGCGCGGAGCGGACGTCAACGCGAAGGACAAGACCGGGGATACTCCGCTGACTCTGGCAGCGGCGAACGGGCATCTGGAAACCGTTGCGTTGCTCCTCGAACGCGGAGCGGCGGTGGACGGAAAGAGTGAAAAGAAAAGCTGCGATCGAACCGGCTGCAGCGTGGGACAGACGGCCCTGAGCCTGGCGGCGGGAGCCGGCCACCTCGAAATCGTGAAGCGGCTCATTGCGAAAGGGGCCGACGTGAATGGGCGAGCCAGCGAGGGCAGCACGCCCTTGATGGTCGCGGCCGCCAGCGGACACCGCAAGATCGTGCAAGTGCTGTTGGAGGCCGGTGCGGACGTAAACGCGAAGAACAAACACGGGTCGACCGCCTTGGGATACGCGGCCGGCTACCCACGACACCCCGATATCGTGAAGCTCCTGATCGCCCGCGGGGCTGACATCAACGTTGTGACGACCAATGAGGGCGGGCCACTGCTCTTCTGGATCGGACAAGGCTACTGGGACATCGCGAAGGTTCTTCTGGAGCGGGGCGCCGACGCGAACGCGAAAAACGAACGTGGGCAGAACGCGCTTTTCCATTTGATGGGCAGCGCTCACGTGAGCACGCCCACTCGGGTTGAGGTCATCAAGATGCTTCTCGACAAGGGCATCGATGTAAACTCCAAAGACAAGGGAGGCGAGACGGCGCTCAAATACATCATTGGCAACGAACCGCCCGAGGTGTCGCGCCTTGTTGTCTCGCGCGTCAAAGATCTCCGGCCACATTTCGACATGAAGTACGCGTTCCTGCAGGCGTTATCAACGGGCGACAGGGAGATTGTGAAGATGTTCATCGCGCAGGGCGCCACCATCGAGATGGGCAGCGAGCAAGCGACTGCGTTGGTGACCGCTACCGCGCTGGGCGAAACCGAGAAGGTAAAATCGCTGCTGGCCAAGGGCGTGGATGTGAACGCAAAAGAGGCCAGGACGTGGCTCACTGCTCTCGGTACGGCAGCCGCGCTGGGCGATGAGACACTCGTGAGAGTTCTGCTGAATGGCGGTGCCGTGCCCGATTGGCTCCCTTTGCAGTGGTCAGCGTCGGCCGGCAAGCTCGGCGTGGTCAAGACGCTGTTGGCACAGGACTGGAAATCGAATCCCACGAACGTGTCGGTTCGGGAAGCCGCGACGTTCGCCCTGGACGGTGCGGCGGACAACGGCCACACCGAGATCGTCCGAACGCTTCTGGAGGCGGGCGCCAATCCGAACGGTCCTTGGCCCGAAGGCGGTACTCCATTGATGGCGGCAGCCGGCTGGGGTTACACCGACATCGTCAAGCTGCTGCTCCAGCACGGAGCGAAAGTGAATACGAAGACGCGGGGTAGGCGTGAAGCCGGTGGCCAGCACAACGCGTTGACGGCCGCGATGCACGGGGGGCACACCGAGATTGTCGAGTTGCTGAAGAAAGCCGCCGCGACGGAGCGGACTCCGCAAGCCAGTAAGTCAGAAAACGGCTGACATCGTGGGCATTGGCTATAACATGAACCGGATCAAAGCAGATCCAGTAATCTTCCTGGTTGGAGCGCGCTCTCTCTTCCTCATCGCTTGCGTTGCTGCGACAGGGTGGGCTGAGAAACCCGTTGAAAAAGGGGGTGGAAAGTCCGCCATTCCGATGGAACTTCAACGAGAGCAAACAGTGAGTGAAGATCCGAATGAGCAATTCATCGCCACAGCGGAAAACGAGGACAAACTAGACCAACTCAAGAAAATCGGACCCAAGGGAGCCGGCAAGATGTCTTCGCCAGCGGACAACCAAGACGGCGGCAACCAAACGCCAGTAACTACTTCCGAGAATGCCACCTCGGCTCAGACCAATCAACCAATGGCCGAGCTGTCGGACACCAATGTGATCGCAACTGTTCTCGGAACCAAGATCACTGCGAAAGACAAAGCCAAGTTGAGCGGTTTGATCTTCGGCGCGCTGCTTGATCAGTACGCCAAGGACAACAAAATCGAGCCCACGGAAGGGGAACTCGATGCTTTCCTCCTCAAGACAGAGGAAAAGGAAAAGCAGAACCAAATCAAGTTCGAGCAGGACCGGGAGAAATTGCTGGAGGAACTGAAGTCCTCATCCCTGAGCGATCGGGAGCGCAAACAAAAGGAAACCCACCTGGCGACGATCGAAAAGATCTTGAAATCGCAGCGGGAGATGAAAGAGCAGACGAAGGGAATGGAAGAACAGTTGCGGCCCATGAAACGCAAAATGGCACAGCAATTTGTACGGGCCTGGAAGATCAACAAGGCATTGTACGAGAAGTATGGCGGACGGATCATCTTTCAGCAGGCCGGGCCCGAACCTCTGGATGCCTATCGCGACTTCCTGAAGGAGCGGGAGAAACAGGTCGCATTTCAGATCTTCGACGCGGAGTGCGCAGTATCCTTCTGGAAGTATTTCACCAATGATGCCATGCACACGTTCTACTCCGGGGAAGATGGCGCCAAATTCATCCGCACACCCTGGTGGTTGATGGAAGAACCGCCGAGATAACGAACGGTCCGTTCCAATGGGTTGTAGAGTCGGCTGTGAATCCGCGCCACAGTCGATGGAAGATCGACAGGGTCACACCATGCGCTGACCCGAAGCCAGAGACAACTGCGTCGCCGCAAGGCGGGGTGGTGAGCAGCCCGAGGCGGGACGACCAGTCCGCAACGAAAGTCAACCCGATTCGGCCGGGCCGCTGCCGACCTGAACATTCCAGCAAACAAGGGAATAACGGCACTCTACGCCGTCGAATGCCAGAGGCCGGTCCGAACGACCGATTCCGTAGATCGGTCGGGCAGCCAAGTGGAGCGAAGGGGCGGGCCGAACTGCACTCGCTTGCCTGGTTCCCCAGCCGGCTCTTGCCTGTGCTGTAGCTGACCGTTACACTGGCTGCGCCGATGGATCATCCTCAATTGCTGGCATACCTCGAACGCCTCGATGCCGAGTTGCACAAGGAGACGGTGCTCTGCGTTTATGGAAGCGCCGCGTTCATGTTGCTTGGCGAGGAGGGCCGCACGAGTCTCGCCGTCGACGTTGCCGCGCCTTATTCGCGGGCCGACTTCACACAGTTGCGTCAGGCCGCCGGAAAAGCGGGGTTGCCGGTGAATCCCGAAGAACAGTACGCCGGCGATCATCTCGAATGGGTCGGCCCCATCCGGCTGTGCCTGCCTCCGCCGCAAGCACAAACCGAGCAGGTGCTCTGGCGCGGCAAACAGCTCGAGGTCAAAACCGTTTCGCCTGCGGAGCTCATCGCCAGCAAACTGATCCGTTACGATGAATTGGACCGCAGCGATGTCCAGTTTCTATGGAGACAGACAAGGCCAGCGTTACGCGACATCGAAGCGGCCGTGGCGCGGCTCCCTGCGCCGTTCTGCGCCGACGCGGTCGTGCTGGCGAATCTCGAAAACCTCAAGGTTGACCTTGAAATGTGGAGTCAGCGAACGCCATGACTGCGCGCGAGAAGCTACAAGCCGCCTATGAGCTGGCGTTCCATCCGCCCCGGCTCCACCGGCTCTGGGAACAAATCAAGACCAATTCCCTGCCCGACGCCGAGGAAGCGGCGGAGTTGGTGGACATGGCGCTGTTGCTTCATCAGGCGTTGCCCGAGGAAGGGTTCGCTTCGCAGCGGGCGTTGCATCGACTCGCCCATTACCAGGCCCGCGCACGCGCTTTCGGCATGGTGTGCTTTCTGCGTAACGTTCGCAAGAAACTGGGTCGCGACGGGCCTCTGCCATCGGCGGTCGTTCCCGGCCATATGGTGCGGGACATCGGTCTGCCGCCTCTGGCACGCAGGGTTCCAACCAAAGGGTGAAGAAGAACGCAGCCTTGGGGTGTCACTCACCGATTCGCGGCTACCACCAGATCCAGTTCGCGCCGTAGTAGGGGAAGCGTTGTTTGACTTTCTCGGCGGTGCGCCACTCGCCGTGGCCGTCGAGGAAGACGACGTTCTCGCCGCCGAGCCGGTAGTGGTTGTTGAGGGCGCGAGGCGGATTGCCGGCGTTGTAGGCGGCCCAGGTTCCCGAAGGGTCGAATCCATCGATCACGGCGGCCTGCTCGTGGGCGGGAGGGAACCAGATTTGACCGTAGAGGTAGTACGGATTGGGAGTGATCCAGGAACTCACGTAGCGCAGATTCGGGCAGGGAGCGCGATAGGAATCGGTCGTGTCAAACGTGTAGCCGTAGGTCCACCAGCCGTTGAGATTGGAATACTCGTTAGTTGTCAGAGTCCGGTCGCTGGTGGCCGCCATGACGTAATACGTCGTGCAATAGACGCCGGGCTTCTTGTAGTAACTGGCAGCCCAGAAAACATTCGGATCGGTCAATCGCGAGTCCATGCCCGGGCACCAGAGGATGTTCGGTTGCGGAAAGTAGCGGGTCATCCAACTCGATCCATCGTAATCCCAGCAGACGGTGTTGCCGTAGCCGTCCCACATGTTCGGCGCGCCCCAATAGACCATCGGGAACCAGCCGTTGTAGTCGTCGCTGTAATGGATCAGTCCGAGCCAGATCTGCCGCATGTTCGAGAGGCAGAGCGCCTGTTTGCCCCTCTCCTTGGCCTGCTGCAACGCCGGCAACAACAGCGAGGCGAGGATCGCGACGATGGCGACGACGACCAATAGCTCAATCAACGTAAACGCTCGGTTGGCAACTCCCGGTTTCATTGGCAGCGGGCGATTCTAGCAAACCGCCGCGATTTTACCAGTACACAGCGGAGGCGTACCGCACCTTCACCTGGCTGGCCGTGCGCCATTCGCCGTGGCCGTCGAGGAAGACGATGTTCTCGCCGTCGAGCCGGTAATGGTTGTTGGCGGCGAGATTGTCGCTGGCGTAGGCAAGCGTCCACACCTTTGTGATCGGGTCGTATCCGTCCAGGATGGCCGGCATTTCCGCGGCTGGCGGAAAATATAGCGCCCCGTACGCGTCGCCGCCGCACCCCCAGCCGCTCAGCGACGTACCGGCATGGTTGAGGTTTGCGATCGGCACGCGGGCCTGGCTGGTCGGCGTGGAAGCGTTCTGGAGCAGGTGTCCGCCGTAGATGTACGTGCCGTAACTGGGCGTGCACGGAAGCCAATCGGCGGTCGAGGCCATCATGCGATACGTCGTGCTGTAACACGTCTGACAGGAGCCGTAGTAATAACTCGCTCCCCAGGGCGCGGCGGGCGCGTCGTGGAAGAATTTCTTCTCGCGTCCCGGACAGCGAAACACGTCCTTGTTTTTGGGAAGATAGTGCGGCCTCCAATCCTCGGCCGCGCCGGTGTCCCACATCACGCCGCCCGGCGTGCGGTCGAGGAACAGGTTGAACCCGGCGAAATACACCATCGGGAACCAGCCGTTGTTGTCCTCCGCGTAGTTCATCAGCATGAGGTGGATCTGCCGCATGTTGCTCAGGCAGACAGCCTGTTTGCCGCGCTCCTTGGCGTTTTGAAGCGCCGGGAGAAGCAGGGCGGACAGGATCGCGATGATGGCGACGACAACGAGAAGCTCGATCAAGGTAAAAGCGGGCGATTGTGGATCGCGAGCTTGGGATTGCGGATTGGACACCGTCGTCATCACCCTAGTCGCACCATACCCGTTCCGACGGGCCGAACAAGCCGGAACCTTTGGCCTATTGTCTGGGGCAGCGCCGGCCGTGTCGGCTCGGATCAAAGCTCCCGCGCCCGGCTGAACTGCCGGGCCAGCGCGGCGATCGCGGAGGGCGTGGCCTTGCCTTCGAGCGACGCGAGCTGCACGGCGAGGTTCCCGAGCGACGTCGCCTCCGTCGGCCCGACGAGCACCTTCAACCCCGTCCGCTCGGCGGTGAGCCGATTCAACAACTGATTCTGCGAG